>Ga0233426_10000906_pt1 | contig 29276 bp, 24 predicted proteins | sample SI_118_April2016_6_FD_179875 | JGI IMG/M metagenome (GOLD analysis project Ga0233426, IMG submission 179875) | Seawater microbial communities from Saanich Inlet, British Columbia, Canada - SI_118_April2016_10_MG | ecosystem: Environmental > Aquatic > Marine > Inlet | place: Canada: British... | reverse complement strand
GCTAATAACACTAAGCTAACTGCTACCTATGAGTTTTAGTAAAGGTCATAATTTATATCAAGGTTTAAGCCTTGGTATAAATCAATTGTTTAGCATTAAATAAAGAAAAAGAGTAAAGCATGATTGTTATTGAAAAAATATTATCGGAAGAAGAAGTAATCCATTATCGTCAGCAACTGTCTGAGTGCCCTTGGGGTGACGGTGATAAAACAGCAATGGGTATGGCGGCTTCGGTAAAAAATAACAATCAAGCCGATTCAAATAATGCAAAGGTGAGCGAATTAGTGAATTTTCTGTTATCGCGCATTGGTGAAACACCAAAAATTGTTTCGGCCGCTTTACCTCATAAAATATTCCCGCCTTGCTTCAATCGTTACAGTGAAACAGAAGAATATGGCTATCATGTTGACGCTGCGATTATGAGAATTCCTAATACTACTGAAGTGCTACGAAGTGATGTGTCTATGACTACTTTTCTCAGCGACCCAGAAGAGTATGACGGCGGCGAGTTAATCATTTCAACAGAATTTGGCCAACAGCAAATAAAGTTACCTGCGGGATATGCAGTTGTCTATCCATCAAGTAGTTTGCATAAAGTCACCGCAGTAACTCGTGGTCAACGCTTAGCCGCTATTACGTGGATGCAAAGCATGATTTCAGATGCAAGTATTCGTCAAAACCTGTATCAGTTAGATCAAACCATTCAGAATTTAATCAAAGAAAATAACACTTCAAGAGCTGAATTAGATAATTTACATAATGTTTATCATAATCTTATTCGCCAATTTGCACAGTTGTAATGTCATAATCACAGTGTAAAATTAATTTTTTGTCTAATTGTTATTATCTACATTTTTCCTTATGAATAAATATTTTGAAATCTTTAAACATTTTTTACTATTAGGCGTTGTCAGTTTTGGTGGTCCTGCAGCACATATCGGCTATTTCCATCAAAAGTTTGTTCAACAATTAAAATGGCTACCACAAGAAAAGTTCGGTCAAATCGTCGCTTTAAGTCAATTTTTACCAGGCCCCGGCTCTAGTCAAGTTGGTTTTGCTTTAGGCTATCAAAAAGCAGGTTTACTAGGTGCCATTACCGCATTTGTCGCATTTACTCTTCCATCAGTAATTTTAATGATCGCTTTAGCGCAGTTAAGTCATCAACTCAATGATAACAGTTATTTTTATGCGGTTACTCACGGATTAAAACTATTAGCGGTGGTGGTGGTTTCAGATGCAGTGTTAACTATGTTTAATAGCTTTTGCAAAACGACCTTAACAAGAAGCCTAGCGGTTTTTACCGCGATTATTTTATTACTAACTTCGAATCTTTTTGTGCAATTAGCCGTTTTAGTTATTACAGGACTGATAGGTATGAGATACCTAACAAATTCAGCGTTAGATAATGCCTCAGCAAAAACAACTTTTTCATGGTGGCCATTATTATTATTTGTTGTATTAATGGTAATGCTGACTGTTTTTTCTCCACAATCAGCTTATTGGCGTATTGCCTCAGATTTTTTTCAAGTGGGTAGTATGGTTTTTGGGGGTGGGCATGTAGTACTGCCGTTATTGCAAAATATATTATCTGAACAACTATCTACTGACATATTCTTAACCGGTTATGCTGCAGCTCAAGCAGTGCCTGGCCCTATGTTCACCTTTGCAACTTACCTTGGCTTTCATCTTTCCCCACAAGCTCCTTATTTAGGTGCTATTTTGGCGACTGTCAGTATTTTCTTACCTGGCTTTTTATTGATGCTCGCATTTCTGAAGCATTGGCACATTTTAGCTAAGCAACCAAAACTAGTCGGGGCAATGCAGGCAATAAACGCATCGGTCGTTGGGTTGTTGGCGAGTGCGCTATATTTGCCAGTGTTTAGTTCATCGGTAATGAATGCAGTTGATATGGCAGTTTTAGTGTTAGGCTTTTATTGTTTGAAGCAATTGAAAGCTCCAATTATAGCCCTAGTTATTGGTTTTGGCGTTGCAGGTATACTGATCAGCTTGTTGTAAAAGTCATAAAGTGAAAAGGGTAATCTATCTATTTACCCTTAACTTAAATAGCAGTATGAAAATTAACTGATATTATTCAATAACGTCTGTAGATAACCAATCACATATAATTTTATTTGCTTGTTCTGCACCTGTTCTTTTTAATGATGAAAAGGCTTGAACTCTTATGTCTGCATTTAAAGAAGCAAGATTTTTTTTCACTTTTAACACTTCTGTACTTGCCTTGCCTTGAGATAATTTGTCTGATTTTGTCAATAACGCCAAAACAGGTAGATCACTTTCTGCAGCCCATTCAATTAGGTTTCTATCTAAATCTTTTAACGGATGGCGAATATCCATCAGCACGACTAACCCTTTTAAACTTTCACGCTTTTCTAAATATTCACCTAACGCTTTTTGCCATTTCTTTTTCATTTCTAATGGCACTTTGGCAAAGCCATAACCAGGTAAATCGATAAGTCGTTGAGTCTCACTCACTTCAAAAACGTTAATCAATTGTGTGCGCCCTGGAGTTTTACTGATACGCGCTAAACCTTTTTGATTCGTCAAGGTATTTAACGCGCTCGATTTACCTGCATTTGAACGACCAGCAAATGCTACTTCAATGCCCGTGTCTTCAGGTAACCGGCGAATATCAGGCGCACTAACAGTAAAGGTAGCTTTAGAAAGATGGACAGCAGGGTTAGACAAAATAACTTCCAGAACAAAATATTTAAAAAAGTAATTATATCTCTTTTTATTAAATAATAATTAAAACCTTGCATTTTTTAATGTTTTTTTTCTTCATTCGCTTAATTATTATCAACATTCGTGTAAAATTCCGCGGTAAATTTACTCATTTAAACAATGCTTGGCTACAATTAAGTAAGTCATTCACACAGAGAGTCTCTTATGAAAAAAGTCTTATTCTCAATATTCATCGGATTAAGTATGTTATCTCATGCTAATGCGTTTGAAGGCGATGCCAAAGCTGGTAAAACTAAAGCAGCTAGCTGTGCCGCATGTCATGGTGCTAATGGTATCGGTATTATGGATGCTTACCCAAACATTGCCGGTCAGCATGCTGATTATATCGTTAAACAACTTAAGGCATTTAAAGCAAATAGCGACCGTAGTGATCCAGTAATGTCGCCAATGGCTGCTGCTTTATCAGAACAAGACATGGCAGATGTTGCTGCATATTTTGCAAGCTTTGGCCTCGATGGTTCAGCTCCAGCAGTTACGGAAGAGGCTTCTAGCGATTCATCTGCAACTTCAGCAGCACCTGTAGCAAGAGCACAAGCTAAAGCAGTATATGTAGCTGATGCAAGTTCAGGTAAAGCACTTTATGAGCACGGTGATGAAGCACGTGGCATTACAGCGTGTATCGATTGTCATGGTAAAGAGGGTAATAGCGATGTATTAATCAACCCTAATTTATCGTCTCAACACCCTGAATATATAGAAAAGCAATTAAAGGCATTTAAATCAGATACCCGCCATAATGCTTCTATGAACCAAGTTTCAGTTAACTTAACAAACGAAGACATTGCTAATTTAGGCGCTTATTTTAAAGACCCTTCAGCAGTCGGTGATGTCAAAGCATCAGCAGCAAAAATTGTGGTTAGGTCTTTTACTGGAGATGTTGCTGAAGGGAAAACCAAAGCAGCGACTTGTGCCGCTTGTCATGGTGCCGACGGTAATGCTTTAATTGCGATGTACCCATCTTTAGCGGGTCAAGGTGAAGCTTATTTAGTTAAACAAATAACAAACTTTAAATCAGGCGCTCGAAAAGATCCTGTGATGTCAGGCATGGTTGCCGCTTTATCTGCTGATGATATTCAAAATATTTCAGCTTATTTTGCCTCTCAAACCTTGAAGCCCGCTGTCACAGAAACAAGTGCACGTGGTAAACAGTTATATATGAGTGGTGATGCTAAAGCAGGTATTACAGCATGTGTTGCTTGTCATAGTATCAATGGTAAAGGTATCGACAAAGCTGGCTTTCCTGCCGTTGCGGGTCAAAGTGCGACTTATTTAAAGTCTCAACTGATGAAATTCCGCACGAAAGAACGTAACAATGATAACAATAGCATGATGCAAAATATTGCCATTAAACTAACAAAGAAAGATGCTGATGCATTATCAAGTTATATGGCTTCATTAAAATAATTAATTACTTTATTTGAACGTTGTTGTTTATTTCCTTTATATAAAAATAACAACGTTCAATCTGGCATAAAGCAGCATTTATCGCTGCTTTTTTATTGCGTTACATTCATAATTTTATTGGCGAAAGTGAGCCAATCTCTTACACTAAAATCACCAGTTATAATTAGTTAAGAGTTTTTTTGAATCATTTAAACGACTTAAATGAATTAATTGCCTGCAAGCATTGCGACACAGTAGCTACTTCGCCAACTTTAACTTCTGGTGAGTCTGCGTTATGTCCTTGTTGCGGTCATACACTTTTTTCGCGAAAAGTTGACTCTATCAATCGAACTCTATCTGTTTCTCTTGCTGGTTTATTGTTATTAATACCAGCCTTCACTCTGCCAATTATTGGTGTTGGCGTTGCAGGAAAATACAACGATGCAACCTTAGTTGATTGTATTATGCTGATGATAAACGCTGATTTTTATATTATCGCCTTTAGTGTTTTTCTATTTACCATCGCCATACCTAGCGTCAGAATTTTTTCAGCTTTCTATCTTTCATACAAAATAAAAAGAAAACAGTTGAGTACGTCTTTACTTGTTTTTTATCGTTCTTATCACCTTTTCGACAGCTGGACGATGGTCCATGTGTTTTTTTTAGGCGTGATTGTTTCCATGTACAAGCTCGTTTCATTAGATGAATTAAATGTTGGCAGTGGTTTAATCAGCTTACTTTTATTACTTTTTTGCTCAACACTTATAAGTATCACCCTAGATCAAAAGCTTATTTGGGATTTATTGGAGAGCGAACTTGAACCAAAAAGCTAAAGCGTTAAACCTTGGGTGTTGTCCTTGTTGTCAAAAAATTAACAAGATGAACGAAAAGAAACAGCGTTGTTCACGATGCCATCATCAATTTAGTCAACGTAAGCCTTATAGCGTGCAATATACATTTGCATGGACATTGGCAGCTATCGTTATGTTTATTCCCGCTAATATTTACCCTATGATGGTGTTTTACACATTAGGTAAGCCTGAAAAATCAACTATACTCGAAGGTATCGCGGCTTTTATCCAACAAGGACTTTATCCTATTGCTTTTATTATTTTTCTTGCTAGCTTTATCATACCCTTAGGTAAAATAATTGGTTTACTGATATTGCTTTATAATACAAAAAGCTATTCGAGAATATCTAAAAGAAAGCAAACTCAAATGTACCATCTCATTGCCTCATTAGGCACATGGTCTATGCTTGATGTTTTTGTTGTTGCGGTAATGGCTGCAGTAGTAAATTTTGGTTTTTTCACTTCTATTGAAGCAGGCGCAGGCATCACTTATTTTACCTTAATGGTTATTTTCACTATTTTTGCCGCTGAAAGCTTCGATCCGAGGTTTCTTTGGGATATAGAAAGAAGGAGTAGTAATGACAGATAATAATGGTGAACGACATCCAACTGCCTATGTAACAAGAAAAAAAGGCATTTCTGCTATATGGATTGTTCCCGTTATTGCGTTGCTATTTGGCGCTTGGTTAATCATTAAAGCTGTTTCTGAAAGAGGCACATTTATCACGGTGCAATTTGATAACGCTAGTGGCATCGTTGTGGGGAAAACAGAAGTTCGTTACAAAGGATTACCCACAGGGATAGTAACAGGGATTGAGGTTTCTGAAGATTTAAAAAGCGTTATTGTCGAAATAGAAATGGTAGCTAGTGCCAAAAACATGCTCACCGACAAAACGTTGTTTTGGGCGGTTACTGCCGATATCTCCTTTCAAGGGATTTCAGGGTTAGAAACAATTTTGTCAGGTAATTATATTAATGTACAACCTGACTTTGAAGGTAAAGGAAATGCTCGCAAAGAGTTTATTGCACTGAGCGAACCACCTATTTTGAGTGAAACTACCCCAGGTTTACATATTAATTTACAGGCTGATAAACTAGGGTCTCTAGGCCGAAATTCACCGGTGAGCTATAAACAAATAAACGTTGGGCACGTTTCTGGTTATCATTTTGATGATCGAACGAATAAAGTAAATATCAAAGTATTTATTGAACCTGAATATACTCATTTAGTGAAAGAGAATTCTCATTTTTGGAATGCGAGTGGTTTTGAAGTATCAGGGTCACTAATCGCTGGTGTTCAAGTGAAAACCGAATCGTTAGCCTCAATAGTATCTGGCGGAATTTATTTTGCTGATTCAAAATTTGAAAACCCATTACCGCCAGCAAAAAATGGTCAACAATATCGATTATATTCAAATTTTCAAACGGCAGAAATGGGGCATGAAATTGAGCTAATTATTCATTGGAATGCTAATATCGAGGAAGGCGCGAGCATTTTATACCAAGGGTTAAAACTCGGTTATATTGAATCCTTTACAACCATAGACCCACAAACAAGAAAAATTAAAGCAATAGCAAAAATTAACCCTCGGGCGATCCCTTATTTAACTAGCCAAACACAATTTTATGTTGTCTCACCGCAATTAAGTTTAAGCGGAATAAATCATTTAAACGGTCTTATTAAAGGTGCACATGTTAGTTTACGACCGTCATTAAAGGGGCAACCTCAACATCAGTTCACAGTGTTAAATAATAAGCCTGCATATAGTTACGACGAGCCTGGCTTACACTTAGTTTTGAAAGCCAGCCATATTGCCTCTCTCTCTATTGGTTCTGGTATTTTCTATAAAAAACAAAAAGTAGGATCTATTCAAGCTATTACCAACAAAACGCCCAACGAATTTGATGTACATATCTTTATACAAAAGCAGTATCAACAATTCATCAATAGCGAGAGTCACTTTTGGCATGCCAGCGGCATAAAAATCAAGGGTGGATTGCAAGGTTTTGAAGTGCAAGCTAACTCGCTTCAATCAATACTAACCGGAGGTATTGAGTTTGACCTGCCAAGTAGCGCTGATAATTTACCAGTTAAAAATGGTGATGAATACACACTGTTTAATACGCAAGAATCGGCTTTGCAAAGAGCAACTTTTCAATTGAATATAGACTCTTCAAAAGGCATAACCACAAGTACCCGCATTATGTATCGAGGTGAAATTGCCGGGTCTATCCATAAAATAGAGCGGAACCAAAACAATGTCACGTTAACGGCAGGACTTTTACCTGATTTTAACTTTTTATTAAAAGCACAATCCCAGTTTTGGTTAGTTAAACCGACTATTTCATTAAACGGATTAAGCGATACTGACGCTTTATTGGGTGGTAGCTACATTGGAGTAAATGCGGGCATAGGTGAATCTAAAAAATTATTTGAATTGTCAGATAAACCCCCAACTAAACATCTTAGCTCGAAAGGTTTACAGCTAACGTTACAAGCGAAAAACGGTTATTCCGTTAACCCAGGAAGCCCTATTATTTATCAAGGAATTAACATTGGCCAAATTGATAATGTATCGCTCGATAAAGCTAAAAAAGATGTAAAAATAAATATCACAATAGATGATGAACATAAGCACTTAATTACCCGTTTCAGCCGATTTTATAACGCTGGGGGCATTACAATTTCAGGCAGTTTTAGTAACTTTAGTGTAAAAACAGAGTCTGCAGATACCATTTTACGCGGCGGTATTGGTGTATTAAATCCAGATACAGTTCCGTCAAATGAAAGAGTTAATGAAGGAGAATTCTTTACGTTATTTGACCATATTCATCAGGCAGAAATGGCAGGTATTGCGATTAAAATTCATTTTAATGATACGGTTGGGCTCACTCAAAACTTAATGATTAAATACCAAGGCCAACCTATAGGTATGGTTACTCGACTCGAACTAGACGAAAAAGGCTTTGGTGCGACTGTTTATGCACTGTTGAATGATCATGGGAAAAATTTTGCTCTTGCGGGTACTCAATTTTGGCTGGAAAATACATCTTTTGGTTTGACCGGAGAAAACAATGTCAATGCTATTTTAGAAGGCAATTATATTGGTGTTATTCCAGGTTATGGTGATCAGAAACGCTCTTTTAAAGCAGAAGATATCACTCCTGTTTTAACGAAATTACCTTACGGCTTAAATATCAAATTAACCACAGATACACTAGGCTCTATTCGTCTTGGTAATCCAGTTTTATATCGTCAAGTAAAAGTAGGGAAAGTTATTGGTGTTGGCTTATCCGAAACAGCCAATGAAGTTAATATTTATATAAACATTGCCAAACCTTATGGGGCGCTTGTAAATGCTCAGAGTAAATTTTGGAATACCAGTGGCATAAAAATAAATGCTGGTTTATTTTCCGGAGTGAGTATCGACTCAGAATCAATTGAGAGCTTGCTTTCCGGCGGTATTGCCTTTGCCACCCCAGAACTCAATGATGCTGAAAACCCTCTTATTGGTGAGCAAAATCATGAATTTCGCCTACATAATATTTTACAAGAGAAGTGGCTCAACTGGGCACCAAAAATATTATTAAAAGAACAACATTAAAAAAATAATAATACAAAGAGATCGCATGGAATCGATAAGTCTTACATCAACTGACAATAACGCTACCAATACCCTAAACCCGATTGATAATAAAAGCCGTATTCTAGTCATGGATCTACTGAGAGGATTTGCCCTCATTGGTATTTTATTTATGAACATTGAATGGTTTAATCGGCCCATAAGTGATTTATTCAGCTTTGATTTTCAGTTAACAGGCTTAGATTGGGCAGCAAGCTGGCTTGTTAAAGTGTTTATTGAAGGCAAGTTTTATCGGATATTTTCGTTGCTATTTGGTATGGGCTTTGCCGTTATGCTGTTAAAAGCACAGAAGGCTGAAAAACCTTTGGCCGCATGGTTTAGCCGACGAATGCTAGCTTTATTTATTTTCGGTATGCTTCACCTTATTTTTTTGTGGAATGGCGACATTCTTCATGATTACGCCTTAGGTGGAATACTCCTGTTAGGTTTTGTATTGGGATTGCGCACCAAGCGCTTTGCTATACATAATCATCCTACGACATTTTTAAAATTTGGTTTATGGATAATCGCTGTGCCTTTATTCATGTCAATTGCTGCATCACTCTTTTTTGGTATCACCCGCCCCCATCAAATTATGACCCAAGATTGGCAAAAACAAGTCACCATCATAGAACAATCGGACATACAAGTTGCCGCACTAAATGCTCAAGCCGAAAAATTAGCATTAGCCGATGATTTTTCAATAATAACTGAAGGTCTAGATGAAACCATATCGCTTGAAGAAGCTGAAGAGATTGATGTAGGTAACTTGTCACCAGAAGAACGATTAGCTTTCAATATAGAAGAACGGGTAACCTATCTGTTAGAAATGAAACAAAAACACGATGAAGAAACCATCGCTTTTACTCAGAAAAGTTATGCCGTTGCAACTAAGTTTCGTGCTCAGCAATCTCTCATGCTATTAAAATTCACCCCCATATTGGCGATATTTATCTGCTTACCTTTGTTTATGATCGGTTATTGGTTAGTCGCAAGTGAACGTATAACTAAGCCTCAATCACATAAAAATTTCTTTAATTTATTATGTTGGGGCGGCTTACTTATTGGAGTTATGTTCAATATATCTGGCGTATATTTAGTGTTGCATCCTGCCGCTAAAGGAGCAACAGAAATAGAAGTGATAGGCGAAAGTTTACAATTTTATGGTCAATTAGTGTTAGCGTTTGGTTACCTTGGCTTATTTGTTAAATTATCGCAAAAATGCAGTTTTCTGAAATGGTTTACTTGGCTTACTCCACTAGGAAAAATGGCATTAACTAACTATATTGGCCACTCAATAATACTCACCAGCCTATTTTATGGATATGCGGGTGGAATGTTTGGACAAATAGCCAGAGCAGAGCAAATGTTAATTGTATTGGCAATAATTGGGTTGCAAGCCATTTTCAGTAAGCTGTGGTTAACTTATTACAAATTTGGTCCATTAGAATGGTTATGGCGATCGTTTACCTATTTAACATGGCAACCACTGCGTATTAAGGGATAGTCGACGTATCAAAATTATTTTCTCGTGATTAGATACCAATCGAGGAAATTGACTTTCTAGTTTCTATCGGCAATTTTTGCTAGTTAAATTTAGCTATGTAACAATACAAACACACAAAATATATTGTATAAAATAACTTTCCAATCATGAGAATAATAATGAATAAAATCACGATTATTACCGCTAAAGTCGGCTTACTTGCATTACTAACTTTGTCTGCTCACTTCTCTATAGCCGCTGAGTTGTTCGGATCAAATAGCACAATAAGCCGTCAAGACATCTTAAGAGGTTCAATCACCCCAGAGCGCTCATGGTGGGATGTAAGTCATTATCATTTAGACATAAATGTTGACCCGCAACAAAGAACTATTTCTGGGAAAAATACCATGAAATATCGTGTGCTGACCAAAAAAGATCGCTTACAAATTGAATTACAAGCACCAATGAAATTAGAGAAAGTGGTGCAACATGGCAAAGAGTTATTGGTTGAAAAAGACGGTTATAGCTACTTTATTTCTTTACAAGAGGAACATGATATTGGTTCTGAACATGAACTAATTATGCACTTTTCTGGTACGCCACAAGTTGCCATTCGAGCTCCTTGGGATGGCGGTATTACTTGGACTAAAGACGAAAATGGTATCGACTTTATTGCTTCAAGTAATCAAGGTATTGGTGCGAGTATTTGGTGGCCAAATAAAGATCATGCGTATGATGAACCTGACAATGGAGCAATGATCAGTGTTGAAGTACCAGAGCATTTAGTTGATGTTTCTAATGGACGTTTAATCGCAATAGATCATAACCAAGAAGCAAAAACTAAAACCTATCATTGGCAAGTGGTGAATCCAATCAATAACTACGGCATTAATATAAATATTGGTGATTATGTCCATTTTGGCGAAAAACACCAAGGTGAGAAAGGCCAACTTGATATGGATTATTGGGTATTACGCAATAATTTGCCCAAAGCAAAAAAACAGTTTAAAGATGCGAAAAGAACGATTGAAGCATTAGAGCATTGGTTTGGTCCTTACCCTTTTTACGAAGATAGTTTCAAAATAGTTGAAGCACCTTACTTAGGAATGGAGCATCAAAGTTCAGTAACCTACGGTAATGGTTATCAAAATGGATATCTAGGCCGTGATCGCAGTAGTACTGGTGCAGGCATGTTATTTGATTTTATAATTGTGCATGAATCTGGTCATGAGTGGTTTGCTAATAGCATTACTCACAGTGATGTTGCCGATCTATGGATACATGAAAGTTTTACTAATTATTCCGAAAGTTTATTTTTGGAATATCATTACGACAAAGAAACTGCTTTTCAATATATCCGAGGTCAACGCCTAAATATTGCGAATAAAGCCCCTATTATTGGTCAATATAATATTCATAGTGAAGGTTCTAGTGACATGTATGACAAGGGCGGCAACATGTTGCACACCATTCGTCAGATCATTGATAATGATGATACATGGCGTGAAATTCTTCGCGGGTTAAATAAAGATTTTTACCATAAAATAGTAACAACAAATGATATTGAGCATTACATTAATGATAAATCAGGGCAAGATTTTTCGACTGTTTTTGATCAATACTTACGAGATATCCGTGTTCCAACCTTTGAATTTTTTATTAAAGATAAAATAATGAAAATACGTTGGGGTAATGTCATTAAAGATTTTAATATGCCACTTAAAGTAACGATAAATGGTGAGATTCAATGGCTATCACCGACCACGAAATGGTCGTCTATAGAATTAAAAAATGACAATCCACAACTGATCGTTGACCCAAATTTTTATATTAATAACCAAAATATCTTAGGTAGCCGAAATGAGAAATAGACTTGTCAATAGGTGTTAAAGAGAAACCGACACTTGTTAAACGAGTCGCCATAGCCGTTTTGAAAGTTACCCGGTAAAATCAGAGCTCTCTTCAATTGATAAACAAGAGGGAGCTCTAACAAGAAACCTAGAGTTTGGATGGATTTGTATTAATAAATACATAACGATTACCGAAAAACCTAAATATGATTTATTGGCATTAATAAACAAGTTATTTCATTGATATTTAAATGGCACTCAACGACACTAGCAATATCAAACGATTCATTCTTAAGTTAAACCATGATAAACATCATACCCGCCCATACTTTTAAAACACTTCCTTGGAAAAATGGTAAAGGAGAAACAACAGAGCTCGCCATTAATTCAGGTGGAACTTTAGATAACTTTGAATGGCGTTTAAGTATTGCGAGTGTCACAGAAGATGGCGTTTTTTCTGATTTCTCAGGGTATATGAGAAATTTAGTACTGATCCAAGGTGACAGTATCTCTCTCACTCATGACGATATAAATACGGATAAATTAACTAATACTTTAGACTTCGCAACATTTGATGGCGGCAGTGAAACGATAGGGTCATTAAAAAAAGGTGCAATAAAAGACTTTAATATCATTACGTCAAAAACAAAGTGTATAACAAAAGTTCACACCTATACTGCTCCATTAAACCAATCAATTAATTTCAACGGACTCGTCTTTGCATTCAGTTTATCTGATAGTATCGAATTAAATGACCAACAGAATATGCGGCATAAAGTAAGCCAAGGGGATTTATTGCAATTATCTCACCCTCAAAATATCGAATTAACAGGGAAAAATTTAATTATTGTTTATATTAAAAAAATTAATTAACCAGTTTACAACCAACGCAAATTTAACGGTATTCAACGGAAATTCTCTGACAGTCATTTATTTATACTCTATGCTTGTTTTACCAAAAAATAAGAAAATAATTTTTAATATTAAGGGTATAAAATGATCTATAAAAAATTTATTCATTTCACTCTCCTCATAATGTGTCTGACCTCTTTTGCTTATGCTGATAATGAACGTAAGTTAGAGATAGACACAAAAAACTTAACGAAACACACAACAAAAATTAACGGTCAGAAAATTAGCTATACCGCGACTACAGGTACGCAACCGTTATGGGACGAAGAAGGTAATCCGACAGCCAGCCTATTTTATACTTACTATCAACGTAGTGATGTGAAAGATGACAGTACACGCCCTTTACTAATTTCGTTTAATGGAGGCCCTGGTTCAGCTTCAGTTTGGATGCATGTTGCCTATACAGGACCGAGGATATTGAATGTTGATGATGAAGGTTATCCATTACAACCTTATGGTGTAAAAACCAACCCTTATTCTGTTTTAGATGTCGCTGATATTGTTTTTGTGAACCCTGTTAATACTGGTTATTCAAGAGTATTACCCGATAAAGACGGTAAAATGCCATCAAAAGATAAACAAAAGAAAATGTTTTTCGGCGTTAACGCTGATATAAAATATTTAGCTGATTGGATCACTACCTTTGTTTCTCGTAATGATCGATGGCGTTCACCTAAATATTTAGTGGGTGAAAGCTACGGTACAACTCGCGTTTCGGGTTTAGCGCTTGAGCTGCAATCTCGTCAATGGATGTATGTCAATGGTGTAATATTAGTATCACCTACTGATATCGGCATTAAACGTGACGGACCAGTAAAAGCGGCAAATCGCTTACCTTACTTCGCAGCTGCGGCTTGGTATCATAAAGCGTTAGAAAATAATCAACAAAATAAACCTTTGCTAACACTTCTTCCTGAAGTTGAAGCATTCACCATTAACCAATATTTACCTGCGTTAGCAAAAGGGGCTTTTATTAGCGAGGAAGAAAAACAAACTATCGCACAACAAGTTGCCCAGTATTCAGGCTTATCAAAACAAGAAGTTTTACGTAATAACTTAGATATTAGTAACTCGTATTTTTGGAAAGAGTTATTACGCGATAGAGAGTTAACAATCGGACGATTAGATTCTCGATATCTAGGCATTGATGAGAAAGCAGCAGGTTCTCGACCTGACTATAATGCAGAATTAACCTCTTGGTTGCACAGCTTTACACCGGCAATAAATTATTATTTACGTGAAGAGCTTAACTATAAAACTGACATAAAATACAATATGTTTGGTAATGTTCATCCTTGGGATCGTTCGAATAATAAAACGGGCGAAAACCTCCGTTTGGCCATGGCGTCAAATCCATACCTAAATGTGATGATTCAGTCGGGCTATTTTGATGGCGCAACAAATTACTTTGATGCTAAATACACGATGTGGCAATTAGACCCAAGTGGAAAAATGAAAGACCGTTTATCATTTAAAGGTTATCAAAGTGGCCATATGATGTATCTTCGTCATGAAGATTTAAAAACATCAAATGATGACATTCGTGAATTTATGAAACAAACACTACCGAATAATAAACAAGCTGCTAAGTATTAAAAGTCACTTAGTTTTAGTGTTAGAAAATGATTTGTTGTGCAAATATTTCTCAGCATAAAAATAAAAAAGGGTAGCCCATTGTGGCTACCCTTTTTGCTATGAAAAAGTGAAATGATGATGATTATGGTTAATAAAACTAACGGTTAAAAGAACCATTCAATCACAACGACTAAATTTTATAATCTGTTACTTCATAACCTAGTGCTTCTAATTGTGGTTTTAATGTTTTAGCATCGCCAACCACTACCATAAACATTTCTGATAAATTTAAGTGCTTCTTCGCTAAAGCATTAATTTCGTCAGACGTAATAGTTTCAACAATATTGGCACGTTGTTTCACAAAATCAGCCGTTAAATTATGCTCTAATATCTGTGCCAAAAAGCCTAACTTTGCCCTTGGTGTTTCATATTTTAATGCGTCCTTTTGATTAATGGCATTACGCATGAAGCTTAATTCTTCCGCCGTGATGCCATTTTCATTATACGCTTTAATTTCATTAACAAATTCAATAATAGATTTGTCTGTTACATCTGCGCGAACTTCAGCTGATGCGGTATAACTGCCTGAAAATTTATCCGCACTAAAATAAGAACTTGCACCATAGGTATAACCCTTATCTTCCCGAAGATTAAGATTAATACGGCTATTAAAAGCACCGCCTAAAGCAAAGTTCATTAAGTAAGATTTATAATACTCACCAGTGATATCTTGCGTAATAGAACGTTTACCAATACGAATAGCGGATTGAGCAGCATCATCCTTATTCACTAAATAAATAATGCCAGCTTTTGTCTCAGGCTGCTCTAACACTAACGATAAAGTGTCACCTTTACCTTGCCATGATGTAAACACACTTAAGGAATCAATTAATGCTTTATCTTTAAGGTCAGATACTACAATTAATTGGCTATCAAACGGCTTTACTTGCTTTTGATAAAAGGCTTTAACATCGTCTAAGGTAATATTATTGATGCTTTCTTCAGTACCTTGGCTCGAAATAGCCGCAATATTATCAGCCTGTAACAACTGGCGATATGCTGTTGATGCTAAATACCCAGCATCTTTCTTGTTATTAATAAGCCCTTGAATAGTGTTGCTTTTATTGCGATCGAATTCTGATTCAATAAAGGCTGGCTTTAAAAGCTTCTCATTCACTAATAACAATGTCGCGTCTAGATTTTTAGTTAAAGTGCTCACATTAACATTAAGGTATTGCGTTCCAGCAGAAATAGAAACAGAACTACCTAGCTTTTGCAGCTCATTACTCATTTCTTCCGCACTACGTTCGGTAGTCGACTCGTTCAGCGCACTAGCAAGTAACGAAACAACACCCGCTTTTTCTTTGTCTGAATAATAATGACCCGCTGGCACTTTCAACAATAATGTTGTTGTAGGTGTTTCAATACTTTGAGTACCTAGTATCTTAATGCCATTCGCTAACTTTTTTTGCCACATTGTTGGCACATCAACGGCTTTATTAGCACCAGAAGCAGGAATAATACTGCGATCAAAGCTGTCTTTTGCTTTACGAATCACGAGCTCTTCAGAGGAAGTCTTAGACAATAACCCGGTACTTCTTACTGGTGGTGTAAAGTTGTCTTTTGCGGCAATTAATTCCGTTTGACCTTTTGGAATAACGCTCATAATCACGCCATGCTGACCTTTAATATATTGCTTAAAAACACGCATAACATCTTCTTTAGTGACATTTGCATAACGTGCAATATCTTGAGCAATGTAATTTGGATCCCCTTTAAATGTTTGATTAGATGCAAGTGTACTGACTTTGCCAGAAACACTTTGTAAACCGAAAACATAACTTGCTTCCATGCTGGCTTTAACTTTTGTTAAATCATCATCTTCAACACCGCGCTCTTCAAACTCAACAAGCGTATCGCGAATCACTTTTTCAATATCTGCTAACGTTTTTCCAGAAGCTGGATGTGGTAAAGCAAATAAATTAAACGTGCAAGCTAACTCCGCGCAAGGATGACTAACAGAAGCTTGCACTGCTAATTGGTTTTTAACTAAATTTTTATAAAATAATGATGTTTTACCACCGCCTAAAATACTTGAAAGTACATCAAGTGGCGCTTCATCTTCATGACGAATAGAAACGGTTGGATATGACATATATAAAAGTGGCAGATGTACATTATCTTCCATTGAAATATATCGATCTTTTTCAACCGTTATAACAGGCTTGTCTGGCATAGTGACTTCTGGTCCACGAGGAATTGAACCAAAATATTTATTTACCAATGTTAATGCTTCTTGCTCGTTAATATCGCCACCAATAGTCAACGTTGCATTGTTAGGGCCATACCATTTTAGGAAGAATGCTTTTAAGTCATTTACGTTGACTCGATTAAGATCGTCCATAAAACCGATAACCGGCCAAGAATATGGATGTCCCGCTGGATAAAGTGCTTCTGAAACACGTTCATTTAATCGACCGTATGGGCGGTTATCAACTCGCTGACCTCGTTCATTCTTTACAGTTTCACGTTGTACTTCAAATTTTTCTTGAGTTACAGCATCAACTAAAAAACCCATTCTATCGGCTTCTAGCCATAACATTTTTTCAAATTGATTTGCAGGAACCGTTTGAAAATAATTAGTACGATCACTGTTGGTGGTGCCATTCATGGTTCCGCCAGCTTCTGTGACTAATTTAAAATGCTGTTCATCTTCAACATTTTCAGAACCTTGAAACATCATATGTTCAAAAAAATGAGCAAAACCTGATTTTCCTAATTCTTCACGACCAGATCCAACATGGTAAGTCATATCAACATGGACCAGTGGATCTGATGAATCTTGATGCAAAATAACCGTTAAGCCATTTTCTAACGTATATTTCTTGTAAGGTATAACTGTTTCACCTGCTTGAGCTTTAACTTCTTCAACAAAGTTAACACCTGACGGTAAAATATTTTGATTTACTGGAATAGCTGCTTGCTCACAAGCTCCTAAACATGCAATGACTAACCCAATGCTCCATTTTTTCAACTTACTACTCCTCGGTTTACTTAATTAATTCAAATTATTTGGTATTAAAGCCAACATCATTAATGTTCACCTCAGTAATATCGCCATATTTAGCAAGTTTATCGCGAATAGCATCCGCTTGACCAATCACGACAAACTGGAGATTTTCTTGTGGAAAATATTGTTTGATTAATTGTTTTGTCTTTTCAATAGTAAGCGAATCGACTTGTTGCTCAAACGTGTTTATATAACTTTCATCAAATTGGTAGCCATACATATTGACTAATAACGACGCAAGTTCTGTTGAGGTTTCAAATTGAGGTGGAAACTGTCCTTTTACGTAGGCTTTTGCTGAAGTTAGTGTTTGCTCATCAATCCCCTTTTCCCATAATCGAGCATAAGTTTTTAAAGCTAAATCAATAGCTTCAATAGTTGTTTCTGTTTTGGTAAACGTTGAGATAGCAAAGCTACCGTCTTGACTGTATGCGCTAAAACGACTTCTTGCTCCATAAGTGAGCCCCGCGTTAACGCGTAATTCATCATTTAACCATGAAGTAAATCTCGCGCCTAAAATTGTATTTATTACAGAAAGACCAACACGGTTAGTATTATTTTGAGTAATACCTTTCCCACCAATTAAGAAGGTAGATTGACGGGCATCGGGTTTATTGACCAACAATAGTTTTGATTGTTTAGCCTTGTCTGAACTTTCTACTTTAGTGGCACTTAATTCAAGTGTATTTTTCCAGCTAGAAAACAAATCAGATAATTGCTGTTTCATTTGTTTACTATCAAAGTCACCAACAACTATAACCGCACTATTTTTAGGTTGATACCAATTACTATAATGCTGCTTTAATTGCTCCAATGTTAAATCTTGAATAGATTTACTATCACCTTTAACGACAGCACCATAACCCTGCTCACCAAAAACTAAACGATTAAAATAATTATTGATCACAGAGCTTGGACGCTCTTTACCTTGCTGTAAATTTAAAATATGACGTTGTTTTAACTTATCAAATTCAGCTCTGTCAAAACGTGGAGCAGTAACCATATCACGAAAAATAGGTAATACTTTTTGACTGTCTTTACTCGCTAACGAAGCACCAACAGTGATAAATTCTAAATTTGCCGTACTAAAAACATCGGCACCGACAAAGTCAATGGTTTGATCTAATGTGCTTTTATCGAGTAATTGAGTCCCTAACGTTAAATTTCTCGCGGTAAAATAGTTTAATCCGGCTTGTTCCCCATCTTCTATTGCACCTGCTTTTATTACAACACTAATATCAATTAAAGGGACTTCTGTTTGCTCCATTAAATACACAGTTAAGCCATTGTCTAATGTGAATTTCTCATAAGAAGGTAACGTGTAATTTGCAACACTCGCGACACTGAAAACTGAAATACTCAGTAAGAATAAATAATTAAAGATCCGCATCATTGCTGTCCTCTTTTGCAGATAATACACCGACTGTTCTATTCGCTTTTTTCAAATAAGTTTTTGCTACTTTTTGCACATCAGTAATACTGACTTTGCTATATTCTTGGGGTGCCGTGAAGAGCTTTTTATAATCACCAAAATACATTTCATAACTACCAATCGTATTTGCCTTACCGTTTATCGTTGCCATTTGTCGATAAAAATTAACGAGTTTGGTATTTTTAACCTTTTGGAGCTCTTGTTCCGTTACTCCATTTTTAATGATGTTATTAATTTCACCAATAATGGCCTTTTCTAATTGTGCTGCACTGACATCTTTCGCAGCAACGGCATATATATAAAATAAATTAGGATCTATTGATTCGGGCTGATAGCTAAATACTGAGCTGGCAACTTGTTTTTCGTTAATTAATGTTTTTTGCAAACGAGAGCTATCGCCTGTTGATAATATATCATTGAGTATTTCTAACGCGTAATAATCATGATGTTGTGTTTCTGGAACGTGATATGCCATGAGCACGTTTGGTGTTGTTACTGATTTTTTTTGTAGGTATACCCGACGTTCACCGTTTTGTTCTGGCTCTATCGTATGTACTTTTCTTGGTGCAGGTTGAGCGGGAATAGGCTCAAAATACTGTTTTGCTAACCGCTTTACTTGTTCAACAGTAACATCGCCTGAAATAACAACAACAGCATTGTTTGGTGCATAGTAGGTTTTATGGTATTGCTTTAAGTCTTCTAAGCTCCAGTTATCAATATCAGATTGATGACCGATCACTGACCAGCTATAAGGATGAGCACGAAATGCCGCATTTTTTACTTCTTCCGAAATTGAACGATAATTCGAATTTTCAAGACCGGTACTCCGTTCAGAAGTAACCACTCCTCGCTCACTCTCAACCATTTGTGTATCTATGGCCAAATTGGCGATACGATCCGCTTCTAAATCAAATATCGTTTCGATAGCAGAGACAGGAAACCAATTGGTATAAACCGTTAAATTTTCCGTCGTATAAGCATTATTACTACCGCCTGACGCTTCCATAGTACGGTCAAACATTTTAGGGCCATACTTTTTAGCGCCATTAAACATCATATGCTCAAAAAAATGAGACAAACCGGTGATACCTGGGTATTCATTGCGAGAACCCACTTTCCAAAATAAATACATATTAGCATTAGGGATGGAGTGATCTTCTAACACCATAATTTTCATGCCATTTTTCAAGGTGAATGCTTTTACATTCTCTGCTTTAGTTATCGCTTTTAGTGGCTGACTAAATAATGCAACAACCAAAACAATAATCGTCAATAAAGACTTCATATAATATTCCGTATTATTTTTAGCTATAGTTTTTAGGGGCAAGAGTAAGTTTACTCTCAATCTTAATTTAATAACAAAAATTTAACATAAAATTACGGTAGGCGCTTCTGTATTGAGTCGAAATTGACAAAATACACGTTAGGAGGGACGTTTAAGCAATAGAGTAAATAACTTAAGTGTAATGATTAAATATAAATAACTAGTGTTTTAATTTGGATCGTAATCTTAAAACATAACCAAAAGTAAGCAATAACAGTATAGATATTATCACTATAGCGAGCGCTAGCTTTTTGACTAGTGCTTCTTGACCTAAGATACTTTCCATCATATCTGATTTAAAAGAAGAGTGAACTTGCTCTCGTTCACTAACGGTTTCTTTAAAGTTTTCTTCTATTTCATGAAAATAATTTTCTTTATCATTCTTAGCTTGTTTTAATAATATTTGATAACGCTTTTCAAGCCACTTATTCGCTTCTTCATGATCGCCAATCACTTGGTAACCTTCAACAAAACTTAAATAGACATCAAGGAGTGTTGACTCCATTTGTTCTGCCTCAGTAATCTTCTCAGCTTTATTTAATAACGCAAAACCTTGTTCCACTTTTCCAGTATAAATAAATGACAATCCTTTGTTTAAATAACATACCGCTTCTGCATAAATATCATTAATTTTTTCTGCTGTCTCAATACATTTTGTCGCCCGCTCTATTGATAATTGATAGTTTTCATTACGCAAAAAATAGTCGGATAAATTTGCATACACTGACGACAAAAGTCCAATGTCATTTGACTTTATTGCGAAATCTTGAGCCTTTGTAAAGGCATCCAACTCTTCATTTTTTTTATTAAGCATACCAAGAACAATCGCGCGATTTAAATAATTGATTGCCACCATTCGATGGCTTTTACGTTTAAGTAATGCCTGAACTTCTAATGACTTATCTGATGCTTCAAGGGCTTTATCATATTCTTTTCGATCAATGTATAAGACGACCAAATTAGAATAAATGGATGAAGCTTTATTCACATTTTGTTTTTTTTCAAAATATTGTAATGCATCAGAAAAGTCTTTTAACGATTGACTACCTTGCCCTCGTCTACTATACATAATTGCACGTTTGGCCGTCGCTAAAGCAACAAGCTCTTGATAGTTCAATCGGTCACCAATTTCTATTGCTTTGTTAACATCTTCAAGCCCTTTTAAAAAACGCCCTTGTCGTAAAGATAACAGCCCTTGTTGATCAAAATATTTACCTAAAACCCAATCATTCCCTTTTTTTACGCCAATTAGATGTAGCTCATTTAGATAACTGGCAACTTTTTCATATTCAGAAAGGCCATGATATGTAGCAATATATGCCAGGATATGAGCCACCTTATACTCAACGCCTAAATCAGCAACTCCTGTTTCACTTAAAATATCCAGTTGCCGTTTTGCCAATTGGGCATCAAATTCAGCATTCGTCGCAATATCAAGTAATTGCTTACCTTCAGGTGTGCTTCTGATCATTGAAAAGGGGTCAAAGTATTCTTCCGCTTGAAGTGTGTGAGTAATATTTAGATAACCAATAACGATAATAGTAATCAATATTTTTTTTATATGTAATGACATCTTTTTCCTAAAAAACAACGTTATTAATCACAACAAAAATGTGTATCGTGTCGCATAAATAAACAATTAAGCCATTAGAAAAGACATATCAGTATATTGATAAAATCGTAATGAGCTAAATACATGTTATAAATATAGTTAAAGATCTGTAAAACATCACAATTTTATTTTTAATAATTGAAACTAATGATTATATAACGATGAAAAGTCAATCGATGCAATATGGGTATAGGTAAGATCTAATCGAGGATAGTTACTTATTGTTTAATGCCCAAACATTAGTTGCCAAGACAATTCCGCCACCAAGTATCATCATTAAAGAAACAGACTCGTTAAGGAGAAAATATGCCGCGATGATACCGTAAATAGGCTCTAAGCTCACAGCAATACTCGCCGTTTGCGCGCTGATTGTTTTTAATGAATGATTAAATATAGAATGTGCAAATGCCGTGAAAACAATACCAAGTAAGGCCAAAACAGCTAATTGTTCTATTGAAATCACCATGGGTTCTATCACAATCAAAGGCAATAAAAATAGCGCCGCAAAAGCATTTTGATAGAAAGCGACTTTTTTCGCTGAAATTTTTGCAACGAATTTTCTATTTAACACCGTTAAAAGAGCAAAAGACAGAGCAGAGATAGTCCCCCAGAAAGCACCAATAATTACATGAGAATCAATAGTGTTTTCAGGCAAAATCAGACTTATGCCTATTACCGTGAGTATTGCTTGAATCAGCGCACGAAAACAAAATTGTTCTTTTAAGAAAATAGGCTCTAGAAAACTAACAAAAACAGGAAAAGTGGCAAAAGTGATCAAACCAATTGCGACACTTGATACCTTAATGGATTGAAAAAAACTCCCCCAATGAAAGGCTAAAATTGCACCTGTGATAGCAAAGGCGACTAGTGTTTTACTCTCGCATTTTAATGATTGCCTTTTGAAGATAAAAACAAAAATCGCAATGGTAATCGCCGCAAAAAACGCTCGCCCAAAGACAATAAAGATTGCTGGTAAATTTAACCACTTTGCAAAAAGCCCTGAAAGCGCAAACAATAACACCGCGCTGTGCAGTGCAACTAAAGCCTGTTTATTTTTATGACGAACGCTATCGTTCAATTACTTAGCGTCTTCTTTTATCCAACGAGCGACCTGTTTAGCAAAATAAGTAAGAATACCGTCTGCTCCGGCTCGTTTAAAAGCTAATAATCCTTCCATTACACAGGGTTTTTCAGCTAACCAACCATTTTGAATAGCTGCCATGTGCATAGCGTATTCTCCACTGACTTGATAAGCATAAGTAGGCACTTGAAAATTATCTTTTACTCGACGAACAATATCTAAATAAGGCATACCAGGCTTCACCATGACCATATCAGCACCTTCCGCGATATCTTGCGCGATTTCATGTAAAGCTTCATTACTATTGGCCGGGTCCATTTGATAAGAGTGTTTATTACCCCCTTTAATATTGCCTGCAGAGCCAACCGCATCACGAAATGGACCATAATAGTTAGAAGCATACTTTGCCGAATACGCGAGAATACGAGTATTCACAAAGCCATGTTTCTCTAATTCTTCCCGAATCGCGCTGACTCGGCCATCCATCATGTCAGAAGGAGCAACCACGTCAGCGCCTGCTTGAGCGTGTGATAATGCCTGCCTAACTAAAATATCTTTTGTCACGTCGTTCAATACATAGCCATCGTCCACACCATTTAAACCAGTATCGCTGGTACCTAAAATACCATCTTGACCATGGGTGGTAAAAGGATCTAAAGCTACGTCAGTAATCACGCCAAGCTCAGGAAATTTCTCTTTTAAGGCTCGAACTGTTCTCTGTGCTAAACCATTAGGGTTATATGCTTCTTCGGCTAATAGTGACTTTTTATCATTTGGCGTAACCGGAAAAATGGCAATGGCTGGTATACCCAAATCAACAAGTTCTTGTGCTTCTTCTAATAAAAGGTCAATGCTTTTTCGTTCGACACCTGGCATCGACTTTATTTCTTCACGTTGATTTTCACCTTCAAGAACAAATACCGGATAAATTAGATCATTAACCGTTAATTGATGTTCTGACATCAAACGTCTTGAAAAGTCATCTCTGCGCATTCTACGCATTCTTCGTGCTGGAAATTGACCAAATTCAATGTTCATTACTTTCTCCTGACGGCTAACTTTTTATTGCCGCGATAATTTCTTTTACTTGTACTTGATTGCGGCCATCAGCTTTAGCTTGATATAGTGCTTTATCTGCACCATCGAATATATCAACAGGTGTCACATCCTTTTGCTGTTGATACGTACATACACCACAACTAATAGTTAAATTTATTGAAGTAGTGTCAAATTCAAATGAAGAAGACAGCACTAACTCTCTTAATTCTTGCGCGAAAGCAACAGCACCTTCACTATCAGTTTCAGGAAGAATTAAACAAAATTCTTCTCCACCATATCGACAACCAATATCACTACTACGACGAAGCACTTGCTTAATCAAAGTCCCTAGTGTGACTAAACACTTATCACCAGCAGAATGGCCATAGTTATCATTCACTTGTTTAAAGTGATCAATATCAATAACCACTAAACTCAGTGGTGTTAGATTTCGTCGACTGCGTCTAAATTCAGCTAATATTTTTTGATCATAAAAGCGTCGATTATATAAACCTGTTAACTCATCTAAAGTATTTTTTTCTTCGAGTTCACGATTCGCTTCTTCTAATTCTTGTAAAGCAATGTTTAACTCTAAGGTACGCTCTTGAACCCTAGATTCTAATAACTCTTGATCTTCTTCTTGTTGTATTAACAGTTCTTTATATGAAGATTGATACTTTTCCGATAATGCGACTGCTTGTTCTTCAGAGGCTGTTTGTTTATCTACCCTCAATATGGTTTGACGGTTGAGTAAATATAATAATGTAACGCTTAATAACCAATAACAAAGAGCAAAAATTTCGCCATTAAATTCATTCCAACCGAATAACAAAATATTACTACTAAGGCCCATACCATAAATGAATGTAAGAGCAGTAAAATGTTTCTCTAAATCATGCTTTAATTTTACCAATAAGATATTTACAGCGAGAAATATGAATAATGTTTGAAAGAGTGCTAAATGAGTTATTAAGTAACTCAATTCAGCGGGCAATAGCACGGTGATACCACAAGAAATCAAGACAAAAATATTGCTAATTTTTATCACATAAACATACGAGTTAAGTTGTAAAAACTGTTTTAAAAACAACAATAAAAAAGGTAATGATAAGAGCAATAAAAAAGGTAACGCGGTATTTCTCTCGACAATATCATTAAATGGATACAAGCTAGTATTCTGCATTGCCGATAAAATGATGAAAGTAAGCAAAAAATACCCGGATAAATACAAATATTGGGTACTTTTATTAACAAAATAGACACTGAAGATCACAATTGAAAAAGTAAATACGCCCCCTATAGCAATAGTATCGTTAAAGTATTGGACAAACATATTCATCGGATATCCCAAGCAAATACACGCTGAGAATTTTCAAACGTCTTTTGCATAATTTCTGACACCGAATAAGGAGTAACATCGGCTAATGTTTCGACCACATATGATAAGTAACTAGGCTCATTTCGGCTACTTTTGGGTTTTGGACGAATATTTCGAGGAGTCAGATAAGGTGCGTCTGTTTCAATTAATAAACGTTCCATTGGAATATATTTCGCAATATCTCTTAGCACTTGCCCTCGACGTTCATCACAAATCCAACCGGTGATACCTACATACATATCAAGATCTAAACATTGCTTTAATTGAGATAAATCCCCAGTAAAACAATGAGTGATCATGGCAGGAACATCATCAATAAAAGGGGTTAGAATATCAAGCCAAGGTTGAAAAGCATCTCGTTGGTGTAAAAAGAGTGGCAACTGTAATTCGCTAGCAAGCGCAACTTGCTGAATAAAAACGCGCTGCTGATTTTGGGGCGTAGAGAAATTACGATTAAAATCTAAGCCACATTCTCCAATGGCCTTTACATGTTCATCCTTTGCCAAGGTCCTTAATTGCGATAAATAATCATCAGAAACATTATCTGCATCGTGCGGATGAACACCTGCAGTGCACGCTAGAAATTGCGGAAAGTCATGACAAAGTGATAGCGCCTTTTGACTTTCAACAACATTAGTTCCTGTCACTAAGAGACTTTTAATATTAGCTAGTTTTGCTCGCTCAATAACTTTAGCTCTGTCTTTGTCAAAGCGTGCGTTAGTTAAGTTAACACCTATATCTATCAAAATAATTTCACTATTTTCTGCGTTTAACTTTAATTCTTCTATTTTGGTTTTCTGTTTTTAAATAAACGACACCCAACATTCCTTTAGACAATTTAACGCGATCACCAGGTAAAATCTTTATGTAATTATCGTCTGATTGTTTCCAAACTTGACCATTTTCAAAGGTAATCGATAATTTGTTATGCACTATTTTCTTTACTGATTTCACGGTAAAAAATACTTCATTAATGCTTTCTTCAGGTTTAACTAGATGTTCTTCACCAAATTCTGCTTCATTAGTGTGCTTTTGCTCAACAACGACTGGTTTTCTTACAGTTGGACGTAACGCTACGGTATTAGTATTTGGACTTTTCGGCTCCGTAGGCCTAATTGCTACCGGTGCTTTCACTGTCACACTATTATTTAACGATTTAACGAGATTGTCATAACACACAAGCCTTTCTAAGCTATCTTTAGTCTCCGCACATTTTTGTAAATCCGTTAACGTATCTGCTTGAACATTGAATATAACCATACTTGTTAAAAACAAAGAGACTAATTTATTTTGATTCATTTTCTGTTTCCTCGGGGTGTTCATCGTTTTCACCCTCTTTATAATAAATTGCCGAAATCAATACACCAACTTCAAATAGCAACAACATAGGTACTGCTAATAATGTTTGTGAAATAATATCTGGCGGTGTTAATAACATACCAACAACAAAGGCACCAACAACAACATAGGGCCTCTTGAGGCGTAAGCTCTTTGGCGTTGTAAATCCGGTCCAACACAAAAGAATAATGACGATTGGGATTTCAAAGGCGACACCAAAAGCAAAGAATAACTTTAGTACAAAATCAAGATAGCTACTAATGTCCGTTGCTATATTCACACCTTCTGGTGCTACTGATGTAAAAAAGGCAAAAACAATGGGAAACACTACATAGTAAGCAAACGAAATCCCACCATAAAAAAGGAAGCTACTGCCAAACATTAATGGACCAACTAACTTTTTTTCATTTCGATACAAGCCAGGAGCAATAAACGACCAAACTTGATATAAAATATATGGCATAGTGATAAAAATTGCCAAAACAATGGTTAGTTTAAAAGGCGCAAAAAATGACGATGCTACATCGGTCGCGATCATTTGCCCACCTTCAGGCATTGTTGCTATAAGCGGTTTAGAAACGTACTCATAAATGTCATTCGCAAAATAAATCATCGAACAAAATACGATTAAAACAGCTAAAATGGCTTTTAGTAATCGAGAACGTAATTCTAGTAGATGATCAAATAATGTGTATTGCTTAGTGGATGAACTCATTAATTATCGTTTTCTTTTTTACTGATAGACTCAGTTTTATTTTCATCAACAGTGTCTTTCTTGTAAGGGTGATAAACAGACTCAGCTGCTTCTTGTAAAGTTTTTAAGGACTCTGCTACTTCAGGTGACAAATTTTGTAAGTTAGCATCTTCCGCTTTTTTTAAATTTGCATGAAGCTCTTGAATTCGTAACTCTTCTGTTAATTCAGTTTTAACACTATTACTAAAGCTTTTAACGCCACTGATCCAACCACGAACAGTACGAATTGCCACAGGTAATCGTTCAGGCCCTAAAACAACCAAACCAATAATGGAAATTAACAAGAGCTCCCAAAAGCCAATATCAAACATCAGTTATGCTTTTTCTTTGTCTTTAGCATCGGCTTCAACTTTAGTTTCAGTGTGCGAACTATCTGCTAATGCATCATTTTTTTCAGTTGTATTATCTTCATCTGATACTGACTTTTTAAAACCTTTAACCGCTGAGCCAAGGTCTGAGCCTAAGTTGCGTAATTTTTTTGTGCCAAATAATAAAACCACAATCACTGCAATTATCACTAATTGCCAAATACTTATGCCACCCATAAAAAAAACTCCTATAATTCAATTGAATCCATTATAAAGTTAATTAAAAAAAAAGCACCATTTAGCCAAGTAAAATATGAGGTAAAACAAACTTTGCAGCAAAAGCAGTTTATTAATTTTTCAAGTTCCGTATTTGCCATGATACTTGCTTTCTTTTTAGTCAGCAGTACTTATGCACAATCTAGCGAAAAAGAAAGAACGCTAGAGACAAAAACCGTAACCAAAAAAACTAATAACCATTCTTTAAAAGAAGCCCTTGATAATCCTCATACAAATGAAGATTATCTTTGGATGCAAAACCTTCATGAATCAATTTCTGATTCTGTGTATCAGTCTGCGGTGTGGTTTGATCAATTTTTTCTTGATGAAAATACCGAACAGTCAACGCCTCGAACAAATGCAAGAATACGTATCGGCTGGGAGCCAAAAGCACGAGATTGGAGCGAAATAGATACCCGGTTTCGTGTCAAAGTAAAACTCCCCCACTTTAAAGACAAAATCGATCTGATTTTATCTGACGATGACGACTTGGATCAAAGTAATTTACCGCTAGACTACGGCAAAACCAATCAAGAGAGTAATGAAGATAACTTTGCAGCGGCAGTAAGATTTACGCATAGAAAAGAGAAAAACCGCTTGCTTGAGTCTAGAGTAGGCATTTCTGGTGGCGATTTATTTATAAAAGCGCGACATAAACGTCGCTACACTTGGGAAAATACTCATAGCTTTAGATTGGAGCCTTCTTTATATTATTTTCTTGATGATGGTTTAGGAGCAAAGCTCCTTCTTGAATATGATTACCAACTTAATAAAAATTCACAATTAAGAATTGATTACAGTGTTCGTGGTTCTGAAGCATTTAGTGGTATTCGATGGAAGCATGGTTTTTATAAACTGACTCAATTAAAACAAAATGCAGCAACAATTATCGGATTAAAAGTTGATGGAGAACGAAACGGAGAAAGAGGATTTGTCATAGATAACTATACCTTAAGTTATCGCTACCGCTTCAATGCTTTAAAAAGCTGGTTGTATTTTGAAGTAGAGCCATTCATTGAGTGGTCTGAAGAAGAAAACTACACAACAACACCAGGTATTGCCTTGAGAGTAGAAGGTTACTTTTATAAAGGATAATTAGTTCAAGTTATTAATTAGGCTCTTGCTTTAGGTAAAGTTTCTTCGATTTCAATAGCATTAGAAATTTTAGCAGGTCGGCTGATATGATAACCTTGACCAAATTCACAACCAACTTTTTGTAACTTAT
>Ga0233426_10000905_pt1 | contig 29281 bp, 28 predicted proteins | sample SI_118_April2016_6_FD_179875 | JGI IMG/M metagenome (GOLD analysis project Ga0233426, IMG submission 179875) | Seawater microbial communities from Saanich Inlet, British Columbia, Canada - SI_118_April2016_10_MG | ecosystem: Environmental > Aquatic > Marine > Inlet | place: Canada: British... | reverse complement strand
TTTAACACACGGTTCTCACGTAAACTTTTCAGGTAAGTCTTACGAGGCATTTCAATATGGTCTTCACCCAGAAACCGGTGATATCGACTACGAAGAAATGGAGCGTTTAGCACAAGAACATAAACCAGAAATGATCATCGGTGGCTTTTCTGCTTTTTCTGGTGTTGTTGATTGGGCACGTATGCGTAAAATCGCAGACAGTATTGGTGCCTACTTCTTCGTTGATATGGCTCACGTTGCAGGTTTAATTGCAGCTGGCTTATATCCCAATCCAGTTCCTCATGCTCACGTTGTTACGACTACAACGCATAAAACATTAGCTGGCCCTCGTGGTGGTTTAATTGTTTCAGGCTGTAATGATGAAGCAGTGTATAAAAAATTGAATTCAGCAGTTTTCCCTGGTGGCCAAGGTGGTCCTTTGATGCACATAATTGCGGCTAAAGCTGTTGCATTTAAAGAAGCATTAGAGCCTGAGTTCAAGGTTTATCAACAAAATGTTTTAGACAATGCTAAAGCTATGGTTGCCGTTCTTCAAGAACGTGGCTATAAAGTTGTTTCAAATGGTACTGATAATCACTTGTTATTACTTGATTTAATAGATAAAGATATTACTGGTAAAGATGCTGATGCAGCATTAGGTCGTGCACACATTACAGTTAACAAAAACTCAGTACCTAACGATCCACGTTCTCCGTTCGTAACGTCTGGTTTGCGTCTAGGTACTCCGGCAATTACGCGTCGTGGTTTTGGTGTTGAAGAAACGAATGCATTAACAGGTTGGATTTGTGATATCTTAGATGATATTAGTAACGAAGACGTTATTGCTACAGTAAAAGAAAATGTTACAGAGCTATGTTCACGCTTCCCTGTTTACGCATAAATTAAGTTTATGTTGAGCATCAAGACTCAAGTCAAATAAGTTGATGTAACAACTGCTTATTTATATTAAAATGGCCGCATTAGCGGCCATTATTGTTTCTGACATTTAAATTTTGATGAGCTGATAGATATTATTTTTGGAGCTTCCCATGTATTGTCCTTTTTGCCGAGCTTTAGACACCAAAGTTATTGATTCCCGTTTGGTTTCTGATGGCCACCAAGTTCGCCGTCGTCGTGAATGCTTAGCCTGCCATGAGCGGTACACTACGTTTGAAACTGCTGAGCTAGTTATGCCTCGCATCATTAAGAATGATGGTTCTCGTGAGCCTTTCAATGAAGACAAGATGCGAAACGGTTTAGTGCGAGCATTAGAGAAGCGCCCTGTAAGTGTTGAGCAAGTTGAATTATCAATCAATAAAGTTAAGTCGCAATTGCGCGCCACAGGTGAACGAGAGGTCTCTAGTGAGCTCCTCGGTAATATAATTATGGAACAATTAAAAGAATTAGATAAAGTGGCCTATGTACGATTTGCTTCAGTTTATCGGTCTTTTGAAGATATTAGAGAGTTTGGTGAAGAGATTGCTCGTTTAGGAAATGACAAAGAGTGCGATGACAAATAATATGACTCAATTTTCATCTGAAGATTACCGTTTTATGCAGCGTGCAATATTACTTGCTAAACGAGGTCATTACACTACATCGCCCAATCCTCGCGTGGGCTGCGTACTAGTAAAAGATGGTGAGATTATTGGTGAAGGTTTCCACCAAAAAGCAGGAGAAGGTCACGCCGAAGTGAACGCACTTAAAATGGCTGGCGATAATGCATGCGATGCAACTGTTTATGTAACGTTAGAGCCTTGTAGTCATTTTGGAAGAACCCCGCCATGCGCTCAAGGGTTAATTAAAGCGGGGGTTAAACATGTGATCGCGGCTATGGTTGATCCAAACCCTAAAGTGGCAGGCAATGGCTTGAAAATGCTTGAAAAAGCTGGGGTTTCCACTCGGAATGGGTTATTAACTGAAGCGGCTGAAGCGTTAAATATCGGCTTTATAAAACAAATGACCACAGGCTTACCTTATGTTCGTTGTAAGTTAGCGGCGAGCTTAGACGGTAAAACCGCAATGAAAAATGGTGAAAGCAAATGGATAACGTCACCTCAAGCACGACAAGATGTTCAGCGGTTACGCGCTCAAAGTTGTGCAATTATTAGTGGTGCCGATAGTATATTAATTGATGATGCGAAAATGACGGTTCGATGGTCTGAATTTGGAGAGCTGAAAAATCGCTATCAAAAGGAATTAGTTAGGCAGCCAATTAGAATAGTCATCGACTCAAAAAACCGTTTGACGCCTAGCTTAGCTTTGTTCAAAGAAAGTGGGCCCATAATATTAATTAGAAACACCATTGAAAACATTCATCAATGGCCTCATTTTGTAGAACAAGTGTGTTTACCTTTTGATCAAAAATCAAAAAGTAATCAGCATATAGATTTACGCGCCTTATTAGAATATTTAGCTAAGCTAAACTTGAACGATGTATTAATTGAATCTGGATCTCGTTTAGCGGGTGCTTTTATTGAGCAAAATTTAGTTGATGAATTGATTTTATATCAAGCCCCAAAATTGATGGGGGCTGATAGTCAAAGCTTGGTAAATATGACTACGATTGAAAACTTGAGCCAAGCCAAAGAACTAAATATTAGTGATCTACGTATGATTGGCAAAGATATCCGTATTATTGCTAAATTTTCACATTGAAATTTTAGTATTATGTTGAGTTTAACTCGACCTAAAAATGACTTAAAGAGTGATTATGTTTACAGGAATAATTGAAGCGATTGGCACAATTCAAGCCATAAATATTACCGGTCAGGGCGCAAGACTTGTTATTTCAACCGGAACACTCGATATGAGTGACGTTAAATTGGGTGACTCGATAGCCAATAATGGTATTTGTTTAACGGTCGTTGCCTTTGATTCATCAAGTTTTAGTGCGGATGTGTCAAATGAAACGTTAACACGTACCGGTTTTGTTAATTATAAAATCGGTCAAAAGATTAACTTAGAGAAAGCTATGCTACCTACTACGCGTTTTGGTGGGCATATGGTCTCTGGTCATGTTGATGCGATGGTCGCAATTAGTTCAATTGAACATAATGGTAATAGCATTGAGTACTGGCTAGATATGCCAAGTGATTTAGCGCCTTATATTGCCGAAAAAGGTTCTATTACCATTGATGGTACGAGTTTAACCGTAAATAGCATAACAGCAGATAAATTCCGTATTACGATTGTCCCACACACAACCGAACAAACAATTATTGCTCATTATCAAGTCGGCACCCAAGTAAATTTAGAAGTTGATTTAATCGCACGTTACATTGAACGTTTGTTAACTCGCCAGGAACATAGTTCACCTGAAAGTAAAAGTTCAGGTGTAACCCATGAATTATTAGCTCGTAGTGGCTATATTAAATAAAAAGAGATGATCATGAATTTAAATACCCCACAAGAAATTATTGACGATATTGCTCTAGGTAAAATGGTCATTTTGATGGATGACGAAGACAGAGAAAATGAAGGCGACTTCATTATGGCTGCTGAAAAAGTTACACCAGAAGCTATTAATTTTATGGCGACTCACGGTCGTGGTTTAATTTGTATGCCAATGACTGTTGAAAAGTGCCAAGAGTTAAAACTGCCGTTAATGGTCGAAAAAAATGACGCTCAGTTCAGTACAAACTTCACTGTTTCAATTGAAGCAGCACAAGGCGTAACTACTGGTATTTCCGCCGGTGATCGCGCAACGACAGTATTAGCTGCAGTTGCCAAAGATGCTAACCATTTAAGTATTGTTCAACCAGGTCATATATTTCCGTTAATTGCTAAAGATGGCGGCGTATTGAATCGTGCAGGGCACACTGAAGCGGGTACTGACTTAGCACGTCTAGCTGGCTTAGAGCCTGCGGCGGTTATTGTTGAAATATTGAATGAAGACGGCACAATGGCACGTCGACCTGATTTAGAAGTCATCGCAGAAAAGCATGATTTAAAAATGGGGACAATTGCTGATTTAATTGAATACCGAAATGCTAATGAAACGACTATTGAACGCGTTTCTCAATGTAAGTTACCAACAGCATTCGGTGAGTTCGATTTAACCGTATTTAAAGACACCATTGATGGTCAAGCACACTTTGCTTTAACTAAAGGTGAAATTAAAGCAGAAAATCCAACGTTAGTGCGTGTTCATTTAGAAAACACTTTTAGAGACTTATTATTCAGTCAGCGTGAAAGTGTAGCCCAGTGGCCAATGGCAAATGCTTTAGAAAAAATTGCTAAAGAAGGAGGCGTATTAGTTTTATTGGGTAAGCATGAATCTACAGCCGAACTTATCGCACAAGTAGAAAAGTATGCGAAGATTGATGCCGGTGAAGAAGTTAATGAAATCAAGCGCCATGTAGGTTCTCGTAACGTTGGAGTTGGCTCTCAAATCCTTTCAAACTTAGGCGTAAGTAAAATGCGTTTATTAAGCTCTCAAACCAAGTACCATTCATTATCTGGTTTTGGACTTGAAGTGGTTGAATATATAGCTGAATAGTTATTTGACGTGAAACTCATCTATAAAATAATTTTATAGATGAGTTTCAATTATCGATGTTAATATTTTGAAAACAGAAGCGTTACTTACTAACACTTAATAAAAGTATTGATTTTATCAATGATACCTTTGCTGTCTAAACCAAGCTCATGATGAATTTCTTGTTGAGTACCATGTTTTATAAAACTATCAGGCAAACCAATATTTAATATTTTAATCGCGACACCTTGACTAAGAATATATTCATTTACGCCTGAACCCGCACCACCCGCAATAGCATTATCTTCAACCGTAATAATCACATCATGATTTTTTACAACATCATCAATAAGTGTTAAATCAAGTGGTTTAACAAAGCGCATATCAATCAACGTTGCATTGAGTTCTTTAGCTGCTATTTTAGTTTCATCTAAAGTGCTACCAAAATTTAAAATTGCACAAGCAGGTTTAGAACTATCAGCAATAGTGTCAAAAATCTTATTCGCTTTACCTATTTCTATGGTTTCGTTTATGTCTGGTAAAAGTACACCATTACCTGAGCCTCTAGGATAACGAACCGCCACAGGACCATTATGTTTAAAACCAGTAGTGAGCATCAGCTGACATTCACGTTCATCCGAAGGTGCCATAATCACTATGTTTGGAACACAGCGCATAAAACTTAAATCAAATGAACCTTGATGGGTTGGTCCATCTGCGCCTACAATACCTGCGCGATCAATCGCGAAGAGTACAGGTAAGTTTTGTATAGCAATATCGTGAATAAACTGATCGTATCCACGCTGTAAAAAGCTTGAATATATTGCTACAACAGGCTTGTTACCGCCAATCGCTAAACCTGCAGCAAAAGTAACTGCGTGCTGTTCGGCTATGGCAACATCATAATATTGATTAGGGAAACGTTGGCTGAATTCAACCATGCCAGAACCTTCACGCATTGCTGGCGTGATGGCGACGAGTGAATTATTTTGTTCAGCTGTTTTACAGAGCCAGTCGCCAAATATTTTGGAATAAGTCGGCAAGCTTGGTTTGCTCTTAGGTAAGCTAGTTTGAGCGGGATCAAATTTAGGCACTGCATGATACTTAATTGGGTCTTGTTCTGCTGCGTGATAACCCTTGCCTTTTTTAGTGGCAATATGCAGAATTTGAGGCCCTTTTAAATTGCGCATATTAGTGATGGTATCAACTAAGCCATTAACATCATGACCATCAATAGGGCCAATATAGTTAAAACCTAATTCTTCAAAAAATGTACTGGGTACAACCATACCTTTTAAGTGCTCTTCAGCACGACTTGCTAATTCTTTAATGGGAGGAATATTGTTAAGTATGCGCTTACTACCTTCACGAATTCCAGTGTATAAGCTTCCCGATAACATTTTTGCGAAGTGATTATTCAGTGCTCCGACGTTTTCTGAAATTGACATTTCGTTGTCATTTAAAATAACTAACATGTCACTTTTGATATCACCTGCATGATTGAGTGCTTCAAAAGCCATGCCTGCAGTCATTGCACCATCACCAATTACAGCGACAACTTTACGATTTTTTTCTTCTTTTTCTGCAGCAACAGCCATGCCTAATGCTGCAGAAATTGAGGTACTTGAATGTCCAACGCTTAATACATCGTATTCACTTTCTTCGCGCCACGGGAAAGGATGCAAACCATCTTTTTGACGAATCGTATGCAATTGATCTCGGCGTCCCGTTAATATTTTATGTGGGTAAGCTTGGTGCCCAACATCCCAAATAAGATGGTCGAACGGTGTTTTATACACATAATGTAAAGCTACCGTTAATTCTATGGCGCCTAGACCTGAAGCAAAATGCCCACTACTTTTACTTACCGAACTTAATAAGTAACTACGTAGTTCTTTACTGGCCTGAGGTAACTGGCTTTGATCTAACATACGTAGATCGTCAGGAGAATTTATATTGGCCAATAAAGGGTAGTCGGCAAGATTTATATTCATATTATTTTATTTATTCTTTAAATTGCTAGAGCGGATTAATGTGCGCGTTTTATAATAAACGTCGCAAATTCAGCTAAGTTATCTGTATTGTAGGGTAAAGTCGCTAAAGCTTGAAGTGCTTGTTGATATAAGTTGTCAGCTTTTTGTTGAGCTCCTTCCAAACCTAGAAGCGCAGGGTAGGTACTTTTATTGGCTGAAACGTCTGAACCTGCTGGTTTTCCTAACTCCTCGTCACTCGAAATAATATCAATTATATCATCACGTACTTGATAGGCTAAACCAACATGTTCTGCATAAATAGCGAATTGGTGCTTTTCATCATCTGTGATGTGGTCGCTTATTTCTGCAACCATAGTCACTGATGCTTTTAATAAGGCACCTGTTTTTAGGGAATGCAGTTTTTCTAATTCAGTAAGTGAGATTTTTTTATTCGTTGCAGAAATATCGAGTGCCTGTCCACCGCACATACCTTGGTAACCTGAAGCCTGAACTAATTGACGAATTAAACTAACGCGCTTAGGTTCTGCTTGAACACTAAAGTTATGGTTAACTAAAATATCGAAAGCAAGGGTTTGTAAACTATCACCGGCTAATATTGCAGTGGCTTCATCAAAGGCTTTATGACAGGTTGGTTGACCACGACGTAAATCGTCATCATCCATAGAAGGTAGGTCATCGTGTATTAATGAAAATGCATGAATGCATTCTAATGCTGCGGCAATACCGTCAACATCAGATAACTCAAGTCCAAGAGCTTCACCCGTTATGTAGCTTAAATAAGGACGCATACGCTTGCCACCAATCAATAACCCATATTGCATGGCTAACCATAATTTTTCATCATTTATTTCATATGTGGCTAATTTGTCTGCAAGATATTGGTTAATGCGAGTTTGACATAAATCGAGTTGTTTTAATTGGGTCACTAATCGTTACTCATATTGTCAGGTTCATCTTCAAAGGTTTCTAGTTGAGTTTTACCATTTTTAGTGAGTAATATTTGAATTTTTTGTTCAGCATTTTTTAACTTTTCTTGACTGGCTTGACTTAGGTTTAAGCCACGCTCAAACAGCGTCATAGAATCTTCTAAACTCAGTTCACCTTGTTCCAAATTTTGAACAATAGTTTCGAGCTCTGAAAGTGATTCTTCAAAGCTTAAATTTTCTAATTTTTTCTTAGCCATTAACGAGGATCACTGTGATTAAATATCTAGGCGCAAATTTATACCAAACTCAATAATTAATCAATCAACTTAAAGTCATTCAATCTCTAATTATTAAGTCCTGCTTTATATAAATATTCATTAGCTTGTTATACCGCTCTTATATTGACGGGTGTAGGGTTTGATACGTGATCTGAATTATAAATAGCTAATCTTTGGGCATTTACTTAATTAAATTTTGTACCTATATTTAATAACGTTTGAATCTCTACCGTTAAGTATATTTGAGCTATTACTTGGTGTAATAAATTTAAAATTAATAATGGTGATTTATTTCTTAAGTTATTGACAATATGGGCGATAATAAACTGATATCGTTTGGGTATATAAAAATATAAGTATTCGCGTATCGTCATACCTTAATGTATTATCAAATAATACGACGATACGTTTTATTTCTTTTTGGAGATTTTTGTGGATATAGCAACAATATTAGGTATTGTGGGCGCAATAGGCTTACTCATTATGGCGATGATGCTGTCTGGCGATATCAATATGTTTATGGATACGCAGTCAGTTATTATTGTTTTTGGTGGTTCAATATTTATTGTGTTGTCTAACTACAATCTCAGTCAATTTCTTGGAATGGGAAAGGTTATTGTCAAAGCATTTATGTTCAAAATTGAACAACCTGATGACCTTATTGAAAAATCAGTTGAAATGGCAGATGCGGCTCGAAAAGGTGGTTTTTTAGCATTAGAAGAAGCTGAAATTTCGAATGGTTTTATGCAAAAAGGCGTTGATATGCTTGTTGATGGCCACGATGCTGATGTAGTGCGTGGTACGTTACAAAAAGATATTCAGCTCACCTCTGAACGACATGAAACAGGTGTGGGCATGATGATGTCGCTTGCTGATGTAGCGCCTGCAATGGGTATGATTGGGACGCTGATTGGTTTGGTGGCTATGTTATCCAATATGGATGATCCGAAGTCTATTGGTCCAGCAATGGCTGTTGCACTATTAACAACGCTTTATGGGGCATTTCTTGCTAACGTTATTGCTATCCCTATTGCTTCAAAATTAAAACTTAGACTTGCAGAAGAAAAAATGAATCAAGAGCTAATTCTTGATGCTATTTTAGGTATTCAAGACGGCCAAAATCCACGAGTTATAGAAGGGTTACTGAAAAACTATCTTTCTGAAGGTAAACGGGTTGTAGATACAACAGAAGCAGAGTAACGGGAGTAATTTATGGCTGAAAAATGCAAGTGTCCACCTCCCGGGCTCCCTGCTTGGATGGGAACTTTTGCTGACTTAATGTCACTGTTAATGTGTTTTTTCGTTTTGCTTTTATCCTTTTCTGAAATGGATGTTTTGAAATTTAAACAAATAGCGGGTTCGATGAAGTTCGCTTTTGGTGTTCAAAATAAAATTGAAGTGAAAGATATCCCCAAAGGCACCAGTATTATTGCGCAAGAATTTCGCCCTGGTAAACCAGAACCAACGCCTATTGAAGTTATTCAACAGCAAACCATGGAAATGACACAGCAGATGCTAGAGTTCCAAGCGGGTGATGAAACATCTGCGGGTGGGCGACAAGAGCAGCGCGGTACAGAACGTGGCGGACAATCACAAAGTACTGCTGATGAAATGTCAGCACAAGCAATGCAAAAAGCCAAAGACGAACTAGAGCAGTCTTCACAAGAGCAAGTAAATGAATTAGTTAAAAAAATTGCTGAACAATTAGAAGAACAAATCCAAGATGGTGCAATAGAACTAGAATCTTTAGGGCATCAAGTGACCATTCGAATTCGTGAAAATGGTTCTTTTCCTTCGGGCTCGGCCTTTTTACAACCACAATTTCGACCAATAATACGTGATATTGGCGAACTGCTAAATACGATCCCTGGCGAAATAATGGTTTCGGCTCATACCGACAACCGAGGTATTAGTTCTGAATTATTTTCTTCAAATTGGGAGTTGTCGAGTACACGAGCGGTAGCTATCGTTCATGAACTGCTTAAAGTGCCTGAATTTGATCAGTCACGTTTACTTGCTGTGGGCCATGCAGATAGTAGGCCTTTGGTACCTAATACCAATGCATTGAATCGTCGTCGTAATCGACGTGTTGAAATCTCAATTAATCAAGGTAAGGCCAAAGAAACGGAGCCAGTTTCTATTCTGAAACAATAAAAATCGATAAAAATGAGAAGTTCAAATAGTCATTGAGTTATGAGCGTTCTGTTTATTTCTCAATGGCGATTTTTTCAACTTAACCTTCATTTCAATTTCGTGTATAATTCGCGCCATTATTTTTACAGGCCGAACATGGCCTTTATTATTGCTTTATATTTAGGATCGTTTGTTCATGAAATTCATCGTAAAACTCCAGGCTGAAATTGCCGTTAAAAGTCGCCCAGTTCGTAAGCGCTTTACTAAAATTTTAGAATCTAGCATTAAAAATGTTTTGCGCCGTGTTGATGAGCAAGTTACCACTCAGGGAAACTGGGATAATATTGAAATTAACACTAAAAACAATGATCCTGAAAATCGTATAGCGCTTATTGAAACCTTAAAATGTATCCCAGGTATCGCGCACTTTTTGGAGGTTCAACAAACTACATTTACTGACGTAAATAATATTTTTGAGAAAACCTTAGAAGCACACAAAAAGACAATTGAAAATAAAACTTTCTGCGTAAGAGTTAAGCGGGTAGGTACACACGATTTTAGCTCATTGCAAGTCGAACAATATGTTGGTGGTGGTTTAAATCAGCATGTTGAGTCAGCAAAAGTTAAATTGAAAAAACCAGATGTTACTATCCGACTAGAAATTAAAGAAGAATATTTATTTATAGTTGCAGAGCGTCACGATGGTTTAGGTGGTTTCCCCATTGCGAGCCAAGAAGATGTTTTATCATTAATGTCTGGTGGTTTTGACTCTGGTGTTTCTAGTTTTCAAATGATCAAAAAAGGTGCTCGTACGCATTATTGTTTCTTTAACTTAGGTGGTGCTGCGCATGAAGTGGGCGTAAAACAAGTCAGCTACTATTTATGGAACAAGTTTGGCGCATCACACAAAGTTAAGTTCTTTTCCGTTGATTTTGAACCTGTTGTTGCAGAAATTTTAGAAAATGTAGAAAATGGTCAAATGGGCGTTATCCTTAAACGTATGATGATGCGTGCTGCAGCTCAAATTGCTAAAAGAGCAAATATTGAAGCATTGGTCACAGGTGAGGCTTTAGGCCAAGTATCTAGCCAAACATTGACTAATTTAAACGTGATTGACAGGGTAACTGATACGTTAATTCTACGTCCATTAGTTGCTTATGATAAACAAGATATTATTGATATTGCTCGTAAAATTGGTACGGAAGACTTTGCTAAAACCATCCCTGAGTATTGCGGTGTAATTTCCAAGCGCCCTACAATTAAAGCTATTTTATCTAAAGTTGAAGAAGAAGAAGATAAATTTGATTTTGATATTTTAGATAAAGTTGTTCAAGAAACGCGTATTTACGACATACGTGATATTGGTAAAGAGAGTGAAGAAGAAATTCATGCAGTAGATGCAGTAGAAAACCTATCTAGTGATGATATTGTTATTGATATTCGTAGTCCTGAAGAAGAAGAAGACAACCCACTGTCTTTTGATAACGTGAGCGTTATGCATATTCCTTTTTATAAGTTATCAAATAAGTTTAGTGAGCTCGACCAAAACAAAGAATATTTACTGTATTGTGATCAGGGTGTAATGAGTAAGCTACAAGCACTTTATTTAATTGGTGAAGGCTACAAGAACGTTAAAGTTTATCGTCCTTAACCTTGCGGTGTTTACTGAGGTAGGTATTGCTTCTCTAGTTCTTTAACAGCTAGCCATAATTTTGTATTCATCGGTGTGGCTAGTTGATGTTTTTCACCCAAATGATGAATATAACCGTTGATGTAATCTATTTCGGTGCGACGCTTATTCAAAATATCAGCACGCATCGAAGACGTGTTGTGTTTAGTGCGCTCCGCAACTTTCATCACTAAACTCAGTAATAAATTTTCGTATAATTCCACATCCTCCTTTGCACCTAATAAAACGAGTTCTTTGATAATTTCTCTAATAGCCTCTTGGTAAATCGGTAGATTTATTTTGCCATTATCAATATTTTCTAGTGCAGAAATCGGATTGATAACACAATTAACCGCTAATTTCCCCCACTGGGCTTGTTGTATATTTTCTTGAAAGTTTACCTTCTGAAGGCTTTGTGTCATAAAATTTAGTAAATTTCTTTTTTTATCATCCACGGGATCACCCCAAATAATCCCCAAATTACTTTCGCCTTCTCCTGTATGTTCAATATGATAATCAGCTATTTTTTTAGCGCCCTGTGTCAATAATAAAGCAAACAAGGATTGAGACGGTTTAAATAAATAGGACATTTCTTCAAGAGTGCCCAAACCATTGTGAGTAACAATAATAATAGCGTCTTCAGCAATTAGGTGATGAATGGCTTTCAAAGCGTCTGTAGCTTGGTAGGATTTTACGCAAAAAATTATAAGTTGAGCAGATGCTATTGTTTGATTATTTGCAATTGTTAATGGGAATTCTTTAGCCTCACCATTAATTTCACTGAAGGCGTATCGGGTAAGTGACGTTTTAGTGGAGGGTAGTAATGAAATTAATTTATCAGCGGTATTATCTTTGTTAGTCTGTGAAAGTCTGTGATAACAAAGTAAACCTATAGCGCCTTGGCCAACAATAACCGTTTTCATCTTAATTTTTAAAATGTTGAGGTTTGCCATAAATGACAAGTAACCACTGAAAAATAGCAAAGAGAGATATACCAACAACATCAGCAACAAAATCAAAAAATTCACCGCTGCGAAAGCCTAAATAATATTGGCTTAATTCAGTAAGGGCACTGTAAAAAAATAGGCAAATGACACTGTTGAGAAAAGGTAATTTTAATAAACGCACTAATATCCACGAGAGTCCAAAAAAACCAATGATATGGCCAACTGTGTCAATCTGTATCATATTGAGTACTTCCATTTTTAACTCACTGGGAATTAAAAAGAGTGGCACTAAAATGAGTAGCGAAATTAATATTATTAAGAGTTTAATATGACTTTTCATTAGACCGTAAATTTATGAAGTTATAGTTTATAATAATTCATCATAACATGTGAAAATAGCCGTTGCGATGCCCTTTACCCGCTAGTGGTGCTTTGTTAAGATTACACCACTTATATTATAGAATTACTGAAAGGCCAATGTCATGCCATCAATGGATATCGTTTCCGAAATTAATTTGGAAGAAGTAAGAAATGCAACGGATAATTGTAAGAGAGAATTAGAAACTCGTTTTGATTTTCGCGGTGTTGAAGCGAGTATCGAGTGGAAAAAACCAAACGTAATACTAAAAGCTGAAGGTGACTTTCAAGTAAAACAATTAGTTGATATGGTGCGCGGACAACTAGCAAAACGTAATATAGATGCTAAAGCGTTAACCCTTTCTAATACTGAACATACGGGTAAAACGTTCACCCAAAATCTTTCATTTAAAGAAGGTATTGAGCAACCAGTCGCTAAAAAAGTGGTTAAGCTAATTAAAGACAGCAAATTAAAAGTACAAGTCTCTATTCAAGGTGAGCAAGTACGTGTTACAGGTAAAAAACGTGATGATTTACAAGCTGTGATGCAATTAATTCGTGAAGGTGATCTTGAACAATCGTTTCAGTTTAATAATTTCCGAGATTAGTATTTCACGAAATAGGTTTAATCAACTTAATTTTAAGCACTGAAATTTTTAATCTATAAAGAACAGTACATATTGTGCTGTTTTTTTATACGTAATCGTTTTAGTTTACTCTTCGAGTAATCTTATCTTTACATGCGTTACACGATTATAGTGATAAATTGCGAATATTTACGTAATTAACACTGTTTATTTGTCAGTACATTAAGTAAATTAACTGCATTCTAACAATAATAAAGATTACGTTAATGAGTGCATCAAGAGGTGAGTTTAGTTCTCGCATTGGTTTTATCATGGCAGCGGCAGGATCGGCTGTTGGTTTAGGAAATATTTGGGGCTTTCCAACGCAAACAGCGAGTAACGGTGGAGCTGCATTTGTTTTGGTTTATCTCGTCTTAGCATTTTGCTTAGCTTATCCTGCTTTTATGGCTGAACTGCTGATTGGCCGATACGGTCAAGCGAATGCAGTCACGTCATTACAAAAAATGTCTCGTACCCTTTTTCATAAACGCTTTGCCTTTTTTGTCGGTTTTGGTGGTGTAATTTGTGCAGCGCTAATACTCAGCTTCTATGGTATTTTAGCAGGGTGGATGATGTCTTATGCTATTGAACCTGTAGCAAGAATTGCAGGTGTGACTAACGTTGCTGATTGGGTTATTAGTCAATCCTTCATACGTAATGCTATTTTTACTGCAATTTTTATGTTTTTAACTATTTTCATTATCCAAAAAGGTGTTGAAGACGGCATCGAAAAATGGTCTAAACGATTAATGCCTTTATTAATTGTTTTATTGATTATTTTAATTGGTTACGTGTTAACACTTGATGGCGCTAGTGAAGGGTTGAATGCTTATTTAAACCCAGATTTTTCCCGAATTTTTGAACCTGATTTATTAATAAGTGCATTGGGACAGGCATTTTTCTCTCTATCGCTTGGTACGAGTGTTATGATTATTTACGGTTCATATATCTCTAAAAAAGAAAATTTAGTCACACTGGGTGCCCAAGTTACGCTGATTGATGTATCGATAGCGTTTTTAGCGGGTTTATTAATTATCCCGGCAATGTACGTAGCACAAGCACAAGGTGTTACGATTTTTGCTGATGATGGTAGTTTAGTATCAGGGCCTGGTCTCGTTTTTGCTGTATTGCCTAGCTTATTTTCTTCAATGGGTTATATCGGTTTATTTGTAGCTTTTACCTTTTTTGTATTGATGTCTGTGGCTGCATTAACATCGTCAATATCTATGCTTGAAGGTCCAGTGTCCTATGTTGTTGAACGACATGGTATGGCTCGAAAAAAAGCAACTAAGATTATTGGCTTTATTATCTTCTTGATCAGTATTGGTATAATAAGCAATGTTGATGTGATGTTGGGCTTAGTTGCTACAATTGCAACTGAATACGGACAACCCATTATTGCAATGTTATGTTGTGTTTTTGTTGGCTGGATTTGGCACAGAAATGATGTGTTAATGGAATTAAAAGAAGGCAATGATAACGCGGAGAATAGCGTTTTTTGGAAAGTTTGGCCTTGGTATACTAAATTTGTTTGTCCTACAGCAATTGGCATAGTCTTTATTCATTCATTGAATCTTTTTTAAAAAACAGTAATGTCGTCGTTCCTTGTCATGATTGACATAGAACGACGGTTTCAATACTTTGTCTATGAATCTAACCTACAAACTCTTTGATTTGAGATAACGATGCTGCACCTACTTTGGTATTAATCAGCTCGCCATTCTCTATTAATAATAAAGTTGGAATACCTCTTATACCAAATTTAGCCATTAATTCTTGAGCATTGTCAGCATTTACCTTTACCACTTTTAAATTATCAAACTCTGTGGATATTTGATCAACAATAGGTGAAATCATTTTACATGGTCCACACCATGGTGCATAAAAATCAACGAGAACTTTACCATCATGTTGTTCAACTTCAGCGGAGAACTGTTCGCTATTTACTTCTATTACGTTACTCATTTCTTACTCCTATTGGGATAAATTGTTTCAACGAGAAGGAGTTTATCTGACTTAACTTTACATGATTAGCCTGATTTAATAGAATTGATTGTTCTAAATTCAGGACAATAAGGTGTGGTCATGCAAAACTTAGATAATTTATCATTATTTTTAACGATTGCTGAGTCTGGCTCTCTAACATCTGCTGCCCGTTTACTTGGGCTTCCTAAATCAAAATTAAGCAGACGTTTGGCTTTACTTGAAAGCGAGCTGGGCAGTCAGTTATTGGTCAGGACAACTCGATCTCAGCAGTTAACAGAAGCAGGGGAACAGTTATTCATAGCTTGTAAGCCACACGTGGAAGCTTTAAAGGATGCTGAAGTCAGTATCAGTGACTTTGCCACTGCACCTAAAGGAAAATTAAAAATACTTCTCCCGTTAGAGTTTTTTAATCAAATAATGGCTGAACTCATTTCGGAGTTTGCCCTGCTTTATCCTAATGTATCTATACACTGCCAACATTATTCTGAAGAAATCCCTGAACAGGATTTAAGCTTCGATTTGATTTTTGTGTTACATGAGCAGGCATTACCCGCATCTAATTGGATTGCTAAAACCTTATTAAGTTTTCCTCAAGCAATTTATTGTGCGGCTACAAGCTTTCAACCAGGAGAAAGAACACCAGAGGAGCTCGTTGATAATAAATGTATCTTGTCGCAAGAAAATCAATTGTGGCTATTCAGAGGGAGTAGTAATACTACTGCGATTAAACCTAAAGCTTTTATGGTTTTATCAAGCCCTGAAATGAGACTAGCAGCGGTAAAACGAAATTTAGGATTAGCAAAACTGCCTGAATATTTGGTTCAAGGTGACAGTCAAAGTCAATTAGTTAAACCTGTAAAGTTGACGTGCGCACCGGTTGCTCAACAACTATCAATACTTTATCAAAGTAGAAGCATTCCAAAGAAAACACGCGTATTTCTTGATTTTTTCCAAAGTAATATCGGTTGCTTTTAACAGGTTATTTCACTTTTGGCCAAGTAAGAGACCAAGGCTTTGTAAGTTGAGTTAATTGTTGTTGACAAGATTCACTTAAAAATTCGTCGCCAAAAGAAGGAGGAATAACATACTGATATGTTTCTTCTTTAAAAATAAAGTTCAACGCGAATGCGTGTAAATACCCCCGTTTTTCTTTATATGAGTCTTGTGTTGAATAAATAGGGTCACCTGATATTGGTGAACCAATACTTGTTAAAGCTACCCGTATTTGATGTGTTTTACCGCTGTGGGGTTTTAGTAAATATAGACGTTTTCCTGCCGTTAACGGATAAGAGAAAAATTGTGTTATTGCGGGGTTTTCTTGGCTACGAACTAGTTTCCACATGCCACGACGACTTTTCTCCATATCGCCTTTTATTAGGCCTTGTTTCTTCTTCGGTTTTTTATCACTTATCGCAAGGTAATACTTTTCAATTTTATGTTGTTGAAATAATTCTTGAAATACTTGAGCAGCAGATAAATTTTTAGCAAAAATAATTAAGCCTGATGTCATTTTATCAAGACGGTGAATAGGAAATAAATCAGTGAATGTACCTTGCGCTTTCCCGTGATTTTTTACTTGATTGAAAAATCCACTCTCAATTTCACCTTCATCATGAAAGTTAACGTCAGCTGGTTTTTCGACAATGATGAAATCTTCATGGTCAGAAACAATAGTAAATTGTTGCATTTATGAAAGCCCTAAACCGACAAATATATAAAGTATAATAGTGATTACTCCGCCAAATAAGGCGTAAGGTAGTTGAGTTTTAACGTGTTCGAAATGATCACAGCCGCTGGCAATTGAAGCCACAACGGTTGTATCTGAAATAGGAGAAGCGTGGTCACCAAATACGCCACCGCCTAATACTGCGGCGACTAAAAATTCTATAGGTAGACCACTTTGCTGAGCAATCGGTACAGCAATGGGGACCAATATTGCAAAAGTTCCCCAAGATGTTCCTGTTGCAAAAGCCATTAGCGCTGCGGCAATAAAGATAACTGGAGCCATTAAGTATAAGGGTAACTGAACATTAAAAAGTTCACTGACATAAATACCCGTTCCTAAGCCCTTTATTGCAGCGCCAAAAGCAAACGACAATACTAATATAGCCACAGCAGGAAACATGTGTTTAATACCTTGAACTGAGCTAGTTGTGATTTCGGTAAAATTAAGCAATTTGTTATAGCTAATTAATAACACTAATAATATGAAAGAGCTAATGATTGACCAAAAGACTGAGAATGAACCTGAGCCTCTTCTTATATCGCCATCTCCGGTTATCCAGAGTAAAACTAAGGTCAGTACTAACAAAGCTAATAAAGGCAACCACATAATATAAGCAGGAGAAGTTTTTTCTACTAAATTTTCTTGTTGTGAGGTAACCAACGATTCAGCTTTTTTCATTGGACCATATATTTTTCCGCTATACGCGGTATAAAAAGCTAATAAAAGAGCAATTATTGCATAAAAATTATAACCCACTGTACCAATTAAAACACCAACAGAGTCAGGAAGTTGATAGTCATCTAGTAAACCTAAAACATAAGCCCCCCAACCATTAACCAATAATAAAATACTTACTGGTGCGCATGTTGAATCAATGAGATACGCTAACTTTGCTCGACTCATTTGGTATTTATCAAATAATTTTTGACTGGCCATACCGGCGGTAAACATACTTAAATTAGTGTCAGTAAAAATACTTGTGCCAATAATCGTAGGAAGCATACTGGCTTGACGGGAATTCTTTACTAAATTTAATGATGACAGTTTTTCTATAAAGCCATTCACTGCACCTGATTTATTCATCAAGGTCACTAAAGAGCCAATTAATAAACTGAAACTAATAATGTAAAGATTACTCGTCGAGGTGAATACACCGCCAATTGCGATAAACCCTTCTGTTAAACCGGTTACTAACTGCCAGTTAGTAGACATTATAGTGGCTAAAATCAAACCGCAAAATAAAGCTAATAACGCATTTTTTCGCCAAATGGCAATGACTATAGCAACAAGAGGAGGAAGTAATGATAAAGGACTGTCTTGCATGATTTTATTTATTTTCTTATTATTATTTTGTTCAATACTTTACCGTAAGCGCAAATGTTTAGAAACTGCTTTGGCAGTCGATTTTGTTTTATTTTGAAAATATATGTGAAGTATTACGGTCTGATGTTTTTAGAAAAAGGTCTTATTCATTAGATGATTGTAGTTTAGATTAGTTTTTAATACTGTAAAGGATTGAAAAGCTGATTATTACCCTCAAATAGTGAATAGTAGCTTACGCTTAATGTTTAGGGATTATTTTGAAACTTTCTTTTAATGACTATGTAATGGCCTTTAGCCAAGACGAACATCTATCTTCTTTAACAGGGATCGGACGAGGAATAGAACGTGAAGGATTACGCGTTTTGTCAGAAGGGCGCTTGTCATTAAAACCACATTACAAAAGTTTAGGCTCTGCGTTAACACATCCTTATATTACTACGGACTATTCAGAAACGTTGTTAGAGTTTATCACTCCGGTAAGTTTTAATGCCGAAACAACTATTGCACAATTGCAAGATATTCAAAAGTACACGTTAAGCCAAATTGATGGTGAATTACTTTGGCCAATGAGTATGCCTTGTTTTGTTGATGATGAAGATGCAATTCCACTGGCTAACTATGGCTCTTCGAATGTAGGTTTGATGAAAACTGCATATCGTCAGGGATTAAAAAATCGCTACGGCAGTATGATGCAGGTGATTTCTGGGATTCATTTTAATTTCTCATTTTCTCAAAATTTTTGGCAAAGCATGCAAAAGATTTCAGAAAGTAATATATCAACGAATGATTTTATTTCCGAAAAATATTTCTCATTATTACGTAATTACAAACGATATTGCTGGTTGATCCCCTACCTTTACGGCAGTTCACCAGCAATTTGTGGTTCATTTTTAAAAAATAAAGCCACTTCATTACCTTTTAAAAAATCTGCTAGTGGATACATGTATCTTGAATATGCGACTTCATTAAGAATGAGTGATTTAGGTTACACAAACAGTGAACAGTCATCATTGCAAATTTGTTATAATGATTTAGATGGTTATTTAGATGGTGTGCAAGATGCGATCAACCTTCCTTCTGAAAAATTTGCTGCATTAGGCGTTAAAGTTGATGGCAAGTATCAACAGTTAAATAGTAATATTCTACAAATTGAAAATGAGCTTTACGCGCCTATTCGCCCAAAACAAGTTGCTAGAACAGGTGAGAAACCTTCTGAGGCATTGAGAAATAGAGGGGTTGAATATATCGAAGTGCGTGCACTTGATGTTAACCCTTTCTCTGATACCGGCATAAGCATCGAACAAGTTTACTTTCTTGATATTTTTATTACTTATTGTGCCTTAGCCGATAGCCCTTTATTTAGCTGTGAACAGCAACAAAACTGTGATGCTAATATGGATGAAGTTGTTGTCCGAGGCAGGGATCCTCAATTACTGCTCAATGATGATGGCTGTGATAAGTCCGTTAAAGATTGGGGCATCGAAATTTTTTCAGCAATGGAGAAAGTCGCAGAATTATTAGATAACGCACATGGCGTTGATAAATATGCGCAAGCTTTATCAAATGAACAGAAAAAATTGACTGACCCGAGTTTGACGCCTTCCGCTAAACTTCTCGATTGTGTGGTTAATCAAGATAAAAGCTTAACAAAAATCGCTTTGCAACAAGCACAAGATTATCGTAAGAAGTTACTCGACAGTGATTATCAGATTTATAGTGAAGCCTACTTTACAAAAGCAGCAACAAAGTCGCTTGAAGAGCAAAAAAATATTGAAGATTCTGATGCATTAGATTTTGACACTTTTTTATCGGATTATTTCGCTAATTAGTTTTATTTAATTTAAATAAGTTAAAATAAAAGTGCGTATAGACAACGCGCTTTTTTTATATTGAAAGCTCATTACTTCCCAAGCAAACGCTTATATTATTCGCTAAATTTAAAGCAAAAAAAACGCATCTCTTATAAAAGGGATGCGCAATAAAAACATAAATACTAGGGAAACATAAAACACTCGTAAAGTAAGAGTGCTTAATACCAATTTAGTTCAATGTATTTTCATAAAGTTTTAAACTTATTTTAAAGCAAAAAAAACGCATCTCTTATAAAAGGGATGCGCAATAAAACATAACTACAAAGGGAAACATAAAACACTCATTAAGTAAGAACAAGAATATTCAATTTAGTTCAATAAACTTTAATTTTAAAATGGAAAAGTTTATTTATAGTCTTTTTAACGACCCTGTAACAATATCTGTGTCTGTAAACAATCAAAATTAACATCTTGATCAATTAATGACTTCACTTGGTATAACTTAATCTTTCTGGCATGATAACAATATCTAATTCAATAACGTATTGATGTTATGTCTTTCATTAAACCTTTATTTATTTCAATGCTCAGTATTACTTTACTGTCAAGCTGTGCAACGCCTCCCCCTAAAAATCCCGAAAATCTTTGTGAAATTTTTCGTGAGCACCGTGACTGGTATTTTGCGGCAAAAGAAGTTAAAGATCGGTGGGGAGTTCCTATTCATGTACCAATGAGCATGATGTTTCAAGAGAGCTCTTTTAAAGCTGATGCGGCTCCACCTAGAGACTATTTACTTGGCTTTATACCTTGGGGAAGAGTCAGTACAGCTTATGGTTATTCTCAAGCAAAAACGATGACCTGGGCAGATTACATTAAAGAAACAGAGAATTCAGGGGCTGATCGTGATGATTTTGAAGATGCCATCGATTTCATGGGCTGGTTTATTTTTAAAACTCAAAAAATTAATAAAGTATCAAAATGGGACGCTTACAATCAATACTTAAATTATCACGAAGGCTGGGGTGGATTTAAGAAAAAATCTTATAAAAAGAAACCTTGGTTGGTAAAAGTTTCACGAAAAGTTGATAACAGAGCTAGACGCTACAGCAGTCAGTTAAAAAGTTGTGAAGCTGATTTGAATCATGGCTGGTTGTGGCGATTATTTTTTGAGTAATAAACTTTTACTCCAACTTATAAAGAATAAGCATGATCTTTTGTAAAAAGAGCATGCTTATTAATCTCTAGGGCTAAATTTACGACACTAAACGTTAATCTTCTAGATTCTAAAACCTGATTTAAACATTTATCTAATTGTTTAGTGTTCGTAAACGCCTGCGTTTTAACCAATAATAATTATTGTAAAAAAAAGTTCGAAAACTTTAAAAAAATCCATTGCATTATGTGAGGGCTGGCTATTATTGGGCTGCCTATTGTTATCCACAGAAATTGTGGAAAGATCGTAATTAGATTATATGGTGTGAATAACTTTGTGAATAACTTTGTTGGTTGATGGTATTATCCACAAAAGAAGAAATAAGCATATCAAATTTTTATGTATAGTGTTGATAATAAAAAATAAAAAAGACCTCTAAATGATGATTTAAGGCCTTTGTATTGTATAAGTAATAGGGTTAATAAATGTTATTGATCTTTCTTAGTTTCAAGATATAGATCTGGTAAAATTCTAACGGTTTTGATCATGTTATCTGAAACATCAACAATTTCTAACGGATACCCAGCAATGCGAACACTTAAGTTTGCTTCAGGAATATCTTCTAGATATTCGATGATTAAACCATTCAATGTTTTAGGTCCATCCGTTGGAAAAGCCCATGTCATTTCTTTATTTATATCACGTATTGTTGCGCTACCATCAACGAGGTAACTTCCATCGGGTTGTACATGTACTTCTTCACTTGTGGTTCGTTCCATCGTCGTCGTAAAGTCTCCAACCACTTCTTCTAAAATATCTTCTAGTGTAACTAAACCTTGAATATCTCCGTATTCGTCTACAACTAAGCCTAATCTTTCTTTAGCATGTTGGAACTTTAATAGTTGAACGTTAAGCGTCGTGCCTTCAGGAATGAAATATAGCTCTTTTACCGCACGGATAAGTGTAGTTTTTGTAAATTGGTTTTTAAATAATAATTTTAATGCGTCACGAAGGTGAATATATCCAACGACGTCGTCCATGTTGTCTCGGTAAAGTAAAACTCTGGTATGATTTGACTGTGCCAATTGTTTCTGGATTTTCTTCCAATCGTCATTAATATCAATCCCCACTAATTCGTTACGTGGGATCATAATATCTTCAACAGTAACTTTATCTAGATCAAGGATCCCGACGAGCATATTTTGATCGCGCTTTGCTAGCATAGCCCCCGACTCGTTTACTACAGTTCTCAGCTCTTCAGAACTTAAGCTGTGCTCTTGCCTTTGTTCAGGACTGATCCCAATTAACATTAATAAGCCATTGGTGATCCAATTGACGGCTACCACGAATGGGAATAATAATTTTAATAACAAAGAGAGGATTATTGAACTTGGGAAAGCTATCTTCTCAGGATATAAAGCCGCTAATGTTTTTGGTGTAACTTCTGCAAAAATTAAGATGATTAACGTTAATGTAATCGTTGCTATCAATATGCCCATATCGCCAAATAAACGTATCCCGATAACTGTCGCAATAGCCGAAGCCGCAATATTAACAAGGTTATTGCCGATAAGAATTAAACCAATTAACCGGTCTGGGCGAGCAAGCAACTTACTAACGCGCTTAGCACCTCGATGATTTTGTTTTTCTAAATGGCGCAATCTATAACGATTAAGCGACATTATTCCTGTTTCAGACCCAGAAAAGTAGGCTGAGCAAATAATAAGAATGCCAAGCGTGGCAAAAAGAATTTCCGTTGATATGTTGTCCAAAAAAGGAGCCTTATGTTGTTTTTAAGTGAATCGTTAAGCCAATATTAATAGGTTATTTCTTTCAACGATCGCGCATTCAAATTTAAAGTAAAATAAACTCTTTAACAAAACGGCTACCAAAGTAGGCCAATGTTAAAAGGGAGCTGCCTGATATCGTCAATATTAATACACGGTGACCACGCCAACCTTTCTTATAATGGCCCCACAGTGTAGTTGAATATACCAGAAAAGCTAAAATTGATAGTACCGTTTTATGCAAATTTTCTTTTGATATCATGCCATCTAGGAATAAAAAGCCAATTACTTGGCTAAGTAATAAAAAGCTAGTGCCAATGCCCAAAATAATAAAAAGCTGCCCTTCAACTTGCATTAATGGAGGTAAATGGCTAACAGCCTCCAAATTTTTTGTTTTTAATTTTAAATTGATATAGGCAACTTGAAAGGCATAAAGCGTGGCAATAATCAAAATACAATAAGACAACAACGCAAGTGTTACATGGCTTATCACACTGAACTCGTGATTTATTAAAGGGGCATGTTCAATGCTTGGAATAAACACCATAAGTAATTGCCAGATACCTGCAAAACCATAAATAACGGGTAATAATAAATTTACTTTAAAACGTAGAGCAAATGTTGATATAGATAAACAAATAATTAAACTGACTAAAGATATGACATTGGGTAGAGCAAAGTTGATATCAGCCTGTGCGACTAAAAATTGTGCATTACTTAACGTATGTAACACCATAGCTAAACAGCCAAAAAATAATACGAAAACTAAATTTGGCCCTTTAGGGTGAAATAAACGTAATAGCATTGCTGAAGTAGCAACGGTATAAGCCAAAAAAGCAATCAAAGAAAAAATATCGGAAAAACTCACAACGTGCTCCCACACTAGAATTTAAAAGTTAAGTAATATATCGGAAAACGATTCTATCAGAATGCATGTAATACGCCAGATACTAAAGTTATAAAACCAATTTTCTCAATGGTTTAATCGATAAAATAGCAATTAAGCCTGCGCATGATAACCCAAACCAAAAGGGTAAAAGTTCATGACTATGCTGCATTTGTTGAGCAATATTTACATTGAAGAACGTTAAACCATAATCTAGTAGCAAACCAAAACCAATTGCACTTAACGAAATACCTAATAAATACCTTATTAAAACACCGCTACCCATTTCGTTTTTAATGACGCCTAATGTTGAGATATTCGTTGCAGGCCCAGCCATCATAAACACTAATGCAGTTCCAGGTGATATGCCGGCTAAAATGAAACCAGCGGCTACTGGGGTAGAAGCTGTTGCACAAATATACATAGGAATTGAAATAGCGATCATCACTAACATTGCGCCTAAGCCACTACCATAGCTTAGTAAAAAAGATTCAGGTAAAAATGTTTTTATTAACGTGGCAAATATTAAACCCACTAATAACCAGATAATTATATCGTCAATAAGTTTAGTTGCTGCGTAATGAAAACCTGAAGTGGTTTTGCTAATAAAAGTGTCAGATTTTTTAGTTGTATTTTTACTATTACAACATGACGTTTTTACTTCTTCGGGTTTAGGTTCATTTTTACTTGCACAACAAGACTTCATTTCATCTTTTGATTCTTTAGGTAACGATATTTTTTCTTTTTTTATCGTTGAAACGAGTAAGCCAGTGATAATGGCAGAAATAATGGCTGTTATTGGTCGATAAATAGCAAATACAGGACCTAATAAAGCATAAGAAACAGAAACAGAGTCAACACCTGTTTCTGGGGTCGCAACTAAAAATGAAGAAGTGGCTGAGGCCGAAGCTCCACTTCTACGTAGCTCAGTAGCAACAGGAATAACACCACAAGAACATAATGGTAAGGGGGCGCCAATAATCGCGGCTTTAACAATAGCGAGTTTACCTTCACCTAAATGCCGACTTAAAATCTTCGTTGGCACCCAAGATTTCATTAAACCTGCAATCAGTAAACCTAATAATAACCAAGGACTTGCTTCAGCACTTAAGGCTAAAAAATTTGTCAGTAATGCAGATAAATATTCCAATACATTCACTATGTTAATTATCTAAAATTTAAACCAGGGCACAGCTTAACATAATTACATTACGGTGCATTACCCTACATCAAATAACGACGATATATTTGTCTTAACTTTACTTGATTAATGTTATGTCAAATTCCTTAAATTTACGGTCGCTGAAAGTGAAGAAACTCATTGGAGTTGCTATTAATCCTTTCGCTTATTTTATTGGTGCGTATAATATGCAATAATTTTTATATTCAGCACAATATAGAGTCAAACATGTTTGAGAATCTTTCCGATCGTTTAACGAAAACGTTAAAAAATATCAGTGGCCGAGGCCGTTTAACTGAAGACAACATTAAAGAAACGTTACGTGAAGTACGCATGGCCCTGCTTGAAGCAGATGTAGCCTTACCTGTTATTCGTGAGTTCATCGCTAAAGTAAAAGAAAGTGCGGTTGGTCAAGATGTTTCTAAAAGCTTAACTCCAGGTCAAGTCTTCGTAAAAATTGTTCAAAAAGAACTTGAACATGCAATGGGTGAAGTGAACGAGACCCTTAATTTAAAAGCAGCTCCACCAGCGGTTGTATTAATGGCCGGTTTGCAAGGGGCTGGTAAAACGACCTCTGTTGCTAAATTATCAAAATACTTAACTGAACGTGAAAAGAAAAAAGTATTAGTCGTCAGTGTTGATGTTTATCGTCCTGCTGCTATTAAACAGCTAGAAACTTTAGCAAATGAAATTAGTATTGAGTTTTTCCCAAGCGATATTTCTCAAAAGCCAATAGACATTGCTAATGCTGCGATTGAACATGCTAAAAAGTTCTTATTCGATGTATTGATTGTTGATACCGCTGGTCGTTTACATGTTGATAAAGACATGATGACTGAAATTCAAGACCTACACGCTGCTATTAACCCAGTAGAGACTTTATTTACTGTTGATGCAATGACAGGGCAAGATGCGGCAAATACAGCTAAAGCATTTGGTGATGCATTACCATTAACAGGTGTTATTTTAACAAAAACAGACGGTGATGCCCGTGGCGGTGCTGCACTATCTATTCGTCATATTACCGGCAAGCCTATTAAATTCATGGGTGTTGGTGAAAAAATTGAAGCGTTAGAACCTTTTCATCCTGACCGTATAGCCTCTCGTATTCTTGGTATGGGCGATGTTCTTTCTTTAATAGAAGAAGTAGAACAAAAGGTTGATAAAAAGAAAGCGGAACAATTAGCGAAGAAATTTAAAAGCGGTAAAAGTTTTGATCTAGAAGATTTTCGTGAACAACTTGTGCAAATGAAAAACATGGGTGGCATGACAAGCATGATGGACAAATTGCCAGGTATGGGCAATATGTCAGATAAAATCAAAGATCAAATGGATGATAAGCTTACCTTGCGTATGGAAGCTATTATCAGTTCAATGACAAAAGGTGAACGTGAGCGCCCAGATATTATTAAAGGCTCTCGCAAACGCAGAATTGCTGCAGGTTCAGGTACACAAATTCAAGACGTAAATCGTTTATTAAAACAATTTACGCAAATGCAAAAAATGATGAAAAAAATGTCAGGTAAGGGAGGCATGCAAAAAATGATGCGCTCTATGAAAGGTATGATGCCTCCTGGTGGCGCAGGCGGAATGGGCGGCGGGATGTTTGGTCGTTAGTTTTCAATTCAGCTTGTTAATTCTTAAAAGGTGGCTATTAGCCACCTTTTTGTTTTTTACTTCACAGTAAATTAATGACGATATACCTCAGGCTAATCTTTATACTTGCTATTTATCCTAGGAAGCGTAAAATACGCGAGCTTTTCTGTCACCTAGGGTGTCAGGAAATGTCTGGAAAATTCGTTTTAACACTTTAAATAATAGAGGGCGATATGGTAACCATTCGTTTAGCTCGTGGCGGCGCCAAAAAGCGTCCATTCTATCAGGTTGTTGTTGCAGATAGCCGTAACTCTCGCGATGGTCGTTTCATCGAGAAAGTTGGCTTTTTCAACCCAACAGCAGAAGGTCAAGCTGAGAAATTACGCTTAGACCTAGACCGTATCAACCATTGGGTTGGTCAGGGTGCTGGTTTGTCTGATCGTGTGGCTAAGTTAGTAAAAGATGCTCAAGTAGCAGCTTAATTAATTTAGTAGGTTTAGGAGTTGTTGTGGAAGAAATAAATAAAGAAGTCATCTTAGGTAAAGTAGGCGCTGTTTACGGTATCAAAGGTTGGTTGAAAATTCATTCATTCACTGATGAAACCGAAGCTATTTTAGACTATTTTCCTTGGTCTTTAAAATTAGGAAATAAAATACAATCAGTCGACATATCTGATTGGCGCAAACATAATAACGGAATTGTTGTTCATGTAGCGGGTATTGATGATCGCGATATAGCCCAAAAGCTTGTTGGCTCAGAGATATTTGTAAATGAGAGCGTACTAGCAGAATTACCTGATGGGGAATTTTACTGGCGCGATCTAATCGGCATGACTGTTGTTACTGACAAAGGTTACGACCTTGGTCAAGTTTCTGAAATTTTAGAAACTGGCGCTAACGATGTACTGGTTGTAAAAGCTAATCGTAATGACGGCTTTGGTCAGAAAGAGCGTTTAATTCCGTATCTTTTTGAGCAAGTTGTAAAATCGGTTAGTGCTGAAAATAAACAAATTTGTGTTGACTGGGACCCAGGTTTCTAACTTGAGTAATAGCGTTTCAACAAACAAACGTTGGTACGGGGTGATAAGCCTTTTTCCTGAAATGTTTGACGCCATTACAGAGTATGGGGTGACAGGCCGAGCGATCCGTAACGGGTTAATTGAATTTCATAAGTGGAATCCAAGAGACTTTACGCACGACAAACATAGAACCGTTGACGACCGTCCTTACGGTGGTGGTCCGGGCATGTTAATGATGGTGCAACCGCTACGTGATGCTATTAAAGCCGCAAAAGCTGCCGCGAATTTCGCAGCAGATTCTGCATCAGGCGATAATAGTAGTTCTGATAAAGAACGCGTTAAGGTTATATATTTGTCACCGCAGGGACGAAAACTCGACCAAGCAGGTGTACGCGAATTAGCACAACATAACAAACTGTTATTTATAGCAGGACGTTATGAAGGCATAGACGAACGATTAATTGAGTCGGAAATCGACGAAGAATGGTCTGTCGGTGATTATGTACTGAGCGGCGGAGAACTCCCCGCAATGAATATGATCGATGCTGTAGCACGTTTTGTGCCGGGTGTTTTAGGACATAATCAATCAGCTGAGCAAGATTCTTTTTCAGATGGTTTGTTAGATTGTCCACATTACACAAGGCCAGAAGTACTCGACACTTCAATAGAAGCAATGTCAGTACCTAAAGTGTTACTAAGTGGTAATCACGAACACATAAAGCAATGGCGCATGTTGAAGTCACTAGAAAGAACTTGGACTAGAAGACCAGAATTATTAACTAACCTAGCTCTGACAGCGGAACAAAAGAAAATGTTAGCTTCTATTAAAGAAGATAACAAATGAAAGTGTTGATGCCTGTGAACTCTAGGAAGAAGGTATTATGAGTAAAATTATTGATATGCTCGAAAAAGAGCAGATGAAAACAGATTTACCAGCATTCGCACCAGGCGACACTGTTGTTGTACAAGTAAAAGTTACAGAAGGTGATAAATCACGTCTTCAAGCATTTGAAGGTGTTGTTATCGCTGTTAAAAGCCGTGGCATCAATTCTGCATTCACTGTTCGTAAAATCTCGAACGGTGTTGGTGTAGAACGTGTATTCCAGACACATAGCCCAATTGTTGACTCTATTGAAGTCAAACGCCGCGGTGATGTACGTCAAGCTAAACTTTACTACTTGCGCGAGCTTACAGGCCGCAAAGCACGTATTAAAGAGAAGTTGGCAAAAAGATAATCTCTTTTTAAGCCAGTTTTGCTTTAGCAATACGCATAAAAGAAGCCTGAATAATTCGTTATTCAGGCTTTTTTGTTTGCCCAGCGAAGCTGGCAAACCCGATAGGCTGAAAGATGCCTTATCACCCCGACTAAGGGGAAGATAATCTGAATGGCAAGGGCGTCACTGGCTAACGGTGGGGTCTGAAGGAA
>Ga0233426_10000903_pt1 | contig 29324 bp, 28 predicted proteins | sample SI_118_April2016_6_FD_179875 | JGI IMG/M metagenome (GOLD analysis project Ga0233426, IMG submission 179875) | Seawater microbial communities from Saanich Inlet, British Columbia, Canada - SI_118_April2016_10_MG | ecosystem: Environmental > Aquatic > Marine > Inlet | place: Canada: British... | reverse complement strand
AACTAGATCAGATCGGTTTCCAACTTCAATTGTCGTGATCAACTAGCCTATAATTATGAAACTCTGTCGATATTCAGGCAAAAAAAATAGACAAACTATGAGTTTGTCTATTTTTAATTAACTTTGTCTAATTTTTAATACTCGACTACAAGTTTCCAACTAGATTTGTCGGTTTCCAACTAGGTTAGATCGGTTTCCAACTTCAATTGTCGTGATCACAATCAGATATTAATCTTTATACGTATCCACACTTGGACATGAACAAATTAAATTTCTATCACCAAACACATCATCAATACGATTAACGGTTGGCCAAAACTTATTCGCCGCAGCAGCTGGAACAGGGAATACCGCCTCTGCTATTGAATAACCTCTGTTCCATTCACTAGTAATATCAGCAAGAGTATGCGGTGCATTATGAAGCGGATTATCATCACTGCTCCACTCACCTGATTCAACTTTACGTACTTCATCACGCATACAAACCATCGCTTCAATGAAGCGATCTAATTCAACTTTAGATTCAGACTCGGTAGGCTCAATCATAAATGTGCCTGCTACAGGAAACGACATTGTGGGTGCATGGAAACCGTAATCCATTAAGCGTTTTGCCATATCCACTTCTGTAATACCTGATTCCGCTTTAATTTGGCGTAAATCAATAATACATTCATGGGCAACTCTACCGTTTTTACCCGTGTATAAAATTGGGTAATGTTGGCTAAGCTTTTTCGCTAAGTAGTTTGCGTTGGTAATCGCATACTTAGTTGCGTCTGTTACGCCTTTTTTACCTAACAGTGCAACATAAAGGTATGAGATACATAATATACCAGCACTACCATATGGTGCTGCTGAAACAGCGCCATTTCCTTTAGTACTTTCATCTACATTAATTAATGTATGATCAGGTAAAAATGGAGCAAGGTGAGATTTAACTCCTATAGGCCCCATACCTGGACCACCACCACCATGTGGAATAGCGAAAGTTTTATGTAAGTTTAAGTGAGAAACATCAGCACCAATAAAACCAGGAGATGTAACACCAACTTGTGCATTCATGTTTGCGCCATCAAGATAAACTTGTCCGCCATGATCATGCACAATATTACAAATTTCAGCGATAGTTGTTTCATACACACCATGGGTAGATGGGTATGTGATCATAATACAAGAAAGGTTATCAGCCATTTCACTTGCTTTAGCTCGCAAGTCGTTCATGTCAACATTGCCTTCTTTGTCACAGTCAACAACAACAACTTTCATACCTACCATCTGAGCAGAAGCTGGGTTTGTGCCATGAGCAGACGATGGAATTAAACAAATATTACGATGGGCATCACCACGGCTTTCGTGATATTTATGAATAGCGATTAACCCCGCATACTCACCTTGTGCACCAGAGTTAGGTTGCATTGAAATGTTATCGTAACCTGTAAGCTCAACTAACCAGTCACCTAGTTCGTCGATCATTTGCTTATAACCTTGCGCTTGGTCAATTGGTGCAAATGGATGCATGTTGGCAAATTCAGGCCATGAAACGGGGATCATTTGTGCAGTAGCATTCAATTTCATGGTACAAGAGCCTAATGAAATCATTGAATGGTTAAGTGCTAAATCTTTGTTTTCTAACTTCTTAATATAACGAAGCATTTCTGTTTCACTATGGTAAGAATTAAATACTGGATGAGTTAAAATTTCAGAATCACGCACTAATCCAGCAGGAATTGAAGAATGACCACATTCGATAATTTTTTGATCAAGTTCAGCTACGTCTAAGCCATGGCCTTCACCTAATAAAATATCAAATAAACCAGCAACTTTATCACGTGTAGTGGTTTCATCTAATGACATACTAATTTGACCTTCAACATCCGTACGGAAGTTAACACCAGCATTTAATGCACGTGTAACAATTTCGTCTTTGTTTGATACGTTAAATGTTAACGTATCAAAGTAATGTTCATGTATAGCTGTTAGCCCTTTAGTCGCAGTACCTAAACATAAAATATCTGTGAAACGGTGAATACGTTCAGCAATGACTTTTAAGCCTTTAGGACCATGATAAACCGCGTAGAACGCCGCCATGTTTGCCAGTAATACTTGTGCCGTACAAATATTAGAGTTCGCTTTTTCACGGCGAATATGTTGTTCGCGTGTTTGCATAGCCATACGAAGTGCTGGGTTATCACGCGTATCTTTTGATACACCAATAATACGACCAGGTAATGAACGTTTGTACTTTTCACTTGTTGTGAAAAATGCCGCGTGCGGTCCGCCGTATCCCATAGGGACGCCAAAACGTTGGCTTGAACCAATGACGGCATCAGCACCTAATTCCCCTGGTGCTTTTAACATCACTAAACTCATGATGTCAGCAGCAACAGCTACAATACCTTTTTTCTCATGAATTTTAGTGATCAAGCCACTAATATCGCTTACTTCACCTGTTGCACTTGGGTATTGAATAAGTACACCAAAAATATCATGGTCAGCAGCTTCATTTGCAGGTGCTACAACAATGTCAAAGCCAAACATTTCTGCGCGTTGTTTAACAACGTCAATCGTTTGTGGGTAAACATCTGATGAGATAAAGAAAAGGTTAGATTTTTTATTTTTAGAAACACGCTTTGCAAGTGCCATTGCTTCTGCAGCAGCCGTACCTTCATCTAATAATGAAGCAGACGCTAGATCTAAACCTGTAAGGTCTAAACACATTTGTTGGTAGTTTAATAATGACTCTAAACGACCTTGAGCAATTTCTGGCTGGTAAGGAGTATAAGCCGTATACCATCCTGGATTCTCTAATACATTACGTAAAATTACATTAGGTGTTAATGTGCCGTAATAACCTAAACCAATGTATGTGTCATTCACTTTATTTAAGCGAGCAACAGCTTTTAAGTCAGCTAATGCTTGTACTTCTGTTTTACTTTCTTCAATCGCAGGTAAATCGGCTAAACGGATATCGCTCGGCACTATTTCATTAATCAATGCGTCAACTGACTCTGCGCCAATTTCGTTTAGCATCGCTTGAGTTTGCTCGGCGTTTGGACCGATATGACGGCGAATAAAATCTTGTGTTTGCTCTAATTCAGCAAGTGATTGAGTAGTCATAATACAGCTTCTCTTTGGTGTTTTTTCAATAAAAAACAGGTGAATAAAAGAAAGCCTCAGTATTCATCAAGAAATAGAGGCTTTAAATAGCTTTATCGTAAGTAGCCTGCTTTTAGGTAAAGGCGTGCAGTTATGAGTTTTATAAGCTTAGTAATAAAAACCCAAAATGCCGACAATGGAACATAAAAGTAGAATACGACCGATAATTAATCTTCGTCGATTGAATTAGCATAGCCTTCAGCATCTAATAATGCTTCTACTTCACTTGCGTCATCTAATTTAATTTTAAACATCCAGCCATCACCAAACGCATCTGAGTTTACAAGCTCAGGAGAATCTTCAAGATCTTCGTTTACGGCAATAACTTCACCAGAAACAGGAGCATAAATATCAGACGCCGCTTTTACTGACTCTGCAACAGCAACATCGTCACCAGTGCTAACATTTTCACCAACTTCAGGTAATTCTACAAATACCATATCGCCTAAAAGTTCTTGTGCATGTTCTGTAATACCAATAGTAACAGTCCCGTCACCTTCATTACGTAGCCATTCATGTGATGAAGCGTATCTTAATTCTGAAGGAATATTGCTCATTTTTTAGTTCCTAATATTTTATTAAATTATTTATTAAATTTAGCTTAATTTAGTTTGCATAATTATTACATGCCCTACTCAAATAAAGAATATAGAGCATCTGAAAAATTAATCCAACTGGCTTTTTCCGTTACGCACAAAGCTTGGTTTTACGACTTTAACTTTAACCAACTTCTTACGCATTTCAACTTCAACGGTATCACCAATTTTTACACTACGAGGCACTCGTGCCATTGCAATTGAATGACCTAAAGTTGGAGAAAATGTTCCTGAAGTTATAACGCCTTCACCTGTTTCACCGTTCTCATCAACTGAAAATACTTTAAGTCCTGTGCGAAGTACGCCTTTATCTTCAAGCACTAAGCCTGTTAATTTTAATTGGTCGCCAGCTGCACGTTGTTTAGCTAATACTTCACGACCATTAAAATTACGTGATTCATCATCCCAAGCGATTGTCCAAGCCATATTAGCAGCTAACGGAGAAACGCTTTCATCCATGTCTAAACCATAAAGATTCATACCCGCTTCTAGGCGCAACGTATCACGTGCACCTAAACCACAAGGTTTAACACCAGCGTCTAGTAATTGTTGCCATAAATCTGCAGCTTCATTTTGTGGCACTACAATTTCATAACCATTTTCACCAGTATAACCAGTCGTTGCAATAAATAAGCTGTCAGCTTGAGCACCAAAAAATGGCTTCATACCGTCAATTGTTTGATTTTGTTCAGCAGACAGAATTGTGGCTACTTTTGCTTTGGCTTGAGGACCTTGAACGGCGATCATTGCGAACTCAGGCCTTTCAATAATAGATATATCAAAACCTGTTGCTTGTTGATGCATCCACTCTAAATCTTTTTCACGCGTTGCAGAATTAACCACTAGCCGATAATCAGTGTCTGAAAAGTAATAAATAATTAAATCATCGATAACACCACCGTTAGTATTACACATACCGGTATACAACGCTTTACCTGCAATTTCTAACTTTGCAACATCATTAATAACAAGGCGACGTAAGTAAGCTTTAGCATCATTACCGTGTAAATCAACAATGGTCATATGTGAGACATCAAACATACCAGCGTCTTGGCGAACGGCATGATGTTCTTCTATTTGAGAGCCATAGTTAATTGGCATTTCCCAACCGTGAAAATCAACCATTTTTGCGCCAGCTTCAAGATGCTTAGCATGTAATACGGTTTTATTTGTCATCGTAACATTCCACTTTCAGTTATTTGTCTTGACTCAGTAACCTTATAGTTAAGGATAAAAGTCGTTTGTTTACAAAATTCTGGGACAATTATAACCAGCATCAACTGTCGATTCAACAATTAAACAACTACAATCCAAATATAAAACCACTTAAATAACTTTAACAAAACATAATACTGCCAATGTAGAGTTTTAAAAATTAAATTCAAAATAAATTATTATTAACGTGTATGAACAGCAATATATTCGCTTAAACAAAAACAAAATATATTTTCAGTAATATTAATCGCATTGAGTACTTCCAGTTTAATTGTTATTTTAAATAGTTAGACGTTAAATGTAATAATCATTTTCAAATGCTAAAATATTCATATGAAACGAAAACAGCTAATTAATGGTCTCTGTTAACATAGCTAAAAATAATGGTAAATAAGGAAAATAAATGAGTGGTTTTGGCGTGCATAGCTTAATTCAATCAGCAACAGTTGGTGATACTGTTGATCTTAAAAGTATTTGCCAAACCCTTGATATTAAAATAAGAATGGATGATAGCTCACAAGACTTATGTAAAATTAATGAAAATGAGAATAAGCAAATTACTATTTGGTTAAATACTAAGTTAGATCAAAAAACTAAATTTACCTTCGTCGCCATCGCTGTTGCTGAGTATATTATTGATGCTGACAGAGTCATCAAACATGGGGTTGTTTACGACATGTTTTTCTTACGGGATTTGAATGTGAATAAAGCGACGAAATTAATCATGCTCGCTACACGTTTAGCCGTGCCTGAGCATATTATAGAAAAACTTTCTAACGCCTTAGAAGCTCAATTTTCAAAAGACAATACGATAGAGCCTTTTGATGCTGATGAATATGTCAGAAACGCTAAATTTCTTCCTGAGTTTATTCGTTGCGCGATTAAAGAAAGTACGAGTATCTTTTTAGTAGATAACCTAAAAAATAGATTTGAGCATTAACCCAATGATCAAATAAAGACTTAATTTGACCTAGAGGCGTTAATCTACCATTTTAGATAAATCAGGCAAATGACTCTTAAAACCTAATGCTTGTTTGATCATCACGTTTTTAATCGGCTTTACTTGATTAATGATACTCATACCAATGCCTCTTAAGATTTTCACTGGTGCTTTTTGGGGAGTAAAAGTCTGCTTAATAGCTTCCATTGCCACAATCATTTCTGCAGCTTCAGTTTTTCGCCAACGTTCAAATTGCTTTAATTTGATGGAAGAGAACCAAGATGGATTGATTAACCCTGTCTCGGGTATAGTTTCTGTCAATAATTGAGCTAGCGAAGCAGCATCTAATAAGCCAAGATTAACACCCTGACCTGCTAAAGGATGAATGGTATGCGCCGCATCGCCAACTAACACCACACGATCTTTTACAAAATTTTGAGCATAACGCATGGTTAATGGATAACTATGTAGATCACTCACTAATGAAATGTTCCCTAATTTTCCATCAGACGCAGCAGTTAAGGCTTTAGCAAAATCGTCCTCGGATAAAGAGGTTAGCTTTTTAGCCTCTTCAGGAGACGTTGACCAAACAATTGAACATAACGTTTGTTTATTTTCATCCGCTGACGATAAAGGTAAAAGAGCAAGAGGACCTGTATCTAAAAATACTTGCCACGCAGTATTTTGATGACCTTGAGGACATTTAATCGTTGCAAAAATGGCATGATGATCATAATCACGAAACGTTAATGATATTTTCATTTGCTGACGAACCCAAGAATTAGCTCCATCGGCACCTATCACTAATTTACTGGTTATTGGTGGTAGAGAAGAAAAACTGGCGAATACATCACTATCTCCCATCGCTATATTCGTCAACTTTTCTTCGGTAAAAAAACGAATACCTGCGTCTTGATCTGCTTTTTTCCACAAGGCTTGACGAATAATGCTGTTTTCAATAATCCAGCCTAATTGCCCTTTATGTTCACTTTGAGATAAATCATTTAACCCAAAATCAATATGGCCATAACCCGCTTTGTCCCAAATATGCATATTTTGATAGGGTTGCACACGGCTTTTTTGAATGTCTTGCCACACATCGAGGTTATTAAATAATTGCTGACTCACACTATTAATAGCGCTCACGCGAACATCATATTTTGGCGTAATATCAATTAAAGGTTGGGTGTCGATAATGGCAACACTTAAGGCACTATTTTTACGAATAGCTAAAGCGGTTGTTAATCCAACCATGCCACCACCAACAATTATTACATCAAATTTTTGCATTATTTATCGCATTCACCTGTTATTCATATGCAGAGAGACTAAAAATTAATATTAGTAACCCATCGTTTTATTGACTAAACGTTTCTTTAAAGGAGCAAAATAATTTAGCACTTTTAAACCAATGTTTCGCCCTACTACTAATGGCGGTAGGTCATTTGAAAAGAATGTTACTAATGAATCGGTTAAAGTAATCACTTGTTGGTGATCCGATTTACGATGAACTGCATAATGTGTCAACGCACTAAAATCAGCAAGTTCGAGACCTTGCTCAATATTATTTTTGACAGTTTCACATAACTGCTGAACATCTCTTAATCCTAAATTAAACCCTTGCCCTGCAATAGGGTGAATCGTATGTGAGGCATTGCCAATTAGCACCATACGATGATAAACCTGTTCACTCGCTTGCACTAAACTCAGTGGGTATACCACCCTATCACCTACTTTTTCGACAGAGCCCAACCAACTTCCAAACGCCGCTTCTAAGTATTGTTTAAAAGCATGATCATCTAACTTGTTTATTTCATCCGCTTTCTCCGGCGTTAGTGTCCACACCAAAGAACATTTATGACTCTGTTCAAAGCTATCACTTAGCGGCAACATCGCAATAGGCCCAGATTCAGTAAAACGCTCGTAAGCAATATTATTGTGAGGTTTGGCCATACTCACATTAACAATGAGTGCTGATTGATTATAAGGCTGATAGCTTGAAGAAATATTGGCAAATTGTCGGCAAGTAGATTGCGCGCCATCACACGCTAATAATAGTTTACCACTTAATTGTTGTGATGAATTTAAAGTAATATTAACTGACTCAGTTTGCCAATCGATATCCGTTATATGATCAGGACAAAACCACGTTATATTGTTAGTTTTTTGTGATTCATGCAGTAAGTTTTTTGAGGGATTTCCTCGAGGTTTCAAAGATAAACCAGATAAAATCGCTTGCCCTAACACTGACATTTCAACGACATAACCAAGTGCACTAACTTGATGTTCGTGAGCAGCAAGTCTTGCTTTTCCGTAATAACCACGATCAGAAATGTGAATATTTTTAATCGCTGCTGCTTGTGGCTCAATATCGTCCCAAACAGACAATGACTTTAAATATTCAGCACTACCATGTGACAATGCAAGGACTCTTGAATCAAAGGTTAGTTTAGGTGTTTGATGAATATTGTTTGCTTCAATAATAGCAATTGAGAACGGTGTGCCATCGTCTTTTTTAAGTGAAGCTAAACCTAACGCAGACAGTGTGCCAGATAAACCACCACCAGCAATGATAATGTCAAATTGATTGTTATTGAAGTTATTTGCTTTATCCACTTTTCATTCGCTTACTATATTTATAATCATTGGCTCTGCTTTTTTTTACAGTGACGCTGTAAGAATTATTTTAGGGTTTACTGCTTCGCCATTAAATGTTCAATGTCATCGATTGATTTTGGCGCATTTTTTGTTAAGTTTTCATGCCCCTCATCAGTAACAGCAATATTATCTTCAATTCTTATGCCTATTCCACGCCATTTTTCATCAACACTGTCATCATCTAATGGAATATAGAGCCCAGGTTCAATTGTCATCACCATGCCCGTTTCAAATGGTCTAGTTTGTTTTTTATCAATCATTTGATAATCACCAACATCATGGACATCCAACCCTAGCCAATGACCTAAGCCATGAATAAAATATCGTTTACAGGCATTTTCTGATAGTAACGTTTGATAATCACCGCTTAAAATACCTTGTTCTAACAAGCCTTTAGTCAATATTTCACAACACAATTCATTCAAGTTCCCTAAAGTTTGACCCGGCTTTATTGCTTGAATACATTGTTCTTGAGCGTTAAGTACTAATTGATACAATGTTTTTTGTGCCTCTGAAAACACACCATTTATGGGGAAAGTTCTGGTGATATCTGCAGCGTAACCCGCTAATTCACCACCGGCATCTATCAATAGCAACTCACCATTGTTTAATGTTTGTTCATTATTGGTGTAATGTAAAATATTAGCGTTATTCCCCCCCGCAACAATCGAATTGTACGCAGGAAACCTCGCACCATTTCGTGCAAATTCATGTAAAATTTCAGCTTCTATTTGATATTCAAATTTACCGTGAGAAGTTTTTTCCATCGCTCTTTGGTGTGCATCACCACTAATTTTATTCACTTCACGCATAATAGCTAATTCTTTTGGACTTTTTATTAGGCGTAATTCTTCAATTATTTTTTGGCAATCAACGATGTAATTGGGCGCTTTTATACCTTGACGAGACTTTGCTTTAGCTATATCAAGCCATTGATAAATTTGATGATCAAAACTTTCGTGACTTCCTCTACAAAAATAAAGTGATTTAGCCCCATTAAAGTAATCAATTATTAACGTGTCTAATTGCTCTAAAATAAAACATTGATCGAAACCATAATCTAGCTTCGCAAGTATCTCACCTACTCTTTTGCCATGCCATACTTCTGCTAAAGGATCTTTGGGTAAACAAAATAGTATAGCTTGAGGTTTTTTCGATTTAATTAAAACCAACACAGCTTCTGGTTCATTAAAGCCTGTTAGATAATAAAAATTTTTATTTTGGCAAAAAGGGTATTCAGTATCGTTACTGCGAGTCACTTCTTTATTTGCTGAAAAAATGGCGATACTGTCGTCCTTCATTTGTTCAAGGAAACGTTGACGACGTTGAACAAACTCTGACAGAGGTAATAAAGTATCTTTCATATAAATGACCGAAATTAATTGATGATAAATTTAATGAACAGTTTCCGACGACTCTTTACTTTCTGGAGGTGTTCCTAATTCAGTAAAACACAATAATGCTGAAATTCTTACATACTCTGAGATTTCAAAATAAGCTTGTTCTGTGGTTTCGTCTTCTTCAATTTCATCCGATAAATTTGCAATATCGGCAAAATCGGTCAGCACTTCTTTTACATCTTCGGAAAAAACCGCATTATTTTTTTGATGTAAACCGAAGCCTAAATTGAATCCTTGAACCCATGAACCCAGTGCATGAGCACGTTCAACTAACGAGTCGTCATCATCAGGTAAAAGTAATGTAAAACTATATGAATCATCTAAAATATTTTGCCAAACCTGACTAAATAATAATTTAACCGTTACACGTAATTTATTCGGTAATGTTTCGCCATTGTTAAACATATCATTCAACATTGGTAGGTAGTCTTGGTTTTCAAAACTATAACCGGCACAAATTAAGCCCGTTAATACACCATGTAATTCTGAACCATGAATTTTAACATCTTCAGTGGTTATTAAAGCCTGCACCGTGGCAAAATCTAATTCGTTATTGTCTGACATTTAGCTAACATTTTCTAAGGAGGAGATTATAGTGACATCCTAACATTGCACTAAAAGTGATGCTAGAGCCTAATAGCGTAAATTCACGCTTGCATCTGAGATCTTGCACCGTTATAGTTCGTTTTTATACTACAAGTTAAATTTGTTTATTTTACAAACAACTAGCTTCGTTATTATTGATAAGATAAGCGTTCAATTTGCGCTGAACCTATATTAAAGAGTCATACGTTTTTATGAGCCAACACAACGTTACCATTGAAGTTGCCAATCGCCGATTGAAAATTGCTTGCCCTAAAGGTCAAGAATCTGCGTTGCTTCAATCGGCAAACGAAGTCAATAAACGACTCGACACAGGTAAGAAATCAACTAAAACACCTGAACAAGCAATGTTAATGGCGGCGTTAAATTTAGCAAATGATTTACTCATTTCGGAAAATACCGCAAAACAAAAACTTCAAGAAATGCAAAATAAAATCGACTTATTGCAAGAAACCATCGAACAAGCGGTCAACCCTAAAAAGAAAGCTTAATTCTCAAATAACCTTATATTAGAGCAAAGGATATGCTTAGAAAATTCAAAATAGTCCTACTATTATTCTGCTCTTTATTGTGCTTTTATTTGTATATTAACTTTCAAAATCAGTCCCTAAAACTTCAGGCTGAATCTAAAAGTGATTTATCAATTAAGCATAAAAAATCTGGGATTGAAAAGGTAGAAGAAGAGCCCGTTAGGCAAATTCAAGAAAGATATACACAAAACAGAAATTCTGACATTAGAGAAAACAAAATTGAAAGCGACAATGAAATTATTGATTGTTTGCCGCAACAAAATGTTTTATTTCAAGAAGGGATTTCCAAGAAAGAACATTTCCTTAATTACCTTGTTAATTTAAAAGCAAGCGATAAATTCACTGATAAATTAGCACTTCTATTTCACAATCCTTTTGATCAATCTAAAAGCAACCTTCAAGATTATGCAACTTTTCATGAAGAATCTCCTTTAAATAAGTTGATTTATAAAGAAATATTAGAGATTTGTAATAAAAGTTTTGATGAAAAAATTTGTAATGATGACTTATTTAACAAAGCCAAGTTGATAGACAACAATAATGCAATGTTTTGGCATAACATAGCCACAATAAAACTAAAAAATAATCAAATAGAAGAAGCGCTTTTAGTATTAAAAGAAGCTAATAAAAAAATAGAATATAGTAATTACTATTATGAAAAATTTGAATTTATTGATAACAGTCTTAAAGAGCACAGTAACTTAAATTATTCCGAAAGATTTACGGTAGCTTCGGGAGTAAGTGGTGCGGGGTATATTTCGAGCCTTTTAGCAATTGTAGAGTTTTGTGAAAATAATTTCTTCACCGAGGCAAATATCACTGATACCTGCTATCAAACGAGCTTACATTTAGAAAATCAAAGTAAGAATTACCTTCCACATATTATTGGTCTAGAATTACAAAAAATTTATCATAAATATTATAAAAATAGTTATATGGTTGATGAAGTTACTTCAAAGTTAACTACAAAAATGAATCTGATAAGAAGTAAAAATTATCAAAAAGCGGAATCGTTAATTTTTTTCGATGAAATACTTGCTAGAGACTGGTTAAGGTTATCTCTTGATAAAGGAGAAATAATTAGCGCAGAAAAGCTTATTGAAGATGCTACCTTATATTCAAAGAACCCAGATTATAATCCATGCCCTGCTCTCTAATAATAAAAATCGTTTAAAGATAAAACAGTTAGCTTAAAACATCAGCGGTTAGTACATTTCAGTATAAAAAACAGTTAATCCTTTGCGTTAGATTCGCTATAATGAATTTAAGTCTTCTGGGGTGTTTGTATGTTAACTATGTCCCTGAGCCGATAAGTTTTACCTTTGGAAGTTGATTATTAGCTATTGTGCAAACCCGGCTCGTATCGGGAAGCCTACGGTTAAAAAGATATTTCCGCCCTGAACACACGGTGTTCAGGACTAAAGTCGACTGCGGCATCTTGGAAGATTTACCTTTATTACTTTTATTACTTTTATTAAAAACATAACGTCTCACTTAGTCATCTTTGTTTTATAAACAAGAATATTTCCGCGCATCCCTAAAAAGCAACACGGTGTTCAAGACTAAAGTCGACTGCGGCATTCTGGAAGTCTTACCTTTCTTAAACCATCCACAATATATTATATTTTCAAAACATAACTTGACTGATGATGGATATTTCCGCGCATCCCTAAAAAGCCACACGGTGTTCAGGACTAAATTTGACTGCGGCATTCTACAATTGATCACTACGACAGAAATGCTAATTATTATTAGAAAGCCTGTTTTCAACGTATCAAATTTTGCTTAATAACAAAGATGTATTAATCTGGGCGATAATTACAAGGATATGAATCACGCCACTAAAATAATTAAAAATAAAAAGGAAATAAAATGAGAAAATTAGCACTATCAATATTGTGTATTTCTAGTTCACTTGCCTATGCAAATGATGATTTAGATATGGCGAATAAGATACGCGCCGAAGGTTTCTATAATTCTGAAGTTATGCACACGTTAGAGCAATTAACAGATTCAATAGGCCCCCGTTTATCAGGGTCACCACAAATGAAAAAAGCCAATGACTGGACACTTGAAAAATTAAAAGGCTGGGGTTTGGAAAAAGCTCACTTAGACCCATTTGAATTTGGTCGTGGTTGGTCACATGACTCTGCAACCATTAACTTATTGAGTCCACGTGAAGTTTCCTTACATGGTATTCCTGTTGCTTGGACACCGGGTACATCGGGGGAAGTCACCGGTGAAGTTGTTATTTTTGATGCCGAATCAGAAGCTGATTTAGTGCAATATAAAGGAAAACTTAAAGACAAAATAATTATGATGGGGCAAGGTAAGAATATCGAAGCGCCTGAAAATAGTGTCTTTAAACGTTATGATTCGGGCGAGTTATCCAAATTAAAAGATTTTGATGTGTCTAAAGGCCCTAGCCACTCTCCTTGGATAAGTGCAGATCGTCGAGACAGCGCAATGCAACGTTATAACTTTCGTCAAACACTTAACCGTTTCCTAAAAGAAGAAAAGGTTGCTGGTGTTGTTTATAGAAGCTGGCGTCAAGGTGGTTTAATTAATGTATTTGGCAGAGATCATCGAGTAGGAAAAACTTTTCCTGTACCTGCAATAATCATCGAAGCAGAACATTATAATTCCCTATCACGCATGATCGATAATGGTCATACACCGAAACTTTCTTTAAACATTGAAGCTCGTTTTCATGATGAAGACCGAAATGCTTATAATACGATTGCCGAAATAACGGGCTCAGATGAAAATCCTGAAATTGTCATGGTAGGGGGTCATTTAGATTCATGGCATGCGAGTGATGGCGCAGTTGATAATGGCGCTGGTGTTGCTGTATCAATGGAAGCAATGCGTATATTAAAAGCATTAGATTTCAAACCTAAACGTACGATTAGAATTGGTTTATGATCTGGTGAGGAGCAAGGGTTATTTGGTTCAGCATCCTATGTAGAAGAAAATTTTGCAACGCGACCAAAACCTAGTGATAAAAACGAACGTGCATTACCTTATTACTTATGGAAAAGCCAAGGTTGGCCAATTGAAACTAAAGCAGATCATGAAAAATTCTCTGTTTACTTTAATATGGACAATGGAAGTGGTCGATTTAGAGGTATTTATACCGAAGGTAATGTTGCCGCTAAATCTGTATTTAGTAGTTGGTTCGGTCCATATTCAGATTTAAGCACTGGGACTGTGACCAATAAGTCAACCGGTGGTACGGATCATGAATCGTTCGACGATGTTGGTTTACCGGGCTTTCAATTTATTCAAGATAAGTTAGATTACGGTTCACGTTTACATCACACGCATATCGACTCAATTGATCATGTGGTTGAAGATGATTTAAAACAAGCCTCAGTAATCATGGCAGGTTTCTTATATAAAGCAGCAATGGCCGAACAACGTATGCCACGCAAGCCTATGCCGAAAGAAATTTCTGCTTTGCAAAAGAAAAAACTCGCATTGAAGTCAGATAAAGTACGTATAAAACGTGATAAAGATGGCAACAAAGCTAAAGCAATTAATGCTGTAAAAAATTAGTATTAGGCTTAACCTATCTATATAGTGATTAATTAAGTAATAAATTAAGTCTCGATGAAATCAAGATGATATGTTTTGTCGGGACTATTATTTATAGCATTTGTTATTCCATCTTTGTTTATTCTCCTCATCAATTAACTTGTCATTCACTCACGATGAATAAAATATGAGTGAACAAGTAACTTCATCTTTACTTTTAAAGCTTAACTCCCTATAACATCACCATTACTCATTAAATGTTAATCTCTTGGCTATAGACCCTTTGAATTTAATCACCTCCAATCAAAACAATAATGATCCTATTGGTATTTTTGACTCCGGTGTTGGTGGTTTATCTATTGCAAAACGAATTACCGAGCATTTACCTAATGAAAAAATAATCTATTTTGCTGATTCGGCATATGCACCCTACGGGGATATTTCGAACAAGCAGATTATTCAACGCGTTAATATTATTGCCGATGAACTTATCAATAAAAAATGTAAAGCCATCGTTATCGCCTGTAATACCGCAACGGTAAATGCTATTGATCAGCTAAGAGAGCGGTTATCTATTCCTATTATTGGTGTTGAACCTGCGATCAAACCAGCAGCGACTAAAAGTATATCGAAGAAAATAGGTATTTTGGTTACCCAGGCAACAGCAAATAACGCCCGCTTTATAGCATTAGTGAATCAATATAAAAATGGTGCGGAGGTTTTTATACAGCCCTGTTTAGGTTTAGTTGAGCTAATTGAGAAAGGTCAGCAAGCATCAGAAAAATTTAACTATTTGTTGAGTCAGTATTTATCGCCATTAATCGCTAAAAATGTTGATACCCTTGTATTAGGCTGTACACACTATCCTTTTATGAGTGATGCTATAAAAGCTATTATGCCAAATGAAGTCACACTCATTGAGACTGCAACACCGGTAAGTAAACAACTAAAACGTCAATTAGCAAAATATCAATTACTTGCCAGCAACTCACCTGATATTTCTCATCAATTCTTTAGTTCAAGCATAACCCCTAGACAAAATGAAATTTTTTCTCAATTGTGGCAATCTCCAATAAAGACAGAACTATACAATTAAATCAACAAGTTAATATAAAGATCATTCTTTATCATTCTGATACCACTCAAATAAACTTAAGCCATTTAGACGTCTAGGCGTAAAAAACTAGAAATATTCTAAAACTCAGGTTACAATCCACTTTAATGAAAAATACCTTTTTAACCAGCTTAATTTCCGAGGGTTTATGTCTAGACATTATTTTACTTCAGAGTCAGTTTCTGAAGGCCATCCTGATAAAATTGCCGATCAAATTTCTGATGCGGTTTTAGACGCTATTATTGCCAAAGATAAACATGCACGAGTAGCTTGTGAAACGATGGTAAAAACTGGCGTTGCTATTATTTCTGGTGAAGTATCGACAACGGCATGGGTTGATTTAGAAGATTTAACACGTAAAGTTATTACTGATATTGGTTATACCTCTTCAGACGTAGGCTTTGACGGCGATACCTGTGGCATCATGAACTTAATTGGACAACAATCTCCTGAAATTGCTCAAGGCGTTGACCGTGTTAAACCTGAAGATCAAGGAGCTGGTGATCAAGGTTTAATGTTTGGTTATGCGACAAACGAAACAGAAACATTAATGCCTGCGCCATTGTTTTATTCTCATCGTTTGGTTGAACGTCAAGCTGAAATGCGTAAGTCAGGTGTTTTACCTTGGTTACGCCCAGATGCAAAATCTCAGGTGACTTTTATCTATGAAGATAACAAGCCTGTAGCAATTGATGCCGTGGTTTTATCAACTCAACATAACCCTGAAATATCACAGGAAGATTTACATACTGCCGTGATGGAAAATATCATCAAAGCAGTACTCCCTGCCGAGTTATTAACGCCAGAAACAAAATATTTCATTAATCCAACTGGACGTTTTGTAATTGGTGGCCCAGTGGGTGATTGTGGCTTAACCGGACGTAAGATAATTGTTGATACATACGGCGGTATGGCTCGTCACGGTGGTGGTGCATTCTCAGGAAAAGATCCATCGAAAGTTGATCGTAGTGCTGCTTATGCAGGTCGTTACGTGGCGAAAAATATTGTAGCTGCAGGTTTAGCTGATCGTTGTGAAATACAAGTATCTTATGCTATTGGTGTTGCTGAGCCAACGTCTATTTCTGTTGAAACCTTCGGAAGTGGTAAAGTATCTGAAGAGCGTTTAGTTGAGCTCGTGCGTGAACACTTTGATCTTCGTCCTTATGGTATAAGCAAAATGTTAGACCTTCTTCACCCAATGTATCGCCAAACTGCGGCATATGGTCACTTTGGTCGTGAACCTTTTGAAATGACCGTGGATGATGATACGTTTACTGCTTTCTCTTGGGAAAAAACAGATAAAGCAGATGAGCTGCTTAAAGCGGCTGGCTTATAAGATTTAACTTTATAGCCAATGTTATACTGATAAAAAAGCGGCTAGATAGCCGCTTTTTTATTTATGACTGAAACCATAATTTGATAAATTGAGTTTACTTATCAGCTTGCGCTTTTTTTGCTGCTAGTTTTTCTTCACGGCGCTGCTTGATGACACTTTCTATTTCACCACCAATGTGTTTTTCACCTCGCGCTTTGGCCAAATTAATTTGTTTCTCTCGTTCAGCAAAACGGCTACGTTGTGCTTCATCATATTTACCAATACATTTAGGGCAACTGACACCTTTAACATAATGTTCGCTCAGTTTTTCTTCTTCCGTAATAGGGTAACGACATGCAAAACATTGATCATATTGCCCTTGTTCTAAACCATGACCCACTGCAACACGCCCATCGAAAACAAAGCATTCGCCTTGCCACATAGAATCGTCTTTCTCTATTTCTTCTAAATATTTGAGTACTCCCCCTTCTAAGTGATATACATCTTCAAAACCTTGCTCTTTTAAGTAAGCCGTGGATTTTTCACAACGAATGCCACCAGTGCAAAACATCGCCACTTTTTTGTGTTTAGTTTTATCTAGATTTTTAGCCACATATTCAGGAAATTCACGAAATGTTTCGGTATTTGGGTTGATAGCATTTTCGAAAGTACCAATCTCAACTTCGTAATCATTTCGCGTATCAACTAATAATACTTCAGGATCAGAGATCAGTGCATTCCAATCTTTTGGTTTTACATAAGTACCCACAGTTAACGTAGGGTCTATACCCTCAACGCCCATGGTGACAATTTCTTTTTTTAATTTTACTTTACTGCGTTGAAAAGGATTTTCATCAGCAAAAGAGTATTTATGCGAAACTTGCCCTAATCGTTCATCACTAGCAAGATGAGATAAGACGGCCTCAATGCCACTTTGAGGACCAGCAACAGTGCCATTGATACCTTCATTGGCAAGAAGTAATGTCCCTCTTACCTCGTTATCTAACATAACAGTTAGTAAAGGGGTCTTTAATTGTTCAAAGTTTTCTAAACGCACAAATTTATACAGTGCACAAACAGTAATATTATTCATTGTCATACCCATTGAGCCAGCCAGAGCGTAAATCTGGAGCTGTAGATTAAAAAAATAACCGTGCAAACTAATGTAATACTTTCAAAGCACGATTGTTGAAAGCCGCGCAGTTTAACAAAAAAACGCTAAAATGAAAAAATAAATTCTTTTGAAAAAATTTAGTCATTGAAAATGCCCTCTTTTGCCCCTATCTTCAATGACATAACTGTTTAATTTTTATTGCTTATGCGCAACCCTCGAATTTATCAAAACTTAAAATGGACAATTGGTGAAACCATCACGTTAACTGACGATGCTTTTGGTCATATTATACGGGTTTTACGTTTAAAGAATGGAGACCACATTACCTTGTTTAATGGTTATGAGTTTACTGGATCTGACTTTCAAAATGCACTTGGAGAGTTTCAAGCAGAACTTGTTAACGTAAGTAAAAAAAGTGCTCAAGCTATTATTAAAAGTTTTAACAAAGTTGAGAACGAATCTCCTGTAAACATTCATTTGGGTCAAGCAATTTCGCGTGGCGATAGAATGGATTTTACTTTGCAAAAATCCGTTGAGTTAGGCGTTAATACCATTACGCCATTATTTACTGAACGGTGTGGAGTTAAAATTTCTGGTGAGCGTCTAGAGAAAAAAATAGATCAGTGGCAAAAAATAGTGATTAGTGCCTGTGAACAAAGTGGTCGATGTACTGTGCCAACCGTTCATCCATCACAAACTTTGGATAATTGGCTTAACCAAGAAAGCACAGCATTAAAATTAAATCTTCATCCAAAGGCCGAGCATTCTATAATAAGTTTACCCTGTGAGAATGAACGAATACGTTTACTTATTGGTCCTGAAGGTGGATTAAGTGATGATGAAATAGATCTGGCAAATAATAAGCAATTTATCGATGTTTTACTCGGTCCTAGAGTACTTAGAACAGAAACAGCAGCATTAACCGCCATAACCGCCATACAATGTCGATTTGGTGATATAAAATAATCATCCCTAGGTAAGATATTAATTACCTAAAGGAAAAGGAAAGAAAATGACAATTAAACTCGGTATCGTCATGGATCCCATTTCACAAGTTAATGTGAAAAAAGACTCTTCAATGGCCATGATGTTAGAAGCACAAAAACGTGGTTATGAAATTCATTATATGGAAATGCAAGATTTGTATCTTTACCAAGGACAATGTCGTGCAACCACCCAGAAAGTTAAAGTGTTTGACGATCCAGAACATTGGTATGAATTAGAAGAAGCACATGATATCGCCGTTGAATTATTGGATGCTGTTTTAATGCGCAAAGATCCACCTTTTGATACCGAATATATTTATGCCACTTACATGTTAGAACGTGCTGAAGTTTCTGGTACGTTAATTGTTAATAAACCACAAAGTTTACGTGACTGTAATGAAAAACTATTCACTGCATGGTTCCCAGAATTAACGGCAAAAACTTTGGTAACTCGAAAAAGTGCCCAAATTCGTGCGTTTCATCAAGAAGAAAAAGACGTCATTATCAAACCGCTTGACGGTATGGGCGGTTCGTCAATTTTTCGCATCAAAGAAAAAGATCCTAATGTAGGTGTTATTATTGAAACGTTAACCAATCACGGTAACCAATACGCCATGGTACAAGAGTTTATGCCTGAAATTAAAGATGGTGATAAACGGATATTAATTGTTAATGGTGAACCCATGCCTTATTGCCTAGCACGTATTCCCGCGCAAGGTGAAACGCGTGGAAATTTAGCCGCAGGAGGCACAGGTAGAGCTCAACCGTTATCTGCCAGCGATAAAATGATTGCAGAAACAATTGCCCCCGAACTTAAAAAACGTGGACTATACTTTGTAGGATTAGACGTCATTGGAGATAAAGTGACAGAAATTAATGTGACAAGCCCAACCTGTATTAGAGAAATTGAAGCTGCTTACCCCATTAATATCAGCGGTAAATTAATGGATGCTATTGAGCAAAACATTCAATAAAAACTTTGAGGTGTTGATATGGAAAGCTTAGAAAATCATTTGTTAATTGCGATGCCCACGTTAAAAGATTCTTATTTTGACAAAACGGTTACCTATATTTGCGAGCATAATGACGACGGCGCGATGGGGTTAATTATTAATTTACCTGTCAATGTCACTATTAATGAACTGCTTTCTCAATTAGAAGATGATATTCCCTCTAAATCACATCTTACACAACTCGTATTAACAGGGGGCCCAGTTTCAACTGACAGAGGGTTTGTATTACACATTCCACAATCAGGTTGGAGTAGCTCATTGGCGTTAAGTGATGATGTTATGATCACAACCTCAAAAGATATTCTCATTGCTTTAGGCAGTGAGAAAGAGCCTGAAAAATATATGGTCACATTGGGTTATGCTGGCTGGGGGCCTGATCAATTAGAAGAAGAAATTCAAGCAAACTCTTGGTTAACAACCCCTTCCGACAATGATATTTTATTTAACACTCCAGTAGAGTTGCGCTGGCAAAAAGCGGCTGAAAAAATTGGTGTGAACATAGCTCATTTATCCTCAGAGGTTGGTCACGCTTAATGGGAAATATAATAGGTGAACGTACCGTATTAGGTTTTGATTTCGGCACAAAATATATAGGCGTTGGTGTAGGACAAGAGTTGACCGGTACAGCTTCTCCGTTAGGCTCTATAAAAGCGAAAGACGGGATCCCAAACCAAGAGCAGTTACATAAATTTTTTAAAGAATGGCAGCCCAACTTAATTGTTGTTGGCTTACCGTTAAATATGGATGGAACCAATCAAAATGTCACTTTTGCAGCAAAAAAGTTTGGGAACCGTTTAGCAAATCAATTTAAGTTACCCGTTGAATTTGTTGATGAGCGTTTAACAACGGCAGATGCAAAAGAGCAGCTTTTTGCTCAAGGTGGTTATCGTAATTTAAAGAAAGATAATATTGATGCTGAATCAGCTCGCTTGATCATTGAAAGTTTCTTTGAAAGCCAATATTCATAAATAATTTGAACGTAAAAATGCCATTAACATAAAGGAATTTAAAGACCTCACACTAACTCACTAATTCTCCGCGTTAATTTTTTTTGAGCCTTCCTACTTATTGCCTTATTTAATTCCTTTTACTCAGAAGTAACGTTAAATTTATTTACAAATTACCAACTCGTATTGAAAGATATTCATGCTACTGTAAATCTCCAGCTCAATAAAAACTAATTCCAAACTAAAATAAAACATGAAAAAAATCACTTTATTAATACCTATGCTAATAATAGCGTTCTTTTCTTTGCCATTATCTGCGCAAGAAGATGACAACATTTCAGAATTTCATCGTTTATTGATATTTAACGCTAAAGGCCAACTTATGGTTGTTAAAATAAAAAACACAAATTTTTGGGTAACACCAGGTTTGTATAGTAAAAATCCAGAACTGACTAATCACCATTTAGTTCAATTAGCAAAAGAATACGGATTAACCGTTAGTAAACCTAATTTACAAGGGGTATTTCTTTTAAAAAATGAACAAGCTAAGACTGTTTCAAACAGGTCATTTTTTAAAGTGAATATTATTGAAGGTGAAATTAAAAAACCACAAAATATAGATACTATAAAATGGTTACCTGCCAATGAAGCCAAGGAAATCATTACGTTTCCGCATATTAATATTCTTCTACAGCAAATAATCGATTTCCCTGATAAGGTTTGGGGAGGTAGTATTTTAAGATATAAAGAAGATGGGGAATTCAAAGCTAAAATGATCAAAGACTTCTATTCTTTATATGAGCATAAAATCTGATAACTTGATAATGCAAAATGGTGTTACTTTTTGCTTTATCAACATTGTATTCAAACTAGCTAACTCGCCTTCAAGCTGGCGTTATTTTTGGAGATTAAATCATGAGCCCTATTAGACACGGTATTTCTATTGGTATTGTGAGAGCAGGTAGTAATTTTTTTCTTTCGTTAAAAGCAATTGGTAAACTCACTCATGAAGATTACGAAGTCATCACCCCAATGATTGATTCTGCTTTAGCAACAGTAAAGCAGCCTAAGGTTGATGTATTGATTGATGGTACAGAATTAGAAGGATGGGAGTTAAGAGCAGCCTGGGACGACTTTAAACTTGGCCTTAAACACAATAATGAATTTAATAAAATTGCGATTTACGGTAATAAAAATTGGCAAGAAATTTCCGCCAAAATAAGTTCATGGTTTATTTCTGGCGAAGTTAAATATTTTGAAAATTTAGAAGAAGCAACACATTGGCTTAGTGAATAAAACGATAAAATAGCTAAAGTAACTTAATAAAATAAAGTCGAAACACAGAAATCAACCTAAAGCCTAAAATAAAAAGGTCGAATTTAGCATATCGACCTTTTTATTTATGATCTAACTTAAGTTACTCTGTGGGCTCTAAACCATCAATGGTAACTCCTGACAATGAACCTGAGCAGCCTTGGTCATTACTTCTCAATTTAATCATCAAGCGCAGATCATTTGGTGAGTCTGCATGATGAATCGCGTCGGCATAATTAATTTGTCCTCTTTGATACAAATTAAACAACGCCTGATCAAACGTTTGCATGCCTTGATCCGTTGATTTTTGCATCACTTCCTTAATACTGCCTATCTCACCTTTTTTAATCAGCTCTGCAATAAAAGGAGAATTGAGTAAGATTTCAATCGCAGCAACTCGACCATTACCATCTCTAGTTGGCACTAATTGCTGAGCAACAACACCGCGTAAATTCAATGCTAAATCAAATAATAATTTGCCATGTTGATCTGCCGGTACCAAATGCATAATACGATCTATCGCTTGGTTCGCGTTATTAGCATGTAAAGTCGCAATACATAAATGCCCCGTTTCAGCAAAACTTAACGCATGTTCCATAATTTCTTGGCTACGTATTTCACCGATTAAAATAACGTCAGGCGCTTGTCGTAAAGAGCTTTTCAGAGCAGCATCAAAACTTTCGGTGTCTAAGCCAACTTCACGTTGAGTGATCATCGACTTGCCATGTTCATGCACAAACTCAACGGGATCTTCAATAGTAAGAATATGACCTTTAGAGTTACGATTACGATAGCCAATGAGTGAAGCCATTGAGGTTGATTTACCCGTCCCCGTACCACCTACAAACAGAACTAAGCCACGTTTTGACATCACTACATCTTTTAATACTGACGGTAAACCTAAATCATCAGCATCAGGAATTTCAGTAACAATACGACGAACAACCATGCCAGCCATATCTCGTTGCCAAAATGCCGAAACACGAAATCGGCCTATACCATCAATTGAAATCGCAAAATTACACTCTTTTTCATCATCAAATTGATCTTTTTGTTTTTGATTCATTGCATTATGAACAAGATCTAATGCTTCTTCTGCTGATAATGGGTGATCATCAATAGGGGTTAATTCACCATTAATTTTTGCACTGACTGGCAGTTTTGCCGTTACAAATAAATCTGATGCATCTTCTTGCACCATTTTTTCTAAATAATTATGAAATTTCATAAATAGAAACCTTTACTAAAAGCTAATTAATAGCTTTGAAATTGTGTTTTATCTGCTGCTTTTTCCATTGCATCTTGTTTAGTGATCATGCCTCTATTCACTAAATTTAATAAGCATTGATCCATTGTCTGCATTCCATGTTGCATTCCTGTTTGAATAGCAGAATACATTTGTGCAACTTTTGCTTCTCTGATCAAGTTTCGAATTGCTGGCACGCCAATCATAATTTCATGCGCAGCTACACGCCCCCCTCCCACTTTTTTCACTAACGTTTGTGAAATAACCGCTTGTAATGATTCAGATAACATTGAACGAACCATCAATTTTTCTTCAGCAGGGAATACATCAATAATACGATCGATTGTTTTTGGCGCTGAAGTTGTATGCAGTGTACCAAAAACTAAATGCCCCGTTTCTGCAGCAGTCATTGCAAGACGAATAGTTTCTAAATCACGCATCTCACCCACTAGGATTACATCGGGATCTTCACGTAATGCCGAACGTAATGCAGCACTAAAGCTCAAAGTGTCGCGATGTACTTCACGTTGATTGATTAAACACTGCTTATTTTCATGAACAAATTCTATCGGATCTTCAATCGTTAAAATATGATCATGTTTACTGTTGTTAATGTAATCAACCATGGCTGCTAAGGTTGTTGACTTACCTGAACCGGTAGGGCCTGTGATTAAAACTAAACCGCGAGGTTTTTCTGAAATCTGTCTAAAAATGTCAGGGCAACCTAAATCTTCTAATGATAAAACTTTGCTTGGGATAGTACGAAATACCGCGGAAGGACCTCTATTTTGATTAAATGCATTCACCCTGAAACGCGCAAGATTAGGTACTTCAAATGAAAAATCGACTTCTAAATTTTCTTCATATTCTTTACGTTGTCGATCATTCATAATATCGTAAACTAGCGCATTAACATCTTTAGCATCAAATGCAGGGATATTCAGTTTTCGAACATCCCCATCTACACGAATTAATGGGGGGGTTCCTGTAGAAAGATGTAAATCAGATGCATTATTTTCTACGCTAAACGCGAGTAATTCGGTAATATCCATAAAAACCTCTTTTAAACTAATTTTAACTATTATTTTCAGAAACGATTTAAAAACTGTGTAATAACTTTTAATTCTTGACTGTTTATTTTAATTTTTTACTTTAACTTATGCTTACCCATTAATTATATTAACGGGTAACTGAATATAAAACATGACTCATATTAAAGATAATCTGACTGCCGTTGAACTGCAAATTTCTCAAGCTTGTCAACTTGCTCATAGAAGTATAGATGAAGTTTGTTTGTTGGCCGTGAGCAAAACCAAATCGACGACTCTTATTCAACAAGCTTATGAATGTGAACAACGCAATTTTGGCGAAAGTTATATACAAGAAGCGGTTGAAAAAATTCAACAATTAATCCACCTTAACGATATTATTTGGCATTTCATTGGCCCTATTCAGTCAAATAAAACTCGACTTATTGCCGACAATTTTTCTTGGGTTCACAGTGTCGACAGAGAAAAAATCATTACTCGACTTAATGAACATAGGTCAACTCAAGATACCCCGCTCAACGTTTGTTTACAAGTAAATATTAGTGATGAAAATTCTAAATCTGGTATTAATGTCAATGAGTTAGCTAAATTTTCAGCACTGGTTGATCAATGTGAACATTTAACTTTACGAGGTTTAATGGCCATACCGAAAAAAAATGATTCAATACAAAGCTTTAATAAAATGTCTAAACTCTATAATCAATTAAAGCTTAAATACCCTTCGATGGATACACTTTCCATGGGCATGTCTGGTGATTTAAACGATGCTATTGCTAATGGTTCAACAATGGTTCGTATCGGCACAGCTATTTTTGGTCAACGTGAAATGACAAAGTAGGGTAAAACTATTAACGAAACAACGCGACTTTTCATTCAAATTCAACGACAATTTAGCTATTAGTCAATTTTCATCACAATTAGGTTATTTATGACAAATATTGCTTTTATCGGCGCTGGAAATATGAACAATGCGATAATTTCAGGATTAATTAAAACAGGTTATGATGCTAATAAAATTATGGTTTCTAACCCTTCTCCTGAAAAAAGACAAGCCTTAGCTAATGAGCTTAAAATTAAAGAAACCTCAGATAATATTGTTGCCGCTAATTTTGCTGATTATATTGTTTTAGGCGTGAAGCCTCATCTTATTACTTCTGTGTGCCAACAAATCTGTGCTGAAATAGACGTTAGTAATAAATGTTTTATCTCGGTAGCTGCAGGTTGCTCAATTGCAACAATTGAAAAAGCATTAAAGCAACCTTGTTCAGTAATTAGAACAATGCCAAATACGCCTTCTCAACTTGGTTTAGGCGTTAGCGGTATTTACCCTTCAGCTCACACCAGTCAGCAGCAAAAAGATTTAGCTGAGCAATTAATGTCGTCCGTAGGTATAACTAAATGGCTTGATAATGAAGATGAGATTGATCATATTATCGCCGTATCTGGTTCTGGGCCGGCTTATTTTTTCTTATTTATGGAAGCAATGGAAAAGCAAGCTATTTCATTAGGCTTCAGCGAAAAAGAAAGTCGCGAGTTAGTTCAACAAACCGCGTTAGGGGCAGCACAAATGGTGGCCAACAATGATATACCAATTCGTCAATTACGAGAAAATGTAACCTCAAAAGGCGGTACAACCCAAGCAGCACTATCAACATTTGTAGAGGGTGGCTTAGAACAACTTGTAACAAAAGCGATGAATAATGCTTTGCATCGAGCTAAAGAAATGGCGCAAAATAATAGTTAACCTGAATTCAGGACAATCGATTTCATAACCTATTGTAAAAAGCTTAATAAATCGCAGGAAACCCCTAAATTAGCTCTATGGTTTGATATTGCGTATAACGACACTAGGTTAGTGAATTAATCTTATAGAAAACAATTGAAATTTTGCTTACTCGACCAAATATTAACAGTAAGTAAGCCTTTTTTGGAGTAACCAATGGCAGCAGTAAATTATTTACTTGGTTTTATTTTCGACGCCTTGTTAATGGTATTAGTAATTCGTGTATGGCTTCAGCTCGTTAAAGCAGACTTTTATAACCCGCTAAGTCAATTTGTCGTAAAAGTGACGAATCCTCTTGTTATCCCCTTTCGCCGAATAATCCCTGGTTTTGGTGGCATTGATATGGCAACGTTAGTTATCGCTTACATTGTTGCGTCATTAAAATTCATTGTTATCCCATTACTCAATGGCGGACCTATCGACATTCTCACCGCACTATTTCTAGGGGTATTATATTTAGCTAAACAAACAGGCTTTTTATTGTTTGTTTTAATGTTGGTTATGGCACTGATGAGCTGGGTGGTTCAAGGTTATAATCCAACACAAATGATTTTGCATCAATTAACTGACCCAGTATTACGCCCAATTCGTAATATAATTCCAAATATTGGCGGTTTAGATTTATCCATTTTGGCGGCATTTTTATTATTAAATGTGATTAATATTTTACTGTCAGGCTGGATTCCATATTGGGCAATGCTGTAATTCAGTATCAGCATAATTTATGGGTAGGAATATAATGATATAGTCATACCCATTTTTTATTGGAGTATCAAATGAATATCCTTAAAAAACTAACTTTAATTTCCATTGTTTTTCTTATTTCGGTCAGCTTTATAAGCCATGCTAACAACATGAAAAAACTAGGAAATATGAATGTTCATTATATGGCAATTAATGCGACATTTTTAACACCTGAAATAGCCAAAGCGTATGGTATTGAGCGTAGTAGATACAATGGCTTAATTAATATTTCAGTACTCGATAATACCCAAAAAAGCACTCCTGCTAAAAGCGTAAGTATTACTGGCAGTGCTCGGAATTTAACGGGGCAAAATAAAAAGATTGAATTTGTAGAAGTCAAAGAAGGTGACGCTATCTATTATTTAGCTCAGGTTAGTTACCGAAATCATGAAACAATTAACTTTGATTTAAAAATTACTGATGGTAAAGAAAGTCATCAATTAAAATTTTCTCAAAAATTTTATGTTGATTAGTCTTTAATCAATTCAAATAAAAAGCCGTTGAATTTATTAACGGCTTTTTACTGTTAACTTCATGAATCGTTCAGCGTTAATTTGGACGAAACAAGCGTTTAAACCAATTTCCACCTACTGCATTAATAACCAGCCCTAACATAACTAAGGCGATTCCTATGTATTGTTGCTGGCTAATACTTTCGTCAAGAAAAAAAGACGCGCAGAAAATACCAACAACAGGCACCCCTAATGTTAACGGAGCAACTTGGCCTGCAGGATAGTGACTCAGAAGATAACTCCAAAGACTATAACCTAAAATAGAAGCGGCTATAGCTAAATATAAGACAACGAAAATAGTGGTGATACTGATATTGTTTATGCTTGTTAAAATTGCTTCACTACCTTCAAAAACTAAACTAAATAGAAAAAAAGGAATCATAGCAACCCAAGATGACCAAACAACTAAACCAATGTTTGCCTTATAACCTCTTTGATTTATCAATCGATTTATTACATTCCCTCCAGCCCATGAAACAGCTGCAGCAATTGTTAATGAGAAGCCAATAGCAGTCATATTACTGTGTTGCCCTGTAAAACCAATAACACAAAGCCCAATACCAGCAAGGATCATCGCAATAATTTGGTTTGCTTTTATCGATTCATTTAAAAATAATGCCGATAAAATTAAGGTAAACACCGCTTGAGATTGCAAAACAAGTGAAGCTAAACCAGCAGGCATGCCAAACGCCATAGCAGAAAATAATAAAGCAAATTGCCCAAAACATAAGGTCAAAGAATATGCAGCCATCCAACGCCATGGAATATTTGGTTTTTTAATAAAAAGGGAACCTAGAATCGCCACCATAAAAAATCTTGCAGCGCCCATAAATAAAGGAGGTAAGTCATCTACTCCCCAAGATATAACAACAAAATTAAATCCCCAAATAAAAATAATGACTAAACTAATGAAGCTGTCTTTGATGGTCATTTCATTCCTTATATTGAACTTGTTTTGAATTAAGACAAGTCTCCCTCTTTCTCGTAGATTAAGGTATTATGCTCGCCAATAATACGTAAATTTTGAGAATCAATTATGTCGACCATCGTTTTGGCTACTGGTAATAAAGGAAAAGTAAAAGAACTCGCAGAACTATTAGCCGATCAACACATTGAAGTTAAACCACAAAGTGAATTTAATGTACCTGACGTTGAAGAAACAGGTACAACTTTTGTTGAAAATGCGATTATCAAAGCAAGACATGCCGCAAAAATTACCGGTTTACCCGCTATAGCCGATGATTCAGGTTTAGAGGTTGACGCACTAAATGGAGCACCTGGCGTATATTCAGCACGTTATGCAGGTGAAGGTGCAACGGATCATGACAACAACAACAAACTCATCTCTGCTCTTGAAAATATTCCAGAAGAAAATAGAAGTGCTCGCTTTCATTGTGTACTCGTATTTATGAAACACGAAAATGATCCCACCCCTATTATTTGTCACGGGAAATGGGAAGGTTCCATGATTACTTCTTCGCAAGGAGAACAAGGCTTTGGTTACGACCCTTTATTTTGGCAGGCATCATTAAACATGACATCAGCACAATTACCT
>Ga0233426_10000902_pt1 | contig 29333 bp, 32 predicted proteins | sample SI_118_April2016_6_FD_179875 | JGI IMG/M metagenome (GOLD analysis project Ga0233426, IMG submission 179875) | Seawater microbial communities from Saanich Inlet, British Columbia, Canada - SI_118_April2016_10_MG | ecosystem: Environmental > Aquatic > Marine > Inlet | place: Canada: British... | reverse complement strand
ATTGTATCATTTCAACTGAATTAATCAGTTGTTTTTTTTTGGTCATGAATTTCCATTACTGTGAGTAGTGACGGCGAAGCCGTATCTTAGAGCAATGTTTATAGCTCTTTAAAAGAGCTTTTAAAAATTAAAAAGAACTAAATTGACTACCGGTGGTAGTCGAGAAAAAATAAGTTATGAAAGTAGGAATCACCTTTTCAACCTTTGATCTTTTTCATGCTGGGCATGTGAAGATGTTAGAAGAAGCAAAACGTCAGTGTGATTATTTAATCGTTGGTTTGCAGTTAGACCCTTCGATTGATCGCCCTGAGAAAAACGGTCCTTCACAGTCTATAATAGAGCGATATATTCAACTTAAAGGATCTAAGCATATAGATGAAATTGTACCCTATGTATCTGAACAAGATTTAGAAGATATTTTACGTTCTTTTAAACTAGATGTTCGAATTATTGGCGACGAGTACAAGGAAAAAAACTATACGGGAAGAGATTATTGCGAAGAAAAAGGAATCGAAACCTATTACAACTCTAGAGATCACAGGTTCTCTTCGAGTGGGCTTAGAAAACAAGTGAAATCAGTAGAAGATAAATAAGAAATGAATATTACAGTTATAGGATCCGGATATGTTGGGCTAGTCTCAGGAACGTGTTTTGCAGAGATGGGAAACAGGGTTACTTGTGTAGATATAGACCCATTCAAGATTGAAAAACTAAACCAAGGGATTATTCCTATTTTTGAACCAGGGTTAGAGACCATGGTTTTAAAAAATGTAAAAAATGAAAATTTGTTTTTTACAACAGCGTTGCACGAAGCTTTAAAAAGTTCTGAAATCGCTTTTATAGCGGTTGGAACTCCTATGGGAGATGACGGTTCTGCAGATTTACAATATGTATTGGCTGTAGCTAAGTCTATAGGTCAGTCGATGCAAAAAAGATTGATTGTGGTCGATAAATCTACGGTGCCAATTGGGACTGCAGATAAGGTAAAGGCAACCATTCAAAAAGAACTAGATATAAGGAATTCCGATTTACAGTTTGATGTAGTTTCAAATCCTGAGTTTTTAAAAGAGGGAGCAGCAATTGCTGATTTCATGAAGCCAGATAGAGTGGTAATTGGAGCAGATTCTGAGTTTGCCTTTAAAAAAATGAAAGAATTATACAATCCTTTTTTTAGAGATCATGATCGCTTTATAGCTATGGATATTCGTTCTGCTGAGATGACAAAGTATGCTGCCAACGCTATGCTAGCTACCAAAATATCATTTATGAATGAAATTGCCAATATCTGTGAAAAGGTAGGAGCAGATGCCAGTCAAGTACGTATCGGAATTGGTTCAGATCAGCGCATTGGATACAGCTTTATTTATCCAGGAGCGGGCTATGGAGGCTCTTGTTTTCCAAAAGATGTTAAAGCACTCACAAGGATAGCCAAGGAAAATGGCTATACTGCGCGATTGATTGCGGCCGTTGAACAGGTGAATGATGCTCAGAAATTAGTAATTGCTGAGAAAATAGTCAAACGATTTGGAGAGAATTTAACAGGGTTCACTTTTGGAGTATGGGGATTGGCATTTAAGCCAGGGACCGATGACATGCGAGAAGCACCAGCCATTTATGTAATTAAGGAATTGATTAGTAGAGGTGCTCAAATAAAAGCCTATGATCCTAAGGCGATTGATGAAGCAAAAGAGCATTATTTAAAAGGAGTTCATAACATAACGTATTTAACATCGAAGTATGATGTTTTAAAGAATACAGATGCTTTAGTCTTATTAACTGAATGGAAAGAGTTTCGTTCGCCTGATTTTGAGGAAATTAAAGCACAATTAAAAACTCCTGTTATCTTTGATGGCCGAAACCAATATATTGATTGTGACCTTGACAGTAAAGGAATAGAATATTATAGAATTGGAAAGAACTAATTATAATTAAATAAATTTAGGGTTTACGTATATGAAATTAGAAAATAAAAAAATTTTAGTAACTGGAGGTGCTGGATTTGTTGGAAGCAACTTATGTAAAGCTCTTACATTAATAAAAAATACTGAAGTTTATTCTTTAGATAATTATTTTACTGGTTCAATTAAAAATCATTTTCAAGGAGTTAATTATATTAAGGGTGAAACTAAAGATATTGAAGACTTAATTAATTTCAAGCCTAGTATCATTTTTCATTTAGGTGAATATTCGAGAGTGGAGCAGAGTTTTGATGATATGGACAAGGTATGGAGATATAACAATCAAGGTACTTTTGCAGTTTTAGAATTTGTAAAAAAAACTAAAGCAAAACTTATTTATTCTGGAAGTAGTACAAAGTTTGGAGATAATGGCATGGGTTCAAACGCTAGTCCTTATGCTTGGACTAAATCTTCAAATAGTCAATTAGTCATAAATTATGGAACTTGGTTTCACATAGATTATGCAATCACATATTTTTACAATGTCTACGGAGAAAATGAAATTTCTGAAGGTAAATATGCTACCTTAATTGCATTGTTTAATGGTAAAATTAGAGAGGGGAAACCTTTAACAGTAGTATCGCCTGGTAATCAAGTGAGAAATTTTACCCACATTGATGATATAATTAAAGGATTAATTATAGTAGGTGAAAAAGGAAATGGTGATGGCTTTGGAATTGGAAGCAAGGAAAGTTATACAATTCTTGAAATCGCTAATATGTTTAATGGAATAATAGAAATGATTCCAGAGCGAAAAGGAAATAGGATGACTGCTGAATTGGTTACCCAAAAGACCGAAAATTTAGGCTGGACTGCTAAAAAAAGCATTGAAAAATATATAGCAAAATTAATTTCATAAACTATGGATACTCTTAAGTTAATTGGAAGAACCTCAGAATTATTTACAAAAGATATATCAACTAAAGAACAAGACCTTTCTAAGATTATAAGTGAATCTTCCTTTTTAGTAATTGGTGGAGCTGGTTCAATAGGCCAAGCTGTCACAAAAGAAATTTTCAAGAGGAACCCGTTAAAACTTCATGTTGTTGATCTCAGTGAGAATAATATGGTTGAATTGGTCCGAGATTTAAGGAGTTCTTATGGTTATATTGATGGAGATTTTAAAACTTTTGCATTAGATATTGGTTCAAAGGAATACGATGCATTTATTAAATCAGATGGCTCCTTTGATTATGTTCTAAATCTCTCTGCACTTAAGCATGTTCGGAGTGAAAAAGATCCATATACTTTAATGAGAATGATTGATGTTAATATTTTGAATACTAAAAAAACTTTAAATCAATCTATAGAAAAAAATACGAAAAAATATTTTTGTGTTTCGACTGATAAAGCTGCCAATCCAGCAAACATGATGGGAGCTTCTAAAAGAATAATGGAGATGTTTGTGAATAAGCAAAGTGAGAAAATAAATGTTTCTATGGCTAGATTTGCTAATGTTGCATTCTCTGACGGATCCTTATTACACGGCTTTAATAAAAGGATAGAAAAAAAACAACCCATAGTTGCCCCAAATGATATTAAAAGATATTTTGTTACTCCTAAAGAGTCTGGTGAATTATGTTTGATGTCATGTATCTATGGAGAAAACAGAGATATATTTTTTCCTAAATTAAATGAAAATTTACATTTAATTACATTTTCAAGTATTGCTATAAAGTTTTTAGAATCTAAAGGTTATCACCCTTTTATTTGTTCATCTGAAGATCAAGCAAGAAATTATTTTTTGAATGATTATGAAGATAATACTTGGCCATGTTATTTTACTGAGTCTGATACTTCTGGGGAAAAGGACTTTGAGGAATTTTACACTGATAATGAAGAATTAGATCTCAATAAATTTAAAAATTTAGGAATCATAAAAAATAAAATAAATTATAACCAGCAAAAATTAGATTTATTTGAAAATAAGATTCAAAAATTAAAGGGTGATTTAAATTGGAATAAAGCAGATTTAAAGAGCCTTTTTGATTTTATGATACCTGATTTTGCACATAAAGAGACAGGTAAATTTTTAGATTCAAAAATGTAATGGAAAAAGAGATAATTAACTTTATTAGAGAAAAATTTAACGCTAAGGATTTCATTCCTCTTCATGTACCTGTCTTTCATGGAAATGAAAAAAAATATCTAAACGAATGCATTGATTCAACATTTGTATCAAGTGTCGGGCCCTTTGTAAATAAGTTTGAGGAATTAATGAATCAAATTACTCAAACAAAAAAAACTACCGCTGTTGTAAATGGTACTGCCGCACTTCAAGTAGGACTCAGATTGGTTGGAGTAAGAAAGGATGATGAAGTGATCACTCAATCACTAACTTTTGTTGCGACAGCAAATGCAATTACTTATAATAACGCTCACCCTATTTTTCTAGATGTTGATTTAGACACAATGGGTTTATCACCTTTTGCTGTTAGAGATTTTTTAGATGAATTTGGTGAATTGAGAGAAGATGGTTGTTATAATAAAAATACTGGTCGAAAAATCGCGGCATGTTTGCCAATGCATACTTTTGGATTTCCAGTTCATTTGGATGAACTAATTAGAGTATGTAATCTTTGGAAAATACCAATGGTTGAGGACGCTGCTGAGTCTTTGGGAAGTGAATATAAAGGAAAACCAACAGGAAGTTTTGGAGAAGTTGGAGCTTTTTCATTTAATGGCAATAAAATTGTTACTTCTGGAGGTGGTGGAGCTATTACAACCAATAATATTGAAATAGGAGAAAAAGCAAAATTCTTAACAACAACGGCAAAGCAGCCACATCCTTTTGAATATATTCACAACGAATTAGGGTACAACTTTAGAATGCCTAATCTCAATGCTGCTTTGGCTTGTGCTCAATTAGAACAGTTAGAGTTATATCTTAACAAGAAAAGAAGCTTAGCTAAAAGTTATGAAGAGTTCTTTTCTAATAAAGGAATTAAATTTAGAACCGAATCTAAAAACACTAAGGCAAATTATTGGTTAATGTGTGTTGAACTTGAAAATTCTAAAGAACGTGATCTATTTTTAGAATCTACTAATTCCAATAATGTGATGACAAGACCTATCTGGAAGTCAATGGATTTTCTCCCTATGTACAAACATTGTCAGAGGGATGAATTATTGAATACTAAATTTTTAGAAGCAAGAATAGTAAACATTCCTAGTAGTGTAATTTTATGAGCGAAATAAAACCAAATATAGTTTTAATTGGAGGAGGAGGTCATTGCATTTCTGTTATTGATGTTATTGAAAATGAAAACAAGTTCAGTATTCTCGGAATTTTAGATTCAAATATTAATGAAAATAATATTTTAGGATATCAAATTTTAGGAGATGATAATTTAATCCCTGAATTAGTTAATCAAAACACCTATTTTTTAATTACTGTTGGACAGATAAAAAATTACTCTATAAGAAAAAATATAGCTAAAATTCTAACAGAAAATAATGCTAAACTAGCAACTGTAATATCACCTTTAGCTTATGTATCTAAATATGCTGCTATAGGAGAGGGGTCTATCATAATGAATGGTGCAGTAGTTAATGCCAAGTCAACCATAGGAAAAAATTGCATTATAAATACCAAATCTAATGTAGAACACGGTGTTTCAATCGGAGATTTTTGTCACATATCTACTTGTGCTGTCGTAAATGGTGATAGTTCTATTGGAATGGGAACTTTTATTGGAAGTAATTCAACGATTTCTAATGGAATAATAATAAAAGAGAATAGCATTATTAGTGGTGGAAAATTTATTAGAAAATGAAAAGAACTTTAATAATAGCTGAAGCTGGAGTTAACCATAACGGAAGTATTGAATTGGCTAAGAAATTAATTGATGCCGCTTCAGATGCAGGTGTTGATTACGTAAAATTTCAAACATTTAAGACAGAGAAATTAGTAACCAAAAAAGCAAAAAAAGCTACTTATCAAGAGAAAAACATTGATGACGGTGATGATTCACAATTTACTATGCTTAAAAAGCTAGAGCTCAGTCATGATGATCATACTGTATTGATAGATTATTGCAACCAGAAGAATATTAAGTTTTTTTCTACTGCTTTTGACATTGATTCGGTAAAATACCTGACCGATTTAGGACTAGATTTATTTAAAGTTCCCTCCGGAGAAATGACTAATTTCCCATATTTAAGAGCAATTGCAAAAACAGGAAAGCCAGTAATTTTATCAACGGGCATGTGCACACAACAAGATATTGCTGACGCAGTAGCGGTTTTTGAACGCTATGGAATCAAGAGGAAAAACATAACCATTTTACATTGCAATACTGAATACCCAACACCAATGATGGATGTTAATCTGAAAGCTATGTTATCTATTGGTAAACATTTCGGCGTTGAAATAGGATATTCAGACCACACTTTAGGAATAGAGGTTCCAACCGCTGCAGTAGCAATGGGAGCTACAGTAATTGAAAAACACTTTACGTTGGACAAAACATTACCAGGGCCTGATCATTTAGCTTCCTTAGAGCCAGATGAATTAAAGGCTATGGTCGCAGCGATACGTAATATTGAAAAAGCAATAAGTGGAAATGGTGCGAAAGAGCCCAGTAAAAGCGAAATGAAAAATATTGGGATTATACGAAAAAGTATTCACTTACTTAAAGACATTAAAGCAGGAGCGACTATTATAGAAGCTGACATAGTTGCCTTAAGACCTGGGGGTGGAATATCCCCAATGGAATGGGAAGATGTAATCGGGAAAAAAGCTGCAAAAGATTTAAATGAATTCGACGCGCTACAATGGGAGGATTTAAGAGATTAAAAAAATGATCAAGATAAAACGTAAAATTTGTGTAGTTACTGGAACAAGAGCTGAGTATGGTTTGTTGTTCTGGTCGATGAAAAAACTGGCAGAAAGAGAAGATGCTGATTTACAAATTATTGTAACAGGGATGCATTTGTCGCCAGAGTTTGGTAACACCCATAAAGCTATCGAACAAGATGGATTCGTTATTGATCGTAAAATAGAATGTCTATTAAGCTCAGATACTAGTGTAGGCATATCTAAGTCAGTTGGTTTAGGTGTAATTTCTTTTGGAGAAGCCTTTGCCGATTTGAATCCAGATTTAATTTTAGTGTTAGGTGATCGTTTTGAAATTTTGGCAGCTGTTACAGCTGCTATGCTTTCAAGAATACCTGTTGCTCACTGCCATGGTGGAGAAGCTACGGAAGGTTTAATCGACGAAGCAATCAGACACTCAATAACAAAAATGTCACAATTGCATTTTGCTAGTACAGCAGAATATAGAAATAGAATTATTCAACTTGGAGAGCAACCAAATAAAGTATTTAACGTTGGTGCCCTAGGAATTGAAAACATCAATCGAATAAAATTGATGAGTAAAGAGGATTTTGAGGCTTCAATAAATTGTAAGTTGAAGCAAAAAAATTATATGGTTACCTTCCACCCGGTAACCTTGGATAAAGCTTCTGCCGAAACACAATTTAAAGAATTGATTGACGCACTGGACGAACAGGAGGATTCGCTGACTATTTTCACAAAACCTAATGCTGATAATGATGGTAGAATCATTATTACAATGATCGATGAGTATGTTGCAGTCAATAGAGACAAAGCTATTGCATTTACATCTTTAGGGCAGTTAAGATATTTGTCGGCGATGCAGTATCTGGATGCTGTAATTGGAAATTCTTCATCAGGATTAATTGAAGTACCTTCTTTTAAAATACCTACAATAAACATTGGGGATCGACAAAAAGGAAGAATAGCTGGATCAACTGTAATCAATTGTGAAGCATCAAAGTCTTCCGTTAGTGCTGCTATTAACCAAGCTTTGTCAAATGAATTTATCACCAGTTTAAAAACTGCGAAAAATCCATATGGCGAAAAAAATTCGTCGAATCTAATCGTGAATGAGATATTAGATGTTGATTTGAATGGAATATTAAAAAAGAAGTTTTATAATTTATAAACATGAAAATTGTATACATCGGATCGGTAGAGTTTTCAGCGAAATCTTTAGAGAAACTCTTGAAGGTTGGAGCAAACGTTGTTGGAGTAATTACTAAGTCTGCTTCGGTAGTGAATTCAGATTTTAGGGATTTAAGTGAAATTGCTGCGAATAATAATACGCCAAGTCATTACACAAAAAACATCAACAGTCATGACACGTTAAATTGGATTAAAAATCTGCAACCGGACGTACTAATGTGTTTTGGTTGGTCTAATTTAATTAAAAAAGAGGTGTTAGAGGTTGCTCCTCTTGGAGTGGTTGGTTTTCATCCAGCATTGTTGCCAAACAACAGGGGAAGACACCCATTAATTTGGGCAAAAGTACTTGGTTTAAAAGAGTCAGGAAATACTTTTTTCTTTATGGACGAAGGTGCTGACACCGGAGATATACTATCTCAAAAATCATTCGAAATATTGCCACAAGACGATGCTGCCGTTTTGTATCAAAAAATGACAGATATAGCAATGGTTCAAATAGAAGAGTTTCACAGTCAATTGGTTTTGGGAAATTACCCCAAGATTGCTCAGGATCAAACAGCAGGTAATAATTGGCGAAAAAGAGGGATGAAGGACGGCGAGATTGATTTCAGGATGAGTACAGAAAGAATTTGTAATTTAGTGAGAGCTTTAGCAAAACCATATGTAGGTGCTCACGTTCAATTAGGTGACCAGGTGAATGCAGTGTGGACAATTGAAGAAGGTGATGGAAAGCAAGACTGGAACAACATTGAGCCAGGAAAAGTATTAAATATTGAGGGTAATAAAATTGAAGTCAAAACAGGTGACGGTTCGGTTTGGTTATCAAATCACGAATTTGAAGAGTTACCGGAAACAGGAAGCTACTTATGAGTAAAATTATTGTGATATCGGCTCATCCAGATGATGAGATTCTGGGTTGTGGAGGAACATTGTTGAAGCACAAAGAAAACGGTGACGAGTTGCATTGGTTGATTACAACGAATGTATTCGAAAGCCAAGGTTTTTCTGAGGAACGGGTGAAATCTCGGCAAGTTGAAATAGAAAAAGTAGCTAAAATGGTCGGCTTTACTAAAACTCATTTACTAGATTTTCCAACAATGAGTTTGGGACCAGTCGAAGGCAACAAAATGATTCCAATGGTTTCTAAAATATTTCAGGAGGTTGAACCAGAAGTCATATACGTATTGAATAGGTCTGACGCGCATTCAGATCACAGGGTTACTTTTGAAGCTATACTTGCTTGCACCAAATCATTCCGGTACCCTTATGTAAAAAGAGTACTGATGTACGAATGTATTTCTGAAACGGAATTTGCTCCAGCATTATTCGAAAAGGCATTTATACCCAATTATTTTGTTGATATAAGCCCCTACCATACAAGAAAAATGGAAATTATGAAGGTCTATGAATCTGAACTAGGAGAACATCCTTTTCCAAGAAGTGAAAGGAACATTGAAGCTTTATCAGTGTTCAGAGGAGCAACAGCTGGGGTTGAGTATGCAGAAGCCTTTCAATTGATTAAATTTTTAGATAAATAAATTGAACGTTAATTAACTATTTGAAACGGAATACATGAGAAATTATACTGATCACTTAATGGTCTCTAAAAACACTATCAAAGAAGCTTTAGCTCAATTAAACAAATTGGCCATAGACGCTATTTTGTTTATCGTGACAGAAGAGAATGTTCTATTAGGTGCTCTTACTGATGGAGATGTAAGAAGAGGTTTGTTAAAGGGGATTTCTATTGAAGACCCTGTAGATGCAATTATACAACCTAACCCTCGATATATAAAGAAAGGAGAAAGAGATATTAATAAAGTGATTAAATATCGGGATGAAAATTTTAAAGTTTTACCTGTTATTGATGATGAGAATAAAGTTGTTAATGTGATTAACTTTAGATTTCTACGATCTTATTTACCGGTTGATGCTGTTATAATGGCAGGAGGTAGAGGAATGCGCTTAAGACCTTTAACTGATACTATTCCGAAACCTTTATTGAAAGTTGGAAACAAATCTATAATGGAACATAATGTTGATAGATTAGCAAAATTTGGCATTGATGATTTTTGGTTTTCAGTTAATTATTTAGGTGAACAAATTGAAGAATTTTTTGGTTCTGGAAAAGAAAAGAATTTATCAATAAATTATGTCTGGGAAGATACACCATTAGGAACTATAGGTGCTGTCTCTAAAATAAATAATTTAAAACATGAGGATATCTTAGTAACAAATTCTGATATTTTAACAAATTTAGATTATGAAAAGTTTTATTTAGACTTTAAAAAGAGTAATGCCGATCTCTCTATTGCTTGCATACCATATAATGTAAACATACCATATGCAGTTCTTGAAAAGGGTGATGATGGCTTTATCAAAAGTTTTAAAGAAAAACCAACGTATACATATTTTTCTAATGGTGGTATCTATTTGATGAAAAAGTCAATATTAAGTTTAATACCCAAAAATTCATTCTTCAATGCAACTGACTTAATTGATGAGCTAATATCTAAAAACAAAAAAGTTATGTCATTTTCATTAGATGGTTATTGGTTGGATGTTGGCAAACATGATGATTATAAAAAAGCTCAAATAGATATTGAAAAAATAAAATTTTAATGGAAATATTAATTACTATTTGTGCTAGAGGGGGATCAAAGGGTATCCCAGGAAAAAACATAAAGCCAATTGCTGGGAAGCCACTTATTGCTTATACTATTGAGCAAGCTAAGAAGTTTTCAGAAAAACTCAATGCGACTATTACTATTTCTACAGATGATGATCTCATCAAAACAACTGCAGAAAAATTTGGAGTTACTACAGATTATGTAAGACCAGATTATTTGGCAACAGATGCTGTAGGGAAAATTGAAACTATTGAAGATGTTGTGAAATATGAAGAGTCTAAAGCTAATAAACGTTTCGATTTTGTTTTAGATTTAGATGTCACTTCACCTTTAAGAACTATAAGTGATCTGAAAAATTCATTACAATTAATGATGGATAGTCCAGAGGCTTTTAATTTGTTTTCGGTAAATAAAGCAGCAAGAAATCCTTATTTTAACATGGTTGAGATAAATTCTGAAGGGTATTATGTTTTAGTGAAAATAAACCCTAAAGGAATAGTAATGTCAAGACAAGCAGCTCCAGAAGTTTATGATTTGAACGCATCGTTTTATTGGTATAGACGTTCATTTTTTGAATTAGGTACTAAAAGTGTATTTACCAAAAAATCACTCATCTATGTGATGAATCATATGTGTTTTGATTTGGACCACCCAATAGATTTTTTATTTATGGAATACCTATTGAAAAACGATAAATTAGATTTTGAGCTATGAATATCTTAATCGTTGGCTTAGGATCTATTGCGAAAAAGCACATTGAAGCTTTAAAATATCTTAACTTAGATGCTACTATTTATGCGTTACGATCTAATGCTAACGCTTCAAAAGTTGAAAACGTTATTAATGTTTTTGATCTAGATTCAATAGATGTAACGTTTGATTTTGCAATTATTTCAAATCCTACGCATTTACATTATGAGTTTATAGAAACTTTAGCTTTAAAGGGGATTCCGTTGTTTATTGAAAAGCCAACAGTTCATACGTTAGAGAATGTTGATGCCTTGGCTAAAATTATAGAAAATAAGAAACTCATAACTTATGTAGCTTGTAATTTGAGATTTCATCCTTGTTTGTCTTTTCTACGTAATAAATTACAAACAGAACAATTAAACATTAATGAGATTAATGTCTATTGCGGATCGTACTTGCCAGAGTGGAGAGCAAATAAAGACTATAAAATCATTTACAGTGCTAATGCAGATATGGGTGGAGGTGTTCATTTAGATTTGTTTCATGAAATAGATTACACGACTTGGTTGTTTGGATTTCCGAACAAAACATCATCTGTATTAAGAAGTGTGTCTACTATAAATATCAATGCTTATGATTATGCTAATTATATTTTAGAGTACGACAATTTTACAGCAAGTATTGTATTAAACTACTATAGACGACATGTAAAAAGAGAGATTGAATTGGTTCTAGATACCCAAACTTTGGTTGTGGATCTTGTTAATAATACTATTAAGAGTGATAACGGAACGACCTTATTTGAGGAACAAGATTATCCAATACAGCTTACATACCAATCGCAATTAATATATTTTACAGACTTACTGAAAAATAACATTCAACCAATGAATTCATTTAGCGAGTCGATTAAAAACCTAAAAATTTGTTTGCAAAATGAATAACAGATTACAAGACAAAATTATCATCGTTACAGGAGGTAATGGTTTATTAGGAAAAGCAATGGTTAGCAGAATTAAAGCTGAAGGTGCTTTTTGTATCAATATGGATATCAACCATGATACTAACGAAGATCTTTCGCGGCTTCATTGTGATATTACGAATCAAGATTTAATAGACAAGGCTGTTAAATTGGTTATCGAAAAATATAATCGTATTGACGGATTAGTAAATAACGCTTATCCTAGAACCAAAGATTGGGGAACTAAATTTGAAGACATTATATTTGATTCTTGGAAAGACAATGTTGATATGCAAATGAACAGTTCGTTCTATATGTGCCAAAAAGTATTAGAGCAAATGAAAACCCAAAAAAGTGGTTCTGTAGTCAATATTACATCCATTTATGGTGTTGTCGGAAATGATTTCACAGTTTATGAAGGTACAGGAGGATCGTCTCCAGCAGCATATTCTGCTATAAAAGGTGGACTTATTAATTTCACGCGTTATTTGGCATCTTATTTCGGAAAGTTTAATATAAGAACAAATTGCGTCTCTCCAGGAGGAATTTTTGACCATCAACATGAGACCTTTGTTGAAAATTACGAAAAGAAAGTCCCAATGCAACGTATGGGAACTCCAGAAGATATAGCACCTTCTGTAGCCTTTTTATTATCTGATGATTCAAAATATATCACAGGTCAGAATATTATTGTTGATGGTGGCTGGACTGCAATTTAAGATAAGATATTATGCTATTTAATGACTTTATTAAGAAACGGAAATTTGATAAAAAGGCTGATAGGCTAGGTCCAGATATACCTTTTACACATTGGCGATTGTTTTTTAAAAAAACAATGCTCAAACTTTGTAAAAAGAAATTTAAGAGTTTTGGTGACTCTTCTGAGTTTAGAGCAGGAGCTTATGCAGTTGTGTGTTCTAAGATAAGTATTGGTGATAGAGTTGTAATAAGACCAGGAACCATGCTTTTTGCTGATCCGCATGAAAATGGAGCAGGTATTACTATTGAAAATGATGTGTTAATTGGATCATGTGTTCATTTTTATGTTGGTAATCACAATTTTGAAAATCCAAATATGCCTATAATTGATCAAGGTCATACAGGTTCTAAACCTATTGTTTTGAAAAAAGGATGTTGGATTGGAGCTAATGTTGTTATATTACCAGGGGTGGTAATTGGAGAAAACACAGTTATTGGTGCAGGGTCAGTAGTTACCAAATCAATTCCTTCAGGAGTTGTGGCAGCCGGTAATCCAGCTAAAATTATTAAACATTTAGAATAGTGCAAAATTCATATTCAAAAAATTACTTAAAAATATATTTCTTTCAAATACTATCTATTGTATTAGGTTTTACATCCTTATTTGTTGTAGTTCCTTTCTTAAGTGAAGATAAAACAACTTTTGGAATATATTCTGTTTGTATTTCAATTACAATTTTTTTGTCTTATGCAGATTTAGGGTTTTTGGGAGCTGGCATGAAATATGCCGCAGAAAGTTTTTCAAAAAATGACAGAGAAGAGGAAATAAAAATTGTTGGGTTTACACATTTTGTGCTTTTAGTGTTTCTCCTTTTAATCTCAAGTGTTTTTTTGTATTTAAGCTTTAACCCTCACATTCTTATAAAAGATATTGTTACTGACAATGATAAATACACCGCAAGTTCCCTATTGTTAATATTAGCTGTTTTTTCACCTACAATACTTTTTCAGAGAGTATTACAAATGATATATGGCATTAGGCTGAAAGAATTTATTTTGCAAAAAATTAATATTATTGGTAATGTATTTAAAATTTTATCAGTTTTCTATTTTTTTTGGGATGGCAAATATGATATAGTTCATTATTTTTTATTTATTCAGCTTGTTACTTTAATTTGTGCAATCATCGGGATAGTAAGAGCAAAGCAAATTTTTAAGTACGATTTTATTTTATTACTTAAAAACTTTAAACCCAACAAAATAATTTTCTTTAAAACTAAATCTCTAGCGTTTTCTTCTTTATTTGTAACATTTTCTTGGATTTTATATTATGAGTTAGATCAATTTGTAATCGGTAAATTTTTAGGTGCAAATGAAGTAGCTATTTTTGCAATAGGACTTACTCTACTCGGTTTTTTTAGATCGTTGTTTGGTGTTTTTTTCGCTCCTTTTTCTGCAAGATTTAATCACTTTATTGGTAAGGGTCAATTAAAAGAACTTAAAAAGTTTTACGCGCACATTCTAATTATAGCTTTGCCAATAGTAGTCTTTCCCATTTTAGGTATCGTCTTTTTTGCAAAGGCAATTGTAATATCATGGGTTGGTGTTGAGTATGAGACTTCAATAATTATTGTTCAATGGTTAGTGGCTTGCAATATTTTGGGTTTTATAAGTTATCCTACAGGGATGTTGTTGGTAGCTCAAAAAAAGATAAAAGAAATGTATATAATTAGTTTTTTAATGCCAGCCATTTATTGGGTTGGTATTTATACTACTGTAGAAATTTTGGGCATAGAATCATTTGCTGTATTTAAGTTCGCGGTCTTCTCCATTAGTGGCTTAGCTTATTTATGGTTTTCTCTTCGTTTTTTAAATGTTTCATTATTAAGTTTTGTAAAAAGTAATTTAATTTCTTACTTACCAGCATTTATTTTATTAGTAGCTGCTTTGCTACTTACTAACGATCTTTTTATAAACGGTAAAAATAAAATTAATTTGTTGTTAAACATGGTAATTATGGGGGGTAGTGTTTTATTATCTTTCGCAGTTTGTTTGGTTTTTGTTAAACCTTTAAGAGAATATTTAGTTAAGATGTTTCACGTAATTAGACCTAGCAAAAATGAGATTTAAAAATATTATATATATTAGGTATATGCCTTTAACGTTGAAAGTTTATAATGACTTTTATATGAAAGAGGCAATTGATCTTGGATTAAATGTTGAGTATTGGGATATTACAGATGTTTTTTTTAAGAATACACATAACATGGAAGATTCTAGTCATTTGTGTCCAATCAAAAAGATTAGTTCTTACAAAGAAATAGGAAATGAAATAAAGAAAACAGAAAATTTAAATTCAACTCTTTTTATTTCAATAATGACATTTGAACCTCGAATTAGCAAATTATATCAAATTTTAACAGCAAATAATTGTGTTTTATCTGTTTTTGGTAGGAACATGTTTCCTGTTCCAGAAGTTATTGTGAAACGCTCAAATTTAATCACTAAACTAAAATTTAGTAGTGCTGTTAATTTTATAAAATCAAAAAGATTTGCTCTTAAAATAAATCAAGGGAAAATAAAAAAATATGACATTGTGTTTATGGGTGGATCTCTCGGCTGGACAGGTATTGGAAGGGTTACTCAGAAAGATTTCGAAACCTCAGTGATCGTTAAGGTTAATAGTGATGATTATGATAGTTATCTAAAGTTAAAAAAAGAACCTCCTTTTATATCAGAAGATTACATTATGTTCTTAGATGAATATCTTCCATTGCATCCTGATGCAAAGTTATTTAAGATTAAAAATGTTAAACCTGAGGACTACTACCCAGAGCTACGTAAATATTTTGACAGAGTTGAAAAGCAGTTTAATAGACCAGTTGTAATTGGGGCACACCCAAAAGCATTACGATATAAAACTGAAGATTTTTTTGGTGGTAGAAAAGTAGTTTTTGATAAGACGGTTAATTTAGCCGCGAATGCTCAATTTATTTTAGCACATGATAGTACTTCCATTAATTACCCAGTTGCTTTTCGTAAAAAAATACACTTTATTAGTTCAAAAAACATCAGAGATGGGATAAATTCAGTTCATCGAAGAGTAATTTGTTTTTCAGATTATTTAGGGTGCAATTTCCAATGGTTCGATGAAGAGAAAGAGAAAGTTGAATTAGTGGATGAAATTAGTGTCGTGAAGTACGACAATTATAAGTACAACTATCAAACTTGGAAAGAAACTGAGGATACCTTAACAAGTGAAATTTTTATTAACTTTTTAAAACAATAATATGAGGTTGTTCTTTTTTTTAGTAATCAGATTAATTAATAAAACTAAGGTTGTTATTATTGATTTTATTAAAAAATCTTATTTTTCATTCAGGAATCCCTCGTGTAAAATTGATGAAACAAGTATTGTGAATGACTGTACATTCGATAAATATGTAGTGATATTTGGAAATTGTATAATATACAATTCAAATATAGGGTTATACAGTTACATACAAAATGGAGGTAGAATAAGTAATTGTGTTATTGGTAAGTTTTGTTCTATTGCTGGATCAGTATCAATAGCTCCAGGAATCCATAGTACAATTATGGTATCGACTCACCCATCATTATATCAAAAGTCAACTCCTCTGCCATTAGTATTTGCGAAACATGACGATATTATTCCAAACAAAAGAGTCATAATCGGAAATGATGTTTGGATTGGTGAAAAAGCAGTAATTCTTGATGGAATTAAAATCGGAAATGGTGCAATAGTTGCTAGTGGTTCTATAGTTACAAAGGATATAGAACCTTACTCTGTAGTGGGGGGTGTTCCAGCTAAACATATTAAGTACAGGTTTGATTCTGAAACAATCGCCATCTTTCAAAAAAGCGAATGGTGGAATTTTTCCGAGGATTGGTTTGAAAAAAATTCTGAAGTAATGCTTAACCCTATTCAATTCAAAGAATACTTGAAAAAATGATCAATAGAATTTTACGTTTTGTTCGCAAAAAAATTTATTTTATCACATATAAAAATAAGTTTAAATTGTTACATCCAGAATCTTATATTCATAAATTACTCAGAGTTGATGGTATGGAAAATATATCTATTCATAAAAAAGTTGTAATACAAAAAATGACTTGGATTGCTGCTAAGCCAATAAAAAGTTCATTGAATTGTGATTTAATTATTGGAGAGGGAACAACTATTGGAAATTTTAATCACATTTATGCAACTAGAAAGATTTACATTGGTAAAAATGTTTTGACCGCTGATAAAGTATTTATCTCTGATAACACTCATAATTACGAAAATATAAATGTTCCTATTATAAATCAAGGAATAAAACAGCTTTCAAATGTAGAAATTGGAGATGGTTCCTGGATTGGGGAAAATGCTATAATTATTGGAGCTAAAATTGGTAAAAACTGTGTAATAGGTGCCAATTCAATTGTAAATAAGGATATTCCAGATTATTGTATAGCTGTTGGGTCTCCTGCCAAAATCATTAAAAAGTATAATTTAGAAAAAGAAAAATGGGAAAGATTTTAAAAAAAGTATTAATTACTGGAGGAGCTGGTTTTATTGGTTCAAATGTTGCAAGAAGGTTGTTGAGTGATGGATTTGAAATTACTATTTTAGATAACTTTCTGCCACAAATACACGGAGACTTAAATGAACTATCAAGTGATTTAAAAGACAGGGTAAAATTAATAGTCGGCGACGTTGCAGATAAATCAATACTTTATTCAGCTCTGCAAGGACAAGATGCTGTAATACATTATGCTGCAGAAACAGGTACAGGACAATCCATGTATGCAGTTTCGCACTATACCAATGTAAATATTCAAGCAACGGCAAATTTATGTGATTTTATCATAAATGAAAATCATCAAATAAAAAACGTTATAGTTGCTTCTTCAAGATCCATATATGGAGAAGGAAAATACAATTCACCTCAACACGGAATAGTTTACCCCAATTCGAGAACTTTCCAAAACGTTCAAGAAAGCTTTGAAGTTTGTTGTCCTAAATCAGGAAAACATAATCTAGAGGTTGAGGCAACTGATGAATCTTCTGAAATTCACCCTTCCTCTTTTTATGGGATTACAAAACAGGTTCAAGAGCAAATGATTATTTTAGCAGCTCAATTAAAGAATATTAATGGATTTGCTTTACGTTATCAAAATGTATACGGTCCAGGACAATCTTTGAAAAATCCTTACACGGGTATTTTATCTATTTTTACTCGTTTGGCATTGCAAAATGAAGAAATTAATATTTTTGAGGATGGACTTGAAAGTAGAGATTTTGTTCATATTGAAGACGTAGTAACAGCAACGATAAGTTGTTTAAAATTAGAGATAAAAGGACAGCATATTTTAAATGTTGGTAGCGGAGACCCTATAAATGTAATTGAAGTAGCTCAAGAAATTGTCAATTATTTAAAAAGTGAGTCTGAAATTAAAATTTCAGGTGCTTTTAGAGAAGGTGATATACGACATAATTATGCAGATTTGAAGTTGATCAAAGAAATTACGGGTTTTGAACCAAAATGGACTTTTAAGGATGGTCTTCATAGTTTCATAGATTGGGCTGTTACTCAAAATGATATTCCCAAAGACACTTCTGATTATAATAAATCATTAACAGAACTAAAAGAAAAAGGATTACTAAATGGATAATAAAAACCCACTAGTAAGTGTTGTATTTACAAGTTATAATCATAAAGAATATCTAAAAAAGGCCTTAGATAGTTTAATTAATCAGTCTTATAAAAATATAGAAATTATTATTATTGACGATAAATCTACTGATGGAAGTCAGGAAGTTTTAAAAAATTATAAAAACATTTACAATGTAAATTTAATTTTAAATGAAGAGAACTCTGGAAGTTATGTTTTAGCAAGTAATTTTGGTGCAACTTTTGCAAAAGGAGACTATATCCTTTTCGCACAATGTGATGACTTTTCAGAGTCCAATCAAATTGAATTATTAGTGAAATATGCTCTAGAAAACCAAAATTGTGGTGTTATTTTTTCTTGTAGTAATTTAGTTGATGAACAAGGGAATGTCTTTGCAACTGATTTTGACGGAAGAGAACATAATTTTAAAAAACATGTTAACTATTCCTCAATAATTGAAGGAAATCTTATGACTGATTTTTTAACATTCTCTTGTGTGTTGCCTAATTTAAGTGCAGCATTAGTTGAAAAAAAATTGTATAAAGAGGTTGGTAAATTATCTGAATCATTTATAGTTGTATCAGATTGGGAATTTTGGCTTAAATTATCACAACTAACTGATTTTTTTTACATAAAGAGACCTCTAAATAATTTTAGACAACATCCTACAACCATAAGAAGTTCTGTAAAAATGAAAGTCCAAATTCTGGAAATATTCAGAATGTTTCAAAATCATATAAAACTGTATAGTTTTACAAAAAAACAAGTTTTCAAGTTTCACCTTGGTTTTGGAGCTATTTGGTTCAGCTACTTTTTAGAAAATAAAAAACAATGGTTAACAATTTTTATTGATGTGTATAAAATTATATATAAGGAATTGAAATTCCCTATGATGTTTTTAATTTTTGGATTCATTAAGTTTATTTATGAACATATCTTTCGATTATTTAATAAATTAGTTAAAAATTAGAATGAGTTTATTATTAAAAATAAAAAATTTAATTATTTGGGATAAGATATTTTTATTCTTTGCTTTAATTTCATTTTCTAATCCTATAATTATTTTTCTTTTATATAAAAATGGTTACTCCATAAATTATCAATCAATTAATGTATACATTGTATTTGCATTAATAATATTTTCGATTTCTTATATTTTAAATTCAAAAAGAAATTCGATTTACTGGTATATTCTATCCGTATTTTTTATTATTTATTTTTTAACTTTTGTAGGGTCCTTTTTTCCTGTATTTGAAAGAAGAGGTTTTATTGAATTACTTGGTTTATATTCAAGTATAGCTGGAGCTCCATTAATAAGTGTATTTTTAATAAAACACTTTGTAAGAAATGGTCAAATAGATTTATTTGTAACTTTAATTTTTCGTGCAGGTGTACTAATTGCAATTTTAAACATCTATTTTTTTTATCTCCTCTATTTTGATGATTACACTAAAATATATCTTTACACAGAATTTATTGGACTAGGTGGTTACATCAAAGATTTAGGGACCTTTTTCATACGACCTGCTGGGTATTTTTTCGATTATCATAGCCAGTATTACATGCCAATGTTTTCTTTAGTTATTTTAATCTCAAAGAAAGTGGACATTTCGAAAAACCTAAGTAGATTAGTTTTTTTATTATGTGTTATAAGTATTCTTCTTAGTGGAATAAAATCTGCATATATTACTGGATTTGCCCTAATTATTTTTTACTTAATTAAAAAATATAGTTTCTTTAAATTTTTATCATATTCTATTATTTTATTTATTGTTACGTTGATTATAGATTCCTATTTTGATTCAGTAATATTTGATCTTTTTTACAAGATTATAACTCATGATATAAATATTTTAATAAAACATTTTTTTGAAGTTCCACAGTTATTGTTTAAAAACTATTTTCATGTTCTTCTTTTTGGAGGGCAAGTAGGTATGGAAGCATTTATATATTCAGAAGTATACTACATTACACTAATGTATTATATCGGTTTTTTTGGGGTGTTATTTTTATTTATTCTCCCAATAATATATACATTTTTAAAAGGGAAGACATTTTATATTCAATCAATTACAATTATTTTTTCTTTATCGTTAGTCCACTATTATGTTTTTAAATCTAGCTTTAATATATTTGGTACAGCCCTGTTTTATTTTTATTTCTTCACTCTTTATTTTAAAAAAAATATTATTAAATGAAAGACTTAGTCTCAGTTATCATAACAACTTATAATTCTTCTAATACAATAGAAAGAACTATTATGTCCGTAATTAATCAGACATATAAAAATATAGAATTACTAATTTATGACGATTCTAGTAAAGATGATACGGTAATTATACTTAATAAACTATTAGAACCTTTAGACGTTAAATACTCTATTAATAGTGCTAATGAAAATTTTGGTGGTCCAGCCAAGGGTAGAAATTGGGGATGTTCAATAGCGAATGGAAGCTATATTTGTTTTTTAGATGCCGATGATTTTTGGAAAGAAACTAAAATTGAGGAACAATTAGGCTATTTTATAAAGCACAGATTAGATGTAGTTTCTACAAATGCAACTACAACAAATAATGCAGGGTTTAAGTATGTTTCTGGAGCTGTATCAGTTTACAGTATGATCAAAAGAAATAGACTGATTTTATCTTCTGTTATGATAAAAAGAGAGTTACTTAAGTCATTAAAATATATATTTAATGAGGACAAGAATTTTATCAGTGTAGAAGATTATGAATTATTTCTAAGGTGCGCAGTATTGAATTTTAAAATTTATGTTATACCAAAAGAATTAATTTATTATACAGTATTGGAAGATTCTTTGAGTCATCAAGACTTTAAAGAAAATGAAAGAAAAAGATTAGTTGTTTTAAGAAAATTGAAAGTTGCTAATTTGTTTCAATATATTTGGAAATGGGTAGTAATTTTAATGTACAAGATTAAGTAATTATGTTTGATTTAATTGTTGCTAATTATAATAACGAAAAATTTTTGAATGAATTTTTCGAATCTATTGAGCGTTCCACAATATTACCATACCAAGTTATATTTGTTGATGACTGTTCCACGGATAATAGTCTTGACATTGTTTATAAATTTATAAATAAAAACAGTATTAAAATACTTTTAATAAAAAATATTAAAAATATCGGTTTTGCAAAATCTTTAAATATTGCTCTTGAGAATATCTCCTCTCTTTATTTTGCTCGATTAGATCCTGATGATTTTGTTAAACCTAAGAGATTTGAGATACAATTAAATTTCTTAAAGGCAAATACTCATTTTGATATGATTGGGACTAATGTAATTTACGTCTTGAATGGAATAGAGAAGAATGTTTCAAATGTGGAAACTAATGTAATTACTATAAAAGATAAAATTATTGATGGTTATTTACCTCTGATTCATGGTTCGATAATGGGTAAAAGTATTATATTTAAAGACTTTAAATATAATGCAAATCTCGTCCCAGCTGAGGATTATGATTTATTTGCATACTTAATTAAAAATAATTTTTGTATTACAAACATAAAAGAACCATTAACATTTGTTAATATTCATGAAAATAGTGTTTCTAATGATTTACTTTTTTCAACTATAAATAAACGGTATGATACTTGTCATAAATATTTTAACGTTTCGAAAAACAGAACATTAAGATATATAGAATATAAGCATCAATATTACTACCGAAAATATTTATTTATATATTCATCAGTTAGATATTGGTATTTAATTATTGCATCATTATTAAATCCTATAAAAGTTGTAAAAAAACTAATTAGTAAAATTTAAAAAATTAAAATTATGATAAATTTTGATAAATTATTAAGTGAAAAAGAATCATTTAGATTAAAATATTTAACTGCTAAACCTTTTCCTAATTTAGTTCTAAAAAATATTTGTGATGAATCAAAACTTGATGCTTTATATTCACAAATCCCTGAGTTAGATAACAAAAGTAGAGACTACATGTTCGCTGGAAATAAATTTGAAAAAAGCAACTACCAAACTTTGGGACCATTATTTCAAGAGTTGCAGAATGACTTACGTTCAGAAAAAATGAATGAATTTTTGTCATATATAGGCAATAAAGACATTTTTGTAGACCCCCTTAATCATGGAGGAGGTCTTCATCAAGGTAAAAAAAATAGTTTTTTGGATATGCATCTAGATTATAATTATCATCCACTTCATGAAAATGTGTGGAGGGAAATGAATTTAATATTGTACTTAAATAAAGATTGGAAATCAGAATACAAAGGACATTTAAAGTTAAGAGATCTGCGTACAGATAATACTTCTGAATTACCTGTTGACTTTAATACTTTAATTATCCAACAATGTGGTGATTATACTTTACATGGATATGATTATACAAATTTTCCAGAAAATAAATTTAGAACTAGTATAGCTACATATGCCTTTACTAAGCATGTTAGACAACTATATAAACCTAGAACTACTGATTGGATTCCAGAAAAAGAAGGAGACGGGGATATCAAAAAATTTGTTGGTAGAAATTTTCATAAAGTAGTTAAGATAAAGAATTATATTTTTGGCAGTGGAACTTCTAAGAATTAATAATGAAAATAGCAATTCTTGGAACTAGAGGAATTCCAAATTTCCATGGAGGTTTTGAGCAATATGCAGAATATTTGAGTGTAGGTTTAATTAAATTAGGACACTCTGTTACTGTATATAACTCAAGCGAACATCCTAATAAAGAGAAAAAATTCAATGGTGTTAACTTAAGAACAATATTTTGTCCTGAAAATAGGTATGGTGCTTTTTCACACTTTATTTATGATTGGTTATGCTCTAAAGATGCTTCTTTAGGTGATAAATATGACGTAATATATCATGCCGGTTACCAAAGTGCTGCTCCAGCAATTTTTAGATTCAATAATAGTAGTAAGGCTATTTGGATAACAAATATGGATGGTTTAGAATGGAAAAGAGATAAATGGAGTACCCCTGTCAAATTCTTAACAAAAATCATGGAACGTATTGCAATTAGATCAAGTGATTATCTAATATCGGATAATATTGGCATTCAATCATATTATAAAATAAATTTCAACGCTGATTCAAAATATCTTGCCTATGGTGCTGATATTCCAGATTATGTTGATGAGGAATTGATCTTAGAACATAATGTAAATCCCCAGAATTATTATATTCTAGTAGCTCGTTTAGAGCCAGAAAATAGTATTGAGATTATTTTAGATGGTTTTTTAAAATCAAAGAGTAGCAAACCTTTTTTGATTGTTGGAAAACACAATACTAAATACGGAGCTTTGTTAAAATCGAAATATCATAACAATATTAATATTAGATTTATTGGAGGAATTTATGAAAAAAATAAATTGGATGCATTGAGGAAATATTCTTCAATTTATTTTCATGGCCATACCGTTGGTGGCACTAACCCTTCTTTACTTGAGGCAATGGCTTTAGGATGTTTTATATCTCATCACAATAATGATTTTAATAATTCTGTAATTAAAAATAATATTTTCAGTTTCAAAAATTATTTTGATGTATCCAAGATTATAAATAATTATGAAAAAACAGGAATAAAAGATATAGATTCCTTTAAAAATCAAAATATAAATAAAATATTAAATGAATATTCTTGGGAAAAAATAATATACGAACATCATCAATTTTTCAAATCTGTAATTAATAACTAATCATGAGAATTTTAATAATAACTCAAAATGAGCCGTTTTATTTGTCTAATAATTTAAATTATCTTTTTACTAATCTGCCAAATGATCACAAAGTAGTGGGATGTTTAGTTGCTGATGCTTCCCCCTTTGGAAAAAAAGAATCTTTTCTTACGAAAGTATTGAATACAAAAAAAATATTCGGGCTAAATTTTTTCATCTATTATTCCTCAAAATTTATTTTCTCGAAGTTATTCAAAAAATCCGTTAAACGAGTTTTAAAAGATTTTAATATTCCTTTAATTGAAATTCAGGGATCTATAAACTCAATAAGAAATCTTGATTTAATTAGTTCCTTTAAACCCGACTTATTAGTATCAATTTTAGGCAACCAAATTTTCAAGAAACCTCTTCTTGAAATAGCACCTAATGGATGTATTAATTTACATACAGCTTTATTGCCTAAATATAGAGGATTAATGCCATCTTTTTGGGTTCTTAAGAATAATGAAAAATATACGGGTGTTTCTGTTTTTTACGTAGATAAAGGAATTGATAGTGGCCCTATTATTGTTCAAGAAAAAGTGGAAATTGGTAATAGAACTCAAGAGCAATTGATTAAGCATACTAAAAAAATTGGAATGGATTGTATTTTGATGGCAATTGATTTAATAAATAGTAATAATGTTAAATTAATTGAAAATAACCCAAAAGATAAAACTTACTTTTCATTTCCCACAAAAAATGATGTAAGAGTATTCAAACAATTAGGTAAAAGATTTTTTTGATGAAAATTTTAACATTTGATATAGAAGATTGGTTTCATATTTTAGATAACAAGTCAACTAAAACTGAAAAGGAGTGGGGTAATTTTAAACCTAGAATCCATGAGAATATGGATAGAATTTTTCAAATTCTTGAGAAAAATAACACAAAAGCTTCTTTTTTTGTTCTTGGCTGGATAGCTGAAAAGTATCCAGAGGTTGTTAAAGAGATTAAAGAAAGAGGATATGAAATCGGAAGTCATACTCATTTACATCAATTAGTTTACAATCAAAATAGAAATGAATTTTATCAAGATGTTGATCGCTCTATAAAAACATTACAAGACATAAGTGGAGATCATGTGAAAATGTTTAGAGCTCCAGGTTTTTCTATTAAAGAAAATAACAAATGGGCTTTTGAAGTTTTATACGATTTAGGGATTAGAATTGATTCTTCCGTATTTCCTGCTGGAAGATCTCATGGTGGTATGCCATCTTATGCTAGTTCGAAACCGTCTTTGTTAAATTATAATGGTATAACAATTAAAGAATTTCCAATAAATACACATAAAATATTATCAAAATCATTTATATATTCAGGTGGTGGATATTTTAGATTATTACCTTACACTTTTATTAAAAAATTCTCAAATGAGTCTGAATATATAATGTCTTATTTTCATCCAAGAGATTTTGATTATAAGCAGCCAATGATTGAGGATCTGCCGATTTTTAGAAAGTTTAAGTCCTATGTTGGATTAAAGAGTTCTACTAATAAACTAAATAATTGGTTGTTCGATTTTGATTTTTCAGATATTTCACAAGCCGACAATAAAATTTGTTGGGATAATGTTAAAAAGATAAATTTATGAAAGGAATTATATTAGCTGGGGGTAGTGGAACGCGATTATACCCAATTACAAAAGGCGTATCAAAACAATTATTACCTGTTTATGACAAGCCGATGATTTACTATCCGTTGTCGGTGTTGATGTTGGCTGGGATTCAAGAGGTTTTAATCATCTCGACTCCTGAAGATTTGCCGAATTTTGAAAAATTATTGGGTGATGGCTCTGAAATAGGCCTAAAGTTGTCTTACAAAGAACAACCAAGCCCAGATGGTTTAGCCCAGGCTTTTATTATTGGTGCCGAATTTATAGGAAATGATGATGTGTGTCTGGTACTCGGGGATAATATCTTTTACGGATATGGGTTTACCGGAATGTTGCAAAATGCCATGAAAAATGTAACAAAAGGAAAGTCAACCGTTTTTGGCTATTATGTAAATGATCCTGAGCGTTATGGCGTTGCTGAGTTTGATTCTGATGGGATTGTAACTTCGATAGAAGAAAAACCCACACACCCAGCGTCCAATTATGCAGTGGTTGGCTTGTATTTTTATACGAACGATGTTGTGCAAATTGCTAAAAGTGTAGCTCCTTCTCATAGGGGAGAATTGGAAATTACCTCAGTGAATCAAGAATATTTAAAACAAAAAAAATTAAAGGTAGAATTACTAGGAAGGGGTTTTGCATGGTTAGATACTGGTACTCACGACTCTTTAATGGAAGCAGGACAGTTTATTGAAACCATTGAAAAACGTCAAGGATTAAAAGTAGCTTGCCTAGAAGAAATTGCTTTTAGAATGAAATACATCGATGCAGCACAAGTAAAGAAGTTAGCGGAGCCTTTGAAAAAAAATGGATATGGTCAGTACCTTTTAAATATAATTAAAGAATAATGAAGTTTATAGAAACAGAAATATCTGATGTAATTATTATTGAGCCTAAAGTATTTGGAGATGCTAGAGGGTATTTTTTAGAATCCTACAATCAAAAGAAGTTTGAAGAAGTTGTTGGTAAAATCTCTTTTGTACAAGATAATGAGTCGAAATCATCTAAGGGAGTATTGCGTGGTCTTCATTTTCAAAAACCACCATTTAATCAAGCGAAGTTAGTTCGGTGTATTGAAGGTAGAGTAATGGATGTTGCTGTGGATATTAGGAAAGGCTCCCCAACCTATGGTAAACACGTGGCTATTGAATTAACTGGAGAAAATAAACGGCAATTATTTGTTCCTAGAGGTTTTGCACATGGATTCTCTGTTTTGAGCGATACTGCTGTTTTTGCCTATAAAGTAGACAATTCTTATGCACCAGAGTTTGATGCTGGTATTCGATGGAACGATAAGGAGTTAAACATCCAATGGGGTTTGGAAGAAAGTGGAGCATTAGTCTCTGCAAAAGATGCTGAGCTTCCTTTTTTTTTAGAATTTGATTCTCCTTTTACACTTTAAAAGATGAAGGTATTAATTACAGGGTCAAACGGTCAACTAGGATCAGAAATTAGAGAATTAGCAGCTAACTATAGTAAGTTAGATCTTGTTTTTAGGAATTCTCATGAGTTGGATATTTGTAGTTTTGAAGCATTACAAGATTTTATCATAGATCATAAAATCAATGTTGTCATCAATTGTGCTGCTTACACAGCAGTTGATAAAGCAGAAGAGGATACCGAAATTGCAGAAAGAGTGAATTCAATGGGGGTTTCAAATCTTGTTAATGCTTTAGAGAAAGTAAATGGAAAATTAATTCATATTTCAACCGATTATGTGTTTGATGGTGATCATTTTTTACCTTATAAAGAGTTAGACCCAGTGAGCCCAATTGGAGTATATGGAGAGACCAAAAGAGCAGGGGAACTTGCTGTTCTCAAAAGTGCTATAGATTCGGTTGTAATTAGAACTTCATGGTTGTATTCTTCTTATGGAAATAATTTTGTCAAAACAATGTTGCGTCTTGGTAACGAGAAAGAAAACTTGGGAGTCATTTTTGATCAAGTCGGTACACCCACTTACGCAAGAGATTTGGCTAAAACCTGTTTAGAGATTCTTACTGGGGTGAATTCAGCAAAAATCAGTAAAAATGGAAACCTATATCATTACTCTAATGAAGGTGTGGCTTCTTGGTATGACTTTGCTATTTCAATTATGGAACTAGGAGGAAAGAACTGTAAAGTAAAACCAATTCAAACAAAAGACTATCCTACCTTGGCAAAAAGACCCCAATATTCGGTGTTGAATAAGTCCAAAATAAAAACAGATTTTAAAATTGAAATTCCTCACTGGAGAGATTCTTTAAAAGATTGTATAGAAAAAATAAAAAATTAGTTTATGAAAAATATATTAATAACAGGAGGTGCTGGTTTTATAGGTTCTCACTTGGTAAGATTATTAGTAAATAAATACCCAGAATATCATATTGTTAATATGGATGTATTGACCTATGCAGGTAATTTAGATAATTTAAAAGACATCCAAGACAGAGCAAACTACACATTTATAAAATGTGATATTTGTGATATTGAAAATGTAAAAAAGGTTTTTATAGATTATAAGATTGATTCGGTCATTCACTTAGCGGCAGAATCTCATGTAGATCGATCAATTGAAGACCCTTTCTCTTTTGCTCAGACCAATGTGATGGGAACCCTTAGTTTATTGCAAGCTGCAAAAGGATATTGGAACGGCAATTTTACAAATAAATTATTTTATCATGTATCTACGGATGAAGTCTATGGTTCTTTAGGGGAAGATGGATTTTTTACAGAAGAAACAGCCTACGACCCTCATTCTCCCTATTCTGCATCCAAAGCGTCTTCAGATCATTTTGTAAGGGCTTTTGCTGACACCTACGGTTTACCTGTAGTGATATCTAACTGTTCTAATAATTACGGTTCGTATCAGTTTCCAGAGAAATTAATTCCTTTATTTATCAATAATATTGTTAACAACAAACCCTTACCAGTCTATGGAAAAGGTGAAAATGTTAGAGATTGGTTATTTGTGAATGATCATGCTAGAGCTATTGATGTAATTTTTCATGATGGTAAATTAGGAGATACCTATAATATTGGTGGTTTTAATGAATGGAAAAATATTGATTTAATCAAAGTAATGATCAAAACGGTAGATCGATTGCTTGGAAGAGAGGATGGTACTTCAGAAAAACTCATTACCTATGTTACCGATAGAGCAGGACACGATTTACGCTACGCAATAGATTCAACAAAACTAAAGGAAGAATTAGGTTGGCAGCCATCGTTACAATTTGAAGAAGGAATCGAAAAAACGGTTGCTTGGTATTTAGATAACAAAGAATGGTTAGAGAATATAACTTCTGGGGACTACAAAGAATATTATGAAAAAAATTATAACAATAAATAATTCAGTCTAGCAGTTGGTTGCTGAAAAACTAAACTTTTTGGTTACATTTGGTTTAGAATTTAATTTTAAC
>Ga0233426_10000901_pt1 | contig 29338 bp, 26 predicted proteins | sample SI_118_April2016_6_FD_179875 | JGI IMG/M metagenome (GOLD analysis project Ga0233426, IMG submission 179875) | Seawater microbial communities from Saanich Inlet, British Columbia, Canada - SI_118_April2016_10_MG | ecosystem: Environmental > Aquatic > Marine > Inlet | place: Canada: British... | reverse complement strand
GCATAATCGGTGTGCCCTGCGAGCGTCTGCAGGGACTTGCCCGTCTCAGCGTCCCACACGCGCGCGGTGCTGTCGTCGCTCGCCGTGACGATCCTCCGGCCGTCCGGGCTGTACTGCGCCAAGTTCACATAATCGGTGTGCCCTGCGAGCTTCCGCAGGGACTCGCCCGTCGCGGCGTCCCACACGCGCGCGGTCTTGTCTTTGCTCGCCGTGACGACCCTCAGCCCGTCCGGGCTGTACTGCGCCCAGTACACCTTATCGGTGTGCCCTGAGAGCGTCCGGTCGGAGAATGGGCGGGCGGCGGGGCGGGGGGGTGCCTCGAGCATTTTCTTTTTCTTCCCGTCCTCAAGGCGTTTCCGGACCTTTGCAGCCAGGAGCTTGGCCTCAGCTTGTCGGCGCTCGGCCTCCTCAGCTTGTCGGCGCTCAGCTTCTCGGCGCTCGGACTCTGCTGCCTTAACCCCCGCTGCTGCTACGCTCTCCATGAGCTGGTCGCCGCGGAGGATCAATTCCTCGCGTTCCTTCCGCGATTGCAGGCGGCGCTCGGCTTCATTAGCTTCTTCTTGGCGCTCCTGCTCAGCCATTGCTCGATCCTGCTCAGCCTTTTCTGCCGCCAGTCGCTCCTTCTCAGCCTGTTCTGCCAGTCGCTCCGTCTCAGCCTTTTCTGCTGCTTGCCTAGTTTTTGTTGAACCTAGTGTCACTGGTTTCCCTAGTGGCGGTGGTTTCCCTGGTGGTTTCCCTGGTGGTGGCGGTGGTTTCCCTGGTGGTGGTTTCCATGCTGGTGTCCTGTTTGGTCCCCCCGGTGGTAGTGGTGGTTTCCATGCTGGTGTCCTGTTTGGTCCCCCCGGTGGTGGCGGTGATTTCCCTGCTGGCGGTGGTCCTAAAAGATGCGAGTACAGATTTCCAATATCCACCAATTCACCTTCTGTATATTTTTTAGCGGCTTTCAATAGGGCAGCCTTCTGGGTTTCATTGACCTCATATCCATTATTTGTTTGATTGATCGCATCTATCACTAAATTAAAGTCATCTATTGCAAGCTTCCCGTCTGTCCTAAATTCTCCACTATTTGCGAGATACAATAAGTCTTTCAATAATCCTTTCAATAATTCTCGGTTTATACCCCCCTGTAGTATCACTTCTTCGCTAGTCCCGGGGTGGTCTCCACTTTCTAATTTTTGTCTCACTTTACCAAAATGTGGGGATGCTGATATTACCTTACTAGCTTCATCAGCTCCACCTTTCATAATATTTCTTTTAACTCTTTTAGATCTTTTAACCCTTTTAGATCTTTTAGATCTTTTAACCCTTTTAGATCTCTTAACTCTTTGAGACCTTTTAGATATTCTGGTTTTCTTAGCCCTTGATTTATTCTTGTAAGATCTTCTTCTTAAGGATTTATTCTTAACTTTATTAGATTTTTTAACCCTCTTTTTAATGGAACGCATTTATAATATAATAAATAATAAATTATTTTGAAGATCCAATTAATAAATAATCTTCAAATAAGTTTATGATATCTAGATAATAATCAATGGCCCCAAGGATACAATCACTTTTACTTTTATTCTGATATTTTAAAAGGATCTTATTAGTATCATACAATATGTAAAGCGAAAATATAACAACCGATGCATATGCTATCATTTTATGAGTTTCATCGCTCTGTGGAGAAAACATGCCTATTACTTGGACGGCAATTAGGACGAATAACCCAACGAATAATAATATACCTAACCAAGAAAGATCATAACCGAAATAAACAATCACTAAACCCAATAAGAACATTAATCCGAAGTTTATAATGGTTGATATTACCGCACTTTCAACGAGTTCTTGGTCATTTATTATATGAATAATTGAGGATAAAATGAATCCCATAATAATACTTAATAATCCGAACAGTAATTGTTTCGTTAAGAAAGATTTAGTCTTGAATATACCATAAAATATCGCGAAAAAAGATATAATTAAACCTATCTGAGGTAAATATTTATTCGTTTTCATGAAATTCCCTAATAAGTTTTTGTCTTGATCTAATTTCATAGTTATTACAGAAACGACTAACTGAAATATAAGAGTTAAAAAGATACAACCCATGAGATCTTTTTTCTGGCGTAGTAAACTCGAGAATTTTTTAAGTTTATTATCCATTTTATAAATTATATCATATAATAATTTATCATAAAAATTATATTAAAGATAATCATACCAAGTTATTATATTATGACAGATTGTGAAGAGGATGATTATGGATTAAATGTGTGTTGGGATCTATGGTATCATTCTATAGAAGATAATAATTGGTCGAATGGTAGTTATAAATTTTTATATAAAATTAGAAATTTATATGATATTAAGTTCTTGAAAGATAATATTCAACAGAATTATTTACAGAATGGTATGTTTTTTATAATGAGAGAAGATATTTTCCCTACATGGGAGGATCCCGATAATAGAGAGGGGTGCAGTGTATCATTTAAGATACCTGCGTCTAAATTACACGGGGAATGGAATAACTTTATAGAAAGAGTATTAACCGAGGAAATATTAAAAGACAAATCAAGAGTAGATGAAATAAATGGAATTTCAATCTCTCCTAAAAGAGAATTTAATATATTAAAATTATGGTTAAGAAACAATGTCGAAGATTATACCGATTTCGTGAAAGAATATCCCGCATATATTGTAAAAGAAAAATCTATTACGAAAAAACATATTGTTTAGGAGTATTTAAATATATTTAAAATATATATTTATTTATAAATATGGTTAAACTTGATCCGGATCACCCGACGATAAGAATAATGTTATCTATAATACTATTTTACTGTGTATCTTCATTTGTATTGAATAATTTTATTCAGAAAGATTATGATTATGATTCTATTAAACAGAAGATCCTAAATGCTAAGAAAAGCGAAGACTTAGAAGATCCCGTAGCAGAAATTGAAAAAGTTTCTAAAACTAGATTTTATTTTCTGGCGGCTGTATGCGGTATTCTTTTCATATTATACGTTTATTATAAAACACAGACAGATAAATCCGAAAGTACTGCTATATTTTTATTAATGATTATCGGGATGACGGGGAAATTAATAGAAAAATTAGGTATAGCGAATTGTTTAAATGTCCCGGTCGTTGATCCGAAGGGTGCCCCAAGCAATGTTCTGCTGTTTGATATGTTTTATACTAACTTTTTCGCCTATTTCTTAGATTTCCTTTACGCTTTCGTGGCTGTAATTGTTCTCGGAAAGGGTGAATCTATAATGGGAATGTTTAAGAATCAGAAATTTAAAGAATTAGTTAAAAATAATTTATCAATTTTCGCGGATGGTAAATTAAAGATTAAAAATATCATAAGATTTATTATTTATATATCGGTAATTGTTGTATTCTGGAATTGGGGTTCTATTATAAGACCAAAGATTACATTGTTATTACATAGATATCTAGGTATACCCGTTATTGATAGAAATGAACTCGATCTAGAAGATGAAAAGAAAAAAGAAAAAGAGGGTCATGAACTTGTAACCACCATATCAAGTATCGGAATTATATCCGCGGCAACGGTCGAGGGATTAATTTTTACGGGATTATTATTCCCAATGAGAAAATATTTTATTTATACATTAGGGAATACAGAGGAATATAACAACAATAAATTTAGTACATTAATAAAATTCTTGGTACTCGTATTGGCTATCCCCATATGTATTATTCTTTCTACGAAATATACCCTAGCAAGTAAAAATCCTGGAGATTATAGAATAGAGAAAGTTTCATCTATCGCATTGGGGATGTATATATTAATACCGATAATCTTATTTATGATCCAATCTCTGTTTAAATTAAAGATATTAGATTTCGCTAAAAAATATAAGAATATATCAACGGTCGTTTACATTGTCCTTCCAATTATTGTAGCCTTATTATTAAGTCTTTTGGGTAAAAACTCTTCGGCATATATAACTGGTGACCCAGATCAAGAAAAGATAGTAGAATCTTATATGTCAGAATCCAATACAAGTGAATGCGACGAGAGTCAGAATAAATATAAATATGCGGTAATATCCGTAACTATTTTAATGATGATATTCTCTTTCGGTCCACTACTTTCCGTTAATAAATTGCAACCATTAAGTGGATTATTATATTTCGTCCTTGCTTGTACGATTATTAAGGTAATTTATTCATTCCAAGATAATTTCGAACCCTACAATATACTAAATCCTCTAAGGCATAGCAAGGGTTCAGATGATATTGATTTGGACTCAACTGTAAGTTTAGAAGCCACTATGACAGCAATATTCATTGCGGTTGCATTACTAGTTACATTCAGGAGATTTAATAAATAAACTAAAACGCTGAACCGAAAGATCCTCCACCACTACCACCCAGTGATGTACCCATTTGATTACTAGGTCTTGAATAATCGAAGCCACCGTTGGATACGGTCGAAACCGAAGGAATAGTTGGAGCCGTCGGCGGGGGTTGCTTCGATAGTTCAGGTTTAGGGGGACCCTGACCCGATAATAATGGGGCATTCATTCCCAGGCCGTAATGGGAATCCTGCGAAGGTTTGGTTTCTTGGGGAGAATTCTGTACCGCAGAAGAAACATGAATATACAAAATCCCGTTCTGGATTAGACTGTAAATAATGGGGAATATTAAAAATATCCACGCTAGCTCTGTTTTGTTATACTGACATAAACCGAACATTATGATACCGAGAACAATTAATAACTTCAATTCTTGCATAGTGAATAAATTATGAAGATTGTCCATCTTGCTGGTATTGTACCTACTTAATCTCTGTCTTACTAAGTATATACTAATCAGGGACACAATTGCCACGACACCATAAACAATTACAGGGGAACATAATTTAGTTGTCAATAATTCATTTACATCATTAATTGCTTCCATTTTATAACCTTACTATTATTTTATTTTCGAGGATAATAGTAAATTTGATTTTTAAAAAATAACTTATTTTAAATATAATAGTTATGTGTTTCACGAGACATAAGCAGAAACAGCGGAAAAAAAAGAAAATATATCCCATTGTTAAAGAAAGAAGTTTAGATGATATAAATAAAACCACCCAAGAAGAGTTTCTTAGTGAATGTATATCATGTCACCATTGTAAGAAAATATTTAATATTGGTTCGGAAGAAATAAAGATACACTGTTCAGGGTGTAATCAATTCTTTCATTGTGGAATAGCGGGTAAATGTAGAGGTGCGGGGTGTAATTTACCAACCATGATCGGTCTGAATCATAGATTATCCTGGTGTGTAAATTGTGTTCCTAAAATAGAAGGAAACGAAGAAAAAGTTGATGGTATTGGAACTTGTATTTGCAAGGATTGCTTATAAAAATTATATAAGTGTATAATAAATGGATATTAGGAATTTATTAATGGGTGAGCCTGTTTACGATGACAATGGTAATATTGTGAGACGAGACTTCGGCATCAAGAATGCCGCCTTTATTCTGGTTATAGGATGTATTGGATATTCTTTAATTTCGGGATGCGAGGTTAAATCGGGTAAGAGAAAAATGAAAGGCGGCGTGGAGTGGCCCAAGCTCCCAGACTGTGATCTAGCTTGTGTAGGAGCCATAGTATCAGTCGTCTTACTCGCCATCTTCTCCCTTGTAGTTGGAGGTCTAGACTATGCAAAGGACGCCTGGGAAAAAAAACATTCATAAATAATTAATTCTTAATCTTATTAAAGATTTTGCGACTTGATTCCAATATAATCTTAAATTCTATGTGATGAAGTGAATTTATGATATCTTTACATATTGATCCAATTTCATATATTTCTTTATTTATTTTATTGAATTTATATCCCGTTAATAAATCTTCTTCTATACCGAGTAAATTTTCCTTGATATGATTAAAGAAAGTATATTCTCTATCCCTTTCATTCGTTAAAAATAACTTTTTTTCATATTTTTTAATATTTTCAATGAATTCCGAACTGTTACTATAATCTTTAAGATACCAAGATAGTTTATAAAGTTTGGGATTATCTGTAATTTTATTCCCTTTAATATTCAACCTTGATAAATCTGTTCTCTTATTTAATTTCCGTAATGAATTATATCCAGAATATAAATCCTTGTCTTTAAAATTTATATTTGGAAGTTCCCCCATCATTAATTCTTTATAATTCGGAATATTGTGAAATATAATATTACCCTGTGTATCCTTACCTCTGCGACCAGCTCGTCCACTCATTTGTAGATAATCTTCTTTAGTAAATTGTGGATCATTGTAACCCGAAAAACATACTGAACGAATTGGTAAATCAATACCCATGCATAGTGTTTTATCAGATATAACTATTCCTAATTTTTTTTCCGTCATTAATCTCTGAACAATCCAATTATATTCATCTGGATTCGAATCTATATAGATACCGATCCCTCTTTTTAATAATTGAAACAATGGATCTTCATATTCTATGATTTTCCCGGTAGTTTTCTTTATCTGTTTCTTTATTGATCTAATTTCATCGCCAGACATTGGTTCGTGTGGTGTAAAACAGAAATCCTTGTGTTTTATAAATTGATCTATCATTCTAAAATCGGGATATTTTAAGAACTCGTTTAATTCTTTATTTAGATTCTTAATCTGTTTCTCCTTTTTACATTTTCCTATACATTGCCCATAATAATGAGAAATTTTTTCTATGTATTTATCCCTTTCCCTCTTATCATAATCCAACATTTTTTCTCTTTTTTCCGTAACCGCGTCCTTAGTTTTTATCTTTATTTTAGAAGAATATTCTTCTCTAACTTCTAGATATTTTTCGTAATATTCTCTTTTCTTTTCTAAAATGTTATAATGAAATGGATATTCATCTTGTTCACCCTCCCTTAATTCCGTATCTATAATATTAAATATTTCTTTCGCACTAGATTCTTCCACGTGAAATAAAATCATAGGTAAAAGATCTTTATCTCTGCAATGCTTAAATAACGAAATAAAACTATCATTTTTATTATTTATATCTGTATTGCTTAAACCCCTATTAAAATTTAGAAGGATATCTCTTATTTTATCTGGATATTTTTTATGTATAGTTTCTATATTTTCTTTTAATAATTTCTCATAAACTCGTGTATCATCGAGTGTTAATAATTTATCTTCTTTAAAATAATTATCTGGCGATAAATTATCCATATAATCTTCCAGATCTGTATCTTCCAATGCCTCGGATAATTTTTCATATAAAACAGAACAATCATTCGGTGTAAAAGAAATAATTTTTAAATTATCGATATCTAAATTATTCTCATCTAAGCATGTAATTGGGTGAAGTTTTATTAATTTATTTGAATAAATCCATCTCTGCTGATTGATAAATCTAGTATTATATTCCACATATTTAATGTGATGTTTCGGATAATATTCTTTAAACTTATCTTGGAGATATTCTTTATTCTTTATTGTAGCCGAAAGTGCTAAGAAATTACAATTTAATAATTTAATAATATTTTCATAATAATCATTTAAATTGTGAATTTCATCGAATACAGCATAATTAAAATGAGTTCCTATCTTGTAAATATATTTTTCAATTGTTTCGGGAACACCTATGAAAATATTAGTTTTTTCATTATACGTTTTGTGAGCATGACCTTCAATTAGAAAATGAACTCTGTATCCCATCTTAATGAAACTTGCCCCCACTTGATATGCCACCGGTTTCGCTGGACAGACATATAGAATATTATTATGTAAAATACCCGTTGCCATGGCCACGAATGTTTTCCCGGATGACGTGGGTGCTCTAACTATTACGGAATCTTTATTTTTAATCATTTTTATTACATCTTGTTGCCATTTATCTAATTTTAAAGGACCTCTATCCCAGAAATTTAGGGGAGGTAAAAGATCTCCCAAATCCGATAACATAAATAATTTAGAATCATATTTATTAAGGACTTTTTTAATTTTCCTTAATAACTTCGTTCGTTTTTCTGTAATATCACTCTCATCTTTAAGATGAAAATAGAGGATAAATATATGTTTCACACATTTATGTTTCCAGTATCTCTCAAGGAGATTAAATTTATATTCTTTTTTACCTTCTTCGGTTTTAATCTTTTCAAAGTTCAAATAAGGATTATCATCGTTTATATTTTTTAAAAGAAACTCAATTGTTCTTTTATCTTCTTCAACTCTTTTCTTATATCTTTTCTTATTCTGCTCTAAAATAATAAGATCTTTTTTCTTTATTTTTTTCTTTTTATTTACCATAACCTCTGTTTCTTTATCAAGGTCTTCTATCATATGCTTGAGATTGGTATTTACTGATGAAGATAAATCACGAATAAATACATTAAAATTATTGTTATCCAATTCTTCCCAGAAAGCGGTTTCCATTAACTATATCAAAATTATATAGTGTTACATTTTTAAGTAAGTTAAGCTGCGATTGGTCTATTTAATACCATTAATAGAACATAGATGCCCGCAATCATAACTATTAAAAGTATGATTGTTCTCGCGAATTCCATCATGTTCGTGTCTTTAATAAGGTAAGTTGGTATGAGATCTAAACCTTGAATATTAATATCAACTTCTTTCGTTTTTTCGAATACATCATCGTAAATGGTCTCTAAAATATGCGTAGAAGCAGATTCGTAACCACATGTCTGCTTTTCATAATATTTAGATATTTCTATAATTTTCTTTACTGCTCTTCTAATGTAAGGAGTTAAACGATCTAATATGTGTTTAAGTTTCTGATATTTTCTGCTTCCGGGTTTTATTTTATCTAAATTCATTTTATCTAATCCTATGATATGCATCACGAGATAACCCATCTTTAACATTCTGTCAGAAACACCTTTATCGCATATCATTTCTCCGATATTTAGTATATTCATACATTCCATCGCATGCTCCGGATTCAATGTCGCGATTATTTTTAATTTATCTTCTATGTAATCTATTTCTCTAGGATGTAATTGAGTTATATCGGTATGTTTAGATATTCTTTCTTGTATATTATAATCGTGATCTTTATATTTATCATATAATTCACTATCAAAAATATTATTCATACACATCTCAAATTCAATGGATGAGGGTTGACCTTCAAAAAAACTCTGGATACTCAATCCATCCAAAGCATCGGAAGCACCGGAAGCACCGGGGGTAGTCCTCTTAAATTTCGTTAATTCTATCCAAGCTTCATAAATTTCCTCCATGAGTATATTTACGACAGATGGGGAGGGGATGGCATTTCTACCCTCTTGTATCCTTCTATTCGCGATCCATCTATAAATATCGTCTGTTATATATGCTCCTCTATTCTGGTGAATAAAATTCTTATAATCTTCGACTGTATTTCCTCCCGCCGGATATAATTCTTCGGGTAGGGCTGGTAAAACTCTTTCAAGTTCGTTATTTACCATACTACCTGGGGAACCGAACTGACTCAATATAGCCTCATCTGTTCTATCACCCAGATAACCATCGGTATTAACGTAAAAATTAACTATTTCACATATTCTTACATCATCTAAACTTTTATCTGAATTATTATTGAGAATACACATATTTAATCTATCAATGTCTACAGTAGGAGTTCCCAGTATTGTCCAAGTACCGCTATCAACATTCACTCTATTTCTATTAATTTCTTCGCTCGCTCCTTCGGATGATGATCCAGTATAAATATTATAATTTCCACATTGCCTGTAATAAATAGATAAATCTCCGAATTGTTGTGCTATAACTGAATTATTTGAACTTCTCATTCTATCAAAAAATGCTTGTAATCTCCCTTCCGCTCCAGGTTCTAAATATTCAGGTCGCAAATTATTATCACTCATATCCTCTTCTGTTAATGTATAACAATCTATACATTCCCCCTCCCCCGGATTATCTAGATCTGGTTTAAAATATTGATTACGAGAACATTCAGTCATTTACTATAATTCATAATAATATTTTATTTCTATTCTTTATTTATCATTTTATTAAATTTCGTCAATGCTGTATCTTTATATCTTGAATGTTCAATACATTCCATAAGATCTTTTATAATTTTATCGTCTTTTAGAGAATGAAACTTTAAGATAGCATCCATTCTCGTTTTACCCTTCTTTCTAAAATCGTGATTCTGAATTAATTTTCTATTATTCAACGTTACTCTTATTGATTTTAATGTACCACAAGATGTTCTAAAATTATCTAAATATTTATTCGGTATCCCCTTAGATACCTCATGAATAAAATCTTTTTTCCACGGACTTATCTGATACCATATACGTTTATTTACCGAAGAATATGCTATTCCATCAGTAACACTCTGATCTCCGGTTAGAAGGACATCTTCTACACTATATTTTATTAGTGATATAAAGTCTGGTCTTTGTTTCGGTAAAATATCTCCTCTTAAAATAAAACTTTTATTATTATTAATACCATCTTCGAATAATTTAATTGTCCTGCCATCTTTTAAAATCAGATAAGAAGAATTAAAATACTTTTTTACAATATTATTATATCTTGTTTTTAATCCAGGAGATGTTACTAGACTTATTTCCATTTCTTCATCCTGAGAACAGAACCATGGGGGAATAATTAATTGAAATCTTTTATGTCTATTATATTTTTTACAGATCATCTCTATAAATGAAATAATACACGTATTAGTATGTGTTAAAACACCCTGACCTCTATCATGACCCGCTGTATATGCTAGAGCATAAGGTCTTTTAATAAAATTATGTTTTTTTATTTTCATACTTGTTAACATTAAACCAAGTTGATCTTTACCTACTCCAGTGGGGAACGCATAAGGTCCGTATTCTCCGTTATATTCGCTAACAGCGAAACTATTAAAATTAGTTGCTCTTGGCCACAGTTTTTTAAGGGATTTATATTTAAATTCTTCATTAATCATTGGAACAACAATCATAATATCAAACTTAGGAGGTCTTTTAACGAACTTTAGATTATCAAACGGTTGACATTCCGAACCATCTACACTTTTTTCAATTGATTTTAATTTTAAAAGATCTCCTGTTTTAAGACCAAGTGATTTAAATTTATCTATCGATGATGTGCAGATTGTCACTTTCATATTAGGATACCATTCCCTTAGATAATCGGAAAATGTTTTACAATTAACTATATCACCGAAACCACCGCAGGGGATATTTACTAATCCAACATGAATTTTAGAATCACTTTTAGATAATTTGTTTCCTTCTAGTAGAGTGTGATGTAAAATCTTTATATCTTCGTCATACTTTAATTCATTTATTTTAGTATTTATTAAATTTATTAATTCATATTTATCCATAATATAATATAAATATTATTATTAGAGATATGAAAAATAAAAAGAAAATAAAAACCACGAAAAAAAATAAATCCCAATTTATCGGTAAAGGTTCTTTCGGTTGCGTTTTTAAACCCAGTATTCCATGTAAGAAAGATCTCCCTAAAAGTAAAAGAACACATAAAAAAAATAAAGTCTCTAAAATACTCATTAAAAAGGGAGAAAAAAATCATAGTATTAAAGAATTTAATATGAATAAAATTATTAGAAGTATTCCTAATTATAAAGAATGGTCATACACATGGAAAGAAATGTGCGATCCTCCTTCTTATGAAAATATTAAAAAGTTGGCCGAAATTGATACGTGCTTAAATAAAATAGATAAAGATAAAGATGATTATAATAGATCTTCGCATATGTTGATAGGGGAATATGGAGGCGTTCCCCTATCTAAATACTGCCTGAAACTATTTAAGAAGAGTTCATTTTCGAATAAGAAGTCTTTCTTGAAATTATTCCTAAAACTATTCAAGCTTACCGAACCACTATTTATAGGTTCCATAGAATTAAGTAAAAGAAAGATTTCCCATATGGATCTTTCAAGGGGGAATATTATGGTTAAAGAAAATAGATGTTATATGATTGATTTCGGTTTATCTTGTAGATATAGTAATAAAAAAGATATAAAAAGCAGATCATTGGGCCAACTCAACGGATCGCGGATCTATAATCCTTATCCATTGGATTTTATTTATGCTTACGCATCGGAAGAAGATAAAGAAGAAGAATTGGATTCGTTTGAAGATGGAGTATATCGTAATAATTACGATGAATATTCTTACATCCATAAAAATGTATTTCATAGAAAGAATCTGGAAGAAGATATATTTAATAATTTAACAGGGAAATCTAACAATAGAAAATTAATTGAAAATCTCGACACTTATTCCATTGGTTATCTTATTCCTCATCTTATTTTAGAGATATCCGAAAAATACAGAATAAGTAAAAAGGTTTTATCAAGATGTATGGATTATACTGAAATACAGAATCATTTGGCCTTATTAAAAGATATGACCGAATATGATGCTGTAAATAGAATACCCATTAAAGAGGCATACGAAAGATATAAGAGTTTATAAATTTGATTTAAATAATAAATTAGTTTAACATATAACAATGTTGGATTATTTTGGGTCAATTGTTCAAGACAACAACCAGATTGATAGAGATTTAATACAATATTTTAGAGATTACAATAAAGATCATATCCTTGAGATACTAAATGAATTGCGGAGAGTTGGGACTTTACCCATTGATAATTCTATTTCGGGTTGGATGGTGTTCGTTAGAAAATTTATCATTGATGAAATAAAAGAAATCCTATCTAAAGAAACTCATTTAGCGAAGCAGCGTTTAGAATTCATAAAATATTGTGATTCTATAAATTTTAATCCAGATATTTCACAGAAAATATGCGAATCTATTAATCCCGAAATAATTATAAAGAAATAATATTCTATGAATTATTTTCTATGGAATAGTATAAAATGAGAAGTAGAACCCGACGAGTAAAGCGTACGGCTAGAAAGATCATTAGTAAAGCGCGTTCCAAGATGAAACGTCGTGGAATAAAGAGTAAACACAGGAAGAGAACTAAGGGAAGTAAAAGAGTTAAAAGAGTTAAAAGATCTAAGGGGAAATTACAGAGGGGTGGCACGGCGTATCGCGATGTAGTGGAGTCGGCGCTTCAAAGCCCCTCGGGGGCAGCGGAGACCTTCGCCCCCTTCGATTCAGATGGTGACGGAATGATCTCTGCACAGGAGCTTCCCGGCGCGATGGCAAGCCTAGGACACCATCGGAGCGATGCAGAGATTCCTGAAATGCAGGAGATGCCACAGCACCGGAAGGTGCCGGTGGCCGGGAGAAAAAGGGCCCTTTTAGGGGCGGAGGCAATGACGGCGGCGGAGGCGAAGGAGAAGAAGAGGGCAGATAAGGCGGAGGCAACGGCGAAGGCGAAGGCGAAGGCGGTGGAGGAGGCGAAGGCGGGCCGCGCCGCCGTGGAGAAGGCGAGGGCAAGAAAGGTGGCTCAACGGGAATCCCGCGAGGGGAAACCCTCGAGAAGGAACACCACCTCCGTAAAAGAGAGGGTGGATACTATTAAGACGAGCCATCATTTCCGGACCCTGGATGAGCTGGTGGGGGTTGGTCGGAAAGAAATGATAGACAGTATCAATAAGAGCGACCCGGAGGGCAGATCTGAAGCGGAGAAACTGTTCTTGGAGCAGGAGAATCACCGTGGAACAATTGGGAAAGACGCAGTCGCAGCGTTCCAGGCCCAACAGATGAAGGCGGCGATGGTGGATGCACCTTACGGCATATTCGAGTCCGATCGGGAGAAGGAAACGTGGGATCACCGGTGGGAAACTAGTAATAGACTCTCGCAGCCGGTTATAAGGCCGGGTGAGGCCCAAAAGAAGGGATCGGGAACGACTCCGAGTAAGAAAAAAAATAGGAGATCTGCTTTGGAACAACTAAGAAGCGATAGAGATCGAGCGGCGGAGCCGCCGAGGTCGATCGCAGGAGCGGGAAAAGAACGTCTGAAGACGTACATTGATGAATTAAGTCCTACAGATCGTGCAGGGGCAGAAAAGGCGGTGGGACTTTCCACTGGCTGGGTCAACCCGACCGGGGTCCTAAAAGGTTTGGGTGACCCGCGGCCTCTGCACACTGCGGCATATATCGGCGACACCGCGGGCATCGATCGGCTCGTGCGGGAGGGTGCGGAGGTCAACGCGGTCGACGAGTACGGCAACACGCCGCTGCACCTGGCGGCGGCCAAAGGCCACGCGGAGGCCGTGGAGGCGCTGGCGCGGGCGGGTGCGGAACTCACCGCCGTCAACAAAGCCGGCGACACGCCGCTGGACCGGGCGGCGAGGGAAGGCCACGCGGAGGCCGTGGAGGCGCTGGCGCGGGCGGGCGCGGAGGTCAATGCCGTCTCCAGTGACGGCCTCACGCCGCTGGCAGCACAGCAGCAGCAGCAGCAGGAGCAGGAGCAGGAGCGGCAGCAGGAGCAGGAGCAGGAGCAGGAGCGGCAGCAGGAGCAGGAGCAGGAGCGGCGCCACGCGGCTTTTGTAGCAGTTAACCGCGCGGCTATCCTGCCGCCAGCTGCGCAGCATCTGGCGGCGCTCACGCAGCGGAAAGCTGCGGCGATCGTCGCAGAGAATTACGAAGAGGCTGCGAGGGTGCGCGATGAGATCACAAGACTAGAGCAGCAGCAGCAGCAGCAGCAGCAGCAGCAGCCAACGACGCGCCGAACAACGACGGGCGGCGGCGGCGGCGGCGGCAGTGGTGGGCGTGGCGGAAGACCACCACCGCTACCTTCCGCTGGCGCATCATCATCGTCTCCGTGGTGGAGGACCACCGACAAAAGCGGCCGTCCGATCTGGCATAATCGCGAGACAAATGATACGTCTTGGTCCGACCCGAGTCTAATCCCAAGCACGCAACCGCAGAAGGTACGTCCGCGAAAGTCCCCGATGGCGCGCCCGGTCCTGGGCGCGCCACCATCGTCTCCGTGGCGGAGGACCACCGACAAAAGCGGCCGTCCGATCTGGCGTAATCTCGAGACAAATGATACGTCTTGGTCCGACCCGAGATAAGCCCAAGCACGCAACCGCAGCAGCAGAAGGTACTTCCGCGAAAGCCTCGATGGCGCGCCCGGTCCCAGGGGCCAGGAGACGGACCACCCGCCGTGATCCCAACTAGTTCGCGACCCCACCGCCAACCTCGAGGGACCCGGGGCCGAAAAAAGTTGGGTGGACACCGCCACCTCCTCTTCGAGGAATGGGAAGATAAGAAATCTAAGGAAATTATTTTCTATGGAATAGTATAAAATGAGAAGTCGAACCCGACGAGTAAAGCGTACGGCTAGAAAGAGCATTAGTAAAGCGCGTTCTAGGATGATCCGCCAACGAAGACAGAGTAAACGGGGAAAAGGAACTAAGAAAAGAAGTCTATTTAAAGAATTAAGTGAAACTTTAACTTTACCAGAATTATCCTCTGTTTTGGAATATCCTAAAAATAAAAAGGGGGACCGACCTATTATATATGTTGATTCGGATTCGGCGTCCTCTCAGAAGAGTAAGAGTAAGAAGAGTAAGAAGAGTAAGAAGAGTAAAGCATGGTCCGCAAAGTTACATGGAAAGGGCACTAAAGGTAAGAAGGGTAAAAAGAGTCATAAGAAAAAGCACAAGAAAAAGAAGATGAAGGGGGGCATCATAACCGTCTAGGACGAGTCTACTCCTGACTCAACTGCGGGCAAAAGTGACCATAAATTATCGGAATTTACGGTTTATAGAGAAAAGGATGTATCTCCAAGCAATAAACAATTCTTATCTCTTGGAGATACAACCGGTTCCCCTGTATACGATAGACCGGGAAACCTAATCCACGGACAAATACATTTATCTCAGAGAATTGGTAAATTAGAAACGGAACCAACTTTTATAAATCTTTCTAATGGAGATAAAGCAGAAGTAGTAAGGTCAGAACTATAAAAATGAAGCTTTCTCAAGGTTAGCATTTTCACCCATTCCTATTGATGGTTGTCTTCCATGAAATGGAGCCATTAATCTATTACATTTCTGATCATTTAAAATTTCTAAAACTTGTATCTGTCTATATTTATTATCACCGCAATTATCGTGTTTTCCGAATGCCCTTGACATTCCAACATCAATTCTCCATAATCTTTCTCCGTATAATGAATTCATAAATAAATCGTTCATGAATTGCGGAGTATGAGCTACAATAACTCTCTCAATGGGTTGTAGCTTTTTATTTCTTTTATTAATGATATCTAATAATTTTTCAAATCCTTCTAAAGTGTTTTCACCCTCACCGTCATCCTCGGAATATAACCTACACCAGAAGGGCGAAAGATCATCGTCGTCCCTAAATATTTCATCGAATACCTGTTCTTCCCTTTTAGTTTCTTGTTTTAAGAGCCATTTCTTAACGACTTCATTTATTTCATGTAAGGAATATTTAGAAACTAATTCATGACTCAATCCCCCATGGACGAATAAATTTTTACCCACGATAGTTATGCTTTTTTTCTGTAAGGCATAATGTTTCGCAATGTTACCACCACGTTCAAATACCTTTAATCGGTGATAATAACCATAAGGATAACCATCGTCGGTCTTTTTTCTGTTTCTTTCGTTAGGTGGAACGAACTCCAAGAACTCTTTAGGGGAAACGTATCTGAAATCTCTGTCAATATTCATTAACTCGTGATTTCCAATCATCCCTAAAACTCTACCCCCAACCTTTTTCGCTTGGGCATCTAATTTCTGGAATATCTGTATGATCATCATATTGTTTCCTTCATCTTCGACTACATCATCTAAATCCGCTACACAATTCTTAACCCAATCGTCGGGTCTGCATCTATCAATCTGATCTCCCAGTTGGACAACCCAGGTCGCTCCCCCAGTCCATTGTATATTCTGAACGTTGTACGGAAAGATATCTTTTGAAATCACCCCGGCCAACTTTAATGCTATGAGAGTTACGGTGAGATCTCCGTGGAGGTCTCCTATGGCAATAAGTCTATTAACGTGGGGGTAGATGCCCAACGCATCGTATTTCTCCATATTTTTCTGTAAGAGTTCTTTCTGTAACTCTTCTTGCGATTTCTGGTATTGTTGTTTCATATGATGATCATTCTGAGCATATTGTTTCTCAACGGGAGTTAGAGGCTCCGACATTCTTCTTTCTCTCGGATTAATACTTGGCTTCGGTGGACTTTTATGCATCTTAATATTCTGCATATTCGGTGTTGAACCTCTCCTCTGTCTTCCTTTTCCCTTGTCTGTTCCGGTATTGTCAACGCTCACCGATTTAATATTGGGATCTGTATTAGTGTTAATGTTAGGTTGAGACATTGATCTTGGTCTTCTACTTTTATATTTTTCTTGTTTCGCTTTACACCATCCCTCTATACAGATGATAACTTGTTTTCGTGTATAGTTTCCCAGTTTAGATACTTCAATAATATCATGTTTCACACAGAGTTGCGCTAATTCTTTATCGGCGAGTCTGGAAAGATTTATATTCATTAATATTTATCACATTATAAAGGAAATCTTTTAAACTTATCCCAACTAAATTTGATTTAAACTTTAAAGGAATAGTAATTAAATAGAGAATGTCTGCTACTAACACCGATTCCGCGATGAATGCGATGCTTGCGAAAGATTACGAGAAAGGGATGAAAGGATCTTCTAAGGATCAGACTGAGTTTCGTGTCCCTCCTCTTGGATGGTATGCCTCGGAGAAGTTCGACGGTTACCGCTGCCTGATTTTCTATGATTATACCGGTCGTCTGGTTTTCATATCAAGAGCTCAGAAAGAATTCAATGTACCCGAATGGTTCAAGGAAGCGATGCCTTCCGAAAAACTCCTCAAGGGCCGAGTCTTGGACGGTGAGCTGTGGGCGGGCAGGGAAAACTTTCAGATGATGGGTACAGTCAGAAAGAAGATACCGATCGACGAAGAATGGTTAAATATTTCTTACAATGTTTACGATATTACGAACAGTGGAAAGACCTTCTTGGACAGACAGAAAGATCTTATCACCATCACGAAGATTACGCAGACATCGTGGAATAAGAAACGCGGGGATCTACCTTATCCGTTCAACAAGCATGATTGCCCTCTCGTTTATACGGATCAGAAGAAAGTAACGAGTCTCAAACGTATGGAGGATTACTACAAGACTATCATTGATGCGGGGGGAGAGGGGATCATGCTGAAACATCCAATGAGTCTGTATAAAGGGGGGAGGTCTTCTGACATGTTGAAATACAAACCCTCTTTCGACCGGGAAGCAGTGATCATTGATTTTAATCCGGGGAAGGGGAAATACAAGGGGATGCTGGGTGGATTCGTGTGTAAACCCCTGGTCAATCACGACACCTACATGACCATCGACCAAGATCCCGATCACGAGTTCACTCTTTCGGGGATGGACGACGACGTCCGTCAAAATTACAAGGAGTCTCATCCAGCGGGGACAATCATTAACTATGAATGTTCGGGTTTTACGGATAAGGGTATCCCCCGATTCGGGCGTTATGTTAGGATCAGAACCGATATAGTCCTCAAGGATGAAGTCCCCGATTGTCACGATAATCTAGATAAGATTGTTAAGATTTTTAAAGCAATTGAAAAGAAGCACAAGACGGAAAAAGACTTCTTTAGGGCGAGGGCATACACGAAAACGCTCCAAGGTCTAAAAGAATTTACGAAGGATTCCGATATCATAGAAGAGAATCTTTCTAAAATCCCGGGTCTAGGAAAAGGTATGAAAGATAAAATCCGCCTTATCATTGATACGGGAACTTGCCCTGAATACGAAAAAGTTTTAGGAAACAAGGGTGAGTTAACTCTCAAGGAGGTCTTCCAGATTATTCATGGTATAGGACCAGGTGCCGCGAATAAACTCATTAAGGCGGGATTCAAGAGCATTGAAGACTTGAAGAAGTGCGAAGATATAGGTAAGCATCTAAATGATGTTCAGTTGAAGGGTCTCAGATATGTTGATGATGTTCAGGAGAGGATACCTTTTCTGGAGATTCAGAAGTTGGAAGAAATGTTCAAGGACACTCTGGAAGAAATTGACAATAGAGCCGAACTTACTATTGCCGGTTCTTACCGTCGCGGAAAATCAGACAGCGGGGATATTGATATTCTTCTAAAAGCAACGAAGAAGGACACCTATGAAAAGTTTATTGACTCACTAAAAGATAGGGGATATCTAGTAGATGATCTTGCTAGGGGATCAAAAAAATACATGGGTATGGGGAAGAGTGACATGAGTGATTTCGCTAGAAGGATTGATATCATGTATACGAAACCCGTAGAGTATCCCTTCGCCATCCTTTATTTCACTGGGTCCATGGAATTCAATGTGAAAATGAGGAATGAGCTTCTAGAGAGAGGATATACTCTCAACGAGTATGGTGTGAAGTTCGTAGATAAGGAAAAGAAGTTCACAGAAAAATTCAAGAAAGAAAAAGACATATTTGATTATTTCGGTTATGATTATGTTGAACCTTGGAATCGCTAATATTCAATCGTTAAATCTTTAATTTCTGACACCAAGCACCGCAAGCTTTATCTTCTAATTTAAAATTAGTATTGTATCCGTGATAAATATAAAATATGATTAGTGATCCTATAATTAATTTTTTATTTTCTTTTAAAATGGGTAAAGAAGTTAAATCTGTCATTAATAATGCAATAATTAATAATGTTACTAATGTTAAACAAACTGTATTCATTTATATTATAAATATATAAAACTTATCCTATATTTTTTATGAAATGAATTACTATCAGATTTTACAAGTTGATAGAAATGCGACTACGAAACAGATAAAAAAACATTATTACAAATTAGCGAGAAAATATCACCCCGATAAACACAATGGTAACCCACAGAAATGCGAAGAGTTTAAATTATTATCCGAGGCCTATACAACTTTATCGAACCCGAAAAAAAGATATCTCTATGATATAAAAATAGATTATAATGTGAACGAAGAGTTTGATTTACATTTTACTGAAAGAGACTACGAATTATTACATTCATATTACGAAAAAATAATGAATTCAACCGAGATTAAATTTATAAAGGTTCTCTATAAATCTTTACCCGAACATATTAGAGAAAATGTCATAAATAAAATGAAATATAAATACGATGATTTGTTTTATCCTAAAAAAGAAGAAATATCTACAGGATTAATTTATGAAAATATAAAAACGATAGATGCATCCAATATAATAGAAGATTATAAGATTAATTTATGTCTTAAATTTTCAGATATCTATGAAAATAATTTTAAACAGATTAAAGTATTAACTGAAAAGAGATCTTATCATTTATTTATCACGAAATACAATTACAGAATAAACATCAAAACCGATAATAGTTTCCTTGTAATAAATATTTTAGGAGATCTTCAAGGATTCAAGGTGAAAAATTATGATTTAATCTGCGAACAAGAAATAAATTTATATCAATATTACTATGGTGATTTTTTTTCTTTTCGTTTAGGGGAAACTGATATTATGGTTAAAAATAGTAAAAATAATACTCATAGTATAAAGTATTTAGGTCTAAAAGATCCCATGAATAATCGGAGGGGTGATCTTTATATAATATTTCGTTTAAATCTGGATAAACATAATCTTCAATCCGAAGAAGATAAAAACTTAGTTGAAGTCTTATTCAATTAAATAATTTTCTAAGTATAAGTATAAATGCGTTCAAAGGGGAAATCTCGGATAAAACGAAGTAAGGTTTCTAGGAAAAGGACTCAACGAAAGACTAAAGGAGCGAAAAGATCTAATAATGATTTGAAAAAATTTAAGAAATTAGAAAATAAACTGGAAAAACTTCATATGAATAATGCGTCTAATAAAGAAATTGATGAGACTTCTAAACATTTGGCAGATCTATTAAAAAAAATCAAGAAATCGCGAGTAAATAAGGGGAAGAAATCAAGGGTTAAGACTAAGGGGTCCAAGAGAAAAAAGAAAATCACCAAGAGGAAATTACAGAGAGGTGGCACGGCGTATCGCGATTTAGTGGAGTCGCCGCTTCAACGCCCCGAGGCAGCGGAGACCTTCGCTGCCCCCTCGGCGCTTCAAGCTTCCATCGTTGATGATGATGATGATGATGATTATGATGATGATGATGATGATGATGATGAGGAGTGGTGGGAGGCTAAGGCGGCGGTGGCCAGAGAGACACAGGCGCTAGAGGCTCGGCGCCAAGCTGCCCGGGAGTTGGAGGAGGCTAAGGCGGCGGTGGCCTGGGCGCGAGAGGCTCGGGACCGAGCTGCCGGGGAGTTGGACAGAGATGAGCGGGCGGAGGAGGAAGCGCAGTTCTCCGTCGACGATGTGGTGGAGCGTCGGGACGAGGGCGAGGAGTGGGGCAAGGGCTACGTCAGGTCGCTGGAGCCGCTGACGGTCTCCTTCAACCTCGACGAAGGCGAGGGAGACGACACCGATGGCTACGAGTGGGACCAGGTGCGGGCGGTGTCGGCGGCAGGCGCAGCTGGAAGGGCCGCCGACACCGCCGTGTGGAAGCTGGAGACAGAGGCTCGCCCGGTGGCCGCGGAGCGGCCGGCGCATCTGGACGCGGCCACCGCCGACGAGTTCTCCGACGATCGTGCAATGAGCTCCACTGGTGGTACGGGTGGAGCTCCGGATGGATGGGAGACACACATGTCGCCCACAAGTGGCGAGACTTACTACCACAACCCACTCACCGAACAATCCATCTACGAACGCCCCAGTCCTGCGATATCTTTCGAGATTGTAAAGAAGATCTCGGGAGGATCGTGGGGATCAGTGTTTAAGGTAAAAAAGGAGTATGAAAGTGATCGAGGTGCCCATTATGCGATGAAAGTACTGGATAAGTACAGGGGAGAACGCGCCCTTGATGAATTTTCGATCGAACATATCATCGCCGAACGTAATATTTTACAGGAGATCACACGAGAAAAGGTTCCATTCGTTGTTAGAATGCACTATGCTTTTCAAGATCAGGATCGTTTATACTTAGTACTCGATTATCTTCGCCCGCGCAAAGTGGAGGATGGTAGAGATTTGAACGAGATACTAGTAAGCACCGGCAGCTTCGCAATCGAAGACATTCAACTTTTTACTCCACAGATCGTTCTTGCCCTTGAGGGATTACACCAGCTTGGTATAGTCCACAGAGATCTGAAACCAGCCAATATTGTTCTTGATAGATTTGGAGGGGCCAATTTAGTCGACTTCGGCCTGTCTCTGAAGGTCGAGTCAACTCTGACAGCGACCAGTGGTATGAAAAATATGGGGCAGGCCGGTACTTATGAGTATAGGGCCCCAGAGGAAACTCACCCAGCGTCGGTACCCACCGACAACGGTAACGCGGTGGACTGGTGGGCATTGGGGGTCATACTCTATGAATGTTATTTTGGGCGACGTCCGTTCGATTACCCCGATACAGGGAGGGAACTTGTTGATAGGGAGACACTGTATGATAATATTCGCCGCACCAACATTGTGTTTCCACTGTGGGCTGATGAACGGATTACGTCCCTCATCACTGAACTGTTAAAGAAAGACCCGAAAGAGCGCTTAACAGATCCGCAAATGATTAAGGAACATCCGTTCTTCGAAGGGATAGACTGGGGAGAAGAGATGGAGGAGGGAATACAGGTGGTCTCCCCAACGGCTATCGTTGAAGATGATGATTATGAAGAACAAGAAGAAGATGATGATTATGAAGAAGAAGAAGAAGAGGACACGGCCGGGATGCGCGTCGGGATGCGCGTCTCCATGTGGGGCTGCCGGTCCGGCTGCGTGCGGGACGCCTGGAAAGAAGACAGGAAGCTCTCCTGGGCGGACGACGGATATGCCGAATTCTCTGATTTTATTCTACAATAATTTAATTCTACAATAATTATATGTTAACGAAAGAAAGCAATGAACTCATTAAAGAATTAAAACCGAGGATGAAATATAAAGATCTCCTCAATAACACCCACTTAAAGAAATTATTTCATAAATTAGAATCTTCCGAATTTGACTACGAAATGCCCGAAATAGTTCATAAAACGGGTAAATACCCGTGTAATCAATTTATGGTTAAGAGATTATTCAATAAATCGCAGAAATATCCCAATATTAGTTCATTAAAATGGTCATTAAAAAGTAAATATACCTCCCAGATTTCTTTAAATGTATATTCCAAGGATATAAGCGAAATAGATTCAGAAAGACTAAATCTTTTAGTTTATGCTCTATCTTTTATCTCTTCTTTCTCGAATAGAAATAGAACGATAACAATACATCTGGTGTTATTGGGTGATAAAAAAAAATATACGGGTAAATTTACTAGAAATGAAATAAATACAGCGGGATGTAAATTTAATGATTTTACAGCCGAAATATGTTCTTGGAGATTAGAAGAATGTATCAAGGTATTATTTCATGAATGTATCCATGCCTTGAGATTTTCGTCCATAGAAGATTCCAAGGAAATATTAGATAAATATAATAAGAAATATAATTGTAACTCCGATGAATTAAGAATAGACGAAGCTTATACCGAAATATGGGCCAGAATATTAAATTGTTATTTCGTCGCGAAATTAACATCTTTAAGTGAAGATAATTTAGATTTATATAAATATTTCTGTATTTTATTGGGTATAGAAAGGGAGTTTTCCTTTGTACAGGGTTTTAAGGTCTCCAATGACTTAAAGGGTCGCGATAAAGCGATCAATGATGTAAATAAAGAAACAAGTGTTGTATCTTATTATATCGCGACCGCCGAAATATTTAATAATTTCGACAATTTCTTAAGATTCTGTTTCAGGGATAATAATCCAATGTATTTAAGAGATGGACGATTATTTAATTCTTTTTTATTGGGATGTAAAGGAGTCCCAGTAAAAAGATTGAATAAAAATAATAAAAGTTATAACACAATGAGAATGACAGCTATAGAATTAAAAATTTAATACTTAGGCCGTTGGGAAAACACCCTCCTTGTTCGGAAAGTGAACCTTCAGGTAAGTCTGGAGATTGAAGAATGTGAGTTCATCTCCCTTGTTGATCTTTAGAAGCTTGCGCATCGGACCATCGGGGAGGATCTTTCGCTTGTCCGCGGCATTCTGAAGATCGTGTGCCTTGCAGTAGGCATTGATCGCCTGGGTGACCGCCGTGCGTGCGATTAATTCATCTTTTCCAAGATTTAGGAAAGATCGCAGTTCATCGGATACTGGACCGGGCTTGGCGAATCCAGTGGGGGGGGCATCGGGATCAGTCTGACGCTTACGTTTCCCCTTAACACGCTTCTGTAACTGCTTGTGATCACGATGAACCTGTTTCTCGAGCTTTAGGGCCTGCGACTTGAAGGCGCGAGCCATTGTCAGGAATGTATCCGCCATAGTCATTAGCTCGGAGAATTGTTCGGAATATGGGGTATCCGAAACTTCTGGTGCCGGTGCAACAATGTCCTCATGGACCGGTACCTCGGCTGGTACCTCGGCTGGTACCTCGGCTGGTACCTCGACCGGCGCCTCAACCTTCGAAACCTTCGCCTTAGATGCCTTTTTCGCCTTCGGATTAGAACTCTTTTTCGCTTTTTGAACCATTATATCTTAATTTACTTTTTATTTCTCTCAATCAACCGCACACTATAGTAAGATATGTTAATATATTTTTAAGTAGTTTTTCATATCCCACAATCATCATATAAATGATACCCAATCCTGATGGGTCAAGAAACAGGGAGGCGAAACTATACTTAACGCGATTATAAAATACATATAACCCAATTTTCTGTCAGATAAATTAATGGCATTCTTAAATTTAGATACATCATGAATTATTAATTCTTGAAGATCTTCTTTACAACTATAATTCATTACATCTGAAACGGGGGTCGTGAAAATTCTACCATCGGGGGGGCAGATGTTTATCTTGGACTCAGTTGAAAGTTGGGCTCTATAATTCCATAGATCTTCTAACTGCTTGTATAATTCCTTTAATCCTCTCCTACTCATGTTAAAAAACCAACTAATCTGACAGGAATATCCGTTCAATTCTATATCCGAGAAAAGATCAACTAATTTCTGTTTTATGGATGCTTTTCTATCTCTTAATACAATTTCCTCTATATCTACGAGCAATTTATTATCTTTTAAAAGTTTAATTTTCTTTTTCACCTGTTTTAATACAATATCTGGAAATTTTTCGGTTGTGTAGGGATTGGGATAATTCATCTGTATTAGTTTCAAGATAGATCTTACATCGAACCCCCATTTAAATCCCTTGGGATCTTTATAAGAATAAAAATATTTATCTTCTATTTCATTTAATAAATCATACGTATAAAAATCTTCATTATTATTACAATTTTTCCTTAACCGATCCATTACTCTTTTTTTTCGGTATAAAGACTGTATCTTAATAATTTTTCCTTCATCATAATTGTTAATTTTATTCATATATTTACAGATTTCATCATAGTAAAATTGTTTCTTATGATTACCCTTTTTTTCATTTATTCTTCTAGAATAATATACTTTAAGATCTTTCAATAAATAATCTTTTACTTGAAAAGTAAAATTATCATTGATGATTAAGTTATTAGAATCAATTAAATGAAATCTTTTATGTTTATTACAATAATTCCCATATTTTTTAAGATAATTACAATTCTTAGTTTCTTCGCAAAATCCACACAATTCCATTCCTATATTAATTTCTTTAAAAATATTTAAATAAATTTAAAAATCTGTCCCACTCAAAAAATACTTAAAAATTTGATTGTTAATAATGGTATAGTAGCATATTAGAGCAATAAAGAGATAAACAATAACAAGAAAGAAATAATAAAAAGAAACAACAAGAAACAACAAGAAACAAGAAAAACCGAAAGCAGTATGTCTGGATTCAAGCCACTCAAGCCCGAGAACGTCGATACCTCCAAGATTGAAATTACACCGCTCAAGAAGCTGGACAATGGGGCCAATATTGCCTATCTAAATTACGATGGGAAGCCTATCCACATTACTACCCCGGAACTCGATGTTCCGTTCGATGGTCAATGGTGGCCAACAGATGAAACCAACGGGAAGTGGTCTCTAAAGGTAAATCTCCGAAAGGGTCAATGCGATAAACTTATCTCTCTTCTGAATGGAATGGACGATCTTCTTAAGCAGAAGGCAATGGAGAATAGTGTTGCTTGGTTCAAGAAGCGGAATATGTCCGCCGAAACGGTTGATACACTCTATACGCCCATGCTAAAGGAGGATATTGATCCGGATAGCGGAGAACCGACAGGGAAGTACCCACCGAGCATGGCATTCAAGGTGGTGAAGCGAGATGGAAATGTGACATGCAAGGTGTATGGAGATAATAAGATTGAGTTTAATGTTACGGATGAATCTTCGGATGATTTCGTGAACATGACAGATCTTCTTAAGAAGGGTTCGAAGGTTAAGACTCTACTCCGATGCAATGGCCTGTGGGTAGCGAACGGTAAGTTCGGATGTACTTGGAGGGCGGAACAGATGAAGGTAACGAGGGCGGCAACATTTGATGATTATGCTTTCGAAGATTCGGATGAAGAAGAAGTAGAAAAGATTGATCAGAATTTCGTTGATTCTGAAAGTGATGAAGAAGGTGAATCGGGTGGTGGTTCAGGTGATGGTGGTTCAGGTGATGGTGGTTCAGGTGAAGGTAATGGTGACAGCGAAGAGGATGCTGTTGAACCCAAGAAGGCACCGAAGAAGCCGCGCAAGGTTTCCAAGAAGTAGATAATAAACCACTGAAATCTTAAACTTTAAAATATAATCTTATAAAATTAAATTAAATTTTTTATCTTAATCTTAATACCAGATGGAGTGTTGATTCCTTCTGGATATTATAATCCTCCAGAGTTCGTCCATCTTCTAATTGCTTCCCAGCGAAAATAAGTCTCTGTTGATCGGGGGGGATACCTTCCTTATCACGAATTTTAGCTTTAATATTCTCAATTGAATCGGAACTTTCGACATCAAGTGTTATCGTTTTCCCGGTTAAAGTCTTTACGAAAATCTGCATTTATTCTAATATATATTTTAATTTTTTATTTCTACATTGTAGATTGTATTGTTTTTAATTTCTGTATAGTTTTATCTAGTTCGGCTTTGTTGTAAGATGCACCCCCACTTTCTTCTTTTTTGTCTTGTGTTTCATCTTTTCCCATAAACTCATTAATAATAATCACGAAAACAATGGTCAATATAGTTGCCGTAAATATATCTTTTGTTGCCATGAAAAATGAACAGAATATGAAAAATCTTCTAACATATGGACCCGATACAACTTTTCTAAGATCATCATCTAATTCATCTATAATGAATCTTGCTCCTATATTTAAGAGAATCATGGTGAAACCGATAAAATATTTATTGGCATTTAAGTTTTCTGCTCCCGCTTTAAAATATTCACCAATCTTATCAATCATATATAATTTATTATTTATTTTTGTTTGTTTGGATAATGGTTCACAAAAATATATATACTATATTAAATAATGTTCGGAGCAGAATTATCAGAAGTGTGGCAAGATTATAAACCGAAAAAGAATAAAAAAAAAGATAAACCATTAACACCCGATGAAATGGATTCGGGATTACTATTGGAAAAAAATGATAAATCTTTAATTAAAGATGAAAGGGAAAGACTTTCTTCATTGGTCGATGATAGAGAAAAAGATTACAGATACGAAAGAGTTAATAGAAATGTCGTAACATTTGATAATCCATATGGTTTCGATGAAAGAAGGGAAAAAATTAGACCCACTATGATTGAAGAAGATCCAGATTATAGGGAATTTTTAGAATTCAAGAAAAATAAAAATTCTTTAAATAAGAATGTATCGGATAAAATAATAAATAAAATAGACGAAAAAGATCAGATTAATGAATTAATATTATATATATTTACGGGATTCTTCTTACTTATATTGTATGATAATATTTATAGATTGGGTAAGAAATCTTATTAAATCTTTAATTTATCCGATAAATCTAACATCGTTCTTTCATCGTATATAAGAGATCCTGTGGGTTTATAATTATCTATAGACTTGTATTTATTTCTATTTTCTTTAATTTTAACCTCTTTTTTTAACCCAGTATTCGCTAATTTACTGATACCGGGTAATTCCCATGATATAAATAACCAATTAGGTTCAATATACATGATCTTGAATCCATTATTTTTTAAACTATTAATGACATATGTTCTCATTTCGGTGACTTTATATAACGGAGTTCCAATTATGAATTCGGGTATCTGATAAAAACAATAGGTTCTTTCTAAAGATGAATTATATTTAATTCTGCTATGACATTTAACTAAAACATTATCATAAATTTCTAATCTTTTAATAGTTTTTTCATTTATTGTAGAATAAAGATCTTTTATATCCAAGGTTGACATATTTATCTATTTAAGAATGTAGAAAATATTTGAGATATTTAAATGGTCGTGATCACAACTCTCCGACCACTGGATTCCATCCATGCTGGCCCAGCTGTAGGTTTTCCGGCTGCTCCATTGGCCCACTCGCCCCCCCCGGGAGATTCAGCCGATAGCTCTCCTATATATGTATTACCTTTCTTGTTCTCATCTGTAATATTATATAGCGCCTTGGCATTGGACCTTATCCCCTTTTCGCGAACCACCGACAAGACGACGATTCTTTCTATTTCCGCGCCTCGTGGACTTACGTTTCATGGACTTACGTTTCATAGACCTACGTTTCATGAACTTACCTTTCATAAGACCTACGTTTCATAGACCTACGTTTCATAGACCCTCGTTTCGTCATTTTACCTCGTTTCGTCATTTTACCTCGTTTCGTCATTTTACCTCGTTTTCTCATTTTATACCGTAGAAAACTTTTAAATTACACTGAAATTAAATACTTTATTATTTAAATAATTAATAATAATCTTAATTTATAAATAAAATGACAGACATGAAAATTGACACACTAATTTTATCCGGCGGAGGACCCAGCGGAATAGCTTATTTCGGAATAGTTGAATCTTTATTTGAAAATGATATTTTAAAAAGAGATCTTTCTGGTATTAAAGAAATTTTAACGACATCAATCGGGATATTATGTTCCTTTTGTCTCATACTTAGATTAAGCATGGATGTGGGGAAAGAGGTCGCGTTGGGTTACGATATATCTAAAATGCTTAAAATGGATGATATTAAAATAGATAATTTACTCGTAGAATTCGGTTTATTTGACACGAATGGAATAAGGAATATATTTAAATCTATCCTAAAAAATTTTAAAGGTCTCGATGATATAAATCTTATAGATTTGTATGAAATCAGTAAAATAAAACTAAATGTTAAAGTTTTTAATGTTACGAAAA
>Ga0233426_10000900_pt1 | contig 29353 bp, 15 predicted proteins | sample SI_118_April2016_6_FD_179875 | JGI IMG/M metagenome (GOLD analysis project Ga0233426, IMG submission 179875) | Seawater microbial communities from Saanich Inlet, British Columbia, Canada - SI_118_April2016_10_MG | ecosystem: Environmental > Aquatic > Marine > Inlet | place: Canada: British... | reverse complement strand
TCAAGTTAAGTGCTCCGAAGAGAACTTTTGCATTACCCATTGCTTTTAATCCACCAGCAAGACTCTTTAATGATTTACCTGCTCCTCCACCCTTTGATGGTCCCTTTGGATCTGGAACTTTAACATCTGCTCCTTTTGATGCAATAGAACCCCCATACTTACCAACTTTACCACCACCAATACCCATCATACCACCAACTTTGATAGCTGCTGCTTTTGCTAAATAGATAGGGTACATAATTAAATGTTTCAATCCTTTTTTCAAACTACCAACCATACCACCCATATCCATTCCAAGTGCACTGAATCCTGTTCCCATTTGACCAGCTGCAGTAACCATACCTCCCAATCCTTTAAGACTAGTACCAAGGTATTTATTTAATCCTGCGTTTATTGATTCTCCTGCTACTGAAAAGTTTTCTGATATTACATTACCTAATGAACCAGCATTTTCCATTTTGGAGTTCATCTTCTGTAGTTCTGCTACAGAAACACCTAATAAATCAGCTGTTTGTTTCTTTTGGTAGTAATCCATTTTATTGAATGCATCAATACCACCCAATTGTTTAAGAGTTTCTTTTGTAGCTCCTTCTATATCACCACTATATGCAAGTTCTCTTGCTTTGTTAAGATTAATGTTTTTACCTAACATTGCCCCTAACTCTAATTCTTTTGTTACGGATGTTTCAAAATCAAGTAATCCCTCAGAGATACCACTAAGTGTGGCCATACTTGTACCAAGTTTAGCAGCATATCCAGCGGCTCTTAATATATTCGTACCACCATCTTTACCAAATAATGCAAACTCTTCAGCTGAATTTGCTAAATCTCCCATTAATTGAGCTGGAATGATTCCATTTTGTTTTGCAAACTCTTGAGAGGTTTTTGACATATCTAATGCCACATCAGTTGAATTTCCATTCAACATTGAGAATGAACTTACTAATTTGGTTGCCTCACTACCACTAATACCCATGTTGGTAGCCATCAAACCAACACTTGCTTGTAATTCAAACGTTGCTTTGTTCGTATCACCAAGTGCTGCACTTAAATCTTTAGCAGTTTGTGCTGCATCACCAAATACTAATGATAATACACCTGCTTTTCTTCCAACACCATCTGCTTGGAACATTGAAGTTCCTAATTCTGAATTTACTGCGCCTATCTTACCAACAACAACACCAAGACCTGATATTAAACCACCTACAGCTCCTGTTATGTTACCATATAGAGTTTTAACGGTCATTAATGTACCTTTTATTGTTTTCTTTACACCTTCAAGTACATCATGTTGGGATTGTATTAAATCTTTTTGTTCAGAACTCATGTCAGCATAATTCTGTGCTAAACTATTCTGTTCTTTTAGGTTTTGTACAATTTTAGTATTTCCATGAAGGTTCTGACCGATAGATGCCATCTGGTCGTTATACTCATTTGTAAGAGCCTTTCTACCTTCAACATCATCTACACCCAATTGTGCAATACTTCTATTGATTTCTTGAATTTTAGTTACAGATGCAAGGTCTTGTTTACTAAGAGAACCTTTAGTTCCCTTAATAGTATTTTCTGCTGCAGCTAATGCTAAACCTTCTTTTTGCATTTGGTTTAGATTATCATACATAGAACCCATTGACTTGATAGAGCTTTCTTCACCTTTCAATGCATCTAACTTTTCTTGTCTAAGTTCTTGAATTTCTTTTCTAAGTTCTTTTTGTTTTGAAATGAGAGATTCTAACTGCTTTTGTTCTTTTTCAGTTAGCGCAATAGATTTCTTCTGAAGTGCAATCTTTTCAGCTTGTATCTTCTTAGCTTCTTTTAATATCTCAGCATCATTTCTTGCCATTATAGTCTATTCCTAAGTTATATTATTTACTATAATCTGCGAAAAGCTTATCTAACTCACGCTTTTCTTTTTCGATTTGTTTCATCTTATCGAGTACTACTTTAGGCATACCAGCTTTCTTAGCTTTATCTAAATGTCTCCGTGTAGTATTGGTTTTAACACCATCAAAGAAATCTCCGATAAACTTACTAATACCCAATCCCTCGTTTATGTTTTTTTTAGCCATGTTGTGAATCCTATATATTTGTTCTTATATAAATATAAGACAAAAAAAAAGTGAGGAAGTATTACCTCCTCACATTTACATTTGGTGCTCTACCTCCTTTTTTCTTAGAGGCTTTATCATGTTCTTCTTTTTCTTTTTTCTTTGCTTCTAGTAATTTTTTGAAATAGAAATTTCTCCAATGGATTGGCATGAAGTAAACTTCTGACCAAGTAAATCCATTACCATAGTTAACCATTTCCCAAATCTGAGCATGAAGTTGGATACTATAATCACTCGGAAGGGTAAAAAAACCCAATCCCAAATGGGATATCAAGTGCCTCCTGCTCACCGGTTACATCTGAGGTGAAGTTGAATGTTAAATCCAAATCAGGTGTAAACTCTTGTATATACTTCCTAAGAGCTCTAGAGTCTCTAGCAAGTAAACTGTTTTTTACGAAATTATTAATATATGCTCTATCTTCATTACCACCCACATCTTGAATCATATATCTCAATCGAGTTGTAACATCTTGTGATACGTTATCACCTTTAGTTAATCTATTAAGTGCTTGTATTTCAGCATTAATATCAATTTCATCTTTATGTGTTAATAATCTAAATATAATTTTTTTCTTACCAAGTGGTAAATCAAACTCATATCTGTTTTCTGAATTTAGTGAATCATCTGAGATTTCCTTAACTTGAACCTTAGAAAGGTCTATGTTAACTTTTTGTTTTTCTCCTGATGATGGGTCTGTTATCTCCACTTGATAATCTTTACCATATCCTAAGATACGTGTAGCTAATAAAATAGCATTCTTATCACCAATGAATATATCACCTACATTAACCCCTTCATCTACAACTACAGATTCGAATAATTTATCAAGTACCACTCCTTTTTTAATAAGGTTCTGTGATGCTAAAATATCTTCCTCTTTTGCAGTCATATACTTTATTTCAACTGTACCCTTTGATAGAGGATTCGATTCGGGATAAAGTTTACCCTTTGATGGAAGGTCTATTACTTCCGTTGGAAAATCATACTTTGCCATAACTTATTTAATTGTTTTGTTCGTATATAAATATATAACTTTTAAAAAATGAGAAAAAAAAAGGTTCTCACTAAGAGAACCTTCTTCACTAAAATATATTTAACTTATTTTATTAGAATTCTAAGATAGCGTAATCATAAGATAATGTTAACGTGATTTCTGCTGGGTCATTTGAACTCCAATCTAAATCATTAAACACTGCGTTATTGATAAATGCACCTTTAAGAGTCCATTGTTCAATCTTATCACCAACTGGTCCTAACATATAGATTTGTACATCTTTCTTATAGAAATCTGCATATCCATCTCTACCTGTAATAGATTCGTGTGATGTTCTCACCCATTCCATTACTGCTTGAGCTCCTGAAGGAACGATTGGGTCAAATAATGTAATTTCTACATCTTGCCATTCTCCCTTACCTTTTAATTTACGTTTAACGTTAATGTGGTCTAGGGTTATAGTTTCAAATTGAATTGAAGGTCTATTTGCTGTTTTTATTAAATATGAAGGTATGCCATCGATTTCCATGATGAATCTGTTCTTCATCTTTGGTTCGAAATTGGTATAAAACATATCGTTAAATTCTAATACTTCTGCCATGTTGTTTTTCTCCTATTATATTAATAAATATATAGATTTTTAGTTTTTAATTAATTATGCCGTAAAAGATGCTCCAGTTGGTAAAATGTTGAAATCTAACACGATGAATTCAGCAGTTTTAGTTGGTTGTAAGAAAATCTGTCCAGCCAATATGTTTCTGTCGATTACATCAGGTGTGTTATTACTCTCGTCCATTACCACTCTAAATGCATACAATCCTTGTCTTTGTTGTATTCCTTCTAAATAAGGATTCACAGTATTTAAGAATTTACCTCTCGTTTGAGATGTATTTTGTTCAAATACTAAGTATCTTGATGTAGAAGCAATATACTTCTTAACTTTAATCATCAATCTTCTAACATTGATTCTATCAAGTGCCGATGCTTTATCTTGAAGAGTCTTTTGTCCAAATGCTACGATACCTTCTCCAGGGAACTGAGCGATTGGATTAATTTTTCCTTCATATAATTCATCTCTTTCAGCGTGTGTTAATCTGTTTAATACAGATATAGCACCTACTATACCACCTCTATTTAAACCTGCTGGTGCAAACCATTCGGCTGCAACTGCATCGTTAGAAGCATATATTCCTGGCATCAATACTGATGGTGGAACTGAAATTAACTTGTTAGTTCTTGAATCAATTGTTTTAACCCATGGGTAATATGTACCTACGTAGTTAGAATCAACTGCTGCACCTTGTTCGATAGCTTGTGATATTGAATCACCTGCTCCAACAGAATCACCAATGAAGAAACAATCTTCTCTAGCTTCACACATATCTACTACTTTATCAAATACATAAGAGTGATGTCTTCTTATAATACCAGGTACTGATACTAAGTTGATATCAAAATCATCTGGATTAGATACTGCGTTGATTGCTTGTACATATGCAACTGAACCTACTGCAGTTGAAGTTGATAAGTTAAATCCTTGTGAGTTACCACTTGATATATTAGCTCCTAAATCTTCAGATATAGTTGGGTCAATTCCATCAAATCCACCTTGGAATCCTACTGTAAATTGTCTTTTGTTCATATCAGATGAAAGTGAACCGGTAAGTTCATATCCAAATGGCTGTGCAATAAGTGTTGAATCAAATGCAAATACTACATTTGAACCATCTTCTGCTGATGATGGTATTGGTGATAAATAAGCATTGTTATCTATCTTAACTTGAGCAGTTTCTAAATCAATTCCACTAAATGATGCATTTTTAGATGCAGAGTTGGCATCAGAACCAGTTGTGAATATTACAGCTGGTACAATAGATTCACCTAAATTATGTGAATTAATATTACCAACGTAAATTGGATTGTAATATGCTTCATGTCCAAATGGTCCAGCAACGATAGGATGAGAACCTTCAGCAACACATTCTACTCTTACGAATTTAGAACGGTTAGGGTAATCACCATTTTCTGTTTGTTTTCCATTTGCATCTATTACCAAGTTTCTATCACCAATTACTTTTTTGATGTAATTAGGAGAAGCTGGGTCTAAGTTTAAGTTATTATAAGTTTCTAATACTGATTTTCTTTTATCCGTATCAGAGTATCCTCTAATCATTAATGAGAAGGTAGCGTAATCGGTTGCATTAGATGAACCAGCTGCTTTTACATTAAATATAGATACTTTATATTCTTTATTGTATACAGTACCATCACCGATAGTATGTAACTTAAATAAGTTACTTCTTTCACCAGATACTAATTGTGATTGTATCCATGGTGTAGAAGCGTGTTGCATATCAGTTGTGAAAACTTGATCTGCAAGTGTAATACTAGATACTTGTACTTGTCCAGCTGCAACTCTATCAGCTGCTGCCTTTTCAAAGTAGTTGTATACGTATGCACTTTTTGAACCTCTTGGATTAACACCAAATACATCACCTAAATCATTTCCATCAGATGGACTGATAGATGCAGATATTGCAGATGAACCAGTTACTGTTATTGAGAAACTTGAAGCTGATACTGATGCTTCTAAACTAGAACTTGCTAGTGTACCAGGTCCTGTATGTGTTTCAAATAATGTTCCTAGTATTTGTTTTGCTCCACCCTCATTTTCACTTACTATAGCGATTGGGTTGGTTTGTGTATAACCACCTTGATGACCAACACGAACAATAGTTACTGTTCCTGCTTCTCTAAGATAGTTTTGTACGGTATATCCTGTATAGTATGATCCATCAGGTGTACCGAAAATTTGTTCGAATTCCGATTGGGTGTTTACAATGGTTGGTACGAATGCTGGTCCTTTGTGAAAAGGTCCTATTACAGCTGCTCCGATTTCTCCAACTCCTTGTGATAAGAAAGAAAGGTCATTTTCTCTCGTAAAAACCCCAGGTGATACAATTTTTTCTGCCATGTTATTTTACTCCTTGTTATATTGTTGAATTGTTGATACTCTTATATAAGTATAATCTAATTTACCTAAAATACGTTTTACGCTTTAGCTTCTTCTAAATTTTCATTTTTTTCTTCGGTTGGTGTAAAAGTATTGGTATCTGGATCATAATTTCCATCTCCATATATATCATTTAAACCTTTAAAAAGTTCTTGTTCTTTCTGTACTAAACCAGAGTGTTGATTTAACAAATCTTGTTCAACTACATCAAGTTCATCCATTCTTCTTTTCTTTTCTATTGCCAATTGTCCCAATCTCGTGAATATATTTGCAACATCTTGTCTTAAATCAGTTATTGACTGTACTTCTTCTTCTGTAAACTTAATTGCTTTCGCCATTTTTTTTTAATTTAATTTGAATTGTTATGTAATATATATAAATATATAGATATTTCTGAAACGTTAAAATATTTCTAACTAACTGTAAATGTTAGTGTACTTGAGTAATTACTTAACAAACCATTTGTTGAGTATTGTCTTACTCTTGCATATCTTGTACCAGTTCCAATATCAAATGAATCTCCATTTGTGGTAGTTTGTAAAAATACGTTTGACCATAATGTTTCATCAACCAATGGTGAAGAAAAATCTGAATTGTTATCTATTTGCACATCGTATACATCATTTGTACCATCTCCGGTCCAAGATAATTTAAGAGTACCATTTGTCCATACTAATGATGTTGGTGCACTACCAGCCGTTTCATCTGTATGTGAATTTCCTCCTTTATTATGAGTGATATATCCATTAACTAAATATGTATCATTTGTTTCAACATCAATTGAAACTATCTCAGTTGTTTCATTAACAGCAACAATAGATGTAACATCAATTTCACTAATAACACCTGCTTCTTCTTTAATTAATTTATCATTTGTATTAATGTTCATCATTTCTTTGAATCGATACTCATTATCACTACCATCCTTAACCAACATTGGGTGTTCACCAGTTGCAGTTACTTCACCATCGTTTATATCATAATATCTACTAGCAAATGAATATACCAAGTTTTCAACAGATACATCCTGTGCAGTTGTTGATAATGATGTAGCTGACCAATCTAAGAATGTACTTTCATCTGTTCCCAATCCTCCAATTGAAAATCCTCTCAACTCATCTCCTTCTTCTAAATCTCCAACTTCTATAATAGTACCATCTGAAAGTGTTACAGGAGAATCTACCGTTAAACATAATGCTACCGAGTTTCCATCATATGAATCTACTGCAAAAACAGTTTTTGATATATCTGTATTGTATCTTGTTGCGTGGTTATTATAACCATCGTGAAATTTTCCATTAAGTGTATGTGATTGTGCACCCAATAAAGTTGTTTGAGAACCTGCTCCTTGTGGATTTATTGAACCAACTGTAATTACAGCACTTAAATCTGAATTTGCTGCTATACTTAAAAAACCAGCAGTATTTGCATTAGAATTGAAAGTTGGATTTACTGACCAAGTAAAGTTCTGATGTCTTGAAGATATTTGTGTAAACTTAGAACCTGCTCCTGTGAAACTCATATCATATGTTTCATTAGTAGCTTCTACTGCATATGTAAATCCTCCCAAAGTTGAATCTACAGAATCAATTGCATAATCATCCAACTTTACAATAGTTCCTGCTGAACTATTTATTGCATTTAATGATACATTTGAACTTTGTGTAATGCCCCTTGCTCCTGCTAAATCATTTAAACTGAGTGTATCTCCTGAACTTCTTGCCATGTTATTGTTTCCTATATATTATAAATATAAACTAATTCGTCTATCCACTTATCCTTATTTGTGAAATTTTCTTTCATATATGATTTTAAAGATAAGAACCATTGATTCTTTTCTTCATAAGGAGTATCCGTTAACTCTCTATAAATATCACCAAATTCTTTTTTAGTTGATGCACGATAGGGATAGTTGAAATTCTTACACCAAGTTGTGTGTAAAATTGGTAGTTTACCATAATCTACTGCTTCAAATATACCATATCCAAACGGTTCATTATTAAAACATGAATGTGAGATGCCCCAATCCATATTATAGAATGTATCTTTGTATTCAGACTTATAATGATAAGTTTTCATTTTACGAGTATCCATTTTCAATCCGTTTTTCCAAAGAACATTAAATTCACTTGAATTAGTGAATACATATGATGGAAGTCCATCTAAGTAACGGGGGTTCTTTCTACCTTCACTTCTTGCTGCAAATCCAATTCGCTTTGAATCAGATAATGGTAAGTTTTGTTTAAATTCGTAAAAATTAGGTATATTTTTGTTTTCTATCAATATATCAAATAAACCAACCCATATAGAATGACGTGATATCTCATTTATTTCAGTTTCCCACTCAGAATCCATATATGGATATTGTACAAATGAACTATCATTTCCAAATGATGATTTTATTATATGGTCTACTGAATTATGTAATACATTTGAATGTATTTTATGTTTATTCTCTACTATTACTTTCATTGGAGTATAATGTCCATGTAATATATTGATTCTCCTTGCACCTTTACATAATTCTTCAAATTTTTTAATATCATCTCCATGCCAATGTGCTTCTATTGGAAATTCATAATCATCATATCCTTTTGGTTTGTTTCTATGTAAAAGAAGAATTGGTTTTACATCTAATTTAGGAGCAATTAGTTCCATCCATAAATTAACCCATGTATCAGTACCAGCATTTACCCAAGGTCCACCACCCGTAGTATAATACACATCATATACCATAAATTATTTTTTTACAATTATTTTTCCTGCAAATGTAGTTGAAAATACAACAGTTACTCTGTTTTCTGAGTTTGTTGTTACTGATTGTGCATGTTCTTGTTGTGAAGTTGAAGTATTCCAACATTGTACTATTGGATATTGTTCATTTAAGTTGTGGTCTATTGCATATGAAGATGCTCCACTAACTGTTTCTTTATGAGTAGTTAAATCTGTTATTTGTGATGAACCACTAATTAATGCATCAGCATCTAATTTTGTTTTTACAAGTGCATCAGTATAACCAACCTTTAAATGGTTAGCCTCTATCTTACTTGCTTGACCACTTGATATGGTTGTTGGGGTATTTGTATGATTATTATAATTTAAGTAATATGCGGCATTTTCACCATCTAATAATGTTGAATCATCAGCTGCAACTCCTTGTACAATATGACCTCCCTTTGCAACTACTACTCTACCACTTTCAGTTGATGCAAATGTTACAGTTACATTATTAGTATCTGTTGTTACAATTGAATTTGGTATGAAATAAGAATCATCATTACCATATACTGTTACAATTACATTTTTTGTACCAAAGTTGTGAGTTACTACTTTAGAAGTTGCATTTGTGAAAGTATCTGATACTGTGGAAACTTCTGTAATTTCTGTTGTTACATTAACTAATCCACTACCATCACCTTGGAAAGAACCACTAAATGAACCACTTACGGTCATTCCATCTAAATTACTACCACTTATTACACTATCTGCATCTAATTTAGTTTTTACACCATTTACAAAATGATTAGAACCTGTATCTAATGATAAACTTCTATTTGTTGTGATAGTACCACCACCGGTTAAACCCTTTCCACTACCAATTGTAATTGATGAGTGGTCAATATGTTCGTTTGCTACAAAGTTTGTAGTTGAATCGTGGTCTATTTGAATCGAACCACTAATTACTCCATGAGTATTTCTTAAAAGTATTTCTTCTTCACTACCTAATTTTCCTGCTTTCCAATAATCGTTTGTTGAATCCCATAATAATGAACCACTTACAGTTGAACTACCAGTTGCATCTTTAACAAGCAGACCACCAGATGTTTGAGAACCACCATAGTTAAGTTCTAAGGTATTATCTCCTATATTAACAGTAGTAGAGTCTATTGTTGTTGTAGTACCCTCTACGGATAGGTTTCCTGAAATCGTTATATTGTTTGAAAACGTTTTGTTACCTGCTATGGTTTCATCACCTGTGAGGTTAACGTATCTTGAATCTAGTGAAGTTGTATAAAAGTAATATGAGTCTTCTGTAGCTATTTCTCGTATCGAAGGTGATCCATTATCTTTTTCAAAATAAATTTTTCCATCAAATGTATTAATTGCCAACTCTCCCAACTCTAAGTTGGATGTTGTTGGTTTTCTACCCTCTACTGAGGTTCTTTTTAGTTTAACTACCTGAGCCATATATATGACAATATTTTCCTATTAATAAAATTAAAGTCCTGTTTACAATATACATGACCTTTATATAAAGATATATATGTAATTTGTAAGTTTATAAAAATACGAATCAATAAGTAAGTTTCTTATTTAAGAAAGTTTACTCTTCAATTCATCAATTTGTTTTTGTTGGTCTTTAATAGCTTCAATAAGTAAACCTGTTAGTTTAGCATAATCTACACCTTTAAAACCATTATCTCTATCAGTTACCAATTGTGGTAACACTTTTTCAACATCTTGTGCAATTACACCAACATTTGGTAATGATTGTTGTAACTCATCTGCATTATCATTCCAATCCCAAGTAACACCTTTAAGTGATTGTACTTTTTCTATTGGATTAGAAATAAGTTCAATATTATCTTTTAATCTTTCATCTGAAGAAGCATATGCAACAACATCACCTCCTACGTTTAATGCTCCACCTATACCTACACCACCAGTCACTATAACAGCTCCAGTAGTTTTACTTGTTGAAGCAGTTGAGTTAGAGAATGTAATTACTCCACTCGCACTATCTGATGCATTACTTCTTAAATATTTACTATCTGTTTGAGTAGTAATATCAAATGATGATATATAACCTTCACCATTTGTTAATGAAGAGTTACTTGTTGGTATATCACTTGTTAAAGCAATTGTACCTGTTGCATTTGGTAAAGTTATTGTTCTATCAGCACTTACCGTTGCTGCTATTAATGTTATTTCGTTATCATCTGCAGCATTACCTTCAAATACAACACCATTTGAAGTAGATACAGTTTCTACATTATTTGTAGTTGTTGTTCCAGTTACTACTAAGTTACCAGGAATTGTTATTGTGTCATTTGAGTCTCCAATTGAAGCTGCATTACTTGGAAAAGAACTACCTAATCTTGTTTTAAGGTTAGCAACCGAAACATCTACATCTGTGTTTGTTGTATAAGATGGAGTACCAAATGTACCATCATGTTTTAAGAATTCTCCTGCACTACCTACACTTGGAACGTGACCATCATTACCACTACCAATTAAAGTTCTTATTTCTGTTGCAGTTTGGTCATCAGTTGCATCTGTATCTCCTGTATATCCTAAGTTTGCTAGAGTTAATGTTCTTGTTGTAAGAGTTGTTAAGGTTGCATCTGTAACGTGTCCATTTGTATCTGTAGTTACGTTGAAATCTAAATCAGAAATTACAGTTGCTCCTGATAGTGTACCAGTATCAACACTTAAATCATCACCATTGAATGTTGGGTGAGAATAGTTGTTTGCAGATGCGGCAATACCATCTAATTTATCAAACATTGCTTTTGTCATTACACCAGCAACTGAAGTTGATGCAGCTCCTATTGAAACATTATTACCATCGGATGAGTTTATTGTAACATTTGTTGTTGATGTTGTTTTAGATAAATCAGTTGATACGTTATGGTTAATATCACTTACTTTAGCAGTATTCGCTACAATTTCATCAAATTTTGCTTTTGTTAATAAACCAGCTCTTGTGGTTGAAGCAGATACTAAAGTAGCATTACTACCATCACTTGAATTTACATCAACAGTTGTTTCAGTTGCAGTACCTTCTGATAAATTAGTTGATACGTTATGATTAACATCGGTTGATTTAGCAGTATTCGCTGCTATCTCATCAAATAAAGTTGGAGATAATAAACCAGATACGCTTGTTGTAGCGATTGGAATGACAGCATTAGTACCATCTGAAGAAACTATTGTTCTAGCTCCAGTTGTACCTGTGATACTTAAATCAGTTGATACGTTAGTTACCTTATCGTTGTTATCTGAGATATTACCAATTTCGGTAGAACTAATAGTTCTAGTATTTCCTGCGAGTGCAGTTGAACTTGTACTTCCTAATGTTAATAAAGTTGGTAAGTTTGATATATCCGAAGAATAATCCACTTGTCCTAATGTTATTGCCTGTCCACTAATTGATAAATAATCATGTGAGGTCGTTACAAGTGTTACATCTGTTGAATTATCAGTTCCAGCTGCATCTACTCCAAGTGCCGTTCTTGCTGCACCTGCTGAAGTTGCTCCTGTACCACCACTTCCGATTGGAATTGTTCCACCAGTTATTGCTTGTCCACTAATTGATAAGTAATTTGTATTTGCAAGTGTTACATCAGTTGAATTATCAGTTCCTGCCGCATCTACACCCAAATTAGTTCTTGCCTCTCCAGCATCTGGTAAATCTGATAAGTTTTGGTCTTTTTGTAATTTTCCACCAACTACTGTTGTTAAAGAAACTACATCACTATCACCATTTGCAATACTTGCAGAAATTTCTAACAATGTATCGAATGCTGCAGGTGCTCCACCTAGTAAATCAGATACTTCTCTCTGTACATAAGCAGTTGTTGCTATTTTAGTAGAGTTATCATTATCTGCTTGTGTTGGTGCAGTTGGATTACCAGTTAATGCTGGTGATGAGAACATTGTTGCTTTACTCTCATTTGTTACGTTTCCTAAACTTAAATCGGCTGCGGTTAGTGTTCTTGTTCCAACACTACCATTTGCATCTGTTACACGTCCACTTGTATCTGTTGTAATATTAATATCTAAATCTGATATTACAGTTGCTCCTGTTAATGCAGTTGTATCAATATCTATATTATCGCCAGCTAAGTTAGTTGGTAAGGTATAGTTTATTGTTCCAGCTGCATCTACACCAATTGTAGTTCTAACTGCTGCTGCAGATGTATCATCTAATATTGTTTGTGCGAATGTTGAAGCTATTTGGTCTGAACCGGATACCATTCCACTTCCTTTAAGTATATCAGCAACTGAAACTGATTCACCTAAATCAATTGTTCCACCATTACCAATTCCTATACCTGAATTAGCTAATTTACTATTAGAAATTGAACCAGCAAGGTCATCATTTGTAATTTGATTTCTTGTTATTACTTGTCCACTTATTGTAATATAATCAAGTGTACCACTTAAACTTACATCAGTTGAATTATCTGTTCCAGCCGCATCAACTCCGATTGTAGTTCTAACTGCTCCTGCCGATGTATCATCTAATATTGTTTGTGCAAATGTTGAAGCTATTTGGTCTGAACCAGATACTACTCCATCACTTACTGTAAATGTTACGGTTTCATCTGAAGATTGGTTAAGTGTTATTACACCACCACCATCTAATCCATCACCCGCAGTAAATGTGATTGTATTATTATTAACATCACTTGCTAATGCGTTTACCTGGTCTGAACCAGATACTACACCACTTGGTAGAATTGCTTGTACATTACCTGTGGTTACTGTACCTATTGTTACAATTGAATTATCACCAGCATATGTTCCACCAGCAACACTTCCTAATGTTGAATTAAATGCTTGTACATCTGTTCCAATTACTAAACCTAAGTTAGTTCTTGCAGTTGATGCGTTTGCTAAATCAGATAAGTTACTTGATTTTGCTAATTTTGTTCCTACTGTTGTAGTTAAAGCAACTACATCCGAATCTCCATTTGCAATACTTGCTGAAATTTCTCCTAATGTATCTAATGTTGCTGGTGCAGTACCAATTAACTCTGTAAGTTCTGCTTGTACATAAGCAGTAGTTGCTATTTTTGTAGAATCATCATTAGCACTTGGTGTTGTTGATATTGGTGTTCCTGTAAATGTTGGTGAAGCTAAATTTGCTTTTAAGTTTAATGCAGTTTGACCGGCAGTTGATACTGGCTTGTTAGCATCAGAAGTATTATCTACATTACCCAATCCTAAATCACTAGGTGTTAAATCTCTTGTTGAAACAGTACCGTTAGCATCTGTTACTAATCCACTCGTATTTGTTGTTATGTTGATATCTAAATCAGAGATTACAGTTGCTCCAGTTAATGGAGTTGTATCAATATCTATATTATCACCAGCTAAGTTAGTTGGTAAAGTATAATTTACAGTTCCTGCTGCATCAACTCCGATTGTAGTTCTAACTGCTCCTGCTGATGTATCATCTAAAATAGTTTGTGCGAATGTTGAAGCTATTTGGTCTGAACCAGATACTACACCACCAATTAGTTCAGCAGATAATGTATCCCCATTTAGTATCATGTTAACTTCTGATGTATCTGATACTGCTAAATTAGTATCATCTGATATATCAACAGTTGTTAAATAAGAACCAGTTGCTGCATTTAATGAAGTGTTTAAAAATGAACTAGCTATTGTTAACACTCCACCAGCTGCTATTGTTGCATTTCCACTTATATTTCCAAATATAGAATCTTCTAAATTAGAAAAAGTTACTTTCTTTTCTGTTCCAGCATCACTTATAACTAAATTATCTCCTTGAGCAACCGTAGCTCCTCCAAGTGCATTTAATGCATCAATGTTGATTGAAGATACACCTGTTAAAGCTGAACCATCCCCTTGGAATGAACCAGTAAACGAACCACTAAGGTTCGATTCTGGTTTTACAGATGTTGCGTTATTACTTGAATCGATTTGTATCGTTTCCAACACTCCTGAATTTACCTGTAATGTTACCTTATTACCATCCGCATCTGCTGGAAATTGAATTGAACCTGATATTATGGGGTTGTGTATAATCATTGTTTTCTAATCTCTGTGTTATTATTTACTTGTTATAAATATATTTTTTGTTAAAAGGTTTCCCCATCAACTGTTCCAATTACTGTTGCTGCACCTGTACCGGTAACATCACCTGTTAAGGTTATTTGTGCTGAACTACTAAATACTCCAAGAGCATTTACATTTGCTGTTACTTGGCCACTCAATCCTGCGATATTTTCTACATCTACTGAACCACTTACAATTTGTCCACCTCGTGCAACAACTACATACCCACTCTGTGCAGTTGGGAATGTTGCTCTTATATTATCATCATCAATTATTTGTAATGTTCCAGGTATCATTTGGAAATCATTAGCATCATATACTTGTACGATTGCATTTGGAGTAGATAAATTATGTTCTACACTCCATGTAAGAGAATTTGTAAAAGTTTGTTTTACAGTTGCATTTTGAGATACTGTTATGTTTGTTAATCTTGAACCATCTCCTGCGAATGCAGATGCAGTAATAGAACCTGTGATGTTTAATGAACCACTTAAAGTTCCATCATGGTCAAGTGTTACTACTTCTTTTATATTATCACCAGCAGAACCACTTTTACGGAGGAATAATTTACCATCCGTTACGTTCATTGCCAATTCGCCTTCACCCAAATTAGATGTTGTTGGCTTACTACCTGCAGTAAGGCTTCTTTTTAATTTAATTATTTGAGCCATTTATGAATTTCCCTATTGGTTATCTATTTTTCTTTTTAATTCATCAACTTCTGCCGATAAATCCTTAATACCTTCAATTAATAATGAAACTAATTTATCATATTTAACTGCCTTGTAACCATTTTCACGTGTTTGAACCAACTCTGGAAGAACTTCCTCAATTTCTTGTGCTATTACACCAACATCAGTACCTTTATAAATATCTTGCTTATCTTCATTCCAATCAAAAGTATACCCTCCAATTTTATTTATTTTATCAAGTGCCCATGGTATTGGTTTAATATTGTTTTTTAATTTCTTATCTGAAGATGAAAATGCAATAACATCACTTGTTGCTTGAATATTTCCAGCTACTTGAATATCATCTGATATATCAAATCTAGAATTACCGTGATTCCAAGTAATTGATTTACTAGCTCCTGCGATTATGATACCAGCACCATCAGCGGCTGCTGAATCAGCAGAACCACTTGCAACTGTTATTGTTTTATCTTCTATTGTTAATTCTGAAACTCCCAATTCAACAGCATCACCAAGTACAGTTAAGTTTCCACTAATTACAACGTTACTTAAAGAAGCACTTGCGAAAGTTACATCAGAATTTGTTTTTACATTTTGGTTACTCCCTCCTAAGTATCCCCATTGTGTAGCTGATATGGTAGTTGAACCAATATTTTCTAATTGTGCTCCTTCAGCTGCCGTTAAGTTACTAAGTTCGGTTATATTTGAAATTGGAATTGAACCACTATGAACATCTTCTGCATCTAAGTATGTTTTAACAAGTGCATCTGTATATCCAACTTTATTATTGTTAGTTGATGTATCAGATTCTATTGTATCTAAATTAACTGCTTGTGTTACGGAAATAAATCCTAACTTATTACCTTGTGCAGTAGATATAGTTGTTGGTTTGTTAGTAATACTATTATATGATACTTGAGATGAACCAGATACTACACCACTTGGTAATGATGTTAATACGTTTTCTGCATCTGTTACATCTGCATATAATTCAATATTATCTAATTTAGTATGGTCATCATTTGTAAAGTCATTCGTAGTTAATCCACCATCACCAATTGAATAAGTGGTATTACTCCAAGGTACATTTACATACATTTTTTCCGAGGCAACCTCAACTGGATAGTTATTACCATCCTCAGTATAACCAATTTTGAATCCACCTCGTGTTGATGATGAACCAGCTGGTAGTGAATAATTTACTGTTCCTGCTGCATCAACTCCTAAGTTAGTTCTTGCAGTTCCAGCATCTGCTAAATCTGATAAGTTTTGGTCTTTTTGTAGTTTTCCACTTACTACTGATGTTAATGATACAATATCGCTATCACCATTTGCAATACTTGAAGAAATTTCTAATAATGTATCAAAAGCTGCAGGTGCACCTCCCAATAAATCAGAAACTTCTCTCATTACGAAAGCAGTTGTTGCTATTTTAGTAGAGTTATCATTATCTGATGGTGTTGGTGCTGTTGTTGTTCCAGTAAATGTAGGTGAAGCAAACATTAATTCAACACCACTTTGGAAGTGAGCCGAACCAGTATCAATTGCAATAACTATGTTACCAGTATTACCGTATGCACCACCATCTTCTGTTCCTGTTTCTGTGTGTACCAAACCTGTCGTAGATGGGGATACGGTTGTTGTAGAGTTTACAGCCGTTATATCACCAGCACCTGCGGCAACTAAAGCATCATTTACAGCTTTTGTTGTTGGTATTGAGTTAGGGTCATCTGCAATAGAAGCAGATACGTTAAGAAACGCTGCAGTTCCTATTGTTCTTTTCTTTAATAATCCACTTACATCAAATACTGCATCAAAATCAGATGAACCACCTGCTGCAACACTTGAAAGTGTTAATGTATTAAATGTTGGTGAATCATCTATGTTTAATCCCAAATCTACATTTGTAGAAACACTATTAATACTTGCAGTTATAGAACCTTGATGATTTGATACAAAACTTGAACCACTAACTACAGTTTCAGCATCTAATTTTGCTTTTACATTTGAATCAAAGTTTGTAATCGTGTTAGCATTTACTTGAGCCGAACTACTGAATACATTATCTCCATCTATTACTTTCTTTATACCCTCATCAAAGTGAGCTGAACCAGTATCTAAGGATAAACTTCTATTTGTATCAATAGTACCACCACCGGTTAAACCTTTACCACTACCAATTGTAATACTTGAGTGGTCAATGTGTTCGTTTGCTACATATCCATCTGTACTATGGATATCAATTTGTGATGAACCACTAACTACGGTTTCTACATCTAATTTTGCTTTTACATTTGAATCAAAGTTTGTAATTGAATCAGCATCTACTTGAATCGAACCACTAATTACACCTTCATCATCTAATTTTGTTTTTACATTTTCATCAAAGTTGGTTATTGTATTTGCGTTTACTTGAATCGAACTACTAAATACACCATCTCCATCAATTTCTAAGAATTTATTATAAGTAGATATTTGTGCAGATGATGAAACTACATTATCTCCGTTTATTTCTAAGAAATCATTATATCCACTAATTTGTGCAGATGATGAAATAATTCCACCTTTAATATTTGCAGATATACTTCCTCCATCAATAATCATATCAATGTTAGAAGTATCACTTGATGCAGATATAATATTTGCATCTATACCACTTAAACCAGAATAATCAATTTGAGAAGAACCACTTACTACACCACCTTTTAAGTTTGCAGATATACTACCATCATTAATAATCATATCAACTTGTGCAGTATCAGTTGATGCAGAAACTATATCGTTATTGATTCCACTTAATCCAGAATAATCTATTTGTGTTGAACCACTAACTACTGTTTCAGCATTTAATTTAGTTTTTACTCGTGTATCAGTATAATAAAGATTTGTAGCTTCTGTAACTTGGTCGGTATCAATACCTGTTAGTTCTCCACCTTCTCCTTTAAATCCTACTGATGAACTTACTTTTGCATTTAATACAAATGAAGTTGTATTGTGATCCCATTTTAATGATTTTCCTGCACCATCTATTTCTATACCAGCTCCATCAGCTGCTGCTGAATCAGATGAACCACTTGCAACTGTAATCAGTTTATCTTCAATTCTTAATTCTGTTGATGAAATCTCAGTTGCAGCACCTAGTACTGTTAAGTTACCGGTTACTTGAACATCACCTGTAAAATCACCATCTGCAAAAGTTACATTATCTGATGTTGATAATCCTTGATTAATTCCATCAAGTGTGGATTTGTTTGCATGTGTATGTGTATCGGATTCTAATGAATCTAATCGTGAATCTAACGATGTTGATAACGGTCCTTCAATTGTATCTAATCTACTATCTACTGAAGATGAGAATCCATTGAAATTTTCGTTTGATGATGAAAGAATTGTACTTCCACCTAATACTTGTATTGAACCTGTTACAACTCCACCTATCAAATCTGCTGAGATGTTACCATCAGTAATTGTAAAGTTAACTCTACCACTATCGGTTGAAGCAGAAACTATATCGTTATTGATTCCACTTAATCCAGAATAATCTATTTGTGTTGAACCACTAACTACACCACCTTTTAAATTAGCTGATATACTACCATCGTTAATAATCATATCAACTTGAGCAGTATCGGTTGATGCTGAAACTATATCATTATTTATTCCACTTAATTGAGAATAATTTACTTGAGATGAACCAGATACTACGGTTTCATCATCTAATTTTGTTTTTACGTTTGAATCGAAGTTAGTTACTGAATCTGCATTTATTTGAGATGAACCAGAAACTACACCACCAATTAATTCAGCAGATATAGTATCATCAGTTAAAATCATGTTAACTTCAGTAGTATCAGATACTGCTAAGTTAGTATCTCTTGAAATATCAACTGTTAAGGTATTATTAGAACCATTAATTGTTTTATTTGTAAGAGTTACAGTATCAGTTGCAAATGAGCTTGTATAAGATTCTACATTATCTAATCTTGTATCTAAAGATGAAGTTACAGTTTCTAATGTTGTACTTTTAGCTTCTTCTATATCTAATCTATTATCCTGTGATGCTGATTCTAATTCTAAATTATCCAATCTGCCATCTTGTGATGCAGAATCTAATTCTAGATTATCTAATCTATTATCAAATGATGAGGATACAGTTTCTAATGTTACACTTTTTGCTTCCTCTACATCTAATCTTACATCCAAAGATGAAGTTACAGTTTCTAATGTAGTACTCTTCGCTTCTTCAACATCCAATCTACCATCATGAGAGGCAGATGTTATTTGTAAATTACTTAATCTATTATCATATGATGCAGTTAATGGAGATAATGTTGAACTTTTAGCTTCTTCTACATCTAATCTGGTATCTAATGAAGATGTTACGGTTTCTAATGTTACACTTTTTGCTTCCTCTACATCTAATCTATTATCTACTGATTGTGAATAATCTGTGAAATCTGTTACCGAAGATGAAAGAATTCCACTACCTGGTAAGTTTATATTATCTATCGTAGCATTAACTACTCTTAAATCTAAATATTTTTTTGTATCCGTACCTAATGTAAATACAGAAGTTGTTGTTGGAATTAATGAACCACTAAATGAGGCATTTACATTAATATTATCAGTAGCATTAGTACCATCACCTAAGAATATATCTCCACCTAGTGTAATATTACCTACAATATCTGCATCTCCTGATAAACTTAGGTTTGATGCAGTTATATCTCCACTTGCAGATATATGTGAACCTGTTATATCATTTAATATGTAGAGTGAACCACTATTTGATTCATTTAATTTTATAAGTGTTTTGTATGTAGTATTTGAACCTCCACCATCACCCAAATGAATAGTTCCGAGTGCAGTATCATAGAATAACTCTGATTCCTGAAGTGATGTAAATGAAGTTCCTCTTCTTAATTTTAGTATTGCAGCCATTTATCTGATAATTCCTGTTTGTTGTATATAAATATCACCCTTTTAAAAATGGTGTTTTTTTGTGACTTAATCCCACGTATATAAGTATAGAAAAAATAAAAGTATAATAAATACCACAACCTTAAGATGGTCACTATACACTTCCTATATTCCTAATCTGTTTAATTTAATCTCATCAGATACCATATGAGAATTGTATTTTATAGAATGTATTATAAAATCAACAAATTCTTTTGGTGAAATGAACTTACTATACTCTTCTTTATTTATGGCTTTTCCCATCGGAGTTTGCATACCACCTGGTGAAAAACAATATGTTCTAATTCCATCAACTTTAAGTTCTTGTTGTAATGAACGTGATATTCCTAAAATAGCATGTTTAGTGGCACAATAAAGAGTATTTTTTGAAGTACCCACATATGCTGAGTTAGACCCTATATTGATTATTCTACCCCATTTTTGTTTTTTCATATCCTTTGAAAATTCTTTCATTAACAAAAAAGGTGCTTTAACATTTACGTTAAATATTTTATCAAAGTCTTCATCTGTTAGTTCATTGAGGTTATCTGAAATAAATATTCCTGCACAATTTACTAAAACATCAATAGTACCAATTGTATTTCTAACATGAGATGTTAATTCTTTTATTCCTGTGTTAAAATTAGTTTCTATATATTCACACTCTAACTCTTCTCCAAGTACTTGTAGTTTATCTATATCTTTACTTGTTATAAATAAATTTAAACCCTGTTCTTTGAATTGTAAACACAATTCTCTTCCAACACCTCCGGTAGCTCCTGTTATTAGAACATTTTTGTTTTTTAAAATATTATTCATAATCTTTATAAAAATGGTTTTGTACTACGAAAGGAGTTAAATGATTTTGTAGGAATATTATAATTACTTTGTATGTATTCATTTAAATGATTACCCCATTCAATATGTGATATATCTGTGGGGTGATTAGTTTGGAAATATTTATCGCTATTTCCCCAATTAGTATTAAACTTTTTTTCTATATGATTTTTAAAGTGTGGTTTAAAATCGTTATTATAGATATAATCTAAATCAATGTACTTAAAAAGAGAATCTAACCTAATATCTTCATCAAAAAATATATCAAAACAATTAAAGATTAAATATGGTATGTTTCTCATCTTTAAAAAAGATTGGAGATTTATTATATTTAAACAAGCTTTGTGTATTAATGATTTTTTTAGATTTTCATATTCCTTTTTCCATTCATCTTGATGAATTCGTGTATCCACCCATTTTCCAATACCGTCATCTTGATTCCAAGTTTCATATCTCATTAGAGATGTCAATCCTATTACTACAAATAAATCCGTTTTACCAATTGATTCTAAATAATCAATAGAACCGAGTGTAGTTCTCACTATATTATCATTACTAGTACCCAACCTACCTGCATTCCAAGTTTCTATACCAAGTTTTTTTCCTAATATCTTGGGCCAAACTTCACTCTCATAAAATTTATATAATATGTTCTTATCTGATTCTTTAACTGGTATAGAATGTGGTTCAAATTTATTACCGAAGTTTGGAATTATATCATACCAATCTAAACTTTTTGTAGCGTTCCAATTTAATGTTTGTGCTGGAGAATCACCTTGAGTCCAACTATCTCCATTTGTTAGTAATACCATTGCTTAATTGTAACGTTTTTATTTATCTTACATATAAATATCGTATATTAAAAATAGATCATAAAAAATCCCCCAACTTTCGAAGGGGGATTAGTTTTATTTAAGTATATTCTGATTAGAATGTACCACCATCAATTGCGTTACTTGCAACGAATGATGAACCATTCCATTGAATAATATCTCCTGCAGTTGCTACATCTACAGCAACTATCTTATCATTAGAATCAGCGTATAGGAAAGAACCATTTGAACCGGCAGAAAGACCTGTTACAATAACATCTCCACTAAACGTTGCATCAGTACCATCATCAGAAAGTACAGAATCAACTAACAATCCACTAGCGTTAGCTTTTAAAACTTTGTTAGCAGTAGGAGCTGCATTTAATAATGCAATTTCCTTCTCACTTCCAAGTTTTCCAGCCATCCAATAATCAGATGAAGCATCCCATAGTAATGAACCACTAACAGTAGAACTACCATCAACATCACTAACTAAAAGACCAGCATCACCTGCACCTCTTGCGTAGTTAAGTTCAAGAACTCTATCACCAATGTTTACAGTTGTAGAATCGATAGTTGTAGTTGTACCTTCAACATTTAAGTTTCCAGTTACAGTTACATTACCACTAAGTGTTGGGTTAGTTGGAATTCCAATTGTTACAGTTTGTCCAGAAATAGAAGTTTCTATTTCGTTAGCCGTACCAACAAAATCAATATGTTGAGTTTTTAAATCAACTGTTGAGTTAGAAGATACATCATTGTTACCAAACGTTAACGTAGATGCAACTCCAGTTAAACCACTACCATCTCCAACAAATGAACCAGTCATTGTAGAAGAACCAGCAACATCACCAAAATTATCACCACTAACTCTACCAGTTCCGAAATTAGTAGCTTCATCTAATAGAGCAGATACTACATTTGATGAAGTAGCTGATACTTTAGCAGAATTTGCAGTAATTGCCGATGCTTGTTCTGAAGTAATTCCAGTTTTAGCAGTATTTGCAGTAATTGCCGATGCTTGTTCTGAACTAATTCCTGTCTTAGCAGTATTCGCATCTATTTCATCAAATAAACCTGGTGATAAAAGACCAGATACTGATGTTGTAGCTAAAGGTATAATAGCATTCGTACCATCTGAAGAAACTATTGTTCTAGCTCCAGTTGTTCCGGTAATACTTAAGTCAGTTGTTACGTTTGTTACTTTAGCAGTATTCGCAGTAATTGCTGATGCTTGGTCAGTAGTAATAGTTGTAGTATTACCAGCGAGTGCATCTCCAGCTCCTGAACCTACAGCTAATAAAGTTGGTAAGTTTGCAATATCTGCATCATAATCTACTTGTCCTAATGTAATTACTTGACCACTAATTTGTAAATAATCAGGTGTACCACTTAAACTTACATCAGTTGAGTTATCAGTTCCAGCAGCATCTACACCAATTGTAGTTCTAACTGCTCCTGCAGATGTATCATCTAAAATAGTTTGTGCAAATGTTGAAGCGATTTGGTCTGAACCAGAAACTAACGTTCCGATTGCTTCTCCAATTGTATCAGCAGTAATTGTACCACCTAAAGAAGTATCAACACCTGCGATAGCAATCGATGAGTTTGTTAATTTTCCATTTGCAACAGATGTATCAACTAATTGAGAACCATTAATTGTTTTGTTAGTAAGAGTTTGAGTTCCACTAATAGTTGCAATTTCAAGTTCTGAACCAGATGCTCCAGCAATCCATTTGTTATTAGTACCATCCCATAATAATGAACCACTTGCCGGTCCATTTGAATCATGTACTTCTAAACCACCAAGTGCAGCTCCACTACCATTAAGAGCTAAAATATTATCTCCTAATACAACAGTAGTTGAATCAACTGATGTAGTTGTTCCTTGTACTTCTAAGTTACCAACGATTGTTAAATCATTTCCGATTGTTACATCATCAGGTAAACTTAATGTTACTTTTACATCATTACCATCTTTAGTTACTGTAGTTACGATTTCGTTTGAAGTTCCTAAGAATTGTAAATCATCAGCGATTAAATCTACATTTTGAGTTCCACTATCACCATCAACTGTTAAGTTAGTTGCTAATCCAGTTAAACCACTACCATCACCAACAAATGAACCTGTAAGTGTAGATGTTCCTGCGGCATCACCAAAATTATCACCACTAACTCTACCAGTTCCGAAATCGGTTGCTTGGTTAACTAAAGCAGATACTACATTTGTTGAAGTAGCTGATACTTTAGCAGTATTCACATCTATCTCATCAAATAATCCTGGTGATAATAAACCAGATACGCTTGTTGTTGCGATTGGTATAATTGCATCAGTACCATCTGAAGAAACTATTGTTCTAGCTCCAGTTGTACCTGTTATAGTTAAATTAGTTGTTACGTTTGTATTTTTAGCAGTATTCGCAGTAATTGCTGATGCTTGGTCGGTAGTAATAGTTGTAGTATTACCAGCAAGTGCATCTCCAGCTCCTGAACCTACAGCTAATAAACTAGTGTTACCTGCTAAAGCAGTAGTACTAGTTGTACCTAATTGTAAAGTAGTTACTGAACCACCTAATGAAATATCAACTCCATCGATAGTAATACCATCGTTTGCTAAATTAGCATTTGCGATTGCAGTACCATTCCATACACCGGTAGCAATTGTACCTAATGTTGTGATTGAAGTAGCTCCTGTAAATCCTGTTTTATCGGCAGATTGTAATACTACTTGATCTGAACCAGATACTATTCCAGTTGCTCCTGTTTGAGGAGTTGCCTTTACCTCGATGTTTCCACCCTTATTTAAGATGTATAATTTTTGATCATCGGTATCGAAGAAAGGAATACCATCAACGTGTGTGTTGTATGCTACTCCTGTTAAATTAGGTACAGTTGTTCCTTGTAAAATTTTATTTACAGGAGTTGCTGTTGAACCATCAATACCAACAAAGACTAAACTATCACCATTTGCAATCGTTCCAAGGCCGGTTGATCCAGTAACAACTAACAGTTCACCTGCTCTTGTTGTTGCTGAAGCTAATCCTTCAAGATTACCTCTTTTGTGTTTAATTATTTGTGCCATTTGTTTTTTTTTCTTTTGTTAAATTAAATTATATATTTTTTAACGAAAACCTTTATTTTATTGTTTATGAAATGTAACTGATTGTTCAACGATGCATATGCACCTACTTATTATTTCTCTATATAGAGAAGTTTAATTTCCATACCTATAAGTATAGATAATATCTTTAATGATAGCGATTAAAATGTATCACCATCTATTTCTACCTTTTGTACACCTCCCACAAAGTGAGCAGAACCTGTATTTACATTTACTCCTAATGCAGTTAGTACTATCCCATCTCCTGCGTTCACATCTAGTGATACAGAACCTTGAGTTCCACCACCACTTAAACCATCTCCAGCAAAAACTGCAGATATATCTCCTGTTCCGGATACATTTGTTGGTTGCCATGAGTTTGCTGAAGCGTTCCATGCTAGAACATCCCCATCATCTAATGAAGCAGTAGATACATCTAATAAATCACCTACCCAACTTGCTCCTCCACCTCCTCCACCACCAGCAGAACCAGTTAGTGCAGATAAATCGATTGACATTGATATTTGGTCTGAACCTTCTAGATTTTGTCCGAATAATGTTAATGTATTAACACCATCGAATGAACCACTCATAAATGAACCACTATTGAATGAGAACTCAGAAAAAGAAACTGAATCACTAAAAGTACTTACATAATCTGCTAAAGTTACAGTTGCTTTATACAATGAACCACTATCTTCAACAAATACTATCTGTCCATTAGAAAAATAGTTTACAGATGTTGAATTTAATGTAGTAGAAGTATAGACCTTAAATGCGCCCTTTATCCTTTGAATATCGGCTAGTGCCGTATTCGCGGATATCGCTCCGGAGCTTAACTCTAATTGTTCACCAATTCTTAATGCCATTTATTTATTTCCTTTTATCCTTCTATATAAATATTTCAATATTAAAAAGCTTCTAGTGAACCAGAAGCTGGTAATACTTTTAATCTCATTGTTGATGCCGATGCTTGTCCAATTACTCCTAAGATAAACCATTCAGAATATCCATGCAGTGCCGAATCTAATACAATTGAATGTAATACTGAACCAGCTGCTCCCAATGGTGCACCTGTTCCATCGAGGTATTGTAATACAACATATTCACCAACTGTACTTCCTCCAAACCCATCTGTCATAGATGATGGAATTCCTCCCATATCAGAACCACTTGGAAATAATATTATTGATTGTACTCCAGTTGCCCAACTCATTCCAGCTGCTGATTCAGATATTGCTGAATTTAAGTTTGAACCACTAACGACTGCCGCTAATGTTGCATTTTTACTACCAGCCAAACTAATACTTGTACTTCCTATATCACCTGATTTAAATTTGTAATATGGTGATGCTGTATTTCCTGTATAAGCAGTTACTTCAGGTGGAGTATCACTATTTACAGTAGATGCTCCCATTACTGCGTTATAATTTGAACTAAATCCTGCATCAGTACCATAATTAGAATAGTAAATGTAAATTTTACCAAAATCTTGAGATGTGGTTACTGTAATTGTTTGATTTGATAAAGTTACCGATTCTGAGTAAGTATCCGTAACAGTTATGTTAATTGTGTAAGTTCCCGCTGATAAAGTAGTATTTGCTAGTATGTTAGTTCCACTTACTTGGAAACTTGAAGCATGAGTACCACCAAGTGTTATAGTGAATGGTGAATTTGATTCAGTATCACTTATACTTAATGTTCCAGCAGTTGAACCGTTGGTTGCATTATCTGTTTCATAATTTGAAGTTGCAGTAAAGGTTGCAACCGGTGAATTGTTACCAAATACAGTTGCAGTTACCGAACCACTACCAACATTCCCATATTGGTCGGTAAATGTTATATCAGAATTGATTGTATCACCACTTTGAGTTACCGAACCACTAATATCTACACCAAGTGTTAAATTTCCACTACCATCTACTAAGATAGCAGGATTTGATGATGTAAATGATTGAATAGTAGGTGAACCATTAGATGGAGAGTAACTTGCACCTATTTGTGCAGTATTACCATTACCAAAACCAGTTGCATCTCTAAAAGGGTCTCCACTTTCAGCTGATTCTATAATATAAACTGAAGAATCTCCAGTCATTGTACCATTACCAGATTGTACAATCGTAATTGTATGTGATTCTGTGTTTGTTCTAAAGTGATGTTCATCTTCAATAGCAGCAGAGAACGTATAGTTCGATGCACTTAGTTGTGAGTTAGCAGTTACTAACCATGTGTTTGAATTTTGTGTTGCCGTTAACTGACCTGATGAATCTGTGAATGTTAAATTATCATAATCAACAGAATCCGATTCAGTATCACTAAATGATAGGGTTGTTAATGTTCCACTTGAACCAGTTGCTTGGTTTGTATTCAATCTTGATGAATTACTAAATATTATATCAGGTGCATTGTTAGTTGTTACGTTTACAGATATACTTCCACTACCAACATTACCATATTGGTCAGCGAATGTTATATTTGAAGTAATAGTATCACCACTTGTTTCACCACTTCCACTTATGTTACTACCAACTGATAAATTACCACTTGAGTTAACTGCAATTAATGCATTTGATGAAGTAAATTCCGAACAAGTCTGTGAACCATAGTTTGGTGAGTAAGAAACTGATAAATCTCCTTGTGTTCCTGTTCTACCATTTGAATTTAATCGTATTGCATTACCACTTGTTGCTGATTCTATTATATAGAACGTACCATTAGTACTTAATGTACCAACATTTGCATCTGCAATTGTTAATGTTCTATCATACGATGATGTTTTTCCAAAATTATCAAAAATATCAAGTGTGTAACTATAAGTTTGTGCACTTAAATCACTTGCTGCTTGAATATCAATTGATGATGAGTTTGAATTGTTATATTGTAATTGAAATGATGAAGCATGAGTACCACTTAATGATGCTGAGAATGGAGTATCCGATTCTGTATCAGTTATTGTTACATTTACTAAATCAGTTCCACTTGTTGCTTCATTTATATTTAAATCTCCACTAATATCACTTATGGATGCACTTGGATGATTATTTGCAAATACATTTATTGTTACATTAGAATTTCCAACATTTGAGTATTGGTCAGTAAATGTTATATTAGATACAATAGAATCTCCACTTCCAGTTGTTGAACCTCTTAAAGCAAGTCCCATTGTTAAATTACCACTTGAATCAATCAATACAGCTGGGTTTGATGATGTAAATGATGAAAGTACTTGTGAACCATGATTTGGTGAGTAGGATACACTTACTTGTGATGCGTTTCCTCCTCCGAAACCAGATGCATCTCTAATTGTAGCTCCGTTATTAGCAGATTCTATAATATAAGAAGTAGTATCTCCATTTAAAGTACCCACATCTGCTTGTGTTACCTCAAGTGTTCTACTATAAGTTGTAAATTTATCAAATGAATCAAATATAGTTACATTATAACTGTAATTTGCTGCTGATAAGTTACTACCAGCATGAATTCCGATTGAACTAGATGCATCATTACTATAAACTAAATCAAAAGATGAACCATCAGTACCACTTAATGATGCTGAGTATGGTGAGTTACCTTCTGAATCAGAAACACTCATACTAACCATTGTTTTACCACTAGTTGCTAAATTTGTATTAAAATTAGTAGTATGGTTTGTAAATTCTGCAGTTGGTGCTTGATTTATTACATATCTTGCATCATATGAAGATGTAAGTTGTGATGAACCACTAATTACACCACTTGGTAATGATGTTGATGGTAATGTAATTGAATTACCACTTGATATTGTAAGTTCGTTACCATCAATAGAAAGGGTTTGTGAATCAGTTTCACTTGTTAAATAAGATGAAGTTGCTGCACTTAATACATCTACTTCTGTTTGTATTGAACTTGTGAATGTTGATAAACCATCTACTTCTGTTTGAATTGAAGAAGTGAATACGTTTAATGAACTTATATCAGTTTTAGAACCACTTAAAACACCTGTTCCACCTAAAGTTCTAAGAACAGAACCAGAAACTAATCCATCAG
>Ga0233426_10000898_pt1 | contig 29386 bp, 21 predicted proteins | sample SI_118_April2016_6_FD_179875 | JGI IMG/M metagenome (GOLD analysis project Ga0233426, IMG submission 179875) | Seawater microbial communities from Saanich Inlet, British Columbia, Canada - SI_118_April2016_10_MG | ecosystem: Environmental > Aquatic > Marine > Inlet | place: Canada: British... | reverse complement strand
CGCCCTTGCCATTCAGATTATCTTCCCCTTAGTCGGGGTGATAAGGCATCTTTCAGCCTATCGGGTTTGCCAGCTTCGCTGGGCAAACAAAAAAAGCCCGAATATTGCTATTCGGGGCTTTCGCTGTTACGCCTCCCAACCCTAAAAATGTATATCGCCGCTAAACCACTGATTATTATCTTTATAAAGAGATGTAGATAAAAAAGTGACGAACGTGGAACCAAAAAATTGTTGAACGGTCTCAGCTTAAGCTTAATGAATGATTAGGCTATTTAAAACATAAAACTAAATAAACAAACAGGTAACGTTTAATGATATTTAAAGCAATAAAATGGAATTTAGCACGCGCTAAATGGGCATTACTTTTAAGCACAATTTCAATCGTTGGGTTGACCTTCAATACTGATGCAGCAAACTCTGATTCAGCAAAGGTTGATGAAGTAAACGCGCAACAGTTTTCTGGTATTAATCAGGTAACGTTTAATCAGGCTGAATATAATAATACCTTTGCTGGTAATGCTTTTTTAATAAATTATAAGAACAAGGTTTATGCGGTTACCGTAAAACATGCCTTGATGGTGGCAAAAACGCCCTCGCTAAAATCGGTTTACTTAGAAGACGAATTAAAAGAATGGCGCATTCATCCCAACAAAAACAATCACCAATATATTACCTTAGGCAAGCTACTGAATGCCGATAAAAACGAATTGATTGACGACAAAATACTCACTAAAGATTGGTTGGTTTTTGAAGTAAAAGAAAACAAGTCAAACTTAGCTGTTCTGGCATTAAGAGATACGCCTTTAGAAGTAGGTGAGTTATTAACAGCATACGGTTGTACTTATGAAACGCAAGAAACTTGCTCTCAAAATAAGTACTCAGGAACGTTCATTGAGGTGGAATATCACAACATAAGAGTCGCTCCGTTTGAGGAAACAAGTATAGCTGGCTTAAGTGGTAGTCCTGTGCTTGATAAACAGAATAAGTTAGTTGGTATAGTTTCTACTACAAGGGAAAGCAAATCTGGTGACGGATTTGACTATACACACGCCTCACTCGATTACCTACTGGCGGTGCTGAACAAATTACCGCATTAACACCACCCAACAACGCACTCACATTTGTACTCTTTCATCCGTCATTATTTGTGTGTGCGTTTTCTTTTTCTAAACCAATAGAAATAAAAACCCGTTATCGACAACCAAAGCGGTGTTAACCCCAAAAAACTCCAGATAACTTTACTGGGTAAACCGGCAAAATAGCCAAAATGTAATTTTCTAAAGGTATCAACCACTACATTAATAGTAGGGGCGGTGCGAATGTCGTAGGTTGACATCAACGCGCCTGATTCTCGATCATAAGTTACCATGCTACCGTACTCACTGCTAAGTGGATTACCTGTAGGAACTTCGCCATAGAAAGTCAGGTGCAATTCAGGTTCAAACGGGAAGGTAAAGTATGTGGCCCTATAGTCGGCTATGTCTTGGTTCGATTTATTTAGCAGCGCTTGAAAGTCAATATTGTCGCTGTATAACGGCGCGGTTAATAAGGGGTGGGGTTCAATATGTTCACTCACCTCATGCACGACCGCCGCAATATTATAGTAGCCGCCCGTTATAGCTAAAATAATAAGAGTAGGTGATGAAATAATGCCAAAAAATTTATGAACGTCACTATAAAATATTCGTCTGGCGGCGCCAAACCTTAAGGTAAAAAGCTTCTTCCAAAATTGGCGATAGAGGAGGATGCCGCTGATCCCCAAAAATAATAATATAATGGCAAAAATGGAACCCAATACAGTGCCGGAAAAGTCGAGTAAAAAGGTGTAATGTAACGATAATAGCCAGTCGGTAAAGTCATGCACTACGGTAACAGGAGAAGATAACGATTCACCCGTGTATTGATTTAAATATAGCTTGTACCAATGACCTGTCGCTTTTTCAATAATGTATGCGGTGTCGGCGCGAGACTTATCGTCAAAAAGCTCCCAACTGCCCATGAGAAAGTCTCGGTGCTTACTTTCAACAAGGTGTATTAAGGTATTTAAGTTTTTTCTGCTTGCTGAATTTTCAACCGTCACGGCCATATGCTCAGGCATTAACCAAGTGTCTAATTCAACTTTAAACACTAATATGCTCCCTGTGATCGCAATGACCATTAAGGGGATTAAGGCAATTAGCGCGATAACTGAGTGCCATTTAAACAGTTTTTTTCTCATGGTTAGATCCCAAAAAACAAAACACTGCCAAAGCAATGTTTTGTTTTTATTTGTTCATCAATAAAATTTATAGAGCCCAGCTAATGGTTGCTGAGTAATTGACGGGCGCAGCATTATAGCCTTGAGCCCAATAAAGACTATTCACGTATTTTTCATCGGTAATATTGTATGCATTAACGGTCAGTGCAACTGCTGATGTAAATTCATAACGCGCCATTAAACCAACAACGGCATAAGCATCTTGTTTGGTGATAATTTCATCACCCGCATTAACAAAGCCTTCACCAACAACACCTTGTGAGCGAGAAATGTCATCTTGCCAGCGCATGTTCATGCCCACAGTAAAACCTTCAACTTGCGGTATTTGATATGTCGCAGCCACTTTAAATAACATTTCTGGCGTGTAGTCAGCTACGTTTTCATCCACTTCGTCATCCACTTCAATGTCAAAACTGGTCAAGCCAATACTGGTTTGTAAGCCCGGTAATAACTCACCGGCAAATTCAAATTCAACGCCTGAGCTTTTAACGCCATCGGTGCCAATAAAACGCGTTTCACCTGGCATTGAACGGTCGTCATATCGAGCTAAGTTAACTTGGCTCGCTTCAAAGTAAGTGACGGTAGCTAAGAATTTATCGTCAAATAAACTACTTTTAAGACCAATTTCCTGACTTTTACCGGTGATAGGTTCGAGTATCTTGTTGTTGATATCGAGTTCAGTTTGCGAAACAAATGTTTCGGTATAACTTGCATAAGCCACTACGTTCTCAGTGAATTGATACACTCCACCAATATAAGGAATAAATTGTGAGTCACTAGCATCTTGCACTACGCCGTATGAATCCCCCTTAATTTCCCAGTCGTTTTGACGACCGCCCGCAGTTAAATGAAAATTGTCAGTAAGGCTAAAGCGCGCGGTAAAATATAATGCGTTTTGATCACGGGTAATATCAGAGCCAGTTTTGCCATCAGCAAATGTGGGTTTAGGTGTATCACCATTCCACTGTGTTAGTGGCGGCATAACAGGAAAACCATTACCAGTGGTATAATCGTATAAAGAGACTTCTTCTCCTTCCATTGAAGAATGATTGGCACCAACCACAAACTCATGTTCTCGACCGAATAAGTTAAACTCACCCGTTAAGTAAAGGTCAACTAAATCATGTTTGTCGTCATTATCATATTCACTTGCATAGCCAAACAAGCCTAATTCTATTGCTTTATCGGGTGTGCCATAAACATAGAATAATTCAGTGTCTTCATCGGTACTTTTATGTGAATAAGTGCCACGTAATTGCCAGTCATTATTAAACACGTGGCTAATTTCTAATACGGTATTTTGTTTTTTAATATCCCAATTTGCCCAGTTTGCCGACGTGTTGGTTGAAACATCGTAATCAGTGGCTGAGCCATCCGTATAATACAGAGGGTTCGCGCCCCAGTTATTTCCCGTTGCTTTGCTTTCATTCATGGTATGACTGAGTGATATTTCAGTGCTGTCGGTTAACTGATGCTTTAAGAATACGTAAAAAATATTTTTTTCTTTTTGGTAACGATCTAAATATGAGTCAGCATCTTGAGCAACCACCACTGCTCGCATCGACGTACTGTCTGTAAAGTTATAGCTGCCATCGAGCTCCAGCCTTTTGTTATCCCAACTGCCGAGTGTGCCATTCAATATTAAGTCATTTTCACTGTTTGGTCGTTTACGAATAAAGTTAACCGTTGCTGAAGGATTTCCTACCCCAGTCATTAAGCCATTGGCACCGCGGATCACTTCTACACGGTCATAGATTGCGGTATCTTCATCGGCATGATTGTTACCTGAGCTTAATGGTAAACCAACACCGTCGACTTGAAAGTTTGTGATATCAAAACCACGCGCAGTGTAATACGTACGGTCAGTTTCTATTCGTTCAACATTCACCCCTGTTGCAGTATCTAAGACAGAATCGATATCAATCAGTTGATAATCTTTCATTTGGCTTGCCGTGATCACGGATACTGATTGAGGAATGTCAATAATATCGAGTTCAAGCCTTGAAGCGCCACTTGCACTATGAGCGTTATAGCCTTTTAAATAACTACCTTTTACCTCAATAACCTCTAACTCACTTTCGTTTGTTACTTCAGTGGCACTCACCGTTGTCGTTAGCATTATTGCCATAGTCAAAGCAGATAACTTTACTTGTTTCACGTTTCTTTCCTATAAATTATGATTATACTTTTAGAGCAAAACTCATTTGGACACATCATAACGACAAAAACCCGTAATGTAAATGCGAATCAGTATCATTTGCAATAGCATGTAATTTGATGGAAATGAATACATGGTTTTTAAAGTGAAATTATTTTTGATTCCTGTTGTAGAAAAAAGGGGACTAGACTAGGTTTATAGAATGAAACTTAATCTAAAGTTGAAGGTTAAAAAATTATGGTGACCAATAAATGAGAGCTACAGGGATCGTGTATGCATAAAAACAAATTTCATTACTTAAAAGATAAAATCTTTGAGTTAATTAGCCGCACAGATACCATTGAAATAAAAGAAAGTTTCATCTTAGCCAAAGAACAAGCCGAAGCCGCAAAGTTTGCCTTAGACCAACATTCACTTGTATCAATAGCCGATATAGACGGTAATATTCTCTATGTGAACGATAAATTTGTAGAAATCAGTGGCTATCAAGAAAGTGAGCTTATTGGTAAAAAACACAGCGTTCTGAATTCGAATAATCAGCCTAAGTCTTATTGGCAAAACATGCATCAAACGGTATTAGCAGGTAAGGTTTGGCATGACGAAGTTCGTAATAGAGCAAAAAACGGCGAGTTCTATTGGGTTGATACCACGATAGTCCCTAATTTCGATAGCAACAAAGAAGTCAAAGGCTTCACTTCCATCCGTACTGACATCACTCAACAAAAACAGAATATAGATAATCTTGCCTTAGCCAAAGAACAAGCCGAATCAGCAACCGAAGCAAAAACGCAATTTTTAGCGACTATGAGTCATGAAATTCGGACACCAATGAATGGTTTGATAGGTATGACGAACCTCTTACTTGATACTTCGTTAGATAAAGAGCAATACAGCTTTGCCAAAACGGTAAAATATAGTGCCGAATCTCTGTTGAGTGTTATTAATGATATTCTTGATTTTTCCAAAGTTGAAGCTGGCATGTTAGAGCTTGAACCTCTTGAATTTGATTTGGAATTGTTGTTGCATGACGTTGGCAGTAGCATTGCTTTTCAAGCTCATAATAAGGGGCTAGAACTCATTTGCCCCGCTAATATTATACCTAATCAGTCGTTTATTGCTGACCCTGGACGCATCCGACAAATACTCAATAACTTGATTGGTAATGCTATTAAATTCACTGACGAAGGCGAGATATCAGTATATTGTAAAGTGCAAGAACAGACTAAACAGCATACAAAAATTCTCTTTGAAATTAGTGATACGGGCATTGGCCTTAGTGATGAACAAAAAAATAATCTTTTTGAGCGTTTCAGTCAAGCAGACAGCTCCACTACTCGTAAATACGGTGGCACCGGGCTAGGACTATCGATAAGCAAGCAATTAGTTGAAATGATGGACGGCGAGATAGGTATCAAAAGTGTTGAAGGTAAAGGTTCAACGTTTTGGTTTACACTCAATATTGCTAATTCCAACACGGTGAGACCAAAGAAGGCTTTTGACAACTTACAAGAGCAAAAAATACTTGTCGTTGATGATAATTTAACAAATAGGATTTTATTAGGACAACTGCTTACTAAATGGCAAGTTGAACATACCTTGGTAGATAGCGGCAAAAAAGCCTTAGAAAAATTAACGGAAGAAAGTTCAAAAGGGACACCTTACCAAATAGCTATTCTAGATATGCAAATGCCTCAAATGGATGGCATTCAGCTTGGTGATAAAATTAAAAATGATCATCTGCTTTTTAAAGATACTCGGTTAGTGATGTTAACATCACAAGGGCAACGAGGAGACGTTGAAAAATTAAAAACTGCTGGGTTTAATGGATACCTTAATAAACCTATCGATCAAACTATTCTCTACAATACTTTAATGACAGTAGCTGGCATTAACTCCCGAGAACAATCGTTAGTCACAACACATAGCTCTCGTGAGCTTCCGCAGTTCAATGCAAGAGTTCTGGTGGTAGAGGATAATGCAGTAAATCAGAAAGTAGCCCAAGGATTATTGAAAAAATTTGGTGTAAATGTTGACTTAGCTGCCAATGGTGAAGAAGCGGTAACATATTTGGAAGATTTACCTTTTGATTTAGTTTTGATGGATTGCCAAATGCCAGTAATGGATGGCTATGAAGCAACGAAAGTCATTCGACATTCAGAATCTAAGGTACTTAATCGAAATATACCAATAATCGCCATGACAGCAAATTCAATGGAAGGCGATAGAGATAAGTGTTTAGCGGTTGGAATGAATGATTTTATCTCTAAGCCAGTAAACCCTAATAAGGTGCAAGAAACTTTAAGACGCTGGCTTCCTAATAAGTGATTTTCTAAAGTATAGAAACCAATAACTATAAGTTTACTGGGGTCTGAGAAACAATATCAGTTGGGTATTTAAGTCGAACGTTTGCCGGAATGATACTAACTCATAAATTTGGACCATTTTGTAGCAAGAGTTAGCGTTTTAGCTGACTCTCTACATACAAATAAGTTAGGTGTTCACCCTTAAAATCAATGCCCTTTATGCAAAAAATTCTTTAAGGTATCGTATACTCGATCTTTATTAATTGGCTTAACCAAGTAATCATTCATACCAGCATCTAAACATTTTTGTTCATCACCGAGCATCGCATTAGCTGTCATCGCCACAATTACAATATCTTGATACCTTTCACCAGCTTTACCTTCACTAATTAACCTTGTCGCTTCATAGCCATCCATTTCAGGCATTTGGCAATCCATAAAAATGAAATCAAAAGGCTGGCTGTCATCACTTGAGTTAAGTTTTTCTAGCGCATCTTGACCATTAACGGCAATAACGCATTCACTAAAACCTATTTTCTTTAGTACTCCCAAAGCAACCATTTGATTAATTCGATTATCTTCAACAAGTAATAATTTAATGCCTTGTAACCAATCCGTGTCGGTATCAACCGGTTCTGCTATTTTTTTTGTGACTTTATTGCTCGCTTTATTTTTTTCGAACGTATTTATCAAGCTATTTAAAGCTTGATGCAAATCCTTCGTAATCACGGGTTTAGGAAAGTAACCATCAATGCCAATATGAGTACTGTCAATTAACTCATGTTGGGTAGCTATTGGCGTCATCAACACTATCTTTAGTTGACCTAATAATGATGAAGAACGAAGCATTTTTACTAAGGAAAAAGCATCTATATCAGTTATCTGATGATTTAGTATCATAAGATCATAACGAGAATTCTCTGCTGACTCTGTTAATACTGATAATGCATGTTTACTCGTTGTTACGAGATGAGCATCAATGTTCCAAGTAAGCAGTTGTCGCTTAATCATGTCACCACATGTTTGATTATTTTCAACAATTAGAACGCGTTTTCCTTGTAATTCTTTTGCCGGAAGAGACAGTAAAGAGTGAGGCGATTTTTCTATGATTAACTCACAACTAAAAGTACTTCCTTGACCCTCAGTGCTTTCTACACTCACACTCCCCTGCATACACAAGCATAACTTTTTAACGATTGTGAGCCCAAGACCTGTTCCACCATATTTTCTTGTTGTTGAAGCGTCTACCTGACTGAATGTCTCAAATAAACTGTCTTGGTTTTCTTTCGAAATACCAATACCGGTATCAGACACCGCAACAGTAATACGCCAATGAGTGGGTGAATATTCATGCTGACTAATGCGAATAGCGACTTCACCCTGCTCGGTAAATTTAATCGCATTCGCCAACAAATTTGTGAATATTTGACGGATGCGGTTGGAATCGCCCTTCACTAGAGATTCTTTGATATCAACAAGATCCAATATAAGTTCTAAGTTTTTATGTTGCGTTTCTTGTGCAAAGGCTTCAGCCAAGTCACCTGCCATTTCACGCAGATTAAAACTGATATTTTCAAGGTCTAATTGATTAGCATCTATTTTTGAGAAATCCAATACGTCATTAATCAATGATAACAATGGTTTTGCGCTTTGGTCAGCGATTCCAATACGATATTGCTGCTCTTGATTTAGCGGTGATTCTTTGACTAAATCAAGCATGCCAATAACGCCATTCATCGGTGTTCTGATTTCATGACTCATGCTGGCAAAAAATTCATTCTTGGCCGTAACCGCTATTTCTGCTTTTTCTTTTGCGTTTGTTAGCGCTATTTCATTTTCAACTGATGCAGTAATGTCATAATTCACCCCGATCATTGAAATAGGTTTATCGTTATCATCAAAACTAAGAATTGCCGCCGCTTTGATGTGCTTTATTTTTCCATCGGGCCAAATTATTCTAAATTGAGAATCAAACTTACCAAGATTTTCAATGGCTTGGCGAACCTGCTCAGTTGTTCTATTGATATCTTCAGGATGTACTCCTTTTTCCCATGAAGCGTAGGCACCAGAGAAGGTATCAGGTGTAATACCATACAACTTAAACATCCAATCATCCCATTTTAATTCATCTGTGATGAGGTTTAATTCCCAAATACCGATACCTGCAGAATCTGTCGCTAAAGTGATACGTTGACTATGTTCCGCTATTTTATGTTGTGCACTCATTTTGTCGGTAATGTCTTGAAACGAGCCAAACAACCGAATGCATTGCCCATTTTCAAAATCTGATCGGCCACGAGCTGACACCCAGACTTCATTCCCATTTGCCGTAATAAGTTGTAGTTCTTGTTCGAAGGATATGCCCTCGCTAATACATTTTTGTATTAATAATTGAATGGTTTCTCGACTTTCACCCTCTTTATAAAAGTTAATAGCCGTCGCTAATTCGGGTTGATAATCACTGGGCAATTCATGTATCTCTTTTGTCATCTCTGACCAATAAAGACTATTGTTAACTATATCAATTTCCCAAGCCCCAATGCGTGCTTGCTGTGACATTTGCTCCATTATTGATTGTTGTGACATTAATTTTTTTTGATGGTTAGATCGTGTTAATTCAGCGCCTATCCAATAAGCGAATAATTGAATTAATTCTAATTCACGCGCGGTAAATACTTTATTTGAAGGCTCTGGCCCTGAAAAATTAAGTGTGCCATAACGATGGCCTTCTACGATTAACGGTACACCAATATAACTTTCCAAACCAAAAGCGTGATAGCACGAGTGCTCTTTTATTTCACTTTTCCCTGCCTGATGAAAGGCAGTAGGACTGTCTGCTTTTAAGGTATGGCAACAATAAGTATTTCCTTATTCAAACTGATCACCAGGGGCAATTTCTTGATTAGGTGTATGACAATAAATAACACGATATTCTTGTTCTTGAATTTCACTGATCAACGCTAAAGGTAAATTAAATATTTTTTTACCTAGTATCAATATATCTTGAATTTTTTCATTGAGTGGCTTCTCGACATCAGAAGTAATTAAATGCAATTGATTGAGGGCTAACTCTGTTTGCTTAATATCACTAATATCGCTTTGAATGACAATAAATGACTCGATTTTATTTTCAAGATTTAGCAATGGAACAATCGTAGTATTTAACCACAATTCCCGTCCCCCATTGATTTTATTAATCGACTCTCCATGCCAATACTCATCCGCTACACACTTTTTAAAAACGTTCTCATAATATTCTAAAGGGTAGCCCCCTCCACATATATCAAACACGCTACGGCCAATAATGTCATTTTCGCTATAACAATAAAAATCACTAAATCGCTGATTAACTTCGGTAATGGTACCTTTTTTATCCATTTCAATCCGATAGACAATGGCATGTTTATTCATCGCAAGTGTTAATTCGGCACTTTTTTGTTTAGCAATAAATAACTCTTGATAGCTTTTACTGATGAGCCTTTGTAAAGGGCGAAAAATAAAAAACTAATACTGATTAGAGTTATCATTGTCGCTAATCATAAACTCACAACAAGCAAATAAATAGAGGTGATTCGCTGTTTAACATGCTGTTCAATTTTTGTTACCGCGCTATCAAGACTCGCTAATAACTTTTCAACGCCTTCACGATCAAATTGTTTTTCCATCAAGCGATTTGCTCTATCAACATCTTGAATTTGAATAAGTTCTACGGCGCTTTTAGCGTAAATGTTGACTTTATTATTAAGATAATGAGGGGCATTAAAGTACAATATAGACACTTCTTTAGGAAAAGTGTTTGATTCATTTACCACGAGTTCAGATAAAAAATGTTGATTAGAATTAAATGTATTGGCTGTTTGAATTAAGTGTTTTTGGATGTTTTTATCAACATGTTCGTCTATTAAATTTTCATATTGCTGGTGAGCAAGCAAGGCAATTTTTTGTGACAACATTCGTTGTTTACCGGCGATGTTAATAATTTCAGCATCTTTTTCTTGCTGTTTGAATAATCCCATCAAGCTCAAAAAAGAAACAGTCACCAAAATAGCAATGAGCAACGTAGCTAACAGATTTCGACGTTTCATTTTTTGTTGTAGTACGTTAATAATTGCCATAAGCCTTCATGTTATCCTTTTACTATTCTGACGTTCTTATACAAGGGTAATTGTAGTAGTGAATCGAATTAATTGATTGAAAAAAGCTAAATTTTTTAACTGCATAGACCCAATATATTGCATATGTATCATAAGTTCTAATTATCATCGGGATAAATATGTCATTAATGATTTATTTAAACGTTCTATCAAGAAAATAACATAGTGGTCTCTCCCCAAATCTAGTAAAAAAACTCCTGCATTACGGTTAAGGCTCTCACTTAAACTAATAATTTGTACCTCTTCTCAAATTTATTATTAATAAACCCACTTGCAAAGTGTTATGTTATAACATTACAATTCCGGCAAATAAAAACGAAGAATTAACATTTTTAGTTCGTTATAAAATCAAAAAAGAAAAAATAAATGAAAAAAGAAATGATTGTAGCTTCATCGCTATGTGTTTGCTTTGATCAGCAAACTGTCCTTAATGAAGTTAATTTTAAAGTAGAGCAAGGTGAAGTTTTTGCCTTACTAGGTGGTAATGGCGCTGGAAAATCAACCGCACTGAAAACCTTTTTAGGTACGGTTACTCCAAGTAGTGGATCAGCCACCGTTTTAGGAATGTCTGTCGAAAAAGAAATAGATGTAATCAGAAGTAAAGTTGCCTACCTACCTGAGTCAGTGATGCTCTATGGCCATTTAACAGGAATAGAGAACATAAAGTATTTTCTGTCGTTGGCAGATATCACAAAATCTGAACCTGAAATAGAACAGGCTTTATTGCGAGTAGCATTACAGAAAAGTGCTTGGCATCGAGCAATGTCAAATTACTCTAAAGGGATGCGCCAAAAAACAGCGATAGCACTTTCTTTGCTTCGCAATGCGCCAGTGCTGTTTCTCGATGAACCAACATCAGGCTTAGATCCCAACGCCATTGATGAATTCAACCAACTTATTACTGCCTTAGCATCAGAGGGGTCAACGATATTTATGGTAACTCATGATGTTTATGGTGCATGTCAAATTGCTCATCGAATCGGCTTACTAAATAACGGAAAAATTGTCGGTATGTTTGAACGTGGAGATAATACTCATATCGATACTGAAGAAGTGCATGCTGCTTTTTCAGCGAGAAATAAACAATGAAAGTAATAAATAAAGTAACACACGATGAATGGCGTTTTTGGCATCGTACCAAATTGGCCACCACCATACTTGTTATCGGTACACTATTGACAATAGTTTCCGCCATCGGGAATACAATAGAGATCAAACATGCAGCCCATGAACGAAGTCATTTACAACTAGCTTCTGAAACACAATTTTTAACACAGCCAGACCGCCACCCTCACCGTATGGTGCATTATGGTCATTATGTCTTTCGCACACCTTCGCCACTGAGCATTATTGAACCAGGGGTAGATGCATTCACAGGAACTTCTATCTTCCTTGAAGGACATCGACAAAACAGTGCGATGTTTTCTGATCAACGTCAAGCATCTGGAATGACTAGATTTAGCAGCCTAACACCTAGTTTTTTACTACAAGTACTGGTGCCACTTTTTATTATTTTGATCGGGTACGCCAGCGTTACCAGAGAAAAAGAAGCAGGCACACTTCATATAATGATCACTCAAGGGGTTAACTTATGGCACTTATTATTAGGTAAATACTTTGCCTTAGTCAGTAGCGGATTACTCATGTTACTGCCTTTAGTGATTGCCGCCATTTGGGCTTCATTCAATGGTGAATCCTTTCTCTTAACGAGCAGTTTTGTCATTGGCTACATACTCTATATTTTAGTATGGAGTGGTATGGTCTTAACCGTATCTGCGCTAAGTAATAAAAATAGCGCAAGTTTTGCCACCTTAGTTGGTTTATGGATTGTTTTTTGTATTTTAATCCCACGAATTGGTAGTTCTAGCGCAGCAGCCATTGCGCCATCACCGGGTAAATTAGAGGCTGATTATGCAGTATTAGAAGAATTACGAAAATTAGGTGATGGACATAATGCTGCTGATCCAGCATTTGAGCAACTCAAGAAGAACTTATTTGCAAAATACAAGGTCGACAAAGTAGAAGACTTGCCCATTAACTTTCGCGGTACCGTTGCTCAATACTCAGAGGAAAAACTGACCAAAGTACTGAATAAATTTGCTGAAAAGCGTATGCAAGAAGAGCTTTTTCAAGCGCAAATAGCTCGACAATTCGGTTGGTTCACACCAACGACTGCAATACGTTCTTTTTCAATGATGATTGCAGGAACGAGCTTAGAAACCCACCATCGATTTCTTCGTGAGGCAGAAAATTTGAGGTTCGATTTTGTTCAATCTCTCAATAAAGTACATCAAGACACCTTAAATTACCAAGCTGATATCAATCGACATAAAGATGACAAAGCTGCCCGAGTTAATGCTGAAAACTGGCAAGTATTGTCTTCATTTTCTTTCGAACCTGATACAGCGGAAACAAGGTTAACACGCAGTGTTATTTATGGTTTTCAACTAATTTTATGGGCCACTTTTGTTTATTTTTCATTAAGGTTTGCCGTTAGGAGAATCAGCTAATGGCTATATTTTCAAATATCAATAGAGAAGCCCGCTTTCTCGCTAAGCAGCGCTATATTTTAGCACTGTTAAGCATTGTCTTTTTGTTGTCAGTGTTTGCGGTATGGTCTGGTATTAGCGAGACTCGCTTTCAATTAAGTACGATTGAAAAGCTGCTTGAAAAAGATGCTATCGATCGCGACCGTGTAATCGCTAAACAAAAAGATTATGGCAGTGCCGCCTACTATAGTTTTCACTTAACCTATTCCGCTCCGTCAGCTATCGCTTTTGCGGCGATGGGACAACGCGATATCTATCCTTGGAAACACCGTATCCGTATGCTTGCCATCGAAGGGCAAATATATGAAACCGATGCAGATAACCCAGAGTTATCGTTTTTAGGACGGTTTGATTTCGCGTTTCTTGTCAGTGTTTTGCTACCACTATTTGTTATTCTGCTACTTCATGACTTACGGTCAGCAGAGCGTGAAGCAGGTCGTTACGACCTACTCATTACCACCGCCACAAAGCAACAAGGTCTTTGGCTAACAAGAGCTATCGTTTTGTGTTCAGCACTTGCTATTGCTCTGCTTGTTCCTTTTGTTATCGGCTCTCTAGCCACACAAGCTCCTATCATCTCTGTTGGGCTTATCACGCTTGTTGTAATCGCTCACTTACTGTTTTGGATGTTATTAGCCTTAGTGTTTACGGCGAGTAAACTTGCCGATAAACAAAGCTCAGCGCAGATCGCTTCCGTTTTACTTTCAATTTGGCTGGTCGTTACGGTGCTTATTCCTGTCGGCAGTGATCTTACGATTGATGCAATGGTAGAAAGCCCGAACGGTGGAGACATCGTTCTAACGCAACGTGAAGCAGTAAACGATGCTTGGGATCTTCCATTTAATACCACTTGGGATGAATTTTTAACGACGCACCCTCAGTGGGAAGGCAAGACTCACATAGGCGAATCGTTTGAGTGGAAATGGTACTACGCCTTTCAGCAAGTTGGCGATCAAACAGCACAAACACTATCAAAGGCTTACCGCACAGCTACGTTAGAAAAAAACAGGCTAGCTGAACGCTTTGCCTTAATGTCTCCTCCTATGCTAACGCAAAGGTTGATGTCTGCTATCGCAGAAACAGATACCAATGCAGCCATAAAATATGAGCGAGAAATACGTGAATACCATAAAGCATTACGCACTTTTTATTACCCGCTGTTGTTTAACGAAGCAGAATTTACGTTAGAAACCATGTCTGGTTTACCTAAATTTTCAAACAAAAAATATAATTAAAACCTTAAAGGAAAAAATTAACATGAAACGCTCCCCTTTCAATCAACGGATGAAACCGTTAAGTCTGTGTATTTGTGCAGCATTGTCATTGCCATTAACCGGTCAAGCCGCTGGTGCAACAGAGACAATAAAAGAGGATCTTGAACACATCGAAGTGACAGGACTACGCCAAGCTTATCGTGGGAGTGTGCCAACAAAAAATCTACCACAATCTATTGCGACGATATCTTTTGAAACGTTGGAACAAGCTGGCATTACAAATCTACAAAATTCACTAGAGTTAGTGAGCGGTGTAACAAGGCAAAACGATTTTGGTGGTCTTTGGGATATGTTTGCAATTCGAGGCTTTGCCGGAGATGAAAACCTGCCTTCCGCTTATTTGATTAATGGCTTTAGCGCGGGTCGAGGATTTAGCGGCAACCGTGATATTTCTAATATTGAAATTATAGAAGTGCTTAAAGGTCCTAGTTCTGCCCTGTATGGCCGAGGGGAACCTGGTGGTACTGTTAACATTACGACTAAAAAACCGCAATTTAATCAAGAAGGTTATATCAAGCTAACTGCTGGTAGTTTTGACGCTTATCGCACAGAGGGAGATTTCACCACAGGGTTGACAGATGATCTTGCTTTCAGGATCAATGGAGCCTTTGAGGATGCTGAAAGTTACCGTGATACTGTCACCAAGAAAAAGACCGTGCTTACGCCGTCATTTCTCTATAAATTAAGTGATAACACACTACTCAGTTATGAACTTGAATTTTTAAATCAGGAAGCCGACATGGATCGCGGTATTGTGTTTGTTCAGGGCAAAGAATTCTCACATTCAAACTTTTATGGTGAGCCAGCAGATGGACCTGTAGAAATAGAGGCCATAGGTCATCAATTAGAATTTCAACATGACGTATCTGATGAATGGGCAATTAATGCAGGTTTAAGTTATCGTACATCATCTTTTGAAGGAAGTGTTTCAGAGCCCCGCTGGTATGACGCAGAAAGTAATAATGTTATTCGTCAACGTCGTTATCGTGACTTTGATGCAGATGATATTTCTGGTCGCATTGAGTTTAGTGGTTCAACCGAATTATTCGGTTCACAGCACAACCTACTGATTGGTGCTGATGCCTATAGCTATGAATTAGATCGCACTATTTTACGTTATCGCCATAATACCGCACCAGCAGATAGTCCAGAAAGTAACTCATCGTATTATGCAATCGACTACGACAATCCCGTTTATCGAGATACACTTCCTAGCATGATTGATAATACTTCTGATATTGAGGAGCAAAATGGCCAAGGGATCTATTTCCAAGATCAAGTTAACCTGTCAACTAACTGGAAAGCTATGTTTGGAATGCGCTACGACAGTTTTAATCAAGACATCACCAATAGATTAAAAAGCAACAATAAAACCAGCGTATCTGAGTCTTACTTTAACCCACGTTTTGGCCTAGTTTATGAAGTGTCTGATGAAACGCGTTTCTACCTTAATTATTCAGAAGGTGCTCGCCCTAACTCAGGTGTAGATTCCAATGGAAATGGGCACGATCCTGAAGAAAGTAGATCGTATGAAATTGGTTTGAAATGGGATATTGCTTCGCAAGGGTTCAGTGGTAGTGCGGCAATATTCACTACAGAAAAGTCAAACATTCTAGCCAGTAGCCCTAATGGTGATGGTTCTACTGAGGCGTTAGGCGCAGCAGAAAGTGAAGGCGTTGAGTTTGATATGTCTTATAAGCTGACACCTAATACCTTAGTTTCCATGTCATACGCTTATGTAGATGCTCAAAATTCAAAAGAAATAACGTTATGGGATTGGTATGTAATCGAAGAAGGTGCTCGTTTAGGTAACGTACCTGAGCACAGTGGTAACATTATGCTTCGTCATTTTTCTAAAATTGCTGGTTATGAAGGTAATGGCGGATTCACTATTCAGTATGTTGGCACTCAATTAGGTGACTTCCTTGAGCAAGACTATGAATTACCTAGCTATACATTAGTAAACTTATTTGCCAATGTCACCTTAAATGACAATCTGGATTTAAACATTAACATCGATAACCTCCTTGATGAAGAGTATTACGCTAACTCATACTTTGAAGCATGGACGATGCCTGGCGCTCCGCGATCCATTAAGGCGAGTGTGAAATATTCATTTTAATGAAAACACGACATTAGTTTGATTTGAGTCGGCGTGAACATGATTTTTCGCCGACTTTTATACTTCCTAGCGGGCTTAATCCTTAACAAGAAAACAGGTTAATTAAGAGTACTTGCGATATGACTCAATTATCTGTCGAACCGATTTTTTATTTACAGATAAGGTTGATTCGAAAATAAGTGCGTTGGACTCATTCACCATTTTGCGGGTCACTGAATTGCACATAGGTTTATATTCTCTACTTTGGCAACTCTGCAGCCAAGCTTTTTATATGTAGGATCCAACACTAAAAGCTATTACTTTTGGATTACTTGCTCATTTTTTAACATCATAATTATATGAAATTAAGAAAGAGAAAGGTGTGGTTCACATGCTGATAAACAACTTATAACAAAGCCCTAATATTGTTAGTCAAGCTTTCGTTTAGTGGGTAGTTTTCGCTGCTATAATATTTTGCTTACGAAACTCACTTGGAGTTCTCCCTGTCTCTTGTTTAAACGCTTTATAAAACGAGGATCTAGCATTAAAGCCAACCTCAAGGGCGATATTAAGCACCGTATCTTGATTAGCTAATATTTTTGGCTTAGCCGCGTCGATTCGCCATTTGTTTATGAAATCAAAAAAGTTTGTCGATAACGTTTCATTAAGCGTTTGTGAAAGATAGTTAGGTGAAATAGCGACATAGCTTGAGAGCTTTTGAAGAGATAGGCATGAATCTAAATAGAGCTTATCATTTTTCATAATGTCATTTATTTTTTTTGCTATACGATTTGATTGCTCTTTAGTCAATGCTGAACGCTGATACTTCATTGGAGGATTTACTCCTCTACTCTCTTCAAATTCGTTTTTAGTCGTTAAATTCTCGCCAGCATTATCATCTTCGCAAAACCCCGGTTTTTGTTGTAAGCCAAAGTGAGCCATGCTCCATATTAATAAGAGTGACAACAAGATCTCAACTCTGGTATTAAATAAAAACTTATCAAAAAGATTCGAATAGAATAATGTCACTATCGAAAATAACCAAGTGCTGACCGCAACAAATAATAACCAATTTATCCAGTTAAGCTTTCGCCCCTCATGATTCGAAAATACATTCTTCAATCGTTTTCGATACGTAGCTAACCGACGAGTAATAAGAAATATGGTATAAACGCACTGAGCAAGCCAGAGCAAAATAATCACTAATAAACTTATGAGCATAGTAATCGCGAAGGGATCTACAATATCAGCATCATCAATAAATATTGCGGTGTGTAAGTCTTTTGGCAACAGCAGCATCAATACACTAATTAATAGTGCGGGCCATAATAAAATAAAATGACGAACTTGTTTTGAGTTAAGTGTCCAAGGACTTTCTGCTGTGATGCCTTCAACATAAAACCATAAGGACGGACACAAAATAAAAAGGCTTGGAAATACTAGTGCACTATATAACTGATACCAATGAGGCAATTGAAAACTCACTATGGGTTCCACTGCTAGAAGACCGCTAGCAAGAAGGAAAAGAGATAGTGGTAAATAGATGACAGACTTTTTTATTCTAATCAAAAGCAGAGGAACACATAAAAGTATTTGTCCGACTATGATCAGGGTGAAGATCGTTACTATAGGGTCGGCCACATCAAGTCCTTTTATTCTTAGTTCATGAATCATTTGTCTCACTGCACAAGCACCTAATTCTAAACTATTTTACACCCTCAGCATAAATAAAGTGTCTGTGCTTTTAGTCTCGGACGATATAAGCAATTATAAAATATAGTATTTTAATCCGTTACGGCAAACGGAAATACAATACTTACTCTGCTACCACAAAGTGAATATTGTATGGGGTGGTATTCCCTTAATTTCCATATTAGCCGCCCAATTTACCCTTTCAATTGGGCTTAGAAAAACAAATACAATGGAGTTATCAATGAGTGCAGTTAATAGTACCGTAAAAGTTTTTGAAGAGTTTCAAATAAACGTAAAACTGAAGATTTCAGCTCTTTGGATTGCGGTCATGTTTTGTTATGTCTATGGCGATTATATCGAGATTTATGTTCCTGGTGTAATAGCAGATGCGATGACGGTTAATTCAAGTATTGATATTCAGCTGGAATTTTTTGCTGTGGCGATATTGATGGTAATGCCGAGTGTGATGATATTTTTTACTTTAGTAGTAAAACCTAATGTTAATCGTTGGTTGAATATAATATTAGCTGCCTTTTATATCGTTTTACTCATTGCTGTAAATACTGAGACAGGCTGGTGGTTTTACCTATTTTTAACTGCAATAGAGCTTTTAATATCAATGGGTATTATATGGTACGCATGGAAATGGCCAGCACTTGAAGCTTGAACAAACTATAAATTGAATCACTAGTTATAACGTATGAAACCCGAACCTTGCTGTTCGGGCTTTCAAAAAGTTGCTTTGATATGACCGTTCAGTGCGCTTTATTTTGTTCATAAGTTGCTATTATTTCACCAATAGTTAGTTTTATTCACCATTTGTTTTTATTACTGAATTTATTCTAAATTTAAGTGATTGAATTTAAATGAGTTATTTGTGGTGCTATTTTTGCTCAGTAATTGAATCTTGATTTATAAGGGCAGTACAATGTTATTGGATATTCAATCACTTAGCCATAAATACCAGAGTGGCAAAAATACTAAGTTTGCAATCAAATCACTATCGCTACAAGTTGAGCCGGGGATTTTGGGGTTGTTAGGTCCAAATGGCGCTGGAAAATCTAGCTTAATGCGAATTCTTGCAACGATAACTAAACCAAGCCAAGGGAATATTTTCTGGCAGGGCCAAGACATTATTAAGTCCCCACAAATATTAAGAAAAGAGTTGGGTTACTTGCCACAATATTTTGGCGTATATGATCAGTTATCAGGCATCGAGTTTTTGCAATACATTGCGAGTTTAAAAGGATTAGATAAAGCTAAAGCAGATCACACAATTGAAGCCTTACTTCATAAACTCAACCTAACGCACGCTGCCAATATGCCATTAAAAGGCTATTCTGGCGGTATGAAACAGCGTATTGGAATTGCACAGGCTTTACTTAATGACCCTAAGTTGCTGATTATTGATGAACCTACCGTTGGTCTCGATCCGCAAGAGCGTGCTAATTTTCGCCAATTATTATCTGAATTAGCGGGTGAACGTTGTATTATTTTCTCTACGCATATAGTGGCGGATGTTGAATCAATTGCAGATCGCATTGCAATTATGCACTCAGGGCAATTAATTCAAGCAGAATCACCCAGTACACTTATCCATAAACTCGACAATAAATGCTGGAAACTAACAGCCAATTTAACTGAACTTAAACATATCCAACATGAATTTATTGTAAGCCATAGTGTGCGAAAAGAATCTAAGGTTGAACTAAATATTGTTGCTGACTATTGCCCTGATGCAAGAGCCATTTCAAGAGCACCATCATTAGAAGATGCTTACCTTTATTTTACCAGCAACCGACAAGCTCCAACTGGCTATGCGAGGGCGAGTTAATGAATCAACTATGGCAGCTCATCAGTGCTGATTTTAAACAACGAACTCGCCAGCAAAGCTTTGTAGTAACACTTCTGGCGATGTCAGTACTAACATTACTCTTTTTCCCTTCCCCGGATGCCCATTATCAAACACTAGTCATTAATGGTTATCGTGGTATCTACAATAGCGCTTGGCTTGGTGTATGCCTAGCTATGTTAAACGTGTTGTTTTTACCTATTATCTGTTTTTATTTGGTCAAAAATGCCCTTGAATTAGACCGACAATCAATGACTGGAGAACTCATTGCAGCCACTCCTATTAGTAAACTGGCTTTTTTATTAGCCAAATGGTGCACGAGCGTATTAATTTTAGCTTCCATTGTGCTGGTTATGCTGTTGAGTAGTGTTCTGATTCAGCTTTATTACGGTGAAAGTTATCAAATAAACCTTTGGGCGTTAGCATGGCCACAGATCGTTTTTGTATTGCCAATCTTATTAGCAATTTCGGCTATCGCAATAATGTTTGAGTCAATTAAGTGGCTTAAAGGCGGCTTGGGTAACGTCGTTTATTTTTTCTTATGGATTGGTTCTATTGTTCAAACCATTGAAAGCGTTTCTGGAATCGGTGCATTACTCGACCATTTAGAAGGAGAAGTTGCTGAGCGCTTCCCATTAAAGCAAGGCGATACGAATATAGGGGTAAGTATTAGCAATGAAGCAAATGAAATAAACACTTTTGTTTGGCAAGGAATAGAGCCAACCATCATGCACCTTTGGGGAGCGCTACCTGTACTTTTTATTTGTCTTTGTTGTTTAATATTAGCGTTTATATTTTTTGATCGTTTCAGTATTAACTCAATGCCTGAAAACAAACGAACTTCATGGTTTAATTTCACTTTGAAAACTAAAGTGGAGGGATTACTTGATATTGTTTTTATTGCTTTAACTAAACATTTTGCCTTTACCCGATTATTGAGATTAGAGTTAAAATTAATACTCAAAGGTCATTCAATGTATTGGTTTGTTGGATTGCTGGTGTTGAATGTCTTTCAATTGTTTATCAGTCAACAATTGCTTATTAGCCTTATTTTACCTATTTCGTGGTTATGGTGTGTTTTGGTGATTTCTCAACTTGGGCAATTAGAAAAACAATCAAATACGTTAGAGTTGGTCACCTACAGTAAACAATCATCAATTTTACAAAGCTTGGCCAGCTATTGTGCGGGATGGATATTATTAGCCTTAGTAAGTATAGGCAGCGTCGTCCGTTTTACTGGAAGTGCTGAATGGTTATTACTCGTCCAATTAATTATCGCCATTTCATTCACAGTATCACTTGCCTATTTTTGTGGCGCATTCACTGGAACAAAACGAATGTTTGAAGTGCTATATCCTGCACTTTGGTACTTAGGTCCTATTCAAACAGCATTATATGTCGATTTTTTTGGTGTTAATAGCCAAGCAAGTTGGCAGGCAGGCATTCCTTATTATTTTTTAGTCATTTCAATAAGCTTACTAATGTTAACGATTAACGCTAAAAGAACACCTTAGACCATTTATGTAGTGAGCTTCCTTGAAGGTACCTGTTAACAATGTAGGAATAGTGTGACCATGATTGAACAACATTATATTTAAGTTCGTAAAGTGATCAAAGTATAAAGTCTAATCGTAAAATATTATTATTGTTCAATAGTAAATTGATGTGAATAAACAAAAATCTGTGCCCAGTTCAAGGTTATCGAGATTAACAAGCCTAGGTTCACTGGTTTCTAAAGTCGCTAGCAATATCCTTGTTGACGGAGCAAAGCAATGGTCTAAAGGTCAATCCTCAACTGTAAAAGACTTGCTTGTTAAACCCAAAAACATAGGGAGTTTGGCTGATAAACTGTCAGAACTCCGAGGTGCAGCGATGAAGGTGGGTCAAATATTATCGATGGATGCAGGTGATTTATTGCCACCAGCTCTAAGTCAATTACTTGATAAACTCCGCTCAAATGCTGTGGCAATGCCTCATAAACAACTAATTCAAGTGCTAGAAGCCGAATGGGGAAAGGATTGGTTAGATGATTTTGGGTATTTTGACTTAAAACCTTTCGCTTCAGCATCAATAGGTCAAGTACATATTGCACATAAAGATAATGGAAAAAAGTTAGCAGTAAAAGTTCAATACAAAGGTGTTGCAAAAGCCATATCCAGTGATATAGACAATGTTGCTTTATTATTAAAACTGTCTGGTTTATTGCCAAAACACATTAATATTGACCCGTTACTTGAAGAAGCTAAATCGCAATTGCTTATGGAGGCTAATTATATTCAAGAGGCAGCTTTTATTAATGATTACCGACATTTGCTAAGAAACGAAGCATTTGTTTTGCCTGAAGTTGATAGCGATTTGTCTACTCAATCTATTCTGGTCATGAATTTTATTGAAGGCGTTCCAATTGATAAAGTTGAGGCATTAGATCAAGCAGTGAGAAATAAAGTAGTAGAATCTTTAATAGAGTTATTTTTTGAAGAATTATTTTCGTTTCAATTAATGCAAACAGATCCTAATTTTGCTAATTACTTGTTCCAAGTAGATACAGGTAAAATAGTATTACTTGATTTTGGCGCGACTCGTAAAATTACAACTGAAATTAGCATGGGCTATTCGGCTTTAATTAATGCGGGTGTTCAAAAGGATGAGAATGGAATGATCAACTCCGCTAAAAACATTGGTTTTTTCAAAGATGACATTGACCCTGCATACTTAACACAAGTTTTAGGACTATTTAAGCTAGCTTGCGAACCACTTATTAGCGATGAAAATTATGATTTTGCCTCAAGTGGTTTAGCACAAAGGATTAAAGAAAAAGGCTTGTTGATTCACTCACAACAAGAACAATGGCATACACCGCCTATCGATGCCGTATTTATTCACCGTAAATTAGCGGGTTTATATTTACTAGCCGCTAAGTTAAAGGCCAACATTAATATACACAGGTTATTTGATAAATATGTTACCAAAAAATCATCTTGATATACTAAAACAACCATCGGATAAATCGAGGGTTATTGAAATGGCTTGGGAAGATCGAACGCCATTTGAAGCTATTGAAACGCTATACGGATTAACTGAAGCTCAAGTTATTGATTTAATGAGGCGAGTAATTAAGCACAAAAGTTTTAAAAATTGGCGTAAAAGAGTTTCAGGGAGAAAAACTAAACACTTAAAAATACGTTCTGATGAAATTGGCCGCTCTCATTGCCCTAGCCAATATAAGGTAAAGTCAGCCACAAAAACTAGGCGATAATAAGAATTTATTAACGTCAAATTCATCATAAACGTATGGCTACAAATCATCCAAGCTCGATAAGTAACTTTCAGCCTTATCGAGTGTTGCTTGTTGCAATGTTTCCGTTTGTTTACGCCAATTTCTGTAGACCATTGCTTGCCTAGGGTTCGACTCAAACAATGTGCTATGTTTTTCCATAAAGTGCCAATAAAGGCTATTTAATGGACAAGCATTGTCTGTCGTCTTTTCTTTTACGTTGTAATAACAACTCCCACAATAATCGCTCATTTTGTTTACGTAATTACCGCTGGCTGCATAAGCTTTGGAAGCGATAAGCCCACCATCAGCAAATTGGCTCATGCCTCTTGTATTGGGTAACTCAACCCATTCAATAGCATCAACATAAATACCTAAATACCATTCATCTACTTGTTCAGGTTCAATACCTGTCAGTAAGCAAAAGTTTCCGGTGATCATCAACCTTTGAATGTGATGAGCATACCCAAACTCTAGCGATTGATTTATCGCATGATGCAAACAGTTCATTTTAGTATTACCATCCCAAAACCATTTTGGTAGGTTGTTACTTGCTGCTAGCTCGTTTTTTTGGTTGTATTGCGGCATATTTGCCCAATACATACCACGAATAAATTCACGCCATCCCAAAATTTGTCGAATAAACCCTTCGACCTGAGCAAGGGTAATTGAGTTGTCTATTTTAAAATATTTCAAAGCAGTATTAACAACTTGCTTTGGAGATAATATTTTACTATTCAGAGAAAAGGATAACCTTGAATGATAAAGGCTCCATTGTTTTTTTGTGACTATATCATCGGCAGTACAAGTCATCGAATCTTGAAAGGTACCAAATAATGGTAATAAATAACGACAAAAGTATTCAAGTAACTCTACACTTTGTTTTCGATTAACTGGCCATAATAACGTATCATCGCCTTGGCCAATGGTTTTAACGTTATGTCGATTAAGTCGTTGATTAATATTATTAACATCATTACCAAAGACTAATGGTGGAGGGATTACAGCAATATCTTTCTTTTTTAATTTGTTTCTATTTTGTTGATCAAAATTCCATTTTCCGCCATCAGGTTTATTGCTTTCATCAACGAGTAGATTAAAGCGTTTACGCATATTGCGATAGAAAAACTCCATTCTGTGGCTAGTATCAACAGTAAAGTATTCAGTTAATTCATTATGTGACAAATAAAAATGAAAAGAATCTACACAAGCAAATGTTATGTTTTGTCCTTTTAACTCATGACAAAATAAAGTCAGTTGCTCAGATAATCGATATTCATCAGGTTGCTGATATTCAAAGTGATCTACATTATTATCCAGTAAACTGCTAAGTAATGAAGGGAGGTCGCCGTGCTTTTTTGTATCATCTAATGTTAAATACAATACATCATGACCCGCAGCTTTTAATGCAAGTGCAAAAGCCTGCATTGCTGCAAAAAAAGCTTGAACCTTTTGAATGTGATGCGTTACATAATTAGTTTCTTGATGAAGCTCTGCGATAACATAAGTACAGTTTTTATCTACTTCATTAAACCATGGGTGAGATGCATTCAGTTGATCGCCTAAAATAAGTCGTAATTTTTTTTGATTATCAAACATGGGCTCTCTTATTTAATGGCGTGAAGGTAAATATTTTGCTTCGACAGAACGATAATGTAATACGCACAAAGAGGTTTTTGGGATTACTACAGAGACTAATTAACTGAGACAAACAACTTATATATCGTTAAATTCTATAAGTATACATTCTAGGTAATGAAGCAAAAGCGCTTAACAATGTCGCGATAACTGAATATGACCGCAATGAGCTTAACAATGTCATTAACTTAAGGAATTAACACATACGTTTGTAGCTCATAGGGTATTTTTTGGGTACAAAGGTTCGTTCTTTTCTAATAAACTTTCTGTTTGGACGAATAGCACTTAAGCTCTTCAATATTTTACTTATCAACAACTCATATAGCTGACACTTTGCTAGCTTCATTGTGAATCGTACAATATTGTCTTTGAGTTGATTTAACGCAAAGGTGAAGTTTATTTTATAATTATAAATCCTGTTGTTTTTAGTGTTCTCAAGCTTTTGTTTTGCATCGTGAATTGCACAAGCCGTAATGTTTTTGGTGAGTAGTTTTGCGTGTATATCTTGTAAAACGCCCTCTACAGACACACTTGAGAAATTTTCAATATTAAGGCGGCTTTTTAATACTTTGTAGTCTTCTTCAACTCCCCAGCGTTGGTGATATAAATCAGCAAAAATTGAAGTAGGATAAGCTTTCAAGTCAGTTAATGACGAAACTAAAACTTCTGATTCACCCGATGGCAAGTCAACTCTCACTAGCCTTAAACGTATGGACTCTGTAGATATTTTGTCTTTTCTACACCGACGAAGTGACTTCTCAGTGCAAGGGAAATCAACGATATCACTATATTCACCACTCTCTAAGAATGCTTTAATAATATTAGGACTTTTAACAATGCGCATGCAAAAATCAACATTCTTTAGCATGTGGTACTTATAAAACCAAACGGCAGGGTAACCTCTGTCGTAAAGCACTAAGTCTCCTATTTCGGTTTTATTTAAATGCTTTAATGCCATTTCACGCTCACCTGTTGAATGGCTCTCTACCTGTAAATCTACAGTAATATTATTATTAACATCATAAAGTTGAGAAAGGCGAACGGCAGGCATAGAAGCTTGTGAACGTGCTTTACCAAAGTGATTGAGTAACTCATCAGAAATAGGTAATTGTGTGACTGAGCCGTCAACAGCTAACAACCTATGGCCCTGCCATTTATTAAGGGTTGAAGTTTCATAGTAGGCTTGAACTAAGTCATCATTTAATTCAATAAACGCCTTATGAGAGAGCTTCATCCTTGCTTTACAAAAAGCAGCGGTGCTGACTGATTTTGTTGATAAGTAGCTATCGTCTATAACATTGAAAAAACGAACAAGCTCAGCTTGAATTGAAGCGTTGAGAGCATTCAGCATAAAACTCATTAAACGAGGAAAAGTCAGCGTGCGATTTCGAGTGAAATCAGTGGATTTTTTACGATGATTTTCTAAAAATTCAGTTGAATGAATTTTATTGGTTAAATTTTGTACTATTTGAATTAAATACTGAACAGGTCATTTGTGATTTCTCTCTATTTTTAATTCATAGACAGGTTAGCAACAGGGTAACCTATTGTAAATATTTAAATTAACCTTAAGTTAATGACATTGTTAGGCTCATTGCAGCCGAAAGCTGCAACATCAAAGCATGATAGTTTATTGTAAAGTGTGATACTTCTTTGTCGAGTATGACACTTTATTGTCAGCCTACAAAGGATGAATTAGCAACTTTAATTAGTGAGTATGAAGACAAAAAGTGAATTGGAAATAGTAAACCCTAACCAGAATTAGAAATTAATGATTTATAAAGTGGGTTTTGCAATATATTAATACTGGTTTTTTTAAAAAACACCTTTTAAGCCATACAGAATTCAATTAATACGCTAACTTGTGAATTAACATGCCCTAGCTGGTAATATTTAGATCAACTGAACGATACAAGTCGACGTTTAAATAATAGCCAAAGCCTATGAAGTAGGCCAAGGTTTTGAGCCGACTTATACTTGTAATCCTATGAATTTAAATAAATATATAAAGTAATGTTGAGGTTTTATGCATGATGCTTTACTGTCGGCAAATGACTTCCAAAATAGCCTATTGATACTTTTTTGCATGCAAAGTCAGCTAAAATATGCATTCTTTTGCCACCTTCAAAATTTTTCACATGCTGCTCAAAAATCACCTTTCCTAAATCCGGGTGCTCAAACTCTCGTTGTCTAGCATATTTAGCTCTTTCCATTGTAGCCTTACTTTCACCAGAAATGCTTAGGTCTAAGTCTAATTTCAAGTCATCTAAGTTATTAGAAGTTAGTATCGACGTATTAAGTTTCTTTAATACGTCGATTATTTTAGCAAAGTCATTGATACTTACTGCAGATGAAGAAAAATTTTTTAATACATTTTTACAAAAAATAAGGTTTGGAAAGTCTTGATTATCTTTGATATCTAAAGAACTTAAATAAGCTTTGTTGGTTTGCCTCGTATGTGTTATTTCGGCAATATAAGTTTCTAGGTGTTCTAAAGAAAAAACATTAGGGACGCTGATTAAGTCCTCTTTCCAATCATTGTTATCATCCCAACTTTTAATAATCGGAATCGGGTTCTGTAACCAATATTCCTGTGATGGAAAGCTTAATGCGTGAGAACCTATAGTCGCGGCGACACCTAGACTAGAAACTTCAATGTCTCGATTACAAGACAGCGAGAACATTAATTCACCAAGGGTATCACGTACATTATCTTCTAAAACAGCTATAGGACAATCAACTTTACTTAACACACTTTTCACAAGCTTAGAGCTATCACTGTCAAGCTTGCTAATCCATTCTGAAAAAATAAAACCGTCTGCATAATGTAAACTATTCCAATTCCCCAGCGGCTCATCTGCATGATTAAAACCAATACCTTCGTAATTCGCAAGATGGATTAGTTTGAAAAATTGTTTTAATTCACTGATACATATTTCTTTCGTTAAAAAGGAAGCGAAACCTCGTTAATTATTAAATCCATGCTAATTACTTTCAATTAGAACGTTCAGAGTTTTTTCCCATTCATCAAAGAACCCTTTAGGCCAATAATTAATACGTCCAGAATCTTCAATCCTTACTTTTTCCACTAACGCAGAATGTTCAGAGTTATCGATATCTCTTGATAGGAAATATGCACATACATTATCTGAATCAATTAAACCTGACTTCACTGACATTCGAATGCCATTTAAAAAATGGTCACTATGCGTTTCAACAATAATTTGAACATCGTTCTCAGCAGCAATAGCCACAAGTTTAGCCACTAGAGATTGTCCAGCAGGGTGTAAATGAGACTCTGGATTTTCTATTAGTAAAAGATCACCTGAACGAGCACTAAGAATCGCTGTTACAACAGGTAAGACATAAGTCAAACCAAATCCTGTATTTTCAGGGCGGAAAGTTCCTGTTAATTCACTACCATTGGAAAATTTATAGTGCAAGCTTGCTTTATTTATCTCAGGAATTACTTTGGCTATAACCTTTGTCCCAGGGGTTATTTCAGACATCCAAGCATTCAAGTTATCTATTAAATATTCAGTACTAGCAGAAGAATGCTTAAAATCTTTAATAGTAATTGCTTCGTTTCCGTGCTCAGCTAGAAAGTGCGCAGTGTATTCTCCTTTAGCCCCAACTGATCTGTGCTGATTTACTGCATAATCAGATACATCGTAGATTGTCTTTGGGCTTATTCTTTCTGCTGACAGATATTGAAATGAAGAAGAAAATAACGACTCTTCAAAAGGTGAACCCGTGAGATTATGCTCGTCCATCTGGATTGGTTGCATATCGGACGTTTTTCGATAGTCAAAATGCAAATCAAGACTAGAGTCAGACCAGTATAAACCTATTTCAATATATTCTTCTTCAGCATCATTAAAAAGAAGATCACTACCAATGCCTATATTTATGTATTCGCCAGTTAAAGATAACCCCGTGTTGGGTAACATGTGTTTCTCAAATGACTGCCTTAAGAGTAGCATTGATTGGAGAACTGTTGATTTTCCCATGCCATTTAAACCTGAAAATAATGTCAGTCCCTCCAAATCAAATATTTCATCTTTAATCGACTTGAAGTTTTTTAACGCTAATCGTTCTATCATTTTATTTCTCTATCAATAAGTCGCTGATTAG
>Ga0233426_10000894_pt1 | contig 29457 bp, 29 predicted proteins | sample SI_118_April2016_6_FD_179875 | JGI IMG/M metagenome (GOLD analysis project Ga0233426, IMG submission 179875) | Seawater microbial communities from Saanich Inlet, British Columbia, Canada - SI_118_April2016_10_MG | ecosystem: Environmental > Aquatic > Marine > Inlet | place: Canada: British... | reverse complement strand
GGTCTTCTTTTAGATCAAACAGGATCGGGCGGATGCCGCCGCCAAATTCGATCAGCTTATAGCGGTCGTCCGTGACCATGAACAAACGCGCCTCGGCGGTGTCTAGGTCAAGCCGTTTGGCCAGTGGAGTCATTGAATAATCGTATTCGCAGAATGCAAATTCACGTGCTTGGTCGTGGCCATGCAACAGCGGCAACAGGGATTTCCCTTCCAGCACACAATCCAATTCGGCCATGGTGCCGCCTGCGATTTCAACAAATGTCGGCGCGAGGTCGATCAGTTGCACCAGCGCATCAGAGGCGGTGCCGCGTGTGGCGTCGGCCTGTGTGGATGGATCATAAACGATCATCGGCACGCGCACGGATGTGTCATGACAAAACGTCTTTTCGCCTAGCCAGTGATCACCAAGGTAATCGCCGTGATCAGAGGTCACGACGATCATCGTGTCCTTCATCCGGCCCGTTTCCTCCAGCCAGTCAAACAGCACGCCCATCTGGTCATCACATTGTTTGATCAGACCCATATAGGCCCCCAGCACTTTGTCACGCACGTGGTCTTGGGAAAACGCCTGACCGACGGGGGCTTTCATCATGCCACCGAAAACGGGGTGGGTGGTTTCGCGTTCTTCATCAGTGCGCACCACGGGTAAGAATTGTTCTTTGGTGAACATGTCGTGGTAGGGTGCGGGCACGATGTAGGGCCAATGGGGTTTGATATAGGACAGGTGGCAGCACCACGGGGCGTCGCCTTGGCTTTCGATAAACTCCATGCCGCGCCGCGTCAGATATGGGGTTTCACTGTCGTCTTCGATGATGTTGGCAGGCTTGTCGCTGTTTTCCATGAACCAACCGGACAGAACGTTCCCTGCCCCGTCATTGGCGGAGTTCGCGTTGTCGTGCCACGGGTTGTCGCCCTCGTACCCTTTGTCGCGCAGGTATTCGTTGTACTTCAACGCACCCCCATCGTCATAGAATCCATCAGGCCCTTCGGGGCGCATGCCGTCATCGCGTTCAAACACATCGAACCCGCATTCAGAAACCCGGGCACCGATCACGCTGTCTGGCTCAAGACCCAGCTGCGCCATGCCTTCTGCATCGGCCTTCATATGCGTCTTGCCAACCAGCCAGCATCCCATCCCCAACTTGCGCAGGTGATCCCCCATTGTGCGCTCGCCGACCTTCAACGGGACGTTGTTCCACGACGCCCCATGGCTGTGCACATAGCGTCCCGTGTAGGTCGACATGCGTGACGGACCACACAGCGGCGACTGGATATAGGCACGATCAAACCGCACACCCTTATCCGCCAACTTGTCGATGTTGGGGGTTTTCAGATGGGGGTGGCCATAGCTGCTAAGATAATCCCAACGCAGTTGGTCAAACATGATGAACAGGATATTTTTAGCGTCTGACATTATGGGGTCTTCTTATCTAGGTTTTCACATTGGCCGTGTTGCTACGTTTGGATAGGAACCAGAATATGGACACCACAGACAAGATCAAAAGCACAACGGCCACGGGGCTTGTGTAGATATTAAGCAGGTTCCCGTTCAGCAATGCAATCGCTTGGGCCAGCGATTTTTCAAATTGTGGGCCGAGGAAGAAGGCGATGATGAAGATCACCATCGAATATCCAAAGCTGTGCATCAGCAATCCGAAGACCGCAAAGATCAGCATGATGGTCACACCAAACAGCCCGTTTGTGGCCATAGACACCCCAACAAAGCAAAGCAAAAGCGCCGAGGAAAAGATCACGGCTTCAGGCGCGGACACGACCTTGACCCACAGGCGCAGACCCGCCTGCCCCACCCAAAGGTTCACAAAGTTCGCCATGATCATCGCGCCGAACAGACCGTAGACCAAACGCCCTTGGTTTTGGAAAAGCAGCGGACCGGGCTGCATGCCGTGGATCATGAAGGCGCTGATAATCAGTGCGGCGGATACGCTGCCGGGAATACCAAGGGTCAAAAGAGGGATCAGGTTCGCCCCAACCACGGCAGAGTTGGCAGATTCGGTTGCAGCGATCCCATGCAGGTTTCCCTTGCCGAAACTTTCTGGCTCTTTCGAGCTGGCCTTGGCCATCGCATAAGACATGAACGCCGCCGCCGTTGATCCGATACCGGGCAAGGCCCCAAGGACCGTGCCAATCGTGGCACCGCGCAGCATCGTATATCGGCAGGACCAGTATTCGGCCCATGACACACGGCGATCATCGGGGTTGCCTGTATCGGGCACCAGAATGCCCTGCCCGCCAGTGCCGCGTCCTTCGGACATGCGGCGCAGGATTTCAGAAATCGCCAACATCCCAATCGCGACCGATGGCAACGCCAGCCCGTCAAACAGGTCCCAATAGCCAAAGATCAGGCGCGGGGTAAAGTGTTCAGGGTCAGTGCCGATGAAGGAAAACATCAGGCCAAGTGAGGCCGCAATGACCCCTTTTGTAAGCGAGTCACCCATAAGGCCCGATATGATCGAAAAGGCGAAAATCATCAGCGCCACGATCTCGACCGGTCCCATCTTGAGCGCCAAAATGGCCAGCGGTGCGGCGACTGTGATCAACACAATATCGCTGAAGGTGTCCCCCGTGATGGAGGCAAACAATGCCATTTTTGTGGCCTTTAGGGGTTTGCCCTGCTGCGCCAATGGGTAGCCGTCCAACGCGGTTGCGGCGGCGTCTGGCGTGCCGGGTGTGTTCATCAGAACCGCGGGAATCGCGCCGCCCACCAGCCCGCCTTTGTTCACGCCAACAAGAAAGGCAATCGCAGGCAATGGGTTCAAGCCAAAGGTGAAAGGAATGGCAATCGCCATCGCCATAACCGGTCCGATACCGGGCACGGCCCCAACAAATTGTCCCAGCACAACACCAGAGACCACGAACAGCAGATTGATTGGGGTGAAAACATCCCCAAAGCCTGCAAGAATAATTGAGAGATCGACCATACTGGCGTCCTATCCGGGCAAGCCCCGTTCCAAAAGTTGTGTAACAACAAACCAAATTGCGGTCGGCATCCCGATGACGCCAAAGCCCAACCAAAGCAGGCGGCGTTCACCGATCATCAGCATCAGCACCAGCGCAAGAACTGGAGCGACGTATAAGAACCCGACCAAAGACATCGCATAAATGGCACTGCCAAGAACCGCGACGCAGGCTGCGGTCTTCATGAAGAAACGCGCGTCGGGGGCCACGTGATTTGTCGGGCGAAGCATCAAAAGGCCGCCACAGATCGCCAACATCCATGCGACGATATTGGGCATGGTTTTAGGGGATAGGTTACCGCCTTGCGGGTTTTCTACGTATTCGGGGATAACGAAGAAAAACATCGCCAATCCGAATATCAGGAAGAACGCCCCAGACAGTCGGTCGGTTAGATTATTCATGTTTGGGTCTCTCTTCCAAAGGGAAATGCCCCGCCAAAACAGCGAGGCATCCAAGTTTGTTTAGTTGGCGAACAGACGCTTTGCGTTTTCCAAGCCATCAACCATCATCATGCGTGCCCCATCAGGACCCATGTTAAGCGGATCACCTTGCACAGCATTGCGCACGATTTCAGCAATCTCAGGTGATTTCACGGCCTCATCAATCGCAGCAGCGATCGCGGCTGTTGCAGTAGGGTCGCTGCCCGCTTTCATAGCCAAGAAGAACACCGCGTCCACGTAGGCATCCACACCGGATTCAACGAAGGTTTGTGTTTCTGGTGCATAGCTTAGACGCGATTGGTTCGCGCTGGCGATGACCTTCATGTCACCTGATTCTAGGTATGGGAAATGCTCGCCCGATGCGAAACCAGCCAAGACTTGACCACCAAGGATCAAACGGATCACTTCGGCACCGCCATCAGCGGTCACAAGGTTGAAATCAACGCCAGACGCTTTGGTCGTCGCCTTCATCATCAGAACCTGTGGAGGGGCCATTGTTGCCAACGGCATGTTGCCCTGCTCTTTGGCGTAGGCGATCATTTCTTCCAGAGTATCGAACGGCGCGTCTGCGCTGGCAACGAGGGCCAATTCAGCCTTCGCGATTGTGCCAAGGTAGTCAAAGCTGTCGATGTTGAACGGCAGTTCGGCACCGCGTTGCACCAGCTGCACAAGCACTGGAATACCAACACCCATACCAACAGTTTGGTTGTCTACAGGACGCAGAGACAGGCTTGTGAACATCGCGACACCACCGCCGCCTGGACGGTTTTCAACGATCACGTTCCAGCCCGTTTGTTCCTTCATCACTTCGGCCAATACGCGGCCCATAGTGTCGGTCGATCCACCGGCACCAAAGCCGATTTCGATTGTGACGGGGCCGTTTGGCTCCCAATCTGCGGCCATTGCTGGTGCGCCAAATGCCATAAGTGCAGCAGCACCCAGTACCTTTAGTTTTGAAGTAAATTTCATTTTTCTCTCCCTTAGTTAGTCGTTTTAGTTTCGTTTATTTCTCAATCCCTGCGTCTGCCCCCTCCCAAGGGCTGACAGGCATTGGCCTTTATACATCACCCTCAGGTATAAATTTTCCGGGGTTCAGTAATCCGTTCGGGTCTAGCGCCTGTTTGATTTTGCGCATCGCCGCCAATTGGCTGTCTTGTTTTAGCGCGCGCATCACGTCCAGTTTGCTTTGCCCAATTCCATGTTCCGCTGAAAACGATCCGTTCAACTGCGTGAGCAGCGCGAATGCCTGTTCCTTTGCCCGCGCAAGCGGCAGGTCGGCCCAGTTGTGCCCTTCTGCGCCACTCAACGCGTAGTGCAAATTGCCGTCACCCAGATGCCCAACCGTCAGGGGCGCAAAGCCCATTTCGGCCATCACGCCATCCATCGTCGTTACGAATTCGGCAACGGCCGCAAGGGGCAGCGCGATGTCTAGATGATAGGCAGGACCATTGGCGGTGATCGCCTCAAGGATGGATTCACGCATGGTCCACAGATCAATGCGCTGCTGTTCGGATTGCGCGATCATCGCATCAATGACGATGCCGTCTTCCATCAGCCCCTCAAGCCCCGCAAAGACCAAAGACTGCAGACGGGTATCGCCACTTTCATCTGGCTCTGCATCGTCATGACGGGCAGAGGTCACTTCGAAAAATATCCCTGTTTCGGCAGGCGCATCCAATGGTTGGCGTGTCTTTGGGAACTCTTTACAGATCACATCCACAGCGGCCTTCGGCATGTATTCAAACGCCTCGACCCCGCCACCGGTTTGATCTTGAAGGGCGTTCAAAACCCGTGGGGCATCCGCAAGCGAGGACAGCGCCAAAAATCCTGTCGTGCGTACCTTTGGTTGGGGCGACAGTTTGAACACCGCAGCGGTGATGATGCCTAAGGTTCCTTCGGCACCGATCAGCAAATCCTTGAGATCATAGCCCGTGTTGTCTTTGCGCAAACCCGTCAGCCCATTGATGATGGACCCGTCTGGCAAGACCGCTTCGATCCCGATGCACAGCTCGCGCGTCGTGCCGTATTTGACCACGTTCGATCCGCCAGCATTGGTCGAAAGCACCCCACCGATCATCGCACTTCCTTGCGCGCCAAAGGTCAATGGGAACGCCAACCCTTGATCGCGCGCCGCCTCTTGAGCGGTCTGCAATACAACACCAGCTTCGACGGTCATGCTGCGGGCACTCACGTCCAAGGCGCGGACCGCGTTCATCCGTTCAAGCGAAACAACGATGCTATCGCCATCGCCTGTCGCAACGCCGCCACCACACAGACCAGTGCGCCCGCCAGCAGGTACAATCGGCACCCCGTGGTCGTGGCACAGAAGCATGATTGCGGCGACTTCTGCAGTGGTTTTGGGTTTAACGACGGCGATTGGGGTCGCAGAAAACTGCCCAGTCCAATCTTTGCAATAGGCGGCGGCCTGATCAGATTCGCCCGAAATGACCTGCGCGGAACCCGCAATATTTTGCAGGCCCGTCAGCAATTCGCCCTGCAAACCAAGGGGCAAATCCGTCATCGTATTCGTGCTTTGTACGGTCAATTTTCGCCCCCCTCGCTGCTTCTTGAAACACCTTGTTTTATTTCAACTCGACTCGTCAACAAAAAACTACCATGGTAGTTCTAAACTTGAGGAAGCCGACCACGAGAATTAGTTGTAGGCGCATGAACCAGCATCAAAGACAGAAATCCGCGACCGAACTCACCGTAGATATGATCCGCGAATCGATCATTTTAGGGGACTTCCCACTGGGCATAAAACTGTCTGAACAGAAGCTTGCCGATCAATATCAGATCAGCCGTTCACCTGTGCGCGAGGCGCTGGTGCTGTTGCAGATCGAGGGGCTGGTCAAAGTATTCCCAAAACGTGGGTCCTTTGTATTCTCGCCCGATGTTCAAACTATCAATGACCTGTGTGAACACCGCGACATCCTTGAAACCACCGCCCTTCGACTTGGGTTGGAACGCAACCACACCAGCCTGTTGGACGGTATGCGCGCAGGGCTAATTCAGATGGATCACGCGATTACGGCCACCAATACCAAAGACTATTCACTGGGCGATCTGACGTTCCACCGCGCCATTATCGCCAGCAGCAACAACAGTTCTATGATCCACAGCTACGAGACCACGATTGGGCGGCTGATGGCGTGGCGCACGCATTTGTTCACCGTCACGGGCATTCAGCTCGACCAGTCTATGGGTGAACATATCGCGATGCTTGAAGCGTGCGAACGCAAGGATGTCGCCGGTGCGCAGGCCATTTGCACACAGCATATCAACCATCTGGGCGAGTACATTAACGAAGAACCGACGTCCTAACTTTAGGCAGAATTCACTTGCCAGCTTCGGCCCGTTTGAGCTGTTGGTGTTCGTCCTCGATCAACCCGATCTTCCAATAGCCCGAGATGTAACAATCCTCTTTCGGCAGGGCACGTTTGACCAAAATATCCTGACGCAGTGTTTTGATCATCCCGCTTTCGCCAGCGATGGCAGGCCTGAACGACCCCAGATGGCCAGTCCATGTCACGCAGCATCTCGATCACCTGCACACCAATTTCGCGGGGATCCGCGTTCACGATCCAGTGGACATCAATGCCATCCGGAATGCAGAAATCCTGTTTGTCCTCGGGCGACATAATCTCGAAAATTGCAGTGCCTTTGGCACCCTCTGGCATTGCCTCAAGCGTGGCGGCGGCGACTGGCAAGGCGGACATATCCGCCACGATCAAATAGCTGTCGGCGTAATAGGATGTGACCTTGATCGGCCCCGGCCCTGCAAACCCGCAAACCGTGCCAGCCTGTGCGTTGCGCGCCCAAGCAGAGGCTGGGCCGCCGTCGCCGTGATCGACGAAATCGATGTCCACCACATCTTTTTGACGCACCACCACTTTGACCACATCGGCAGCCTGTTCGCCTGTTTTGGCCTGAACATGATGACCCAACGCCGCCAGCACCGTAGCTGGAACCAGGGGCGTCATTAGCAGCGACCTTGCCGCCAACACGGGCACCCCCTGCACCGTAGTGGGATGAGGCACCAGCTTGCCCAGCAAGTTGGCTGTAGCTAGTGGCATTGGCACCACCAGAACCGCCATTGGATGTGACTGTGGTAAATCCTGGGCCAGAGACACTAGAGGAACCGCCGCTTGAGGCACTGCCAGAACCTAAGTAGTTGTCCTTGCCGTAGCCGCCGCCACCCCCCCCGCCAATAATCTGGTACTCGACCAAAAGGGCCTTAATGGCACCGTGGAACTGGCTGAAAGATATAGAGCGACCACCGCCAGATGTAGGGACACTGCTGTTGTTGGAGGTCACATAAGAGCCGTTACGGTAATACTCAGACAATGATGGGTCGCCGTCGCCACCAAACTCACTCTTGATCTCTGTAAAGCTGAGACCACTGGCTTTACTGATAGTCATGTGGCAGAGCCAAAGCCAGTGACGTCTCCAGTCACTGTTAGATTACCAGAGGCATCCAGCTTCATTCTAGGTGAACCACCAGTGTAAAACCGCAGGACACCAGAGGACTCAGTGATGGTCCAAGCCCCAAGGTCCACAGTACCAATGTTGGCTGTAGTGACGGTCACGGTTGGAGCAGCAACAGTACCAGTGAACGTAGGTGAGGCTGTAGGAGCCTTAGTGTTTAACTGTGTCTGGACGTTGCTTGTGACACCATCTGTATAATTGAGTTCATCTGTGGTCGCTGTGAGGCCGCTCAGGACGTTCAGTTCAGCTGTTGTAGCTGTTGATCCGTCAAGCACGTTAAGCTCACTGTGGGAGGCTGTGATGGCCCCTGTGACGTTAGGCACTGTAGCCTTGATGGTAGACTTAATAAGACGGATGTGGTCGTCAGCTTGCGCGAGACCGTCGGTAGACGCTGGGTTTGAGGTAACCAAAGCGTTGACGTAAGTTCCAGTTTCTAGAGCCATGCTATGGTTCCTTTCTAAAGGGGGTCTGTATTTGAGGGGGACTCTTGTGTCGAAGGTCGGACAACAACAACAACAACAAGATCTTTAGTCCTCTTTTTTGAAGTCGATATGACAGCAAAGGTACGGGGGGGTCATAAAATGACTAGGGAACCTAAAAACCATAAGGCTTCTAACGGCTAACACACTGTAACTAATGCACAATCAGTGACTAGGGATGTAGTATCCCTTGATCTACACCAGCAATCGATGGTCGATCCAAATGACATTAGACATTAGCTTAGGAAAACTTGTCGGGCTACAGCCCTGATGTTTTCGACAGAGATTGGGACAACCTTAGTCGACCCAAGCCAACCACTGCCATCCACTGCCATCCACTGCCAACCACTGTCATCCACTGATCATCAGCGCGACTGCCAGCACTAGAGCTATCGCATAGACATCATCAAGCGTCACTTAGCCAAGCCTCGTAAACATCAGGCAGACAGATGGGACACTTGCTATGCGCAGCCTGCCTAATCTGTCCTCGATCTCCAAGGCCTATATCTCGCAACGCTTTGTTGTCGTGTAGTCTCAACTGATCCGCTGCCCTATTGGCAAGCCAGTGGTATTCGACAGCCCTTAGGTAAACCGTCACTCTCTTTAGTAGTCTTATGGTGGTCCTTAGTATCACTTGGACTATCCTTGTTCTTTATTGCTATTCTATCCATGACCACTGTCGGGCCACTGTTGCCCACATGTGGCCACCGTGATGGTCTATAGTTACAGCCTTGGGACCATCAGCCTCGACCACAAGGGAAGTCGTGGAAGGCTGTAGATCAACCAAGGCCAACCTGCTGCCTCTCACTTGGGGGCTGCTAGGTATTCCTCTGATGTCTTGGGTAGTGTCTGTTGATGCCCTATGAGTAGACAGCGGCGACGGCATGGGCCCCGTGTTCTTCTCTTAGGGGTGACAGAAGGGTCAGAGGCCACCTAATTACCACCAGACTGACTAAAGATTTCTCTAGACACAGCGAATCACTGCTGTTAATCCTTGGACCATGGAGGCACTGGCCCCCTGTTTGGTACTGATGCCCCTGACTACTTAGGGGACTGTAACTCCCTCGCGGAGACGCACGCCTGGTTCGATTCCAGGGTCGCCCACCATCTCTCAAATGTTGTTGAAATGCTACAGTTTCCAACGAGGGACTAAATTTTTCTTCATAACTTTTGGAGAGAAAAATGGACGAAACATTCACCTTTTTAGAATATGCCGATGATGAAGCCGCTTGTATGTGGAACGGGGCACATAAATATTGGCTCCTCAAAATGGCCGAAAAGTTCGACGGTTTTAGCGACTTTGGGACAAGACCCATCACCAAATATAAGCCCAGACAAATCCATGATTTCCTCGATTATCTCACCGACGAATGTGACCTGAGCAACAACACAGCCAACTATTACGCCGCGATGATAATTAAGGTTTTCAAACAGGCGTACAAAAACCAAGACATCGAGCGCGTCCCCGACTTTACGTGGAAGAGAGTAAAGAACGCCCACCGCATGTCGTACTTCACGCCCGAGCAAGTGGACCAAGTCGTCGAGTATTTTCGAAACTCAAAAAAGCACAATTGGATGGCCCCAATGGTACTCATAGCGGCCAATACAGGAATGCGCGTTGGCGAGATACTCTCCATTGGCCCGAACACCATTTTCGACAACACAAAAGGCAAGCCGTACGTACACTTGATGTACACAAAGAACGGAGATGGACGCTACGTCTACCTAAATGCCAAAGCGCGCCAAGCACTGCGGGAACTAGATGACTGCCCCAAGAACCACTACATCATGTACAACTTTTACGCCACTTGGAAATGCCTACGCAGAGACGTTCTCAATGGTGATGAAAAGCTCGTTTTCCACTCACTGCGACACACCTTTGCCACAAGACAGGCCAATGAGTTTAGGCTCAACAACACACTCATTGCCAAAATTATGGGACACCGCAGCCTCGTCACCACCAGTAAGTATGTGAAACTGATGCCTGAGGTACAGCAGTCGGTTTGCGATGCTATGTAGACTCGCTGCCCGACTTTACCGATGCTGACTTCGATGTGAGTGAGTTAAAGGCCCATTAGATAGGGAATAAGTTCACGTCCAACGAGGTAGAACACCAATACCAGCGTTAAAATTCTTAATGCGCCATGCATAACAAGACCTCTCACTTTTTCTGAAACAAACCAAACAGCTGGTGAACCGATATGGGTGAGGCTGGTGGCTCTTCTGGCGAAGCATCGTTAGTCGCCGTGTTACTTTGGGATGCCTTATCGCCGAAACCATATTGAAAATCAGCATCGAATACTTCGCGTTCTTCTTTGGTCATTTGAGACACAGATTTACCCGCGAATGATTTTCTCAGCATCTGCTTTTTGGCTTCATTCATGAATACTGGGCCTTAATTAAATACGCTTTATTAACAATACGGATAAATATGTTCAAAGCAACAACGTCGCTTGGCATCCCCATAGCGAAAGACCCGCTTTCAGATTTCCGCAAGTTCTTCCTCGTTATCTGGAAGCACCTTAATCTCCCCGACCCTATCCCTGTTCAATATGACATTTCCTACAACCTGCAACATGGCGATAAACGGATGATTATCCAAGCGTTCCGAGGGGTCTGTAAATCTTGGATTACTTCAGCCTACGTTGTCTGGCTACTCTAGATGAACCCTCAGCTAAACATCTTGGTCGTCTCGGCGTCTAAGAGCCGCTCTGATGACTTCACCACGTTTACCCTGAGGCTAATCAACGAGATGGGCATCTTGGCCCACCTGCGGCCAAAGACAGTCCAAGATTAGCTTTGATGTAGCACCCGCTGCCGCGTCTCACGCACCTTCAGTTAAGTCTGTAGGTATCTCAGGTCAGCTGGCTGACTCTCGAGCCGATGTAATCGTTGCAGATGACATCGAAGTGCCGAACAACTCTATGACCCAAGGGATGCGCGATAAGCTGTCAGAGGCTGTGAAAGAGTTTGACGCTATCCTGAAACCAGATGGGCGCATCATCTACCGAGGTACACCTCAAAACCAAGAGAGCCTCTACAACAAATTACCCGAACGTGGATACAAAGTGAGCATCTGGCCCGCTAGGTATCCAAGCGAAGACCAAGCAATAGGATATGAGAGTAAACTCGCCCTCCTTATTGATAGAAAACTACAGGCAGACGCTACAATTGCAAGTTAACCTACAGACCCTCAACGCTTCTCTGAGTTCGACTTACTCGAACGTGAAGCATCCTATGTTCGCTCTGGTTTTGCGCCACAGTTTATGCTCTATACGAGGCTCTCTGATGCCGAAAGATACCCTCTCAAGGTGTCAGACCTAGTAATCATAAATGTGCCTATCCTAGAGGTCCCTGAGAAGGTCGTATGATCATCTGCCACCCAGTATATCATGGAAGAATTACCCAACGTGGCATTCAACGGTGACCAGCTCCATCGACCCATGTTTATGTCTGACCAGTTCGTCGAATACAGCGGCTCAGTGATGTCTATCGACCCCTCAGGACGCGGTAAGGATGAGACTGGGTATGCAGTCGTCAAAATGCTCAACGGCTACCTGTACGTACGCAGATGCGGTGGTATCGCTAGTGCGTACTCAGAGGAAGCACTGCAGAAACTTGCGGTCATCGCTAAGGAAGAACAGGTCAACGAAGTCATCGTCGAGAGTAACGTCGGTGATGGGATGTTTAACCAATTGTTCCTGCCAGTATTGAGCAAGGTTCATGCGGTAACCATGAGTGAAGTCTGTCATAACATACAGAAGGAACGTCGCATTATCGATGTCCTTGAGCCTGTGATGAACCAGCACAGACTGGTAATGGACAAGAAGGTCATCCAGAAAGACTTCGATAGCTGCCAGCACCTGCCCCCTGAGCAAGCACTGCGTTACCAACTGACGCGACTTACGGCTGACCGTGGCGCACTGACCAGTGACGATAGGCTGGATGCTCTAGCTATGGCTTGTCAGTATTGGGTAGATGCGATGGCTCAGGATGCTAAGGTGCGTATGGGTGCGCGTAAAGAGGAACTGATGGTCGCTGAATTGGACAGACTGAAGGCTGCTGCTTCTATGGGACTAGCAGTTATTACAGGTCACCAAGGGCAAGAGACCAATAGTCTTTGGTGGTGACCTGTGGGTTTTTACAGAAAAATTATTCGCTCAATCTGCAGAATAATCATCCGTCGCGCTCAGCTTTTTTGCGGGCTAGCTTGCGCTGACGACTTTTGGCTTCTTTTGCTTGACGAGCTTTTTTCTCAGAAGGCTTTTCGAAAGCCTCTTTGAGCCTCATTTCACGAAAGACACCTTCGCGTTGGAGTTTTTTCTTAAGTGCCCTGAGGGCTTGGTCGACATTATTATCACGAACACTGACTTGCATTTAATTTCTACCATGTTTGAACAATCGATATGAACGTCTAAGCATTAAATTTTCGCTTAATCAAATCAAATAATCACATTAATATGACCAACTGCGCAATCAAGCTTCTATGGGACTAGCGGTACTTACAGGTCACCAAGGGCAGAAGACCAACAGTCTTAGGTGGTAGGCAGTATCAACTCAACGAGAATTTCACCTGAAACAGACAATTTGTTGTTCGCATCAAAGAACTCCATTTCTCTACCATAATCCATGGCTGCGAATAGCGAACCCTTAGGTACACGAGCTTCACAGTGAGCCAATACAGCTTCAAACTTCAAGAACGTTTGTTGGTGCTTTGTCATAATATTAATCTCTATCATCGACATACACGATCAAAGCTCTCAATTGGATTACTTTAAGTTCGACTTTGGATATCCCCCCTACCTTGTAAAAACCCTTATTTATATGACCTATTTCAAAGGTTGCACCTAAGGGTATATCGAAGCGTAAGGGCCCTACAGGTTGACCCGCATCTCATCTAATTTCGAAGGATAAAATGGGCAGTGGATGGAATGCCCTTAATATGAGCCGACAGGTAACTGCTTCTACCTGTAGAGTGGTTTCTGTTGATTATCCTGTGCAAAGACATCAATAAATTCCGCAGCATGACTAGAAAGTGTTTGGTCACATCGCAGAGCGTCACTTCGGCAGGACTTAGGTCACGATGAGGGCTGCAATAGGACTGAAAGATGACAAACAGTTTGTTGTTCATACACTGCGGCACACCAGCGGTTTTCTCATTGCATACCTGAACGTATGGGCGATGCTGTTGGTCGGTTGGTCTCCCTCAGAGGACAGCGTTTAGCCGACCGCTCGTTTAAGGAACGGATTCACGTTTGTCGATTTGGGGCTTGCGCGAGGGCGCTATATACTGGCTCACTCTCTTTTGTACGGAGAAAAGTTCAGTTTTAAGTTAGAAACTCAACATTTCGACAAACTGAGAGACATCTGACTGTGACTCCCTCGCGGAGACGCACGCCTGGTTCGATTCCAGGGTCGCCCACCATTAACAACGCTCTTTTAACATAAAATTTCACGAGCTTTCAAAAATGGTCTTAGACAATGTTGCTTTGTTTGATCATCATCAGCCAGACAGGGAAGCACCACAACCTCCACGGATACCTGAAATTTCAGAACCAGAAAAACCCTGACGTGACCGCCGATGAGGCCATAAACCGACTGTTCGCAAATTTTGGATTTCAAGCTCAGCAGACCCTAGCCTGAACCTTCACTCAAAAAATATTTGATTTTTAAGAGAAAAGTAATGGTACGGGTGAAGGGACTCGAACCCCCACGCCAAAGGCGCTTGGACCTAAACCAAGTGCGTCTACCAATTCCGCCACACCCGCACACATGTCCTATTTGGACAAGGTAGGGATTAACAAAGGTTTGCGCGGGATGCGAGGGAAAAATGCGAAAAAATACAACATTTTTAAATGGTTTAAAAAAACTAACGAATTTGGCCTGATTCATCATAGATTAAAATCAAGCTAGAAGCCGGTTGCAGAAAAAAGAGACGCCAATGAAACCTAAAACGGTCAGGCGCGCCAAAAGCGAACAAGACTCGCAAACACGCGCATGTTCTATGCTTACCGGCATTGTTACAGGCAGCATTATATCTACAACAGAGGCGAAATCCCCGTTAAACACCTTTCTCCAGGCGACAATTGTAACCTGCGATTCAGGGACGGTAACGCCGCTCTTTACATCGGCTCATCGCATTTCAGCTTAGACTGTTACGACCAAGGCGGGCTCCGTGGAGCACACCCGTCCCGATCACAATGCAATCATCCCATCTGAACAGAATATTTTGGTGCGCGGCTGGCGCGCCCGGTCCATGTTCGTCAAGGCACAAACGGTTGTACAGGCTGAACACTTGATTGATGGTGAGTTTATCACCGATATGGGAGCGCATGATTTGCATCTCATGCATCTGACCTTTGATAGACAACATGTTATCTATGCCGATGGTTTGGAAATATCCGTAGCACTGGCATAAGATCTATCCGCAATAGCGGCGTGATCATCAAACAAGGCGTAACGCAAAACCCCTCAATGGGGTTTTGCGTCTTTTGCGCGATCCCTCCCCAATGCTCCCTACAAAACAACTGAACAATCAACCGATTCAACTTTGCCTTCTTTTTAAGCTCTCTGCGTCAAAAATGTGCACACAAGAAATTCCCCCTACATGCAAGTATTACTTTCCCTCTCGAATATGGACCTCAACGCCCATAAATGAGAAGAGGCTCTCAAAGCCATGCCAAGGAGGCCCAAATGAAAAAGATCGAAGCGATTATCAAACCCTTCAAACTCGATGAGGTTAAAGAGGCCCTTCAAGAGGTTGGCGTTCAAGGCCTCAGCGTTATCGAAGTTAAAGGTTTCGGTCGTCAAAAAGGCCACACAGAATTGTACCGCGGCGCCGAGTATGTCGTGGACTTCTTGCCAAAGGTAAAAGTTGAAATCGTCCTAGACGATGATCAAGTCGACGCGGCTATCGCAGCTATCGTTGATGCTGCAAAAACTGACAAGATTGGTGACGGCAAAATCTTTGTCTCGCCTGTTGAACAAACCATCCGCATACGTACCGGTGAGTCCGGTTCAGACGCACTTTAATCCATCTTCATAGAACATACGAATACGAAGGATCACGAAATGAGCAACCTACTTTTAGATATGATCAAAGATGAAGCAGCCGACTACGTCGACGTGCGCTTCACAGATCCACGCGGCAAGCTACAGCACGTTACATTGTGCGCAGATCAAGTCGACGAAGACTTGATCGCTGAAGGCTTTATGTTTGATGGCTCTTCTATCGAAGGCTGGAAATCAATCGAAGCATCAGATATGAAATTGATGATGGATGTCGATAGTGCATATGTTGACCCGTTCTATGCGGAAAAAACAATCTGCGTTCACTGCTCTGTTGTTGAGCCGGACACTGGCGAAGCCTATACACGTGACCCGCGCGGCACAGCTCAAAAAGCTGAAGCATATTTGAAGTCTTCTGGCATCGGTGACGTTGCTTATATGGGCCCAGAAGCTGAATTCTTCTTGTTCGACGATGTGCGTTATTCAACATCCATCAACAAAGTATCTTACGAAGTTGATGCGACAGACGCATCTTGGAACACAGACACCGAATACGAAATGGGCAACATGGGCCACCGCCCTGGCGTCAAAGGTGGTTACTTCCCAGTAAACCCAATTGACGAAGCACACGATCTACGCGGCGAAATGCTTTCCACCATGAAGCGTTTGGGCATGAAAGTTGACAAGCACCACCACGAAGTTGCGTCTTGCCAACACGAGCTGGGCTTAATCTTTGGCTCACTCACAAAACAAGCCGACGAGCTACAAAAATACAAATACGTTGTTCACAACGTAGCACACGCATACGGCAAATCAGCGACCTTTATGCCAAAGCCAATCGCAGGTGATAACGGCACTGGTATGCACGTGAACATGTCTATCTGGAAAGATGGCAAGCCATTGTTCGCAGGCGACAAATATGCTGATCTATCCCAAGAAGCGCTATACTTCATCGGCGGCATTCTGCACCACGCAAAAGCCCTGAACGCTTTCACAAACCCAGGTACAAACAGCTACAAACGCCTAATCCCAGGCTTTGAAGCTCCTGTTCTACGCGCATACTCTGCTAGCAACCGTTCTGGCTGCGTTCGTATCCCATGGACAGAGTCACCAAAAGCAAAACGCGTCGAAGCACGTTTCCCAGATCCCTCCGCGAACCCATACCTTTGCTTCGCAGCCTTGTTGATGGCTGGCCTTGACGGCATCCAAAACAAGATCGATCCGGGCGAAGCCATGGACAAAAACCTGTATGACCTACCAGCAGAAGAGCTGGCGGCGATCCCAACAGTTTGTGGTTCCTTGCGCGAAGCATTGGAAGAACTGGAAAGCGGTATGGACTTCTTGTTGGCTGGTGACGTGTTCACCAAAGACCAAATTGAAGGCTACATTGCGCTTAAAATGGAAGAGGTCGAACGCTACGAACACACCCCTCACCCAATCGAGTACGCAATGTACTACTCTTGCTGAGCTCTTAAATCTTCAAGAATTTAACGGTTACAAAACATTCAAAGGTGTCCCATCTTGGGGCGCCTTTTTTATATGCAACCAATATAGACGCACGGCATTAGCGGTTTTACCCCTCCCTCCTGTTACGTTCATACTCCCCCCAAACGTACTGGAAATAACAATTTGAATCACCTCCACATCACATACGCCTCGTAATTCGCTTTGGCCCCAACGACGACCGCTGCCTTTGCCGCAACTTGTTGCAATACCGGTGCCGGATTTGAAGGATGGAAAGCGAAATTTGCGACAGAAGCCAAAAATCTGGCGTCAAGAAAAAGGGCCTCCCCCCCCTCGCCAGCGCCACCCATGCAACCAAAACAATCGCTGCAGATCACAATCAAAAGTCATTCAAATACACACTAGAAAAATTCATGCGTGTGCGCGGTTCAGCCGCGATTATCTCCCAAAGGTCTGAAAAAGAAAGCCTCTAACGCTGCCATCTTTGCACTGCTTGAAAAGGAGTATGGCGTTCCGGCGGGCGTCATTGTTGCAATTCTGGGCACGGAGACCGGGTTTGGCCGATACCCGGGCGACAGCGCCGTTGTTTCAGCGATAACCACACTAATATACTATTGTCGCCTTTCAGAGTTTTTCAAACCACACGCCATTGGCGCGTTTAAGCTAGTGGACAAAGGAACAATCAGTGCCACAACACATGGCGCGAAGCATGGCGGACTGGGACATAACCAGTTTCTTCGCGGCAATGCACTTAAATACGACGTCGATACGTATGTTGACGGCAAAGTTGATTTTTACAATTTGACCGATTCCTTAGCCTCAACGGCAAACTTCTTGAAAGGAAGGGTTGGAAACGCGGCAAAGGTTATCTAATTAGCCAACGTAACTACAAGGTTATCCAAGCATAGAACGCTGCAGGCGCCACTGCCCCATCAGAACTTCAACCTGCGGTAACCTCACGACAATTTCTTCGGGCCTGTATTTCTTAATAGCCATCTCTAGCCGTCCGTTCCTAACTGTAGGAGCGGACCACTTCAAAGGGGGAAGCTCAAGACTAAGTCATGATCACAGTGGTGTCTGATTTGATTTCAATTTCCACACTCTTTTCAAACTTAACCAAACAGCGCCGCTTATCTTGCCAACAGACGTCAATTCTTTTGTCTTTTAGCTCCGGTTTTACGCTGGTCGATGGTCCCATTATCACAGATGTTAAACACTATTGACTTGTTGTTGGAATATGACACGCTCCTTTTAGTTTAAGGAGATCTTAATGAAAAAACCTATAAGTGTATTTAAAATTGGGCTTTTATTAATTGGCTGGAACTTTCCAGCCATGGCGCAGGATGCTGCGCAAACAGCAGATTTAGCAGGATCAGTAGTTGCTAACAACAAGACCAGGCTATCTTACGAAGCACGAGGCTGCATTACAGGATTGTCGAAATCAGCTGTAAAATCTGGCACGGCTACTGCAGGCCAAATGCTAGTTGAACTTGATAATCGTACTGCGAAGTTAGCAGTTAGGATTTCCCAAGCGCGAGTAAGTGATCTCAAGGATGCACTAAGTGAAGCCGATTTTGCAATTACGGTAGCCAGGTCAAATGTATCAAGGGTGAACGAAGAACAAAGCTTTGTTGAAAGAGAATTCGAACGCACACGTGTGCTATTCCAGCGCGGCTTAGTCAATGAAACCGCGCTTGAGACTGTAGAACGAAGCAAGCTAAATGCATCCTTTGCTGTTGAACGTTCTGAAGAAGAGCTCAAGCGTGCGATATCAGCAAGATTACGCGCTAAAACTGCTTTGGAGATAGCTAAATTAGATGTTCAAGGCCGTGAATTGGAGCTTGAGTCGTTAACGGTTAATTCGCCATTTAATGGTGTATTGTTGAATTTCAAACCAAAAATTGGTGATTGTGTTTTAGTGGGAGCGTTAGCAGCAGAAATTTACGCACCAACGGAAAAAAATGTAGAAACGTTTCTTTTTGTTGATCAATTAGTTGATACCGTGGAAGGCGGAGTAACTGTTGGCCGCGAAGTAAACATAACTCGCGTGAATGGAAAAAAATGTCCAGGAGTTTTCTCGCTTATTAGTACAGAGGCAGATCTGGAATCTCAGCACGTTAGAACAACCATTGAGATCGCAGCATCATGTGCACCAGACATGTTTTTAAATGAATTTGTTGGAATAGAGATTCTACCAGCTCGACCTTAAAATAAAGAATTTCTCGCTCCTATCTGACAACGGGTAAATCAGATAATCTTGTAGTATAGCGGGGGCTACAATGATCTGCGCGCATTTTCCAAGGTTGTTTCAGGCCTTCGCTTGCCAACACCATCGTCTTTTTACCAAATCTATCGTTAATCTGATCAAGCGCTATCATGGCCGGGCTGGGCGAAGCCTCTGATCTGTCAAAAAGTGTTTGACGCCTATCCGCAATCGGCAAAAGATCATCGACCATAACGCCAGCTTTGGTGAAGCCATACCCCATAGTTTCGTCACGGGGCCACGCTGCTTCAGCACATCGCCTAGCAGCCTGCACCAACTCGAACGTATCTGACGACATAGACATCATCCGTGTTGTTCTTGACCCCGAATACTGCGGCCTATCCGGCCTGTATCGGTTGGTGTGAAAAAATACCGTAAGCGTGCCTGCAACCAACCCATACTGACGTAACTTTTCAGCTGCACGGGAGACATGTGCGGTCACAGCCTGAAACACAGTCTCAAAGTCCATCATTGGCTGACCTGAGGAACGTGTGACCGCCATTCCTTTGCGTTGTGGTTCTATATCCTCAAAGGCCAAACAAGGCTCACCTTGGAGTTCAAGAACCGTGCGTTCCAAAACAACCGTACCAACAGTACGAGCCTGTCTTGTCGGCATATCTCTAAGGTCTGCAGCGGTTCTAATCCCAAGCTTTTTGAGCTTGACCTCTGTTTTTCGTCCAATACCCCAAATGTTACCCACCGGTACCATAGGTAAAAACCAATCTGCCAAGGCGTTGTCCATCATATCCAAGACACCAGCAAATATGGGGTTTTTCTTTGCAATATCATTTGCACATTTTGCAAGCGTCTTTGAGGGCGCAATCCCGACACGCACTGGGACACCTATCCGGCGCAGAACTTCACGCCGCATTGCACGCGCGTGCGCCTCTCTGTCTTTGAACCCACTAAAATCTAAGAAACACTCATCAATCGAGTAGATTTCTACATTTGGTGTGAAGTCCTCATACACGTCAACAACGCGCCGACTGATGTCTCCATAAAGCGTGTAGTTTGAGCTAAACACGCGGACACCATGTGCTTTGATCGTGTCTTGCAGCAGATGCAGAGGCTCCCCCATCTTGATACCAAGCGCCTTGGCCTCATCAGATCGCGCTACTGCGCAGCCATCATTATTCGAAAGCACAATCACTGGAACGTTAGTCAGTTTGGGATCAAAGATGCGTTCAGCTGAGACGTAAAAATTGGCACTATCAGAAATAGCGATAGGCCTCCTCATTCTAGGTCATAGCGGCGTACTACGCCCGCTATCACACCCCAAATCTCACTATCTTCAGTCAATTCGATATCAGGGAACTTCTCTTGGCTGTTGGCTGGTGCCAGAAAATAACGATCATCACGCTTTCGGAGGATCTTAGCTGTCACTGCACCCTCGACAACAGCCAACACAGCCCGCCCTATCCGTCGTTTTCCCGAACGATCCACAGCAATGAGATCACCATCACGTATACCAGCATCCCACAAACAATCCCCTTCAACGCGCCACCAAAAAGTAGATGAAGGATGACGAACCACCCAGGAAATGGGATCGATCTCGTCTTCAAGATCATCCCCTGCAGGTGATGGAAATCCAGCACTTGCAGGGCTAACAACAAGTCTAAGCGGCATTCCATCGGCAACGACAGATGCTTCCGCGGGGAAAACAGGCATGTAAAGCACCCTCAAAATGTTCATGTAATGTTCTTTTATTTTTTCGTTCAATTTGTAGGATTCTGTCAAGCATGAATCTTCAATTTAACACTATGAGAATTACTATCAGACTAATGAGAACAAGCATCAAATTGATGGGACAATCGAAATCTATGCGCTAAATAACTGACGCCATTCAACCAGAGCAGCGTCACAGTTCGGCTACGGGTTAGATTTGAGAGGATGGGAAACGGACATACAGCTTTACCGCAAGTCGGATAATGTCTGGAGTCGATTCAAAGTAGCGAAAAAGTGACTGCTTTGTAATACAAAGATGCTATGTCGTCGCCCCACCGGACTCAAGTATGTTTATTCTGACAATGCCATTAGAGAGATATCAATGATAACGGGTGTGAGATGCGCTTTATGTAAGCTTCACGACGCTGGTTGCTGTTGTTGCAAGACAGCAGCCCAACAAATCTATGACAGGATAAGAACTCGCCCTGAGTACGCCTTCATCTGGAATATGCTCGCGATTTCGGATACTAAAATACCACACCCCACCAAATAGTTGTTGAAAACAGCTTTGAGCAAAAGGAACTTAAGGTGTTCGCCAAAGAAAAATTAAATTACAATGCTGTCCAATTGCCCGACAGGGTCGAGATGAGTGCAAATGACAGCGTTAAAGCGGCCAAAGCGCATCTGGAGTTTATGCGCAAACGTCATTCAGTGCGCGATTTTGTCCCAACGCCTGTACCTCAGGCTGTAATTGACGCGGCAATTATGGCCGCAGGATCGGCTCCGTCGGGTGCGAACCACCAACCTTGGCACTTTGTGGCGATCTCAAGCGTGGATGTGAAACACCAAATCCGTCTCGCGGCTGAGGAAGAAGAAAAAAAATTCTATGCGGGTGGAGCCGGCGATGAATGGATCAAAGCCCTAGAGCCGATTGGAACAGACGCCAGCAAGCCTCATCTTGATTTAGCGCCTTGGTTGATCATCGTCTTCGCGCAGCGTTGGGGCGAATTTGCAGACGGTAAGCGCTACAAAAACTACTACGTGCCTGAAAGCGTTGGCATCGCAACGGGTTTTCTGATTTCTGCGCTACATCACGCAGGTTTGACCTGCCTCACTCATACACCTAATCCAATGAAATTTCTCAATAGGCTTTTGGGGCGGCCCGGTTCTGAAAAACCGGTGATGATTCTGGCTGTTGGACATCCTGCACCTGAAGCAACCGTTCCGAGCGTTGCAAAAATGAAAAAGCCATTAGACCAAATCATGTCAATTTTCGATTGAAACATGAAAATATCGCATTGATCTTACCAAATATTTTAGAGAAGTACTAGGAAAGGATAACCATTTCGATCAGCACCGCGCTCATCATCCCTACCCCCGCTTATAACCAACAGCCAAGTTATGATCTTTCTCACAGGTGTCACCTGAGCAGCACTCAAAGATGTTGGACTTACAGACCAAGCATTGCTCATGCACATGAACCACAACTGTGTTCAGTGGAGACTGGCAACTAGGGCAACGTTGCTTATGAGTATTTGCAGGGTGCAGGTAGCAGTCCACAAAAACCGAACTAGTGAACTACGCCTACTTGTCCAACCCATTATTCGCAGCATCTCCCACCGCCCCCCCCCCACACACTGCCTTTTGCGGGACAAGGTTGCCAGACGGGGGTGATTGGCCCTGATTGCAGATTTAAAAGGCACAGCTGCGCGGGGTTATACGCCTGGGGTTACGTTAGATAACTTTTACGAGGGCTTTGCCTATATTACCGCCTGTCAAGAGTTTGATGAAGGCATCGGGAGCATTCTCTAAGCCGATAGTAATGTCTTCTTGGACTTTGACGGTGCCGCTTGCAATCATTGGGCCGACTTCTTTGTGGAAATCGCCCATGCGGTTCCAGTGGTTTGAGATGATAAAGCCGTTCACGCTCAAGAAATTTACCAGAATAGTACGCCAAATTTTAGGGGCTGTGAGGGTTTTTTCTATAGCATCAGCACCAAGACCACCCTCATTATACCATGAGATCATGCCACAGACAGGGATGCGGCCATATTGGTTCATCAGGGGCATGACGGCCTCAAGAACTTTGCCACCGACATTTTCAAAGTAGATATCAATGCCCTGGGGAGCTGCTTCTTTAATGGCTTTGCGCAGTTCGGTGGCTGTAGCGAAGGCGTAGTGGTCAAGACAGACGTCAAAACCAAAATGCTCGACGGCCATTTTACATTTGGTCGGACCACCTGCGATGCCGACGGTATGTAAGCCACGTGACTTAGCCAATTGGCCAACCATAGAACCTACTGGGCCAGTGGCTGCTGCTACAACAAGGGTTTCGCCACTCTTTGGTTTGCCCAGCTCTGAAAGGCCGTACCAACCTGTAAAACCAGGCATGCCAAGAACACCCAGTGAGTAAGTAATAGGGGCGGCGTGGGGGTCAATTTTGGCGAGGCCTACGGCAGTGGCAACTGAGTGGGTGGCCCAGCCAAAGCTGCCTATCACAAAATCGCCAATTTCAAAGCCGTCTGCGTTAGAGGCGATGATCTTGCCTACCGAGCCACCTTCCATTTTGCTATCCACAGGGATGTTGGCAGCGTAGGATTTTGCGTCATCCATGCGGCCCCGCATATATGGGTCAAGAGACATGTACTCAACGCTTACGAGTACTTCGCCTTCGGCTGGTATTGGGAGCGGTGCTTCTTCAAGGCGGAAATTGGCTGGAGTGGGTGCGCCGTTGGGGCGGCTAGCGAGGACGATCTGTTTCATTGTTTCTGACATGATAGCCTTCCTTTGGTTTTTTCTTTTACATTCAGGCAGGCTATCGCAGTTGACAGGCAGTACAAGCGGCACGCTGCATCACAGGATCTTGTCAGTTGGATCAACTTACATTTGTAAGCGTTACCATATCGCTAAGCATATTTCTGCCTCACTCAGCGTTCGTATTAATTACGTATAATTTGGGTAACAGAAAGTCGACAGATCAGCGACATTTCTCCACTTGCCATTGAGTTGTGTAGGGGTAGCATCTTTAAGCCCCCCCCGACACACTCAACCTAGCTGCACATCCAGCACATGCTGTGCAGAACTGAAAACTGTTTCGGTTAATGTCCTCTTCAATATTCACCCAAAGCGTCAGCAACATTTTTTTTGCGCTCAGCACTTACAATCAAAAGTTACAAACGATGCGACGATCCAAACTTAAATTTAGATTTCCAGCACGGTACAGCCTGTTGTTTTACGCGCCTCCAGAGCTTCATGAGCTTTTGCCACATCACCTAAAGCAAACCGCTGACCAATGTTAATCTTCACATCACCTGACAGTACTTTTGTGGCAAGGTTTTTCGCCATTTCCTGACATGTTTCATGATCGGCAATATGCGTGAACAGCGTTGGGCGCGTTATTTTTAGCGAACCCATTTTTCCTAAAATACCTATGTCAAAAGGGGGAACCGCCCCCGAAGCATTTCCGAAAGATATCATCATGCCTAATGGCTTCAGCGAATCGAGCGATCCTTCAAAGGTATCTTTACCCACAGCATCCATTACTACATCGACGCCCTTACCACCTGTCAAGTCGCGCACTTGCGTAGCCCAATCGCCACTGCGGTAGTTTAGGCAATGGGCTGCTCCATGATCCTGAGCAAGCTGGCATTTTTCATCTGTTCCTGCAGTTCCAATCAATGTGATTCCTTCAGACCGCGCCCATTGGCACGCCAAAAGGCCCACACCACCTGCTGCTGCATGGAACAACACGGTATCACCCGACTTCAAAGGTGAAGTACGGTGAAACAAATACTCCACAGTCATACCCTTAAGCATCATCGCAGCACCTTCCTCAAATGAGATGCCATCAGGCAGCGGACAAACCTGAGCGGCAGGCATGATGCGTGCCTCCGAGTAAGCTCCGGGCGGGTTTGATGCATAAGCGGCACGATCACCGGCTTTAAGATGAGTAACACCCTCGCCCACTGCCTCTATCACTCCTGCGGCTTCCATGCCCATCGGATGAGGTAATTGCATTGGGTAAAGTCCAGTGCGCTGGTACACATCAATGAAATTCAGCCCCACAGCTTTATGAGCAATACGGACTTCGCCATTGCCTGGCTCTCCTACATCAAGATCCACCAATTCAAACTGTTCTGGTCCGCCATGTTCTTCGATGATTGCGGTTAATGCCATCTTCAATTCTCCCATTTCCTTCTAACCATGAAGGCAATTTTTCCAAGATGTACAATACTTAATCCTGACTGTTGAGCGGCACAGTCTCAATATTGTCTCTGACTATTTCAATTGTCATTTTGTGCCTTTCGATTGGATTTTGACAGCTTGATTATGCCAATCAACCGACAGGAAATGATTGAAACTCCACGCCCCTTCACATCCAGCCCAACCTCACACCCGGCCCCTGCAGTACCTTTGGCTGGACATGAGTTCCAGACGGGTGTGATCGGCGCTGAGTGTGAACTTAAATAAGCAGATTGAAAGTGAATTAGTTATCCGATCCAATGGAGAGCTCATGCGGAGTGGCTATCATGCTTGTCATATCAATCATATTTTGTGTCGAAATATGACACATAAGATAGGCATGATAGGCATGATAGGCATGATAGGGTTCAGCCTGGAGGCAAACAATGAAACTTGAAAAAGCTATGCTAGAGCGAAGATCTATTAGGGGCTTTAAGAACGAGCCTGTATCCAAAGCTATGCTAGAGGATGTCATTGCCCTCGCAAATCGAGCGCCGTCTTCGTGTAATACTCAACCTTGGCACCTCCATGTATTAACGGGAAAGCCTCTTGAGGCTGTCAGACAAGGCAATACTGAGCGGATGCTTGCCGGTATGACACCTGTTCGTGAAATCGAAGATTATGCCCCATATGAGGGAGAGCATCGAAAACGTCAGGTCGAAATTGCAGTTCAGTTATTTGAAGCTATGGGCATCGAGCGAAGGGATGCAGAGCGGCGACAAGATTGGGTCATGAGAGGGTTTCGTCAGTTTGATGCACCGGTCTCAATAGTGGTTTGCTTTGATCGATCCCTTCTCGAGGATACAATAGCCCATTTTGATAGTGGTGCGATGACATATGGGTTAGTTCTTGCGGCATGGAGCAAAGGTCTTGGTGCGGTAATTAACGGTCAAGGGATTATGCAAAGTCCAGTAGTCCGGGAAGCTGCTAATATTCCTGAAGATCAAGTTATACTGACTTGTGTAGCCCTCGGCTGGCCCGATGAAGAGTTTGTTGCTAATTCCGTCGTGTCTCGTCGTCGACCTATCGAAAATGTAACAAGTTACCTTGGATTTGAGGAATAAATTAGACAGTGAATACAGGTGCGCCGTTCTAATTGATGAGCAAGACGTCGAAATGCTCTTTATGCTAAGCTTTAATAACGTAGGTATGGATTGCAAATAAAACCGCTCCACTTTCTGCCATTCGAACGAGGGCCTGATGTTCGCTACGAATGTAGTTACCACCTTCCTCCTCATCACGCTGATCATCTACACCACGTGGCTGAAACAACTCAGGGTTTTGATAACGCAGTATGTTATAGCGCCACAAAGGCTTATCCACCTGAATACCATCGAATAAACGTTGTACGCGCTTTCCCAAGTCAGCATCGTATGCGTCGACTCCGACATGAATATCCATCAGCGGCTTTCCAATCTTCTCTGCCAATGTCCAACTAGCAGGAAAACACATTACGGCAGCAGTCAAAACATGCTGATCTCCTCGTTTTTCGTGCAAACAGAGATCCTCTTGCACCAACCTTGCAGCCACAACCAAGGGATCACCTGATAGCTGTACAGAAACGCCATCAGGGCGCGTGACATGCTCTTCACTCACATCATAACCTGCCCGATTTCTTAAAATAATTAAAACCTGCTTCAAGACTTCCAATTTAGCACTATCGCTCGCACCTACACTGGCGATTACAAGCTCTGGAAATTCGTGGACAAGTCGATCGCGCTCAGCCATTTGTTCAGCGAAGGCCTCATCTTCTATTATCCAACCGTCATCTATAAGCGGCAACACCCCTGGTAAGGCCGCACCCCAAACTACGGGATAAGGGATCGATTTTTGCAAGATTTCTGTCACGACGTTCTGCCTCATATCAACAGGTAAACACTAGGATACCCAACGATGAAATAGCATCTAGCTCAACTTTTGAAAATGAGACTGAAATTTTGGAACCCCGCGCTACAAATAATAGTCAACATAGTAGCTGAAGATGACAGCCACACGGGAGCGTGCGCGCGTGTCAGGCCTAAGGACTATCGTCAAGCAAAGGGGGGGACTAAATTCACCTGAAAACATTAACAATTTGATATGTAAAATCAATTTGGTTAATTATGGTGCACCCACACGGACACTGGTTCCCTAAGGCGGCATCAGTCAACACACCGACATCCACGATAACAGTGGCTTAGCTGTCGCTACCTGTGTATGTCTAGGGCACTTCTGGTGGCCTCTGTGGTGGCCTGAGACAATAGGGTTCCATGGGAGACGACAAATGACACCCGCGGTACATTGGTTGATCTTTGAACTTCAAAAAGACCGCTAAAGGCCAGCGTTGTTACTGTTATTGTCAGTATCTCTTCTGACGGGGGTCCTGTGGGGCCCTTAGGAGGGGCTTTGTTGTCACCCTGAATCCCCGCTTAGCTAAATTTTCATTGACTATGTATGAGTCTCTCTGTGGCTCTCGGAGGGCGCAGTGGAGATGCTTAGTTGGCTGGGGCGTAGAGTTGCTTTTAAAAGCCAGTGTAAGCTTCGCCTGTGTTGAGCTGTCAGCTTGCTTGACTTTATCTGCTTACTTAATCGCTAGATAGCTTCGGGGTCGTCAGCCTCGTTTATACCCAACAGCCAAGTTATGATCTGTCTCACAGGTATCACCTGAACAGCACTCGAATATATTAGACTTACAAACACTACACTGCTCATGACCATGAACCACAACTGTGTTGAGTGAAGACTGGCATCTTGGACATCGTTGTTTGTGGGCATTGGCAGGGTGTAGGTAGTTGTCCATCTCAGTACCGGTTCCATACGTCATACTTGGGCCAGACCTTACATGAAGAGTTTTGCATCATGTACAATCCAAAGTCAGAACCACCGACCGAACAGTAGCCCACTAACCGATTATAAGTCTTAGCTCCTGTCAGTTCACATCGAGCCAGAGACCCTTTGAACTGCTTGGCGATCCTTGTTGCTTTGTTACCTTGTCGAGTACCGTTCTCTGGGCAATCCAATGCTGACAACCTGACAGCTACTCCATTTACTTCTATGGTATCTCCATCCCTGACATGGGTTACAGTTCCATTCAAAGTGGATGGGCTAGAAGGGGCCTTAACAGTTTTCTTTGTAGCTCTGTGGCAGTGATAGGGCTTCGAGCCAGCATGACATCCCTGTTTGTTTAAGCCACCACTATGGGCAAAAGCGTGGGTGCCAAACCCCATAGTAATTGCCAGTATGAGAGTGAGCATCTTAGTCATTGATGGAAATCAATTATCTTAAAGACTGGATCATCCGATCCATTGTTGAACGTCTGTGAAACATTATCTCTGAGATTGAGGCAGCTCATTCTGATTTCCATTCGATCATTACCATTACCTCATTTCGGCGCATAAAGGGTAACGTGAGTGGACCATTATACGTAGCCATGATGGGTGCCGATTTCTGGGTGACGCCGTCTCTCTCTAGACTGTTGACCAATATTCTTTGTTGCTTGTCAAAGTTGGCGTTTGTCGATCTGCCAGAGTATTCTAAAACTGCATAGTATCCACCTTCTACACTTACTATCTTGATGCCAGGATCAGTGGGCACTGGAGCCGTTTCAAGAGTGAATGAGGACGGCAGAAAAAACTGCATGTAAGGCTTGGATGGCGTCATTACAGGGACAGTCATTTCGATACTGACAGATTGCGCAACTGGAACTGTCATTGCAACTTTCTCTGATGCTGTGTTTGCACCTGAGATGTATTTGAAAAGCTTTCGAAAGGCAGAGTTCGTAGCAGAAGAGCCTGACACCTGAGCTGCTAAACGACCTTGATAACGTCGAACTTCATAGCCATCAGTGACGAAAACGATTTCATATGTGGGTTCTTCATAAGCCATTGCCTGTGTCCCAAATAAGAGTGCCATTACAAAGATCGTACTGCGGAGACCTAGCGCCATGATTAACCCTCTCTGGATGATGCAAGGCAAAGCATACCACTTAGTGAACGGCCCGACCTAACGTTTAGCCTTTAGAAGGCTATATCACCTCAACTTATCTTACCAATGTATTAGGGCCAATCACACTGATAGCCTCTTCTTGGAAGGCTTAGGTCTGCCTCAAAGTTAATGAGATCACACACTCCAGCTGGTAGATAGACTTGTAAGCCTTGCGTACAAAAGAAAAGCCAAGCCAAAGGCCCAGCCACTAGTGGTACGTCTAGAGGAAAATACCAAATACCGATCTTTTGGAACGTATAGCTATTAGATTTGGTTGCCAGCATGGTCTACGGTTCACTTACTACGTATAATTAGTGATAGATTACATTGCTCTAGGTGATAAAGTACGTAGCCAACGGTTAACGCCCACCAAACCTTTTAACTTATCTGGTGGCTTATGCTGGATATGAAGGCGGGTCCGATCTCTCCCTTATGATCTGAAGGGTCCCATACCTATAAGAATGTTTAC
>Ga0233426_10000886_pt1 | contig 29620 bp, 32 predicted proteins | sample SI_118_April2016_6_FD_179875 | JGI IMG/M metagenome (GOLD analysis project Ga0233426, IMG submission 179875) | Seawater microbial communities from Saanich Inlet, British Columbia, Canada - SI_118_April2016_10_MG | ecosystem: Environmental > Aquatic > Marine > Inlet | place: Canada: British... | reverse complement strand
TTGGTCGGTGATGCGCTCAAGATTTATTGCAAGATGGAATTTCATTTTCGCCTCCTATCGTGGGGTAAATTGCGGTGGCAGCGGATCGGATGACATGTTCATCCACACCGTTTTGGGCCGCGTGTAATCATAAACCGCTTGGTATCCACTCTCGCGACCATAGCCAGAGTTTTTCATGCCGCCAAATTCAGCGACAGGTGAAATAACGCGGTAGGTGTTCACCCAAATGATCCCCGCCTTCACAGCCTTTGAAACACGCAAAGAGCGCGCAGAATCTCGGGTGAAAATCCCTGCGGCAAGCCCATGTTTTGTGTCATTGGCCAGCCGAACAGCCTCTTGCTCGGTCTTAAACCGCACAACGCTGACGACAGGGCCAAACAATTCGGTGTCGACAATCCGCAGATCATGGCTCGGGCAATCAACAATTGTGGGTTCAAAAAAGATCCCTTCCAGCCCCACGGGAACGGCACCGCCCGCGCGAATCGTCGCGCCCTCAGTGATCGCATGAGCCACTTCGCGTTTGATGTGATCTTGCTGGCCTTTGGTGCACAGCGGCCCCATTTCGGTTTCATCTAACATCGGGTCGCCGATCTTTACAGTCTTCGCCACAGCCACCAGTTTTTCGATGAATTCATCTGCGATGTCTTCTTGTAACAACAAGCGCGAACCTGCCACGCAGGATTGACCAGTAGCGGCGAATATTCCGCCCACCGATCCGTTCACTGCACTTTCGATATCTGCGTCGGCAAACACGATAAAAGGCGATTTTCCACCAAGTTCAAGCGACACTTCGGCGAAATTCTCGGCTGAGTTTTGAATGACATGGCGCGCAGAAACAGGGCCACCCGTGAACGACACGCGCGCCACTTTTGGATGGCTCGTCAACACTTTACCGCACGGATCACCGTGGCCAGAAATGATGTTCACCACACCATCTGGAATGCCCGCCTGGGCAATCAATTTCCCAAATTCCAACATCGGTGCTGCGGCGTGTTCTGATGTTTTCAAAACAATGGTATTTCCTGCGGCCAAGGCAGGGCCGATTTTAACTGCTGACAAAAACAACTGACTGTTCCACGGCACAATCGCAGCGATTACGCCAAGAGGCTCGCGCTGTGTAAAAACAAACATGTCAGGTTTGTCGATGGGCAGGGTTTCACCCATAATCTTATCTGCTGCACCTGCGAAAAAGTGAAAAAATTCAGCTATATACTTGGCTTGCCAGCGTGTTTCTTTCAGCATTTTTCCCGTGTCGCGGGTTTCCAACGCACCCAGTTTTTCTGAATTCTCAGCCAACAGATCACCAAGGCGGCGCAAACACTGCCCGCGTTGTGTTGGCGTCATCGCAGGCCAGGTACCTGCGTTAAAAGCACGATCTGCGGCGTCTACTGCGCGGTTCACGTCATCAGCCGTTGCCTCTGGAATTTCAGCCCAAATTTGCCCTGTTGCAGGGTTAAAGCTGGTAAATGTTGCCCCGTCAGATGCTCCGACCCATTCCCCATCAATCAACATTTTGAATTGCTCTAGATTAGCCATTAATCTTCCCCTTTTTTGAATTCACCAAAACCACCGTCGAAATAAATCAAAGGCGAAATTTTGGATGATCCGGCCCAAGTCACTTGGCCAAAAAATGCAGTGTGACTGCCTTGAACAACGAAGTGCACAACATCGCAAGAAAAGCTGGTGCTGTCTTCTAAATGCGGGGCGTCCCAATCCGTGTGCGGAACATCAGAAAAACGATTCTCCACTTGTAAATCGTCACTGCCCGCAAAACGCATCGCCATTTCGGCGGTGTTTTTTGCCAACACACAGACTGCAAAATTCCCATTTTCTTCAACGGCTTTTGCAATGCGACTATCGCTGCGAAGACACACCATCACAGTTGGCGGATCAGCAGAAACAGAGGCAAACGCGCTAACGGTAGCGCCGTGTTTGCCACTGGCACCATTCGTCGTCACCACCGTCACCGAAGACGCAACATGGCGCATTGCAGCGATGAAATCTTCGCGCTTAACTGGTGGGCGTTCGCTCACTTTAGGGTCCGTTCGTGTTGTTGGTTTAACGTAGCAAATTAGAAGCAGTATTGCCCAAATCAATCTATTTGAAAAACGAATTTAATCGCATATAAAGTTCAAAATAGTTGAAGTGTCGCCATGAACCTTTCGAACCTACAAACATTCCTTGCGATCGTTGAAACGAGCAGTCTGATCAGGGCGTCCGAGAATTTGAACGTTACGCAATCCACCATCACTGCACGGCTGAAAACACTGGAACAGGAGTTGGGTCAAACGCTGTTTCTGCGCCGTAAATCGGGTACAACGATGACCGCGCATGGGGCGAAATTTTTGCGCTATGCCGAGGTAATGGTCGAGTTGTGGCGCCAAGCAAAACAGGAATCGGCGCTGCCAGCTGGCGTTACGGCATTGGTGAACATTGGGTGTCATTCTGATCTGCGAAAAGGATTGGGGCAGCGGCTATTGGATGACATATTAGGGGCAAACGAAAATCTAGCCGTGAGCGCTTGGTCGGGGTCAAATTCGGATCTGTCACACTGGCTGAACAGCGGTTTGGTGGACATTGCAGTGACCAATAACACCGCAACCGAGGATGGGTTTCGGTTACATGTTTTGGCTGATGATCCACTGATTTTAGTGTCTAGCGACCCTGCAAGTCCGATGCGATTTGATCCTCGTTACATCTTTGTTGAAGGCGGCGAGCAATTTGGGCACGATCATGCGGCATATTACGCGGACGCGGATACGGCGCGGTTGAGTTTTGGATCCGCCAATTGGGCGCTGGAGCATTTGCTTGAAAACGGAGGTTCAGCATATTTGCCCGAACGCTTGGTGACAGAGTATTTGGAAATTGAAGTGTTGTACCGCATTGTTCGCGCGCCTAAATTCAGCCGAAAGACCTATGTTATTGTGAATGAAAAGTCCGCTGATGCGTGGGATTGGTTGCCAGATGTGATCAAAAAATTGCAGCATGCAACCGAGCAAAAAGGCAACTAAAGAAATGAAAACAATAGATATTTTTGAAAAACTAGTCACCTTTGACACGACCTCGGCAAATCCAAACCTTGATCTGATCGAATGGTGTGCCGGCCTGATAAAAGACGCGGGTGGTGCGGTGACATTGATCCCTGATGAAACCGGAAAGAAGGCCAATCTGTATGCTACCATAGGGCCGCAGGGTCGCGCTGGGGTTATGTTGTCGGGGCATACGGATGTTGTGCCTGTGGCAGGGCAAAACTGGACGAAACCGCCGTTTGAATTAACCCTAGAAGATGACAAATACTTTGGTCGTGGAACCTGCGACATGAAGGGGTTCGTTGCGGCTGCCCTTGCCGCTGGGTTGGATGCGACGACGAAAAAACTTAACACTCCCATGCACTTAGCCTTTTCATATGACGAAGAAATCGGCTGTATCGGGGTGCGATCCTTGGTTGATATGCTGGCGGATGCGCCGTTTAAACCTGCGTTTTGTATCGTGGGGGAGCCGACTTCGATGCAGGTGGCGGTGGGGCATAAAGGCAAGATGGCGGCGAAGGCGGTTATGATTGGGCGCGAGGGGCATTCGGCGTTGGCACCAATGGCAGTGAACGCGATTTACATGGCGGTGGATTTCATCAATGTTTTGAGGGAGATACAAGATCGTTTGGCCCGCGAAGGTGCACAAGATGACGATTATAGTGTGCCCTACACGACCTTGCATGTGGGGAAAATCAACGCGGGTGTCGCGCTAAATATTGTGCCGAATAGATGCGAGGTTTTGTTCGAAATCAGGTCTTTGAATGAGGACAATCCAGACGCGCTTATGGAGGAAATTCGTACGCGAGCGGATGAAATAGTAGCTCGATATCAAGAAGTTGCGCCAGAAATTGCGATTGAAATTGAACGCACACCAAATACGTATCCTGGCTTGGCAACGCCCGAGGAAGCAGAGGTTGTACAGTTCGTGAAATCCCTGCTGGGGGCCAATGACACGATGAAAGTGGCTTTTGGCACCGAAGGCGGGCTGTTTTCACAGAAAGTTGGCATTCCGACCGTGGTTTGTGGCCCCGGATCCATGGAACAAGGGCATAAACCAGATGAGTTTGTCAGCGTCGATCAATTGGCGAAATGTGATGCGATGCTGGCCAATTTAGTGGCTCGTCTGGAAGAGGGTGTTGCGTGTTAACCTTTAGTTTTTTGAGGCCTAAAAAATGTCCGCAAAGTGTATGCAAAGCGTATGGCATGTGTATGGCACTTTTGGCGTTAACCTTTACGCGCGAACGGTGCGAATGTTGCACGCCCGTTGCGGGAAGGCACGGTTAATGAAGATGTTCCGATTGATCCGCGAGCCACATCTGGAAATCATGAACAGTGCCTTCGTAATCTGCACCCGCAAGCGGGCCACCGACGGCATGGCGCGAGTGAAGCGCCCGTTGCATGATTTCTAATTTTTCACGATCTTCACGGTTCACATCATTCCAATCGGCGATGCGGTTTGCCAGAATTCCATCGTCGAGTTCTGTGCCAAAAGTTGAAAGGGTCCAGCGGACCTCGATCTGTTCGGCACTGAGTGGAAAGATTGAGAGAGACACAAGCGTTGTCGCCGCGATGCTGACGACTTGCGTTGGGTAGGCAGCAAAAAGAGTTGAGCGTTTGCGCTCGGTTTCCGACAGGCCACTGGCCCCCATTCCGCGACCAGCGGCATTGTCTGGGTAGTTGGCGAAATAGGAGGTAAAGTTGCGCCCCGATGGGCCTTTGCGCGACAGGCCTGTGGGCGTGTAGTGATGCAATGTTTCAGGGTGCACCACGGACAGGTGGTAGCCTTCCATGAAATTCTCGACCAGTGCTTTCCAGTTGCAGTTCCACACTTCGGATGCGGTGTGGACGTGGCGGAAATTTTCAGGTTCGTAGGGTGCGATCAGGGCGTCAAGTTCGGCCAAATCAAACGGTGCTGGCGTGTCGGACAATGAGGCGTAAATGAACCCGTTGTGGATTTGTGTGGCGAACGCAGGAAGTGCGCAAGTTTTGGGATCAAATCCAGCGTTTCGCATGCGCGGGGCAGAAAGCAATTTGCCGTCAGGCGCGTAGGCCCAAGCGTGGTACGGGCACACGTGACGATTGGCGTTTCCTGCACCTTTGGCCACGGGCATTCCACGGTGACGGCATGCGTTCGACAGGACATGAATGCCGTCTTGCGTTCTCGTAATCAGAAGCGGTTCATTCAACAGTTGTTGGGTAAAGAAATCACCCACATTCGGGAGTTCATCCGCACGGCCCAGACAATGCCAACCGTTTTGAAGAACAGTCGCGCATTCCCAATCAAAAAGCGATTGATCGGTGTAAAAAGCGCCAGGCATGCTTTGCGGGGCATCAAGAGGGCTGGCGGCGATCGAAGCGAGAGTTTGGCGCAAATATTGTGTCATGGCTGACTCCTTTCTGGTTAGGAAAGAATGCCGGTTTTGCGTGTTCGGTCTGGCTTAATCGCGACCTGTCAACGCCGCTTTTGCGTGATGGGGCGGGTCATGTGAAGGTAAGCTTTGATGTTGTGGGCGGCCAATTCAGGCGCTTCGCTACGTGCCGAAATGGTGAAGCCGAGGTATTGATAAAAACCAAGGGCGGGGTTTGTTTCACGGACGTCAAGGCAAAGGGAGCTGTGGTTTTTGGCACGAGCGAGCGTTTCTGCGTGGGCAATAAGTTTGGCACCAAGGCCGGTATTTTGGGTGCTGGGTGCAACGGAAATATCAAGGACGAAAAAAGAATTTTGTGCTGGGGAAACAAAAAGACTGTCCATCTGCGCGATGGTTTCGTCGTCTAAATGGGACGGGCCGCGCAGCGCTTCAGTTTTTTCAAAACGGGATTCGACCTCGTCCCAAGAGAACGCATTGATAAGGCCACATACGGTGCCGTTCTCGATTGCGAGCGTTGTTGCGTCGTGACAATTTCCAGACCCTGTTGTGGGCCATTCCGTAGCGCAGACTGCATCCCAGTTTTCAAAAGACTGGAATTCCAGCTCCAAAAACTCGGGGTCTTCTGACCAGATTAGATCTGAGATTTCAGGCGAGAAGTTTTCAGGTTGGCCAGCGATGAGTTTCATGAATCTGCCTTTGGCGTGAACGGGTTTGGCCCCTGCACGGTGGTGTAAAAAGGGGGGAATTCTAGTTGCTGGAATAACTGTGGGTAATTTTGCAGGTGGTATACCCTGCCTTTGTGCTAAATTCGCGTTCCACAATATAAACCTTGGCTAGGTCTTCAAGCATGTCGGCTTCGCAAAAGAGCAATGCGGAGGCTTCGGCCTCGGCTTGGGAATTCCAATCCCAAGTGTAGCCGTAAGACACACCCTTGGAGACGGCAAAGGCCCCAAAGCGGCCTTCACGTTGTTGCGTTAAATACTCTTCGTTGAAATCAATGGTCGCGCCTTGTGAAAACCCAACGAGGTCGTCCGATTTTGCGTCTTGTCCTTTAGGAACAGACACCGCGTACAGCTGGCATTTGGCAGGGCTAGCATCTGTGTTGCAGCGGTTTTCAGCAGTTTCGCGGGCAGCTTTGAGGCTGCCATAATCGCTGACGCGAAAGCTCTGTCCGCCAAACGGGTTGATGTAGAATGCGCCAAAATAACGAGGCTTTTCTGAGAATTTCGCAAATTCTGCGGTTTGATCGGTGCCAAGTGTGAGGGTCGAAAGCACCGCGACTGTAGCCTCTTCGCCGAACTTTGGCGTATCGGCGAATGTGGGTGCATAGATAAGTGTGGCAATAATGGCGATGGATGGTGTTTTGAACATTTAGAAACCTCGGAATCGATGTCAGTGCAATATTCGTTTAGTTTAGCGCGAAAATAGCGTTTTGCAGACAGAAATAAACGGTGCCGCCGCTTTTGGGAGGGTGCTGCCCTTTTTGGTGGCCAAAATCGTGTTGGATGCGCGCGTCTCGGCGGCAAGTGGGCGCGTGACCAGCGCATGGCCGTCATAGCTGAGGTTGGAGGCGGGTTTGGTGGCTAGAATTGAAAAGCCGAGGCCGTGCCCGACAAGGCCGCGCACCATTTCGTAGGACGGGCAGCGATATTTGATTTGGGGTGTAAGGTTTTGCGCCGCAAACAGCTGGAGGAAATATTCCCCTGAGGGCGGCACATCGAGCAGGATCATCGCGTGATCGGTGAGGGCCTCCAGTGTGAGGTTGGGTTCATCCGCGAGAGGATGGTTTTCGGCCAGCAGAATGTAGGGGCGCAACGTCGACAGCGGCGTGGCGTCAATATCGTCGGGCAGATCAATGTCTGTCGTCAGCGCGATATCCAGCTCGCCAGTGCGCAAGCCTTCGATCAGACGGCGATGATCACCGTCCATAAACCGCAAGTCGGTGCTGTCGTCTTGGGCAAATTTGGCGATGATTTCAGGCATCATAAACGGGCCGAAGGTGTGAAAACAACCAATGCGCAGGGCGGTGTCTGATTGGCTGGTGGCAAGGGACGTGACGGGATCAATGCGGATGGTGCGCCCGTAGGCGCGATTGGCGTAAATCAGCGGGGTGCCGCGTTTGGCGGTAAAAATATCTTGGACTTCGCCGACAAAAACGTGGTGGGTTCCGATGCGCTCGGCGGAAATAACTTTGCAATCAAACGCGACCAGCGGGTCCACAACGCGCGGTGCGCCTGTTTCCATCGGGGCCCAATCGGCACAGTCGAATTTATCAAGGATTTCTGCGCTGAAGCGACCTGCGAACGTGTCAGAAATGAACGATTGGTCATCGCGCAGCAAATTGACGCAAAAATTTCCATTTTCGATGATGAATGGCGCGGCCGTGGCCTCGTGATGGACGCAGACGAGCAATGTCGGCTTTGAACTGTCCGCAGAAACGGAGGTCATGGCGGAAACCGTGACGCCTGCTTTGCCGGCGGGGCCATTGGTTGTGACGATGTTTACGGTGCAGGCCGCGTGGGACATTCCGCCCAAGAACGCTTCGCGCAGGGCTGCGTTTTGGGATGTTGGGGTGTTCACTTTTGCGCAGCCTGCATTCGGGCGTTGATGTAGGTCGCAAAATCATAATTCGGACGCTCAAGATGGGACAAGTGACCCGGTTCTGCCATGTGCGAACAAATGCCATTGTAGACCTTTTCGGTGCAACCACGATCCTCGATATTCACGTCATCCAACAGGGTTTTCAGATCGGCGAGGTTTTTCAACGCCTCCTCATCCTGCATCCATTCTTTGGACATACCGCCACCGAAATTGATGCGCACTTTGCCAACACCTTCGGGGTGCAGGGTCAGGTACCAGAAATAGCCGGGCGTCAGCGTAATCAGCAGGCTGGGATAAATCGCCAGAAGGTAGGTTGTGCGACGACGTTCGCCTTCCATGCGATCATTATCTGGGTGCGCCAGCGCGATTTTCAGCTGATCGTCTTTGAGGATGGTATGGTAATTGAAGGCGGGTAACCCCGGTGGGCAATCCATTTCTTCAAGTTTGGAAAACGCACCGACGGTGCCTGCGTGACAGACTGGCAGGTGGTAGCTTTCCATGAAATTCTCGGCCAGAACCTTCCAATTTGTGTCCCATACGTGGGATTCAAAGAAAGTTTCTTGGTAATTGGCCATATCGTAATCGCCAATCATCTCTTCAACTTGGGACAGTTGATCAGCCACATCTGGCGCTTCGGAATTAAGGGAAACAAACACCCAGCCGAGCCATTCTTGGCAGCGAACTTGGGGCAATTTGTAGTGTTCCTTGCAGAACCCTTCGTTCAGGGTCATGGCGGGTGCGCCGCGCAAAGAACCATCAAGGTTGTAGGTCCATGCGTGGTACGGACAAACGATGGAACGGGCATTGCCGCGACCATGCAGCAGGGTGGACATGCGGTGCAGGCAGACGTTGGATTGTGCGCGAAGTTTGCCGTCTTTGTCGCGGATCACCATGATCGGCTGGCCCGCGAGGTCTTGGGTGACGAAATCGCCCGCGTTTGGCAGGGCATCAGCGCGGCCCACGCAGAACCAATCTTTGGAAAAGATGTCTGACAGTTCGCGGTTCAGAAATTCCTCGGAGGTATAGACCGAGGGCGGCATGGCCCGTGCTTGTTCAAAAGGTTGGCTGACGTTTTGGTTCAGCAATTCAACAGCGTTCGGTGTTTGATCAAGCATGGAAAGCACTTTCAAAAGACTCAGTGATGGAAATCATAGTGTTGTAGCCCCTAAAAACAACTCTCAAGCAGGGCGCGCGTGTTCGTTTGCGTCATCTCTGTCGGATTTCCGCCAACGGAGGGATCAATTAATGCGCCAGCCACCAACGCATCCATGTCAGGATCGATGACGCCCAAATCCGTCAGGTTTTTGGGGATGTTCAGCGCTGCTGTCAGGTTGCCCACATAATCATAGAACCCATCGTACCCGCCTGTGATCCCAAGGTATGCTGCGGCATCTGCAAGGCGGTGTTCAACGGCGGGTTTGTTAAAGCGCAGTACGGGTTGCATGACGACCGCGTTGGTAGTGCCGTGATGCGTGTTGTGATGTGCGCCGATGGGGTGCGACAGGGCGTGGATCGCACCCAGCCCTTTCATAAACGCAGTCGCGCCCATGGTGGCAGCGACCAGCATTTGTGCGCGTGCGTTGATGTCTGTACCATCTGCGTAGGCCGTGATGAGGTTGTCTTTCACCAGTTTCATGCCTTCAAGCGCGATGCCTTGGGCCATAGGATGGAAGTGGGGGGAACAGTATGCTTCGAGGCAGTGGGCGAAGGCGTCCATGCCTGTGCCAGCGGTGATCATTGGGGGCATGCCGATGGTGAGTTCGGGATCAGAGATCACGATGGAGGGCATAACTTTTGGGTGGAAGATGATCTTTTTCTGGTGAGTTTCAGAATTGGTGAGCACAGAGGCGCGGCCAACTTCTGATCCCGTGCCAGCGGTTGTTGGCACGGCGATAATTGGGGCGATTTTGTCAGCATCGGCGCGGGTCCACCAATCATCCACATCTTCAAAATCCCAGACGGGACGTGTTTGGCCGCACATAAAGGCGATCATTTTGGCCAGATCAATACCAGAGCCGCCGCCAAATGCGATAACGCCGTCGTGGTTGCCTTCGGCGTAAGCCTTAAGGCCGACTGCGAGGTTTTGCTCATTCGGGTTTGGGTCTACTTCCGAGAAAATCGCGCGTTCAAATCCTGCTTCCTCAAGCACAACCAGGGCTTTGGCGGTGATGGGCAGATTGGCCAAGCCGCGATCCGTAACCAACAGAGGGCGTTTCATATTGGTGGCGCGGCAGGCCTCGCCAAGTTCAGAAATGCGCCCAGCGCCAAAGCGGATGGGTGTCGGGAAGGACCAGTTGGCGGTGAGGGTCATGGCTGCGTTCTTTCTGCATTCATTTTGTGATCAGTTTGCGCGAAGCTTGGCCGAGGATGAAGGGATTCGTCCACGACAAAATAGCGGAGTGCTAACGGTTTGCTTTTAGGCGGGTTTGCAGTTCAATTGCCACGCCGACACCCAGCAGGACCAATCCGTAGGCGACCAAGAGTATGAGTGCGAAAACGAAACCTGTCATCATCGTGTTGGCGAACGTGACAGGCAAGGTTGTACAAGCGGTGAAGCCGAAATTTGCTTCGTGGGTGCAGGTTGATGTGATCAGTTTGATGATGACGATTAGGATCGCGAGGAGCGGTGCGCCCCACGCAACCGACCTGTGCAGCCAGAATTTTAGTTTTGGGCTGATTGTGTAGCGCGCCCAGATCAGTGCGGCGACAAAGGGCAGCGTGATCGACAGGAGTGATGTTAACAGGTCAGATGACATAGGTGTACGGGTTCCACAAAGGCCGATTGGGTCTGTGGCGGGTATTTCAGTTTTTGAGGCAAAGCGCCAGCGGCCCGCGCAGGCGGGCAGAAAAGGCGGGCGGAAATCCACACGCCAATTTTTTAGGGTGGTCGGTTAGTTTACGGGTTTATCCGCCAGAACTGTACCGATCTGGTTGCCCACATCAGTTGTTCCATCCACGGTCATTGCTACAATAACACCACCAATAACTGCCATTGTAGCTGTCAAAACAACCCAATCCACGGTCACGGCGCCATCGGCGTCTGTCATCCAATTTCTAATACGTTGAACTGCTTTCAACGGAGTCTTATCGGCGCACTTCTTGGTACACAAAATCATTTTACTGCCTCTCAATTGGGTCCGAGTGCTCGTCCACTCGGAATACCTAGAACGCGTTTACCTGCGCCTTGCGGAGAATTTGTGGCAAATTGTGGCAAAATAAAGGTAATTACACTTCTAGTTGATTTTGTCGAAAAAGTATCTGTTTTGAAGAGTGAATTACAACAAGGTTCGGACAGACCAGAGTTCTGGGAACAGTTCGACTTGTAACATTTTGTGCAGGTAAGACACGCCGCCCGTGCCCCCTGTGCCGCGTTTGTTGCCGATGATGCGTTCGACTGTTGTAACGTGGTTAAAGCGCCAACGACGGAAATAATCCTCAAAATCCACCAGTTTTTCGGCCAATTCGTAGGCTTCCCAGTGGGTTGTCGGGTCTTGGTAGATTTGGCGCCAGACATCTTCGACCCCTGCATTATGGGGCAGTTTCTGGGACACGTCGCGGGTTAGAACATCGGCTGGAATGTTAAACCCTTTGGCGGCGAGGGTACGCAAGACCGTGTCATAGAGGCTTGGTTTGGCGAGTTCGTCTTTCAGGGCAGAATGCAGATCATCGCGGTGTTCGTGGGGCTTTAGCAATGTGTGATTGCGATTGCCGACGATGTATTCAACCAGTCGATATTGATGGGATTGAAACCCCGAGGATTGGCCCAGATCATCGCGAAATTCGGTGTATTCGGACGGTGTCATGGTGCGCAGAACATCCCACGCGGAATTAAGCTGTTCAAAGATACGCGCGACACGGGCCAGCATTTTGAACGCCATACGGGTTTCACCGCGTGCAATAATGTCCCGTGCGGCGTTCAGTTCGTAAATCGCAAGGCGAAGCCAAATTTCGGATGCTTGGTGTTGAATGATGAACAGCATTTCATCGTGGGCATCCGAAAGCGGGTGTTGCGCGTTGAGAATTGCATCAAGGCCCAGATAGTCCGTGTAAGACATCTTATCTGAGAAGTTCAGCATAGCAGAATCTGGTGTGGTGTCATCGGTCATGGCGCGCCCTTTTTGGGGAAGCTATCGGATGAAAATAATGGAAACAAGATTTTTATTTTAAGTATAAAGTAATTTTGACCTTATGGCGTCGGTTCCCATTCGCCATGTCTAAAGTTGGTTTCTGGGCCGCGCTGCGTGACGACCAGTTTGCAGCCCGAAGGTGAGACGGAAAAATGTTCTGAACCCGGCGCAAGAGAAACAAATTCGCCAGCGACGTATAGATGCCCGTCGTGATCTTGCAGATCGCCCTCGACGATGTAAAATTCCTCGTCCCCATTGTGGCGATGCGGATTGCATTTGGTTCCCGCCGCCATGATCATCAGGTAACTGCCCTGCCCTGTGGTTTCATCAAAGGAGACATTTTTCCAAAGCACGTCCTGCCCCTCAAGGCCGAGCATGTTCATCGGTACAAAGGTTGCAGGATCAAACGTGGCAACAGTGCGGTAATCGGCGAGTTTTGGCATCAAAGGCTCCTTTCCTTCAATCTGCACGGATTTTAGCACAGACGTCAAAGTTTTTCGGGCTTTGATGCGCCCCATTCGCCCCAGTTTGACCTTTCCCCTAGCCAAGTGGCATTCCTTACTGTAAGGCCGCGCCAAACACCTTATTTTCTTGTACAGGCGCATCCAGATGGAACTGAGAAATATTGCGATTATCGCACACGTTGACCACGGCAAAACAACGCTCGTAGACGAGCTGCTGAAGCAGTCCGGTGCGTTCCGTGAAAACCAAGCCGTTGCAGAACGCGCAATGGACAGCAACGATCTGGAGCGCGAGCGCGGGATTACGATTCTGGCCAAAGCGACATCCGTTGAATGGAACGGCATGCGGATCAATATCGTTGATACGCCAGGCCACGCCGATTTCGGCGGCGAAGTTGAGCGCATCTTGTCCATGGTTGATGGTGTGGTTCTGTTGGTGGATGCCGCAGAAGGCCCAATGCCACAGACAAAGTTTGTGACCTCCAAAGCATTGGCGCTGGGTTTGCGCCCAATTGTTGTGCTGAACAAAGTCGACAAGCCGGACGCAGAACCTGACCGCGCACTTGATGAGTGTTTTGATCTGTTCGCCAGCCTTGGTGCAGATGATGACCAGTTGGATTTCCCATCCATGTACGCCTCTGGCCGTTCTGGTTGGGCCGACATGGAATTGGACGGACCACGCCAAGATTTGAACGCTTTGTTCGAATTGATCGTAAAGCACGTTCCTACACCAAAACAAATCGAAGCCCGTGATGAGCCGTTCCGCATGTTGGCAACAACATTGGGCGCTGACCCGTTCATTGGCCGTATTCTGACAGGCCGCGTAGAAGCAGGCACGTTGAAAGCCGGCGAAACAGTGAAGGCGCTGTCGCGTGATGGCACACAGATCGAAAGTTTCCGCGCCACAAAGATCATGGCGTTCCGTGGATTGGCGCAACAAGCCATCGACGTGGCCGAAGCAGGTGATATCGTAACGCTAGCAGGTATGTCCAAGGCGACTGTTGCTGATACGATTTGCGCGATGAGCGTGACCGAAGCGATCCCAGCACAGCCGATTGATCCGCCGACCATTTCCGTAACCTTTGGCATTAACGACAGCCCGCTGGCTGGTCGCGATGGTAAAAAGGTACAGTCCCGCGTTATTCGTGATCGTCTGATGAAAGAAGCCGAAGTGAACGTCGCGATTAAGGTGACAGACACGGAAGGCGGCGAAGCATTTGATGTTGCGGGTCGGGGCGAATTGCAGATGGGTGTTTTGATTGAAAACATGCGTCGCGAAGGTTTCGAGTTGTCAATTTCACGCCCGAAAGTTCTGTTCCAAGAGGTCGACGGTGTGCGTTGCGAGCCAATCGAGGAAGTCACCATTGATGTGGATGACGAGTATTCCGGTGCGGTTATTGAAAAAATCACGGGCGCGCGCAAAGGCGAGATGACCGAGATGAAACAAGCGGGTGCTGGCAAAACGCGGATCATCGCGCATGTGCCGTCGCGTGGTTTGATCGGCTATCACGGCGAGTTTTTGACAGATACGCGCGGCACAGGTGTTTTGAACCGTGTGTTCCACGAATGGGCACCGCACAAAGGTGCGATCCCAGGTCGTCGCGCGGGTGTTCTGATTTCTATGGAAAACGGCACGTCGGTATCGTTCGCATTGTGGAAACTGGAAGATCGCGGCAAGTTCTTTATCGGTGCGCAAGAAGCAGTGTACCAAGGTATGATCATTGGCGAGCACAACCGTGAGAACGATCTGGAAGTGAACCCGTTGAAAGGCAAGCAGCTGACCAACGTGCGGGCCTCTGGTACGGATGAAGCGGTGCGTTTGACCACGCCTGTGACATTGTCACTGGAACAAGCGATTGCCTATATCGACACGGATGAGCTGGTAGAAGTAACGCCAAATGCGATCCGTCTGCGCAAAATCCATCTGGACCCACACGAGCGGAAACGCGCGGCGAAATCCTATAACGGCTAACGCGTCTAAAATCTGTTTTGTTAAGGCATCGTATCACCCGATACGGTGCCTTTTCTTTTGGCATTGGCGCATCGGTTTCGTTTCAGCTTTGCCCAATAAAGTGGCAATTTTTAGTTGCACCCCATGCGGCATTCTGTCCTTATAGTGGTGTGCCACGTGATGCTCGGGGGCATATGCTCGGGTAGATGTGGCCATTTCTTAACCACCACAGGGGCCATCATGCCACGCCAAGCAGAACCAAGTTTCCGCGAATCCACCAACATCATGTTCAACAACGCCGTAAGTTTGCTGGATTTACCCCCCGGATTGGTCGAGAAGATTAGGGTTTGTAACGCAACCTATACAGTGCGATTTGGCGTTCGATTGCGCGGCGATATTCAGACGTTCACGGGTTATCGCTCGGTTCATTCCGAACATATGGAACCTGTCAAAGGTGGCATTCGCTATGCGATGTCAGTGAACCAAGACGAGGTCGAGGCATTGGCCGCATTGATGACCTATAAATGTGCGCTGGTTGAGGCACCATTTGGAGGATCAAAGGGTGGTTTGTGCATTGATCCACGCGAATGGGACGAGCACGAGTTGGAACAGATCACACGACGGTTCGCCTATGAACTGGCCAAACGCGACTTGATCCATCCGTCGCAAAACGTCCCTGCCCCTGATATGGGAACGGGCGAGCGGGAAATGGCATGGATTGCCGATCAATACGCACGAATGAACACCACCGACATTAACGCGCGGGCCTGCGTGACCGGCAAACCTATTTCGGGCGGCGGCATCCAAGGCCGCACCGAAGCCACAGGGCGCGGCGTGCAATACGCCCTGCAGGAGTTTTTCCGCCACCCCGAAGATATCAAAATGGCGAAAATGTCTGGCACGCTGGATGGGAAGCGCGTCATCGTTCAGGGCCTTGGCAATGTGGGCTATCACGCGGCGAAATTCCTGTCTGAGGAAGACGGCTGTAAGGTTACGGGCGTGCTGGAATACAATGGCTGTGTGACCAATCCAGATGGCATTGATATCGAAGCGTTGAAACAGCATTTGACGGAACATGGCAGCCCTGATGGATTTGCGGGCGGTGAAATTCACGCGGCTGATGCGCCCATTATGGAGATGGATGCGGACATTCTGATCCCCGCTGCAATGGAAGGTGCGATCAATCTGAACAATGCTGACAATATCAAAACACCGCTGATTATCGAGGCTGCGAACGGCCCCGTGACATCTGGTGCTGATGAGATTTTGCGCGAAAAAGGCTGTGTGATTATTCCCGATATGTACGCGAATGCGGGCGGTGTGACGGTTTCGTATTTTGAATGGGTCAAGAACCTGAGCCACATTCGATTTGGCCGTATGCAGCGCCGCCAAGAAGAAGAGCGCCATCGGTTGCTGATTGACGAGCTGGAAAATGTGTCGGGGCAAAAGCTGTCTGACACGTTCAAACAACGATATTTGCACGGCGCGGGGGAGTTGGAATTGGTGCGATCTGGTTTAGAAGACACGATGCGCGGCGCCTATCTAGATATGCGAAAAGTTTGGCATGAGCGCGACGACGTGCATGATCTACGCACGGCGGCATATCTGGTTTCGATTGGCAAAGTTGCCGACAGTTACCGCGCTAAAGGTCTGTAAATAAGTATAAAAATTTGGAATTTTGGGCGTTGCCGTGGCAGCGCCCTTTTTCTGTGGCGCAGAAAATATGCAACGCCGGTTTGGAAACAATGTTGAGGTGAAAGATCAAATTGTTCACAAATTATGCGCCCCGAGCCGCACTCAGTTAACCATTTCTAACGCTCGATCGATCAAAGTTAACGCAAATCATCATCGACCTTTTTAAAAGTTGGAGGAAAATATGGGCGTTACTGTAATGATCATCATGGGACTGCTGTCAGTCTTGGCTATTTCAAGTATTGATTTCGATCAGTTTGACGAGATCCGTGCAAGAATAGAAGAAGCGCGCGCCGAACAAGAAAACCAAGAAGAGGTTTTCGAAGATACATCAGAGTTGGGATGGTTAGATGTTCCCGATAATCTGCTGACATTTGCAACGACTGAGGCTGATGTTGAAGCCGAAGTTGAGACAAAAGTTGAAGCAGTTGCCGCCCAAGAAACCACTGGCGAGGAGGCGGAAGACGACTTGTTTGACGATATTTTTGCGAATGACACAGAACTTGATCCAGAATTATCTGCCGATGCAACCTATGGTTTGTGGCCGTTCGAGGAGCAATCAGACGAGGCAAATCTGGACGCTGATCTGAATGCAGAAGATGCTAAGGACGGTGAGCTGATCGAATTGGCGACTTATGATCCAATGGCGGATAAAATCGCCAAAGACATTCCGCCCAAGGGTGCGGTGACAAACCAAAATGGGGTGTCGGAATTGGACGTAAATGAAGACGCGCTTGTTCAAACGGCCAGCTCTGATTTCAAAGGATTGGAACCAGAAGATGAGCAGCTGCAATTAGCCGCTTAATCGCGTTACGCGTTTTCTGGCCCAAGTGATCGTTCCATGATCAGCACTTCGATTGCTTGGGCCAACTGCTTATTTTGTGCTGGATGGGTAGCCCCACCAACTCCCAATCGGCGGCCCAAACGCCAGTACAGCCCAGGGGCCCAGCCCTTTGGCTCGGCTTCATGAAGACGCACCAAAAACCCGTTTGAGGGTTTGAATGCAAACACGCCACGATCGACTTCGGCCATATTGTACAACGCACAAACCTGTTCGTTTTTCGCGTCAAACAAACCTTCTTTGGTCAGGTACAAACCATGTTTGGCAACGCGAAGGTTCCACTGTGCCTGCCAAATAAACAAAACGCCAATAACGGGAACGATGATCTTAAGAAACAGCGCGTCAGGCGGGCGTGAAAATGTCACCCAGATCAGCAATACCCCCAATATGCCAAGCGCAATTGCGCCAAACCAACGGCGACCAAGTGAAGGTTCCAATTTTACGATGACATCGTTCATTCCCTATTTAAACAGCAACATCAAAGCAGTTTCCAGTGCCTTTTCCGTTACCCTGCCCTGCCAAAGCGAAACGCCGCCAGTTTTCGAAAACCATCGAAGCACGATCTACCCGTCTAGCGCTTCCCTTGAGGGACGACTTCGTATCCCGCCTCTTCCGGCTCATCATCTGTCATTTCAGGCGGGAAGCCGGGCGCTAAAATATCGAGTCCCGTTGATTCCTCGAGCCGTTTGATAATGTTCGGCGAAAGTTCGCGTTCCCCAAATCGAGCGATACCATCATCAAAGATTTTACAAATAAGCGGCGAGATTTCGAGCGGCACATTGTTACGTTCAGCAATTTCTTGAAACAGGCCAACGTCCTTTTTCACAAGGTCCATCGTGAACGAAATATCGCGCGACCCGTTCAGAATGACTTGGCTTTCGGTAACGTGGCTAAACGAATTTCCCGATGAAATTTTTATCGCTTCATAAGCGGTGTTCAAGTCCATCCCGGCTGCTTTGGCGGTAACGAGTGCTTCGGCATTTGCGACGAGGTGCACCGTGGCGAGGTAATTGGTCAGTACCTTAAGCATGGAAGCCGATCCAAGCGGGCCCGTGTGCAAAATGCGCCGGCCCATTGTTTTAAGAAACGGAAGAATGCGATCAAATGTTGGGCGATCACAGCCCGCAAAGATCGAGATATTGCCAGTATCTGCGCGGTGGCAGCCCCCCGACACTGGGCAATCAACCGCAGCGCCACCGGCGGCAATGACCAACGCGCCAAGACGTTCTGCCTCCGCCTGATCTGTGGTGGACATTTCCATCCAAATCTTACCCTCTTTTACCTCGGGCAACATTTGTTGCAACACGGCGTCCGATGCTGCAGGCGATGGCAAACAGGTGATGACAGCATCACAATCGCGCATCAATTCCGCCGGATTGGCCGCAGCTTTCGCCCCTTTGGCAACCATCGCATCAACCAGATCGCGGTCTAAATCGAGCACTGTCAAATCTATGCCATTGCGCAACAAACTGCCCGATAATTTGTGCCCAACATTGCCCAAACCAATAAATCCAACCTTCATAATCCGTCCCTTTTTGATGTTCGCGTTTGCGCCATGACACGATGCCAGAACACAAAAGGATAGCCTGTAAACGACACATGATGTCGGGTTTGGCAGCGAGGGGGTTGCGCGCCAAATTACCTGTCGTAAGGTAGGGTTATGACCTGGCCCGCGAACACCCCAAAACGAGACGACGATGCCCTTGCGGGTATTGAAGTGACGGACGATTTTGAACCCTTCACCCAGCGCAATGATGCGTTTAGCCGCGCGATGTGGGATGACACGGTTCGCACACCAAAAACAGATGCGTTTTTCGCCAGTTATCGGATGGAGGCTGCCCCACGGCGCGGGGACGGGTTTACGCAAAAGGATTTCGCGCTTCGCAATGCGTCTTGGTTGATTTCGGATGTCGTGTCAGATCGAAGCGCGGCAGACGGACGTCGCGAAGGGTTTCAAGCACCAATTGCCGCAGATACGCCCGTGGCACCAGAAGCCGTTGAGGTTGATGACCCTGCGAAAATGGCCGCAGAAGTGAAGCGCATCGCGACATTTTTTGGCGCAGATTTATGTGGCGTTACGGATTACGATAGGCGCTGGCTGTACGCGAGCCGCGTGGATACGCGCGATATGTCGGCGGCAGAAAATGAGCTACCCGAGGGTATGACCAGCGTGATTGTTCTGGGCCACCAAATGGACGAAGAATTGGTAGCGACCTATCCGTCCGCTTTGGCGGGCGCCGCGACTGGGCGGGAATATTCGCACGAAGCGGCGATCGTGATGCAGGTGGCCGCGTATATTCGCAATTTGGGGTATGAGGCCGTCGCCTCGATGAACGACACGGGATTGGTGATCCCGTACGCGGTGAAGGCGGGATTGGGCGAATATGCGCGCAATCAGCTGGTGATCACGCCAGAATTTGGCCCACGTTTGCGGTTTTCAAAGATATTTACCAATCTGCCCTTAGAGCACGATGCGGCAAAGCCTCTGGGTGTGCGTGCGTTTTGCGATATCTGCACCGCCTGTGCCGATGCCTGCCCCGTTAAGGCCCTGCCCTTTGGCCCGCCCAGCGATACGCAACCGAATGTGAGTGCTATCAAAGGTGTCCGAAAATGGACATCCGACGCGGAAAAATGTTTTGGTTTTTGGGCGAAATTGGCGTCTGATTGCGCGATTTGCATGCGGGTTTGTCCGTTCAATCGCGATTTCACAAAGTGGTATCATCGCGCATGGTTAAAGCTGGCATTGTCCCCTTGGCGGCGCGTTGCGTTGCGGTTGGCAAAGGACCACGGCAAGCGCAAAAAACCATCTGATTGGTGGCGTTCGAATTAAACGAACAGTGCATTTCGCCTGTCGACCTTGGTGAACGGGCATCGTTTGTTTACGTTCGAGACAACCTATTTATCGGAGGGCCGTAATGTCCATCAGACCCGTGAAATCAACCAGTCTCGCGCAGCCCACAATTGAGGGGGCTGGCGTTCACTTGCACCGCGCATTTGGGTTTCAGGACCCAACAGAATTGGATCCGTTCCTGTTGTTTGACGATTTCCGCAATGATATTCCAGAAATGTATACCGACGGATTTCCGTGGCATCCCCATCGTGGGATCGAAACGATTACCTATGTTTTGTCTGGTGAAGTGGATCACGCGGATAGCCTTGGAAATGAAGGTAAATTGGCGGCGGGCGATGTGCAGTGGATGACCTCTGGGTCTGGTATATTGCACCAAGAAATGCCGCGCGGAAATGCCAACGGACAGATGCATGGGTTTCAATTGTGGGCCAATTTACCGCGCGATCTAAAGATGACCACGCCACGATACCAAGATGTTGAAGCCAAGGAAATTCCTGTCATTCAAGAAGATGACGGCACGGTTGTGAAGGTGATCGTAGGGAATTTCTGGGGCAAGACGGGGCCTGTTGATGGCATTGCCGCCGACCCGCAATATCTGGATGTGTTTGTGCCTGCTGGGGTTAAGAAAATCCTGCCAGTGGACACATATCGCCGTGCGTTTGCCTATGTTTTTGAAGGGGCTGGCGTGTTTGCTGGTGCATCGGCGCCATCTGGTGTGCTGCTGGAAAAAGAGGTGATGGGCGAAGAGGTCAACATTCGTGATTTGTCGGGCAATCGCACATTGGTAAAATTTGATACGGGCGACAGTGTGACGGTGCAAGCGGGCGAAGAAGGCATCCGGTTTTTGCTGATTTCGGGCAAGCCGATTGAAGAACCCGTGGCGTGGCATGGGCCGATCGTGATGAACACGCAGGAAGAATTGCAAACCGCGTTCAAGGAATTGCGCAACGGGACGTTTATTCGCCCCGCGCATTAACGCTCAGATCGCGCCGAGCCATTTCAGCAGGGCAAAATAGACCACGCCAAACATCATCAGGTTCATCACCAAAACACCGAGCCAGTTGATGCGTTCGCGCGATTTATCACGGGCCACATTCACGCGGCCAAACGCTTTGCGCTGGTTGTTTAGAATGGCGTCAACGCGTTTGCGATCCACTTGTCCACGACGACGCGGATGGGCGGTGCGTTTTTGGGTTTCTTCCAAAAAGGCAACATCTTCGGCCACACCACGGGGCAAACGGCGGCCAGCGCGGCGCAGTTTTTGGGCAAGCGAGCCCTTTCGCGTGTTAAATTTGTCCGACACCATAGCGTCGATCTCGGCTTTTGCCGTCTCGATTACATCGTTACTCACAGGTCATATCCCCCCAAAGGATGTCCCTTGGGTAAATGCTTCCTTAACGATTCTCAAGCTATTTGAACGCGTCTGGTTAAAGCTGTGACTTTTGCATCAGGTCTGGCGGTGCAAAAACGCGGCACGATATGTCTGCGGAAACGGATTTTGGATCAAACGTGATGGAGCCTGCGACCACGTCGCATCCTGTGGCGCGTTTGATGGCGTTTACGGCGGGGGCCATGTCATCTGTGATCGACTTCGAACCCATTCGGATGGCCACTGCGCTGCCGTTTTGTGCGAAAACGGCGTAATCGTTGCTGGCGGATTTGATGATGTCGCCGCCCACCACGCGGTTTTGGGTGGGGAGTTGTGAACAGGCCGCCAAGGCGACGACCGTTAGTGTGAAAAAACCTGCTCTCATTGTCTTGCCCTTTTTGTTTTTGATTGGGGCAAGGATGGACGGGTTTGGTTAATCTATCGGGGTGTTTAGGCCGATTGAATACGTTGGATTTAGGGTGAATTGGTAAGGCTGCGCGGGCGCTTACTTTTTCTTCACAAACTCGGTCAGGATGACGATACGCTGGCCCTCTACCCTGCCCTCGATGTGGGCGGGATTGTCTGTCACGATGGAAATACCGCGCACAGCGGTGCCGCGTTTGGCGGTAAAGCCGCCGCCTTTGACGGGCAGGTCTTTGATCAGGACCACGTTGTCGCCTGTGTGCAGCGGGACGCCGTTGCTGTCACGGTGGCCTGTGTCGCGGATCACGCCCGCATCGGCCCACGCGCGGACCTCATCATCTAGGTAGAGCATATCGGAGAGGTCGCGGGCCCAGTCAAACGCGTCGAGGCGGGCGAGCATGCGGTAGGCGAGGACTTGGGTGGCGGGGTCTTCGGACCACATGGAGGACGACAGACAGCGCCAGTGGTTTGGGTCTGGCTCGGCAGTTTGTTGGGTGGTGCAGACCTCGCAGAGGTCGACGGTGTGTGGAGTTGGGGAGTGCGGGACTTGGTGTGGGGTTGTCGGAGTGGTGGCGGGGCAGAGGGCGCAGGTCATGTGGGGGCTTTCGATGGCTGGTTGTGAAATTCCTAGCGGAATTTGAAAATACAGAAAAGATCAATATGTTTAGCGCGACTCCAACATACATCTATGGTTGATTATTCTAGTTTTATCTGCAGTCTTGAGATGAAACTGATTGGTAAGCGATATTTGATGACTGACATAGCTATATTAAAACGCGAAAACTCTACTGCTAAGACGACGGAATTGACCCAAGCCCTCAAAAATTTATCGGAGCTGAATGCATTTGAGCAATTAACAGTTTTCGTAACAGGATCTTACGCCCGAAAAGAGGCTTCCCAATTTTCAGACATTGATCTGTTTTTCCTTCTGGACTGCAATCTTGCGAATGTTAGCTCGCCGAACACCAAAAGACTGCGATTATTCTCTAAAATTATTGAAATAGCAGATGGTATGAAATTTCCAGCTTTTTCAAATGATGGGCAATTCCTCGACATTCTAGAATACCCAAATATGGAGGAGGAATTAGGTGGAATAAACGATGACCACTCAAATTACTTTACTGCACGAATGCTTATGTTGCTGGAAAGTAATCCAGTTTTTGGTGAAGCCACGTACGAGAAAATCCTGACCAACATTGTTCAGGCGTATTTTCGCGACTACAAGCACCACCCAGAAAACTTCCTACCAATTTTTTTGATTAACGATATCCTTAGATTTTGGAAGACACTGTGTTTAAATTATGAAAACAAACGCAATCAGCCAGATGCACAGCATGAGCGCAAAATAAAACAGAAGATCAAGAACTTTAAGTTGAAATTTAGCCGAATGCTCACATGCTTTGGAAGTATCACAGCAATTATCGAAATGGGTGCGGACGCTGATGTCAAACAGATCGTGGCCTTACGTCAGGACACGCCGCTGGAGCGTTTGACTAACGTCGCAAACAAATACAAGGCACTAAAGGATGACATCGAAAAAGTTCAACGAGAATACAATTGGTTCTTAGAAGTAACCAATGTCTCAGAAGCTGCACTAATAGATAAGTTTAGGGACGAGATTTTCAAAACTGATGCTTTTTCAAGAGCAGACGAGTTTGGCATGAGTGTCTATAAAATAGTTCGATATGTCGCAGAAGAGAAAGAATATATGAGGTATCTTTTGATATAATGTTTTTTTATGGAACATCGATAAAAGATCCGAAAGTGGATCGTCTTTTGGATTTGGCTCGTTTGATTTTAGAGCCTGATTATGCTCGAAAAACTCATATCACTTTACGCGGTCCATACTCGCGCAAACCAAAGCGAAACGTGAAATGGTTAACGACGGAAATTGGCCCTGTCACTTTTACTAAACCCGGGTGTTTTTTTAATGAACGACAAAACACTGTTTACCTACGCGCTGAAATATCAGGAATCGCAGAAATTTGGAGCAAACCTGATTATCCAGAAGGCGTCCCACACCTGTCTCTATATGATGGCGAAGATCGCACATTCGCTTGGGCTTTGTTTAGTTTGTTAAAAGAATTTTCTTGGCAGATTCAGTTAGCTCTAACTAATATTTCAATAATTGAGAAAAAAAAGAATTTAGTAACTAGTTACATTTTGGATGAAGAAGTACTTAAATTTGGCTTAGAAGTCATAGGTGCCAAGCAGTATACAATGGAACAAATTCGCGACATGCACGACGGACAGCGGCTACATTTGGTTCACCTGATATGTAACAAAATACATTTGTCTTCGCTTACTGACTATCAATCAGAAATAGCTTTCTAGCCATCCATCTTCAGCGCACTGATAAACGCTTCTTGCGGAATGTCTACTTTCCCGAATTGGCGCATCTTTTTCTTACCTGCTTTTTGCTTGTCCAACAGTTTCCGCTTCCGCGAGACGTCGCCGCCGTAGCATTTGGCCGTTACGTCTTTGCGCAGGGCTGACAGGGTTTCGCGGGCGATGATGCGTCCGCCGATGGCGGCTTGGATTGGGATTTTGAACATGTGTTGGGGGATTAGGTCTTTGAGCTTTTCGACCATGGCGCGGCCGCGTTGTTCGGCGCGTTCGGCGTGGACCATTGTGGATAGGGCGTCCACAGGCTCTTCGTTGACGAGGATTTGCATTTTAACAAGACGGTCTTCGCGGTAGCCCTGCATTTGGTAATCGAAAGACGCATAGCCTTTTGTCACCGATTTCAGGCGGTCGTAGAAATCGAACACAACTTCGTTGAGCGGTAGATCGTAGACGACCATCGCGCGGGCGCCTGCGTAGGTGAGGTCGATCTGGATGCCGCGACGGTCTTGGCAGAGTTTGAGCACGTCGCCGAGGTATTCATCTGGCACGAGGATCGTTGCTTTGATGCGCGGTTCCTCGATGTGGTCGACGTGCGTGAGGTCGGGCATGTCGGCGGGGTTGTGCAGTTCCGTGATTGTGCCGTCGCGCATGTGGATGTGGTAGATGACCGATGGGGCCGTGGTGATTAGCTCGATATCGTATTCGCGTTCTAGGCGGTCGCGGATGACCTCTAGATGCAGGAGGCCGAGGAAGCCGCAGCGAAAGCCAAAGCCAAGTGCTGCGGAGGTTTCCATTTCAGTGGAGAAGGATGCGTCGTTGAGCGAGAGTTTGGAGATCGCTTCGCGCAGGTCTTCGAATTCGGCGTTGTCCACGGGGAACAGGCCACAGAATACAACGGGTTGGGAGGGGGCGAAGCCTGGGAGTGCTTCTTCGCAGCCCTTCTTTTCGGTCGTGATCGTGTCGCCGACTTTGGTGTCGCGCACCTGTTTGATGGAGGCCGTGAGGAAGCCCATTTCGCCCGGGCCAAGCACGTCGATGTTTTCCATTTGCGGGCGAAATACGCCGATACGATCCAGCTGATAGACGGCGTTGGTGGCCATCATGCGAACGCGGTCGCCTTTGCGCATGTACCCGTCGATGACGCGGATCAGAACGACCACGCCGAGGTAGGCGTCGTACCAACTGTCTACCAGCATCGCCTTTAGTGGTGCATCTGGGTTGCCGATTGGCGCTGGTAGGCGGGTGACGATGGCCTCCAACACGTCGGGGATGCCGATGCCTGTTTTGGCAGAGACCATGATGGCATCAGAGGCGTCGATGCCGATGACGTCTTCGATTTGTTGGCAGATGCGCTCTGGTTCTGCGGCAGGCAGGTCGATTTTGTTGAGAACGGGAACGATTTCGTGGTCCGCATCAAGGGCGTGATAGACGTTGGCAAGGGTCTGGGCTTCGACCCCTTGGGAGGCGTCGACAACGAGGAGTGAGCCCTCAACGGCGCGCATGGAGCGGGAGACTTCGTAGGCGAAATCGACGTGGCCCGGGGTGTCGATCAGGTTGAGCACATAGTCATCGCCATCGTTGGCTTTGTATTCGATCCGCACAGAGTTTGCTTTGATCGTAATGCCGCGTTCTTTTTCGATATCCATCGTGTCGAGGATCTGCGCCTGCATGTCACGATCGGCCACGGTGCCCGTGGATTGGATCAAGCGATCCGCGAGGGTGGATTTGCCGTGGTCGATGTGCGCAACGATGGAAAAATTGCGGATTTTTGAGATGTCTGTCATGGCTGTGGGATATGGCGGGGATTGGTGTTTTCGTCAAGGAGATATGGTGTTTGAGCGTAAGATTGGGCCCGAGGTATTTCGTTTGGTTTCTCCTGTTACAACCTCTATGCAAACCCATTTGAATTTGATCGGCAGTTATCAATTCGAGATTGTAAAAATTCACGGCTCAACATCTGTGTACACAACACTGAACATAGCCACTTTGGGCGCGGGTTTCTGGTTCTAACCAAGATGTGACATATGGGTTTGTTGCCACGCGGTGCTTGCCGTGGCACAAGGGCGTCAAGAGCGCTCTAAGCGCCGAGGTTGAGGTGGAAATGAAACGTCTAACAACACTATTGGTGATGGGCATCGCGATGAGCACATCTGTCGCGGATGCGGGTCGGATTGAGCGCGCTTGCAAAGCATCGGATCGCAAGGCCGTTTCGCGTGCTTTGTGTTCATGTGTTCAACGTGCAGCCGATGACAAGCTAAACAATTCAGATCAAACTTTGGCGGTTAAGTTTTTCAAGAACCCAGATCTGGCGCAAGAAACGCGCCAGTCAGATGATCCGCGCAAGGAACGGTTTTGGAAAAGATACAAAGCCTTTGGCGCGCACGCAGTTGAAATCTGCAGAAACTAGATCGGTTATTGGCCCCCACGGCGCAATGCGCTGACGGGAACTGCGGAACCGATTGCGGACCATGATGCAGACGCCCGTGCGATTTTTGTGTCATCCCATGTGACAAAACACAGCAAGAACCCTTCGCGCGTTATTTCTTCGGCGGTGATGTTAAATCGCAGGTTCTGCGCACGTGACGCATCAATGCCAGAAATTCCAACGGTGATGTGGGGCGGTTTTTGAAATGGCGCAGCAAACGCCACGGGAATGCGCACCGCGCGATCACCCTCCCCTGTCCACATTGGGCCATTTTCATCAACATGATTAAAGATTTCACCAGCGCCGGTGATAATCTGCATTCCGACCAAAGGTGAAGTCGTTTGTTGCGCGAATTGCGCTGGCATGTGCCGTGTCCCGTCCATCATTTTACCTGTGTTGCCCCCCAAAAAGGTTAGTGTACTCGGCCCTCGTTACGCTTTTGTTAAGCTAAGCAAATCGATACAGGGGGGTAATATACTGCTTTCCCACGCATCGGTTCTGTGACCAATATCGTGGCTTACCCTTTTGAATCATACGGGATCGCACAGGTCAACATGAACTGTCGCAATATCGGTAATATGTTAAATATATGTGATTTTCGGGGGATTTATCCCGCTCTGGCTGAAAGACTGTATCGAATTGTTTGTTTTACGCCCAATTCGAAATGAAACATCGGTGTTGCGCCACGATTTTGAAAAACATTCACCAATTCGCGTCTATTTCACGGTAGCTTGCGTGAAAACCGCATAAAGGCGAAGAAACATGCTTGATTCTACCGATCTAAAGTTATTGGCCGCGTTGCAGGAAAACGCCACGGCGACCGCGCAGGAATTGTCGGAACGGCTGAACCTTTCGGCGAGCCAGATTGGCCGACGGCGCCAACGGCTTGAGGAAACCGGCCATGTGATGGGGTATCACGCGCATCTGTCGCCAACGCATTTGGGGCTGGATGTTCAGGCGTTTGTGCAGGTCGCCATGACGGGGCACACATCTGACAACGCGGGCCAGTTTGAACAGCTGATCGAGCGCACGCCAGAGGTGGTGAGCCTGTGGACCCTGACCGGGGATGCCGATTACATGCTGCGGGTCTATTGCAAATCGCTGGCCGCGCTCAATTCGTTGGTGCACGAGGTGTTTTTGCCCCACGCCTCCGTTGCGCGGGTGCAGACCAAAATTGTGATGAAGCAGTTGAAAAAAGACACTGGCTTGCCTGTCGCCTAATTGCGCATTTTCCCAAGGATGATGTGCGCCGCAATCCCGAGCATGTAGGCCGCGAGTGTGAACGCAATCAGGCCGCCAAATCCCATGACGCCGATCATTCCTAGGGCGATTGGCGTGCCAAATGTGTTGCCCAGATTGCCCATTTGCGCGACGGCGCCGTTTGCGTGGGCGCGATCTGTAGCGGTTGTGTTTAGCACTGGGATCGCCGCGAAATTTGCGCCTTGAACCAAACCCAAGCTGGCGAAAAGGGCAACGCATAAAACGGGGGATGCGGGCGCGATGAAAAAGCCAACCGTGATGAACGCGGCGATTGCAAAGCCGATAATCACGACAGGAACAGGCGACAAAAGACGTTGCAACAGCACGCCGATTGTCATGGATGTGACGATCCCTGCGAGCGGCATTAGCCCGATGGTTAGCGTGCGATATTCAGGGGCGATCAGTGGAGGCAGAACCGTGAGCAGCGACACATAGGTCAGCGTGTAACAAAGCCAAGCAAGCGCTGGGGCCGCGGTGGCGGGGTTTGAATAGATCGTCAGATGTTGGCGTAACACATTGGTAATGCGCGATGTTTCTTGGGGTGCGTCGCGCGGCAAAGCGACAAACAGCAGGGCAGTTATTGCCAGCATCCACGCGGCGTGGACGTAAAATATGCTGGGCACGCCGTGCGTTGCAACAAGCGGCTCGCCGAACCACGCGGTGAGGGCGTAGGCCACGCCAAAGAACGTGGACCACAGGGTCATGGCGACAGGTAAAAACCGTGTGGCCGTGATTTGCGCGATCAAGGTTGGCGCGGCCACCACGATGATAAGATGCGACGCGCCCTCTAGCAATCGAAGGGCGAGCATGGCAGGAAGCGGCGGAATCGCAGCCTCGATCAAAGAGATACCAGCGCCCAGTGCAAGAGCTGCGAGCAGCATTTTGCGAAACCCAGCGCGGGCCACGATCAACCCAGCAGTAAGCCCAAAGATAATACCAAGAACGCTGATGAGCGAGACGAGGAAACCAAGCATCGGCGTAGATTGACCTCCGCCGTAAATGGTTTCCAGCTGGGGAAAGACCAACGACAGCTTGGAGAACTGCCCCGCCGCGCCAAGGCCAGCGCACCACAAAAGGAAAACAAGAATGAGAGGAGATCGAACCATGTTGACGTTGTGACCTGCGTTCGAGGTAAGAGCAAGGGCGTGATGGTGGCGCGGGTTTAACGAACGAACACCCGAACTTTGCCCATAATTTGTCGCTTTGGGGTTTTGTTTCGCAACACTTTGGCGCACTCTAATCACAATCCACACATAGGAAATTCAATGGACGGTTTTCTGCTTCAAGCAACGATTTATCTGGCGGCGGCGGTTATTACCGTGCCGATTGCGAAACGTATCGGGTTGGGATCCGTACTGGGGTATCTGATTGCTGGCGTGATTATCGGCCCCGTTACGGGCTTGGTTGGGAACGAAACAAAAGACCTGCAACATTTCGCGGAATTTGGCGTGGTGATGATGCTGTTTATTGTCGGGCTGGAGCTGGAACCGCGCGCCTTGTGGGATATGCGACACCGCCTAATTGGGTTGGGGGGATTGCAGGTTTCTGTGACCACCTTGGCGATTACGGCCGCGTTTATGCTGTATGGGCAGGTTTGGTATGTTGCTTTGGCCATTGGTCTGACGTTCGCGTTGTCGTCCACCGCAATTGTGGTTCAGACGTTGAACGAGAAAAACCTGATGCAAACCCAAGGCGGGCTATCTGCGTTTTCGGTTTTGCTGACGCAAGATATTGCAGTGATCCCAATGTTGGCTTTGGTGGGCGGGCTCAACTGATCGACGCAACACATTGGGCGAACTTTTCAGCTGGCGTTTGATATTGCAATGTCTTTCTGGGCCTTTCATTTAGTTGCCTGGCAATGGCGCTGAGTTT
>Ga0233426_10000885_pt1 | contig 29629 bp, 25 predicted proteins | sample SI_118_April2016_6_FD_179875 | JGI IMG/M metagenome (GOLD analysis project Ga0233426, IMG submission 179875) | Seawater microbial communities from Saanich Inlet, British Columbia, Canada - SI_118_April2016_10_MG | ecosystem: Environmental > Aquatic > Marine > Inlet | place: Canada: British... | reverse complement strand
CTATTCATGTTTCATAAATAGTAATTCACAGCAAAGTCTCCAGAGAGTATTCATCATAAAAGAGATATTATAGTGTATTTATGCTGCAAAGTAGCCTCAGAAGGATATATATCACTTTTTTTCAATACATAAATCCCACGAATAGGGGAATATAGCATTTTTTCTTTTATGAGATAATTCTTAATAGAAATATCAATGTGCTTACTTAAAAATACAAAAGTATTTTTTTCTTTGTTTTCAAGGATGAAGTCCCTTACTTTTTCTATTACATTTTTTGGCATAAAATAAAGATTTTATACTAAATAAATCATTCTCACATAAATAATGTGTATTTAAATATTTTATTTTTACATAAAATATGTACATATAATTTCATAAAAAAACTACAGAGTAATTGCTCTTTGGAATATTAATATCCAATTTGTCAAGGCTTGATGCGCAAAGATCTGTATTTTGTACTTATTATTTATACAAAAATTTGAGCAAAAACAAAATCTTTTTTAGTATTTTAGAGGTTAAAACATTTATTTTAATTATATACCTTGTATTTATATAAAAATATTTACAAATAAGTTATTATAAATAATATAGTCACTATATAATATATAGTAATTAATAAAAAAATGAATAACGAATTTTATAATCTTTCAGCTCAAACTTTGAGAGGACAAGATGTTTTAATGAGTGAATACAAAGGAAAAGTAATTTTGATTGCAAATACTGCAAGTAAATGTGGATTAACATACCAATATGAAGGTTTAGAAGCATTATATAAGAAATATAAAGATCAAGGATTAGTAGTTTTAGGTTTTCCATGTAATCAATTTGGGAATCAAGAACCTGGAGGGGAAAAAGAAATAGCTGAAGGGTGTTTGATAAATTATGGAGTATCTTTTCCTGTTTTTTCAAAAATTGAAGTAAACTGAGAAAATACACATCCAATATTTAAATATTTAAAATCTCATATATTTAATTTATTTGGACAAAAAATAAAATGGAATTTTACAAAATTTCTTGTAGATAAGAATGGAAATGTAGTAAAAAGAATTGCTCCAATGACAAAACCAGAAAAATTAGAAAAAATTATTGAAAAATTATTAAAATAAAAAAACTGCAAAATATGCAGTTTTTTATTTTCCTAATCATTCATTAGCTTGTGAGTTTTGTATTAATTCAATTGCATATCAGTCTGGGTCACGAACAAATGCAATTTCTGTAGTTCATCATAATACTGGACCAGGTTCACGGTTAATAACTCATCCTGCTGCACGAATTTTATCACAAGTTTCATAAATATTATCAAAACCTAGTGCTATATGTCAAAATGCATTTCAATGGTCATAATTTTGATCTCACCAGTTGTAAGTAAGCTCTATCTCTGATTCTCAGTATCACATGAATGCTAAGGTATATTGATATTCAGTATTTTCTGAAGTTCTCAATAATTTCATACCAAACATACTCTGATAAAATTCAATTGATTTTTCTAAGTTTCAAACACGAATCATTGTATGAAGAATTTTCATAATATTATATTAAGTTATATTGATTATAGATATACCTGTATTCTACTAGAAATCAAAAAAACTCTCAAAGTCAATTGAGAGTTTTTATTATTTTGATCTATTTTCGAGTTTTGTTCTTATATATAACCCTTGAACTTGTTGACGAGCCCAGTCAGTTTTTCTTAGAAATTTTAAAGAAGATTGTTTACTTGGAGTATGTGTAAAACATTTGATTCTGATAAGAACACCAAGTTCAGCAAAACCATATTCTTCAATCAAGTAATCTAGAATATCAGCTAGCTTTACTCCATGAAGTATATAGTGATTTACATTTTGAGGACCATTATCTTCTTCTTTTGAATAAGTCATTTTAAATAGGTGAAAATTAATATAGAAGGAGAATATAGAAAAAAATGAAAATGTCAATAGAGAAGGCAGTATGATATAACAAAAATAAAGAATTTAAAAAGCACTTTATGTTATGAAGTACTTTTTAAGTTTTGTATCATGCTTGGTACACCTGAAGAGTTTTGTGTTAGAACTTTTAAGGGGTATATATTAGATATTAGATTGAAAGAATTAAAGAAGTTTTGTAATATTATGAAAATTTTATAGAATTGAATAATTAGTTATTTGAAAAAGTGTTTTAAATATAAGTAGATTTATAAATTATTTACTTAATAATTTAGTGACATATGGTTTAGATTTTTTAAAAATAATATATCAAATAATCAGTGTCAAAATAAGAGATATTAACCATCAATAAAACCATCATTCAATATAGTATCAGGCACAATCAAAATCTTGAGGATTTTGAATAGGACAGATAAATACATGTCTAATAAAATATGCCCCTAGGATACCTTTAATAATTGAAAAGAAGGCATATAAGATACTTAATATGAATAAATATAATGCGAAAATATATGTTTTTATTTTATTTATTTTCATAACTCCTTTTTAATAATTATTTCTATTAGATTATAACTTGTATTAAGAATGTCTAATGTTTTTAATAAAATATACAAATAGTTTATAGGGATTGAACTATAAAAAATTTATTGGTATACCCTAGTAAAAGAGGTGAGAACTGAGATAATGAGGTATGAAGGGTATATTAATGTGCCTAATTTATTGGAATTGAAATAATTTCAGTAATTAAACACAATCCCAATTGTAAATTACATTTTCAAAGTTTAGGTTTTGTAAATCATTTTTTCTTATAAAAAAATTCATAACTCATGAGTCTCAGACCATGATTTTTCAATTTGAATTATGGCTATCTAATTGTAACAATAAGATTAGATCATTTTTGTCATTTATATCTTGTCTAATGTCATTTTGAGTAAATGCTGGATATCAAGTTAACTTTGTTCAATTATAATTTTCATCTAGGTGGTCAAATAAGTTTTCATCATCTTCAAAGTCATAACTTTCAATACTATTATATCAAGGAATATCTTTATTTGATATATTAAATTGTACTTTATAATATTTATCTTCACTGAATTGAAATGGCATATAGACATCTTCTAATTTTGAATAATATTCTTGTTTGCTTTGTTCTAGAGAAGTATCTCAATGGTATATTACTTTGTATCATCAGGTATTTTCTGTACTTCCAAATTCACATCACATAAGATCATCAGATGCATCAATAAAAAACTGTAAGATACCTTCTGTAGGAAAGACATTATTTTGAGGTAGTTCTGAACAATTAATTTGAACTAATAGCCTCAGATTAACTCATTCATGATTTTTTGGTAATTCTATATTTTCTGACATATAAGGGAAACCTCCTATTTTACTTTCTCTTATATTTGTAGGTTTTACATCTGTTATATCAATTAGAATTGTATCTTTGTTTGGCAAATGAGACAAGTCTATATCTTTATTGATACTTGTTTTTTGAGTAATAGTATTTTGTTTTTCATAATAAAAATAGAGACTAGCCTCTTTTTCATATGTGCTTTTTAATAAGTGATATACTTTATTATAAACACCTATTTCTCAATTATTATAAATATTTTCTAATTGTTCAAACCCAGTTTTTATATATTTAACTTCATTGTATTTTAAATATCAGTAGATATTATTTTTAAAATCTAAGTCATTTGATCAAAAATTTCTTCCATAGGCAAGATACGAAAGTATTTTTATGCTTTTTTCAAACTGCCAGTTTTTATCTTTATAAGGTTTGAAAAGTTCTGATTTTTGATGAAAATAAGTAATGATATTTTCACCTAAGACATTCTCATTTAATTTTTGAGTTGATGGTAATAATGTAATGATGATATGTTGAATTCTAATATTTTCATCCGTCTCATCATTTTGTATATTATTTTGAATATTTTGAAAATAAAGCTTACTCCTTGAAAGGAGAGAATTCAATTTATCTATCTGAATTTCCATTCAGTTAATAATATCTAATACTTTTTTTTCAATTTCTAATAATTTATCTTTTTTTTGATAAATATTATTTAATTCTTTATGATCATAGGAATAAAAATTACATAGATAACTCATAGTCTATTGCTGTTTATATAAATAATATAATAGAAATAATTGATAATAATATTACACATCATTTTTTTAAATCAAAATGTTCTTTGTAAAAAATAATAGATAATATAATAGGTATTAATATACTAAATGAATTAATAGTAAATACTATTGCTAAATTTCATTGAATGCATACATAAAGGTTATATATGAACTTAGGTATAATATTCAACTCAAAAGGGATAGTTTCCACATACTCTTATGAGATTTTTTTTGCTTATTCTTAGAGAATTTATACGATATTACTGAGAAAATAAATCAGAATATAGATGTAATAAATAAATACAATGCTACATTATATTCTTGTATCATCACTTCTTTACTTATTCATGAACCTATTGCACTTAAAATTGAGGTTATAATTATTAGTATGAGTCATAGCATAAGATTGATTTGTCTTTTCTTTTCAGAGTTTGTTACTAATAATATAGGGATTAATACTCATAAGATTATTCACAGAATTTCTTTTATTTCTAATTGTTCATGAAAAAAGAATATACTTATCATCGTTACAATGATAGGTCAAAATGTTTTATAGAGAGGAAAGAATATAACAGCATCAACATTTTTTAATGACTCAACTCTTGCAAAAATTCACAAATAAAACAATAATCAACTCATTGATGATAATACTAAAATAGGCAGAGTTATAGAGGAATTTATCTGTTCTATATTTAACACTAAATAAAATCCTAAACAAATTATGACAACAAGAAAAGAGTATATATTTATAATAGAGATATTATATTTCTTTTCTGCAGCGACTTTTAAATTGAAGTTATGTAAGCCAGATGTGAATATTGAGGCAATTGCAAATAGTAACCAAATTTCCATATAATCATTGTTATGTTAATATGTTGCTAGTATATTTACAGATAGTTAGAACCAAAACTTTTCTCTCAATAAAGCTATATTTCTAATATTCTTTCACTAGGGTCTAAATGCAATTTTTTATATTAAAATCAAAAAAAAATCCCATTCAATAGGGATTACTTTGTACTTAAAAAAGTTGGTATACCTTAGTGAAAGAGGTGAGAACTGAGATTATGAATAGTAAGAGATATATAAGTATTCCTGTACTAAACTAAAAGTGAAATATTTTATTGACAACAACTATCATATATCATTCTAATGTTTTATATTAATTGTAATATTTATGTAAATATGATAAAATAGAGTTAATTATATTTAATATTATTTCTTATGTCAAATATTCCATCAGAAAATGAATTATTAAATTCTGAAGAAGAAGAAGAACCTATTTGAAAATTAGATCAAGCAATCGATATAGTAACAGATCAAGTTGCTAACCTTTTGGATCCTAAAATTTTAAAAGAAATTGATACATATATACAAAAAAGTGATATTGATAATATATTAAACATGTTAACTACTTTAGATGCAAATTATTATGAAATAGTAGCAATAAAACTTATTGAGACAGGGGAATTAGGTGATGTTGCTGATAGTGTAGATTTTTTTAACTGATTAAGTAGTAAACTAGCAATAAAAATAATTGAAGCAGGTAAATGAAGGTCTCTAGAATATGAACTATCACATTTTAACTGATTAAATAATGCAGTAGCAATAAAATTTATTGAGGCAGGGGAATTAAATATTGTAGCTGAAGATATAACATATTTTTACTGATTAAGTAATGCAGTAGCAATTAAACTTATTGAAGCAAATCGATCAGATGTTTTAGTAGAAGAGAATTTTACTCACTTTGAGTGATCATTCAATTGTGAAGTAGCATTAGCCTATATCAAAAAGGGACAATGATATACTATAGCTGATGATTTACTATATTATGAGTGATTAAATCATGAAGTAGCATTAGAGCTTATTAAAACAGGGAAATCATCTATTGTAGTTAGAAATTTAGAAAAATTTGAATGATTAAATAATGCAGTTGCATTATTACTTATTAAAACAGGGGAATCATCTATTGTAGTTAGAAATTTAGAAAAATTTGAGTGAATAGATTCAATTCATGCATACTTAAAATATTTTCCTAATATAAATAGTAATATTTTTCGAATATTCAATGATTTATATATGAGTAATAATATTGATGCTATAAATAATTTGTCTAGGAATATAAACGAGGTAAGTAATGACATGATATTATGAGAAGCATTTATTTGAGACATTGAAGGTGTTGTTGAAAAAGATATTGCTGAATTAATATATTCTAAAAGAGATTATTCACCTAGAAATATAGAAGATTATACAGATGAGTCACAAGATTTATATAATTACACATTTAATAGTGATGGATACAATTTTACACTAAGTAATCTACTATGATATAAACTTTTAGATTGAGAAGAACTAAATGAATCACTTTTAGAAGAATTTAAACAACGAGTAGCACATATTTCTACTATTTCACAAAACAAATCAACTCTATGAGAAACAGTAAATGAATATGCTCAAAAAGAGTGAATTCAACTTGAAGCTAAGACTCTAGAATCTCATATATTAGAATATTTACTCAAAAAAGAATCAAAAGGTAAAGAGGTAAGTATAAATGATTTTGACCTTTTGATAGCGTATCAACTCATGTGAAAATATGATGAATTTATGAAATCATCAAATGATAAACTTGCGTGTCATGCAGATAAGGAAACACAACATATGATACAAATTCAAGCACTACTAAAAGAGTACTGAGATCCTTTAAAAGAAACTATAAAAACATTAGAAAATGTATCTTTAGGATCAGAAGATAAACAATATTTTGATTCTCATTTAAGGGATGTTCCACTAGAAGTACGTGATTTAACAAAACAAAAAACTCTGAAGAGTATGATTCGATCATTTTCAAGTAGACCTGAAGAAACTATTACAGATGATATAGTAAAAAAATCTATAGATACAAAATTGAAATGAGTTCTCCAAACTACTGATATCACAAATGAAGAAATAAGTAATTTCTCAAATGAATTTAAATCAGAAGACTCTAAATTCTGAAATAGTGAAGAATTACAACAACTATTTATAGAAAAATGGGTAGAGAAAGTTGAAGAGCATTTTTGATCTGTTGATAGAGTATGATTAAATATCAGAAGTATAGCAAAAATTCAAGACTCGATATATCAAACACTCCAAACAGAAAGTAATAAGTTTGAAGCAATTACTGACCAATGAGGAAAAAATAAAGGCCGTAAGGTATTTGCTCGCTTCTGAAAAACTCAATACGATGCATATGCAAGATGAGTCTGAGATGTATGTATAGGAACGGATTCAGAGATGTGGAAAAATAAAAATTACTTTGAACTTGTTTTATTTGACCAAGAAAGACAAAAAAACATAGGAACAGTCATGCTTCTGAATATGCAAGAAGATAATGGAGATAAATATCTATTATTCTGTCCAAATCCATCAGTTGAATTTGATGATAAAGTTTCATCTCAAAAACTCTTTGATCAAATATCAGAAATTGTAAAGACTTTTGCTCAAGAAAATAACTATAATGGAGTACTCTTTGATCCAACTCATTGAAAATGAACAAATAGATCAGGGGATTTTCAAAAAGCACTTGTAGAATCGCAATTAAAAGATGATGAGAGCCAAAATAAAACCATTGATTTAGATAATGAATATCGCTTAGGAGGAGAATATTCTTATAAAAATAATTTAAGTTATCTATGGGAAAAGTAATTTTTAATGAAAATCTAACTTTAGTTAGAACCAAAGCTATTCTTTTAATTGAGCCGAAAATTCAAATATTATTTAAAAGGATCTAAATAATAATTAAAAAATTATAATCAGAAAAAGCCCTTAAATAAGGGCTTTTTAGCTGTAAATTTTTAATGGTACACCCTAGTAAAAGAGGTGAGAACTGAGATTATGATATATGATGGGTATGTAAGTGTGCCAGTTTTAAACTAGATAAAATTTGAAAATAATTTAGTATATATATACTATACAAATATTTTTATAAATTATTGAGATGTTTAACTTTTTCAAAAAAAATAAAACTAATGCTAAGACTGAATTATTAAAACTAGAATATGATTTTAATTTTAAAGTATTAGTTATAGTGAACGCTTTCTTTTTAGTTATGTTTACGCAGTATACAAAATTATTTTGAGTTAGTGCATTAGATTGGAGTCAAGATATGTGGATAATATGGATACTTACTGTTATCGTTTTAATTGTGGATGGATATTTTTTTATTGAATTATATTTTATATACACTGAACTAAAGAAACATTATCTATAATTTATTAAAATATAATTTATGAAAAACATATTTAAAATGCTACTAAATATATTCCTTTGGATTATGGCAATTTTCTTTATTTTATGAGGGTTACTTACTTTCGATGAATCACAATCCTATATTGGTAACTTAGTGATAATATTTGCAGGTATATTATTAATACCAAGTATAATAAGTAAATTACATCTTGAAATATGAAATCGAATTACAATTAAAAGGAGTAAATTTATTTTATGGTATTCAATTACTACATTTATTCTATTATTTTTTTGATTTGCTGTATCTGGAAATAATACACCTAATGAAGAGATTATTGATAATAAAGAATTAATAGAGGAAGTTATAGAGAATATTACTGAAAATATTATAGAAAAGAAAAATCAAGAAGTAGTATGAATAGAACAAAAGAGTAATGATAAAGTGGAATGATATATAGAACGATTACCAGTAGAAGAATCATCGATGTTATACAGAGTATCTAAAGTGATTGATTGAGATACTGTATATATAATGAAAGACGGTGAAGAAATTAAATTAAGATTAATTTGAATAGATACACCAGAAAATACGACATTAAGATTTTGATATAAAGAGTGTTATTGAGACGAATCATCATATTATTTAAATGAGTTATTAAACTGAAAAGAGATTGAAATAGAGTATGATAAATCTCAAGGTGATAAAGATAAATATGGGAGACACTTAGTATATATATTCTATAATGGGAAAAATATTAATAATCAACTAATACGTGAAGGATACGGTTTTGAGTATACTTATAATAAAGAATATAAATATTCTAGCTTATTTAAACAATCAGAAATTGATGCAAAAAATCAATGAAAAGGAATCTGGTCAATAGATACTTGTTCAGGTAATAGAATTATGAAAACAGAGGTAAATGAATCTATTTCTCAACATGTGACTGTAGAGAATAAAACCATTGTAAAAGAATCGATTATAGAGGAAGAAAATATTGTATTAGAGTCGAACTCAGTGATAGAATGTATAATAAAATGAAATATATCATCAAAAACAAAAGAAAAAATTTATCATTATCCTGGATGTAAGAGTTATAATCAAACTAGAATAAGTACAGATAATGGTGAAAGATGGTTTTGTTCTGAAGAAGAAGCAAGGAATGCTTGATGGAGAGTTGCAGGAAATTGTAATTAGTATTTGCTTTAACTTTAGATATTTATATATTTAAAGTTAAAATTATCTATTAAATTATATACATGTATAAACTAATTATTTTACCAATATTTTTATCAATATTCTTTCTTAATTGATATGTAAATGCTGCATGATCTAGTACAATTGAAAAAATTTCTTTTGTGAAAATTGATGGGTCACAATTTTTATTCGATATATTATGAACAAGTAATAAAATACCTTTAAAGTATTTGCTTTCAGATGATAATTTATTTGAAATATCAGGAACTAATTTTATTTGAAATAATTACGAATGAACATTACAGGTTGTAATTGACGATGTCACTTATAATAACCAAGTATATTATAAAATAAATACAGAAAATAAAATTTATTTTTGAACAAAATCAATCAGAGAATTACTATTAGATTCAAAATCTAAAAATTTTAAGTTTAAGTTTTGTCCTATAACAAGCTATGGTCAGTCAAGTTGTTCTGAAAGTGATACTCTGGAATTAATTCAATATAAGAGTACATATAATGATACTTATTCAAATCTTCAATATTATATGGAAGATATGAATATAATTTGAGCAAAAAAAACAATAGATTATAATCATATTCCTGTAGTTGCAATTATTGATGATGGGGTAAGTCTATTACATGATGATTTAAAATGAATGTATTGGATAAATCAAAATGAAATTCATTGAAATGGTATAGATGATGATAATAATTGATATGTTGATGATTACTATGGATGGAATTTTGTAGCAGATAATAATGTCATGCTACCTAATTGAGACCATTGAACAAATGTTGCTTGAGTTATTTGATCAGTTTCTAATAATAATCTATGAATAACATGAATATTAGATAAGGTAAAACTAATGCCTATAGTTACATGTTCATCTGATGGATGTTCTGATACTAGCATGTCTAACTCAATATATTATGCTGTTGATAATTGAGCTGATATCATAAATATGAGTCTGTGAGGTCAATGGTTTGTTTATAATAATAACCTTACTTCAGCAATAGAATACGCTAATAAAAATTGAGTAATTATTGTTGTATCAGCATGAAACTGAGATAAATTTTTAACATGAAAGGGAGTAGATACATCTTTAAATAAGATATCACCAGTATGTAATTGAGAAAAAAAAGAGGATATTATAGGTGTTTCAGCTTTAGCATTATTTTCGGATCAAACGAAAGAATGAGAATTAACAAGTTGGAGTAATTATTGATCATGTGCTGATTTTGCTGCGTATGGGGAAAGTATTGTAACGATTTCAAAGGATTGAGGATATGTTAATCAAAGTGGTACATCATTCTCATCTCCTATAATTGCAGGGATTATATGACTATGATATGCTCAATACTGAAAAGTAGATAGAACTATAATATATAATTCACTTGCTTGAAGTATAAATAAATGGCATGGAATAGATGCAGAAAAATATATTCAGAATTTAAAGAAGAATATTGTAAAATCTAATACAAACAATATAGAAGTAGTAGAAACAGCTGTAATAGTTGAAAAAATTGATGAATCGATTGAGTTAAAAAATAAATATAAAAAAATATTTTCAGAATCATTCTGATCAAAATTAGAAAAATTTCCAGTTTCAGTACTTAAATGATTAGTAGTAAAAATTGATAAGGTAATTATGAAAACTACGTCTAGTAAACAAAAGAAAATTAAGCTAGAAGCATTAAAAGAAGTTATTATAGATATATTGAAGATATAAAAAAAGTAGTTTTTAAAGCTACTTTTTTATGTGAATTCATTATCAATTTTGCAAGTTTTCTAATTTTTGATATTATGAGTTAAATTTGCAACCTAAAATACTATTATGATTGAAAATATAAAATATATTGATAATGTTAATATATATTTAGCATGGAAAATATTAACAAATTGAGTAAGACAAGCTACAATCATGCCTTATTGTTTTAAAAATGTAGAGTATTTTTATAAAGATCAAAAACAAAAATATTTTATTGATAATTTTAAAGAACTTAATACTAAAACAAGACCTGATTTATTTGTATTTAATATACAGGAATTATTATTAAATTGAGTACTAAAAGAGTGCAATATTTATATAGAAGAAAATGAAAATAAAGAAAATATAAAAAATATAAAAATAAACAAAGATTTTTTAAAAACATATAGAAAAAATATAAGAAATATTGAAAGGGATAACAACGTTTTTTTCAATTTTACTAAAGGTTTTTATTCGATTATAGAAACTCAACTAATCAATGGTTTAGGTATTAATCATGAAATACCTGTTTATAATATATATTTTGCATATATTTATGATAATAAAATTCTAAACAGATATATAGAAAATTATTTGAGATTATGGTGAAATGAGAAATTAATTGCTGAATGAAATTATATATTACCAAATAGACAAATCAGCTATTTTTCTGACTTATTGATTAAGAATATTAATAATTACTGAGATGTATTTGAATATTCCATTGGTACTAATTCACAGATAGATGAAATTACATTAATATTATATTTTAATATTCAGGATTATATAGAAATCACTTGATTTAATGAAGGACCTGTTAATATACCATATATATGATATCAACCAATAAAGTTTAAAATAAAAGTATTACAAAAATTCTATGACACGTTTACACGTAGAGAGTGATTGTTTTTTGATGAAAAAAAATGAGATGTTATTTTAGATTGAGATTCCATATGAAATATTCCATTAGATACACAACCATATTATTTTTTCCAGTTTTTATATAATGATAGAGGGAATATTAAATCACACAAAAAAATCAAAGAACATATTAAAGGAAAAGAAAAGATAGAAAAATGAGATAGTTATTTCTGCAGTAATGTAAAAGGTGATTTACCTAATAAAAAAATTAAAGATTTAATTAAATCACCAAAAGGCTGATATAGAATCCCATAATTTTCCCATAATTTATAGTCTGACCTTTCTTATCATATCATAATAAAAGGATGTATTAAGAGATAAAAATACTAATAATTAGAGTACCAATTCGAAAGGTACTCTTTTTTTATGAGAGTTTTATATTAGCACTCGCGAGTCATAGAAAATATGTTATGGAATTAACAACACAACAATTAAATACTTTCAAACAACTATACAAAAAACACTTTGATATAGATTTGGATACCAAAAAATCACTTGAATTATGAACTATACTCGTAAATCATGTGAGAACTGTTTTACATTCTAATAAAACGAATGTATGACAACAATAGTAATAGATAGTTTCATAGACTTAGAAAGAGAATATATGAGACAAAATGTCCCGTATTTGATAGAAGAACAGTTATTGAACTCTTTATCAAAAGAAGAACTAAAATCTCTTATAGAGCTTGTAAAGGATGAATATGTACGTCAAAAACTTCCTTACGAGTACCAGTTATGAAGAAAAAAAATAAAGGAAGGATATGAGGAGTTAAATGCTATTTCAAAATATTTTATAGAAATATTCGAATATTATTTTTCTGGGTGACAAGAAATCGAATTAACAAAGAAATTTTTAGAGAGAATTAGTCGCTTTTATAAGATGAATTATGATATGAATAATAATTATAAAAAGCAAATAGATGTACAGTCTATTCCTATTCGTGAAATTGTAGAAATGTATACCAGATTACCAGATAATTTGAGAAGAAATATAAGATGTCCTTTTCCAGGCCATAACGACTCATCAGCAAGTTTTAGAATTTATGAACATACAAACAGCTTCCATTGTTTCGGCTGTATCAAATCTGGTAACATAGTCAATTTCATTGCGAATATAGAAAATATAGACCAGAAAAGTGCCTTTAAAAAAATAATTAAATTATATTCATAAAAATAAATCATGAGCCTAGAAAATGAAAAATTTACTGAGAGATTAGAAGAAATAACTTCTGATCTTTCGGATAAATATGCATACATAAAATGAATCGCAAAATATTATTGGATTGACCGTAAAAAGTTCTTTCGACCGAATGAAGTAATGAGTAATATAATGTGTTCTGAAAAGGAATTAAGAGGACTCAGACAGTATGGAATTATTAATACTTATGATGATATATGTTTTTACAAATGAGGGCAGAAAGGCTGTCTTAATCTATTAGATGAAGAAAAGATATTATTACCTTCTGTTGTATCTGAAATACATCCATACATAAAAGAACTGATAGAAAATGTAGCATGACATAAGGAAGAAAATATTGAATATTTGCACAAAGCTATTCTCTATAAATATTTGAATATAAACGACCATACTATTCCATCGGTTGTATTCTATGGAAAAGGTTGAAGTTGAAAATGAACATTTATTACACTGCTGTGAACTATATTCTGAGAAGATCATATATTAGCGAATCTCTGACAAAGAGATATATCATCTGCATTTGATACTTATAAATGACAGAAAATCGCTGTAGAGTTTGCTGAAATATCTACCAATCATACCAGATGAGATTCTCAAGTATTAAATAAACTCAAAAATATAATAGGAGCAGATAAAATTATAGTAAATGAAAAGGGGATACAGGCATACGAAATACAAAACATAGCTTGGTTTTTTATATCCAGTAACTCGAATAAACCTTTACAATTGGACGATAAAGATAAAGGAAATAGAAGATTTACTATTATAAGGTCTGAGTCAAAACTAAATAATTGAAAAGAAGTGAATCAAACAATAAAAAACAGTGTTGCTGTGAGTAATTATTTATCTCGGTTATATACAACATATCCAGAAGTAATTGAATATAAAAAACTAGATGCACTCGATAATCAAGATAAAAGAGAATTAGAAGAAAGGTCGCAAAATGAATCTAATAATTTTTGGGAATGGTTAGAAGATAATTATTCAGATATAAAAGGAAAAATAACAAAAGCTGAAATAGAAGATTATCTCCATAAATACTGCTTTGAAAATAATTTAGATGAAAAAGAGCTTTTAAAATATTTCTGGAATAATTCAAAATACTCAAAAAAGAAAATCAGAATATGAGATAAAACATATTACTGAGTTGAAATTAACTAGAACGTAGAACACTAGAACAAATATGATAATAAGCTCTATTTAAAGGGCTGTTCTATTGTTCTAATCATTTAACAATTAAGAATACAAAAATGGGAACAACTAAAAAAGTGAAAACGAAACAGAAAAAAGAAAATGAACTCTCAAAACCTCTAACAAAACAAGAAATAAAGAAAAGGCTGTTAAGATTAAATTATTATAAGGATCATCCTGATGAAGTATATGAAAAAATATGAGAATTTATTTCAAAATGACCAGGTTGGTCAGATGAAGAAAGGTTAAATTTATTAGAAAACATTAAAAAAGTAAATAATTTTACTAACAATCACATACCTTTAGTTGAAACTCAATCAGAATCAGTTATTAGAACAACTATCGTTGAATTAACCAATAATATAATTGATGAATATAGCTGTGATACAACTGCAGAGAAGTCACTTTGTGAGATAGTGGCAAATAGTTACTGAAAGGTTATGCAGTTATCAAAAAAATACACAAATGTAATGATTGCAGGAGAATATTTATCAGATGAGAGAACAAGGTATTTAGCAATGCTATGAAAAGAATTAGACAGAGCGAATAGGCACTATTTCACATCATTAAATATGCTTATCGAAATGAAGAAACCTCAGATGAATATAAATGTGAAAACGAAAAATGCTTATTTCTCTCAAAATCAACAAATTAACAATAATAAACCAAAAGATGAAAACATTAAACATTAATTATTTAGGAAAAAAATACTTGGAGCAGTGTCAAAAAATCACTATCAAACAAGTATATAGAGAAATAGAAGAAAGTTTAAAACAAGAGCTTTTAAATATACAATTAGAGGGAATAGAAATTATTCAAACAAAAGCGAATTATTGAGGGTATAGGAAGTGGTTTTGCTGTCCTGAGTGTCAGAAAAAAGTGTTTACTCTCTATAGTGTCAATAACCAATTTGTTTGTCGACTATGCAGTTGATTGAAATATAAAAAACAGAAATTTAAGGGAATGTTAGAAGAAAAAGTTTATAAAAATAAATAATTATATATAATGGATACGCAACTTAAAACATTCTCTGCAACTGGAAAGTAGAACTATATAGGGTAGTTCTGACTAAATTTTTTGTATTCTTCTTTTTGGGTATAGATTGTTTTAGGTTGCACAGGACTATCCTTTTAGTTTGTTTAAAATTTAATACTAAACAAATACTCTATGTTAAAAAATAATAAAAATAACTACTTTCTGTATGTGAGAAAATCTACAGATACTGAAGATAAACAAGTACAATCAATCGACGATCAAATAAATGTTATGAAAAAGAAAGCTCAGCTATTGGATATTAATATAGTTGAAGTATTTCAAGAAAGTATGAGTGCAAAAGCACCATGAAGATATAGATTCAATGAAATGATTCAAAGAATACAATCATGAGAGGCAAAAGGGATTATATCGTGGAAAATAGATAGACTTACAAGGAATCCTATAGATACTGGAACTATTCAATTTATGCTCCAAAATGGAACACTAGACAAGATTATTACAAGTGATAGAGAATATAATCCAGTTGATGCAGGTCTTATGTTTAGTGTAGAAACATGAATGAGTAATCAGTTTATACTGGATCTAAAAAAGAATGTAAAAAGATGAATGGATTCAAAAGTAGAAAAATGAGTATTTCCATGAAAAGCACCAGTTGGATATATAAATAATAGATTGGAAAGAACTATAGAAATAGATAGTGATAGATTTGAATTAGTCAGAAAAATGTGGGATATGATGCTCACAGGGAATTATTCAGTTCCTCAAATTATGAGAACAGCAAATGATGACTGGGGTTTTATGAAGCTCGCATCTGGGAGAAAATGAGCAACAAAACTCTCGCTTACTGCTATGTATTCTATGTTTGCAAATCCATTTTATACAGGTGATTTCTTATGGAATGAAGTTATGAGAAAATGAACTCATACAGCTATGGTAAACTATGAAGAGTTTTATAGAGTGCAAGAATTACTCTGAGAAAAAGGTATGAATATCAGATGAAAAACAAAAGAATTTGCATATACGTGATTTATCAAGTGTGGAGAGTGTGGAAGTGCTATTACAGCAGTAGAAAAAACAAAAACTATTAAAACAACATGAGAAATAAAAACATATATTTATTATCATTGTACGAAAAGAAAAAAATGATGTGAGGACTGTTCTCAAAAAACAGTAAATGTAGAGAAAATAGAGACTCAAATAAATGCTTATATAGATAGTGTTGAACTTATTCCAGAATTTAAAGAATGGGCATTGGATCTATTAAAAGATGATTTTAAAAATGATGTAATCGAAAAAGAAAAAGTATTAAAGAGTTTATATGATTCTCAAATACTTGCAGAAAGGAGATTAAATAAACTTACTGATAGTCTTATAGATGAAATTATCACAAAAGAAGAATACACAACCAGAAAGAAACACTATCAAATAGATATTAATAATTATAGAGAGCAAATAGAGAAATTGAATAAAAAAACTGATATGAGTGTGGAAACAACTGAGAAAGTATTTGATTTTGTTATTCGTGCATCCTCAGGTTTTAATCATTGAGATTTACAAACAAAAAAAGAGATACTCAGATGATTTGGTTGGAACTATGAAATGAAAGACTGAAAATTGCTTATTAGTGAGCATTCTTGGTTTTTACCAATAAAAAAACTCTCTTCAAGTATGAAACAAGAAAAAAGCCCGTTGGAACTGATAAAAAATAGCACTACAATGGGTAAAAGTAGTGCTAAAAATCATGTAATTTCAGAATGGTACACCCGGCAGGGATCGAACCTACGCTAACCTAGGTCCGCGGCCTAGTGCTCTTCCACTGAGCTACGGGTGCTTGTGTGCTCACATATTGTATGGAAAAATAGAAATAATCAAATTTATAAAAAAAAGACCATGAGCTGAAGCGAAAAGTAATGGGAGGAATTTAGAATTATTATAAATTTATTTTTATAAAAACTTAATATTAAATAAAGGTTGTTTGTTATTATATCTATATATAAAATATATTTTTTAATAATTTGATTATGAAAACAAAGGTATCGTTACTTCTTTGATTGATGTTAGTTGTAATTTTTGGGATGAATTTATTAGGAATATTTTGGTTTCAAACTTCAAATGAAGAATTGCAGGTAAAGTCTGAAAGTATTATAGTGTACGAGGATAATATTGATGAGATATTAAAAGAAAAAAATGTATTATTATTTTTCTCAGCTAATTGGTGTCCAACATGTTGAGCTTTAAAAAAAGACATTGCTAAAAATCCTCATGAAGTTCCAGAAGATTTAGCTATTATAGTAATTGATTATGATGCTGAGATAGATTTAAGAAAAGAATACAATGTAGGAATACAGCATACGTTGATATATATTGATAAAGATAAAAAAGCACTAAAAACTTTTACTTGATTAACTAAGATTAAAAGTGTAATAGATAAATATTACGAATTAATAGAAGAAGAAAAAATTCAATGAAATTCTAGAGAAATTTATGAAAAAAAGATTGAAAAGCTGAAAAATATATCTCAAGAAAAAGAATTTTTATTTTCGAAGTATAATTTAAATACAAATACTGCAAAAAGTTCTATTCCATTTAATTTAATATTAAACTGATGACCATGAAAAGATGGTATTCCAGCAATTAATGAACCTGAATTTATAGAAATCTCTGAACAAGATACTCAAAAATGATTGAAAGATGATACAATGTGAATCTCTGTAAAGATATGAGATAAAGCTAAGTTTTATCCATATTCTATATTGTATTGGCATGAAATAGTTAACGATATAGTGTGAGATAAAAAAGTCTCAGTAACATTTTGTCCACTATGCGGTACCGCAATTGTCTATAATCGTGAAATTAATTGAGAAGAAAGATTATTTTGAGTTTCATGAAAATTATATGAATCAAATTTATTGATGTATGATGATAAAAATGAGAGTCTATGGTCTCAATCTATTGGTGAGGCAGTAGTATGAGATGATTTATGAGTTCAATTAGATATATTAAAATCTGATATTATGACATTTTCGCAATTTAAAAGTAAATACCCTAGCGGAAAAGTGCTAAGTGAATCAACTGGTTTCTTACGCTCATATACAAAAACTCCATACTGATCATATGAAACTAATGATGATTTATATTTCCCCGTACAAAATACTGATAAACGTCTAGAAAAGAAAGAATTGTTATTTGTTTTACCTTATATGTGAGATTCATATGCCTTTGTGAGATCAGAGTTAATGAAAATAGGTAAATTAGAATATGTTATTTGATCAGATAAAATTCAGATTATATATGATGAATGAGAAATAACTGTGAAAAAATGATATAACGAATTACCTTGATATATTGAAATGTGGTTTTCATGGGTAACTCAACATCCAAATAGTCAAAATATATGGTTATGAGATAAATAATAAAAAAAGCATGCATTTCATGCTTTTTATTATATTTTAAATATGACAATAACACCTTGACATTAGAGGTGAAAAATGCTATATTTAATGGAATAATATTAATAAATTCACATGGATAAAGTTCGAAAAACTCTTGAACAGATAGGTCTTAATGAGAAAGAAATAAAAATCTATCTCACTTCTTTATCTATCTGACAATCTCCAGCGAGCATATTAGGACAAAGAAATAATATTGTTCGTTCTACGGCTCAGTATACTTGTCAGTCTTTGTCTGATAAAGGTTTATTTGATGTTACTCCTAAAGGGAATACATTCCTATATACAGCATGTGATCCTGATAAATTATTAAGTTTGGTGAATAAAGAATATGATAAAGTTGAAAAAAAATTTCATGCAACGAGACAAATTATTTGAGATCTAAAGGCTATGATGAATCCTTCAGTAAAGCTCCCTAAAGTAAAATATTTTACATGAGTTGAATGAATAATAGATTTAATTAATGATGTTTTCACTGAAGAAAATATTATTTATTGAGCATTGGAATTAACAGATAATATGCATCCTGAAATTACTGCTTATGTAAATGAGGAATATATTCCAAAAAGAAAAAGTAGTGAAGTAAAATCTAAAATGTTATTTAATAACAATCAAAGAACTCAAAAGTATCAGAACATAGATAAACAAATGAATAGAATATCATTATTAGTTTCAAGAGAAGACTTTCCATTTGAAAGTTGTTTGCATATTTACGGAAACAAAGTTGCAGTATATTCTTTTAATAAAGATGATTTAACAGGGATTTTGATAGAGAATGAATATGTAAAAAATATGTTTTTATCACTGTATAAGATGGCTTGGAAATTTGCAAAACAATTACCAGAAAATGAAAAATATAAAAACGAAGAATTATAATTCTTCGTTTTTTTCAAATACAATATATGTTTTGCTTAAATCTGACTGATTTCAGGTTTTTTCATAAAATAATCTCGTTAATGCGTATCAATTATTAAATTTATCTTTACAAATATCTTTAAATTCTTGATCATTTCAAGATTGAGAATCAAGCTGATAAGTTATAATATTATTTCTTTCAGGTTTTCCTGAAAGTTGTTTTATTACTTCGTCAGAGTAAATAGATTTATTCTTTGATATATATTTAACTTTTTTATTTATGTCTACTTTGAATAATTCTCAACTTGTATTTCAGCTTTTATCAGTATCAAAAACAATATCAGTTGCAGAGAACCCTCAGTAATTTATATGACGTTCAAGATCAGGGTTATTAACTGCTACAGATCCAGTTAACATATTTATATTGCTATTTTCTTGGATAGCTAATTTCAATACATAGTCTCAAAAACCAAAATCTCATCTTAGATCCTGATCTACATAATGTGTACCTAAATAGAGCTCTCATTCATGGATTCATTTATTTGATTTACATAAGGATACAAGTTTCCCAGTATGTTTATCTCTCATTATATAAAATGTAACATCAGGATTTTGTAAGTCTTCACTAATGTTAGCAATTAGGATTTTTAACCACTTCGGGTCTATTTTATGATAGGCTTCTTTTAAATTGTCTACAATCATTTTATAATCTTCTTTTGAGAAAATTTCAGGAGAAATATAGTTCTCTTCAGATAATAAATCTAATTGATCATCTGACTTAATAATATTGTCTCATCCAGAAAAAGCTTCAATTTTATAATATAGGCACTTTTCATTAAATACATCTTTTTCTAATATTTTTCAAGCTTTATTTTTAGAGATCAGAGCTTTTACAAAAGCTCAAGATTTTACCAGTTCAGAAGAATATTTTTTATTTATACTTAAATCTTCTCATTTTTGTCCTTTATTATGTGCTTCTAGTAAAAGTTTTTCTCATCTAGAAATTATACTTTTTAGAAAAGTTATAGAATCAATATCTTCACTACTGATCTCACTCTGTAAATTAATTAACTCTGCATAAGCTTCAAATATTTCCCCTGATCAATTACATTTAGCTAATTCAATAATTTTATCTCATATTTTAGGGGTTTTTGAACAAGCCAGGAAGGAATTTAAGAAAGAATACTTTTGTATATCTGTATTAATAAATTGTATAGTATTTTTGAATTTTTCTACTGTTTGTATATTAGATTTTATTAAAAATTGAAACAAATAAATTTGAATTTGTAAATTAAGTTTCAATAAATCAAATCACAAATTATATCAGATATATAAGGTTGCTTCACTAGTAGAGAGTATTTGAAATAATTTCATATCATCTTGTGATATTTCAAATGGAAAAAGATGCGCTTGAGAGTTTATATCCTCGATAGCAATAATATCTAATTTTATATTTGGATAAGGATTAGTAAAATTTGGTTTGTCGTATTGATAGGTTGGATTTAGAGTAGCTGTATTATATGTCGTTAGATTTAGATAGTTGCTAGGTAAATTATTTTTTGAAAGAAGATATTTAATATTTCTTATTAATTGATTATGTATATTGGTTTGAGGTGAAAATAATTCAATGTTTGCTATTTGTATCAATTCTTCTATTTGACGTTGAACATTGGAATGAAGGATGTCATTGTCTAAATTATCAGATTGAGGTAATTTTCAAAGACTTTCTAATGCATAATTATCATTCCTTAATCATATAAAATCTTGTGAAATACGTAAAGCATTTTTTCAAAAAATATTTGGAAAAGCATCTCTGTTTTTTGATATTCATTCTTGGCTTTCTATGAGTATACCTAATAATGGCTTTGATATTATATTTATAAGGTAATTATCTATCTTTTTTAGAATCTCTTGTATATAAATGTAAGCTTCTATAGCTGGTCAGTTAGATGGATGAGAAAAATGATTTTGTAAAAGCCCTTCTATATCAATTTTTCAAATAATTGAAGCAAAAGTTACTTGTTCATATATTGGTAGAGAATGTAATTCTTGTTCGATTTTAAGCTCATGGAGCTGAATATATAGGTCAATAATTTCTTGCTTTGATAAGTCAGGATCATTCCATCTATCAATAAATTGAGACAATAATTCTCTATTATTTTCTCAATTTATTGTCTCAGATAATGTAGAAATAGAATTAATCATATATATTGAAGGAGAGGTAGTATGTAAATATTATAATGTATATTTATTAAAAGTAAATGATTAATATGACAAAATACTGTTGGCATTAAATTACAACTCTCTATCTACGATAAGCTAAGGAATAGGTAATTATTTATATAAGGAAATTCTAAAAAATTTAATTATAATTAATATTTACACATTATACCTTATAAAATATTTATATAACACTTATGGAAAAAAACAGTGATGATTTTTTTAGAGAAATTAATAATTTTTTAAAAGAAAATCAATATATAAAAAAAAATGCTAAGCAATCTGAAAAATACCATAACGCTTGTATTTTAGTTCAGAAAGAAATTTGATGAATAGTCTTTCCAGAAAATACTAAAGAATTGCAAGAATTGGTTTTACTTGCCAATAAATTTAATATAAAATTATATCCTATATCTATATGAAATAATTGGGGATATGGTACGAGAAATCCGATAGTTGACGATTCAATTATCGTTGATTTATCTAAGATGGATAAGATTTTAGATTTTAACGATACTTTATGATATGTTAGAATTGAACCAGGAGTAACACAAGATAAACTATCAAAATTTTTATTAGAAAACAATTCTAAATTTCAAATGGATCCAACTGGATCTTCACCTCAAACATCAGTTCTAGCAAACTCACTGGAGAGAGGTTTTTGAATTGGTTTACATAATAATCATTTTGAAAACTTAGCAAATTTAGAAGTTGTTTTACCAAAATGAGATATTTTAAGTACAGGATTTGGTCATTATGAAAAATCAAAAAACAAAGATGTTTATAAATATGGTATTTGACCATATATAGATGGTTTATTTTCGCAATCAAATTTGTGAATTGTAACTGCTTGAACAATACATTTAGCTCCGAAATTTGAACATTTAGAATTAATGGCAATTAAATTTGATGATGATAAAAAGCTATCAGAAGTTATTGATCTATTACAGGAATTAAAGATGCAGAAAATATGTCAATTTACAATTAATGTATTACATAAAAAGAGAGTTTTATCTACAAAAAATCAATTCCCATTTAATAAAACAAACAAAACGTATCTTGATGAAAATTTACTAGAAGAGTTATGAAAAGAAATGAATGTGTCTGAATGGAATATTATTACAACCTTACAGTGATCAAAGGTATTAGTTGCATTACAAAAAAAAGAAATAACGAAAAAACTTAAATTAGTTTCATTGAAACCTACATTTATAACAGAAAAGAAGCTAGATTTTATTTATAAGTATAAAATATTTTTTGGAGTTCTTATGAAAAAAATATTAAACTTAGATGTAGAAGTTTTATATGAGACTTTAAAGAAAACATTTTTGATTTTTAACTGAATTCCATCAACCGTATCGATGAAATCATCATACTATCGTTCACATGTTAAATATTCAGATAAGGACCCTGATCCTGCAAGAGATAATTGAGGTTTATACTGGATTTCACCTGTATTACCATTTACATGAAAAGATGTAGAAAGTGCGTATAAAATATGAAAAAAAATATGTGAAAAATATGAATTTGATTTTGCTCCAACTTATTCATTAGCTACAGAAAGATTTATTGATAACACTATTCCTTTAATGTTTGATAAATCTAATAAGCAGGAATGAATCAGAGCCGAAAAATGTTATAGAGAAATGATTTCAGAGTTTAAGCAGAATTGATATATGATTTATAGGTCTGGAATTACTTCTATGGATTTAGTTGTTGATGATAAAGATATGTTTTGGGAGTTTAAAAAAGAAATAAAATCTATTATTGACCCAAATAATGTTATTGCTCCAGGAAAATATGAATTATTGTAAAATTAAGTAAAAGCTAAATCTAACTAGATTTAGCTTTTTTATATTAATAAATAATAAAATATTCTTTTAGTTGCTTTTTTATGAGTTTCTTTTTGCCTTTTTATTCACATCTATATAATAAAAACTATATATTTTACCAATAAAAACTCTTCCATTATTTTAAGGGAAGTGGCCGTAGGTCGATGGGTTATTTAAAAAGAAACATGCAAGAAAAAATAAGTATAAAAAAGAATATAATTAGATTTGACTATGAAACACTAGATCATAATATTAGTGAAATTTTAGGGAGACGTTTTGATGATCCTGCTGAGTTAGAAAAGACTATTAAAGATTTACATGATCCGTTTTTATTAAAAGACATGGATAAAGCAGTTGAGAGATTGTTACAGGCTAAAGAGAATGATGAAAAAGTTATGATTTTTGGTGATTATGATGTAGATGGGGTAACTTCTACATCTATTTTGATGCATTTTTTTAAAAAAATAGGAATAAAAGCGAGTTACCGTTTGCCACATAGAGTAAAAGATGGATATGGATTGAAAAGTTATTTCGTAGATGAGTGTCATGAATTAGGAGTAAATTTAATAATTACTGTTGATTGTGGAACTCGTGATATAGATGTTATGCAGCATGCAAAGAAGTTAGGAGTAGATATTATTGTGACAGATCATCATGCCGTTCCAGAGGTTATACCGAAAGAAGTGGTTGCTCTAGTGAATCCTAAAAGACCAGATTGTGATTACCCATTTAAGTGATTAGCTGGAGCATGAGTTGCGTTTAAGGTTATGTGTGCTGTAGCAAGTAGAATCTTTGATGAGGATCAATACGATGCGTATATTCAAGATACAATTGATATTTGTGCAATTGGAACTGTTGCGGATTGTATGACTCTTACGGGTGAGAATAGAATCATAGTAGTTGAAGGATTAAAACAGCTTAGAAACTCACGTAGTAATGGTATACGTGCTATTATTGAGGATAGAATTAATACTGATTTAGATGCAGATGTGTTTGGTTTTGTTATTTGACCAAGGTTGAATGCAGCTGGGAGAATGGATAGTCCGTATAAAGCAGTGAATCTTATATTAAATAATGGAGAAAGTTTGGTGCAAACTCTTCATGAAATAGAATTATTGAATGAGCAAAGGAAATTCAAAACAAAACAATTTATGGAAGAGGCTCTTACTAAAATAAATCCAAGAGATAATTTATTATTCTATTATTCACCAGTAATTGATCACGGTATAATCGGTATTGTAGCAGGAAGACTTACAGAGCAATATTATAGACCATCGATTGTATTAAAAGATGAATGAGATAAGCTGGTTGCAAGTTGTAGGAGTCCAGATTTTTTCTCTATTATTGATTTATTAGAAAAATATAAAGATTATTTTATAGGTTTTGGGTGACATAAGCAAGCTGCATGATTTTCTATAAAAAGAGAAAAATTTGGAGAATTTAAAACAAAAATATTGGAAGAAATAAATGCTGTTAATTTATCACACCATAAAAAACAAATAGTCATAGATAAAGTAGTGAATCTAAATGAAATAGGTTTTTCATTTCTCTATAAAATGAATAAATTTAAGCCATATGGTATAGGGAATACTAAACCATTGTTAATGGTGGAAGATTTACAATATACATCAGTTGGAATTCTTGGAAAAAATTCTCGTGATCACTTACAATTTAAGACTCCACATGGATACAAAATATTCTGATTCTGACTCGGGCAATATTTAGAAGAAATTCAAAAAGCAAACAAAGTAGATCTTATATTTGATGTCACAGAAGATTTTTGGATGGGAAAGAAAAATTTATTACTCAAAGTAGTAGATGTAGTTATTTATTAATTAATATAATAAATATGAATTCAGAAAGGAAAAAGAAAAAAATATTAAAGATAGCTGATAATTATTTTTATAATAAACGTAATTTCGAAAAATCGATACTGAATTATAAAAAATTAATACAGTGTGAAAAAGGATATAGGGAAAGAGAGGATATTTTTCGCAAATTATCAAAATCATTTTTATATATGTCAGATAATTTATGTAGCAAAAGAGATTTTTATTTACAAGAATCATTAAAATATGTAAATATTACTTTGAAAATGAGTTGCTGATATCTTGATGCGCATGAATTGAAATTAGATATATTAAAAGAATTAGGAAATAAGAAAGAAGTAACTGAATATCAGAAAAAAATAAAATTATTTAAACAAGAAATTAAAGATACTGTACTTGATTTAGATTCGTTTTATGGGGCAAAGAAATAATATTATTTATAAATAGAAATATGTTTACAAATTTTTCAGAATATAAAAAGCCTATGCAGTTTATTATGAATTCATTTAAATGACACAAGTCTGTAATCTATTTATTCATAGCTGGTAAGATATTAGAAGCCATATTCTATATATGATTTCCTATTTTGGCTAAATTAGAAATGGATCAATTGGTTGATAAAAACGAAGAATTATTTGGATTAATAACCCTTGAGCCTTTTCGTATATTTTTGTTAATTTTGGTGATGATATTCCTCATGAAGATGTTAGAGAACATACTTCGTAGTTTTTTAGAGCTTTTTGAATTTAAATATGTAAAGATTCTTGAGGATATGTATTTATTGCAGTTATATACAAGACTGAAAAATATTGAAATGTGATTGTATTTAAATAATAGGAATAAGAGATTATTTTCAAACGTATTATGGAGTTCTTATGAAATACGTAATTTATTAACGAACTTCTTATGATGAATTATCTCTAATTTTATTACATTTGTTTGAATATTGATAGTGATTTCATTTTTTAATATTTATATATTCTTAATACTCATATTCACTAGTATTATTATATATTTCCTCAATAAGTATAAAGAAGTATTTCATTTAAAGCATGAAATATCAGAAAATTATGAATTTGAGTATAAGTTAGAGAGTCTGAAGAATGAAGTTGCTGAAAATCTCCATGTTCTTTCTGCTAATTCTGGAATGCCTTTATTATTATCTCATTTGGAAGAAAATAATAAAAATAATAGAGAAATGTTGTTTGATTTACAAAAAAGAGATACTACTATTAGCGTTATTTCGTTTTGAATTGAAAATATTGCAGAAATTTTATTGAAAGTTATTATATGATTTGCTATTTTTTCATGAACTGAGTCAATATGATTTATGACAATGGCATTATTGTATGTTTCAAGGTTAGATGGAGTATTTAGTTATTTACGAGACTTTAAGATTAATTTTCATCGTCAACAGGATATGTTAAAAAAATTAGATTTGTTTTTACAATTTACAGAAAAAAAAGAAAAAAAATCTTGAATAATGTGAAGAATACAATCAATTTTTATTAAGAATTTACGTTTTACTTATCCGAATGTTTCAGAAAAAGAATTAAAATATTTCGAAATATTAGAAAAAAGAATTTTAAGATATAAATGAAAAAGAGATTCATATGACGAAGATTCATTGTTTATGATCCAAGAAGCAAGGTCTCAATTAAAAGTAAAAAACCCTGAAATATTATCAGATATTAATATGGAGTTACTTCCTTGAAATGTATATGGAATTGTGTGAAGAAATGGTGCATGAAAAACGACATTGATTCAATTGTTATTAGGGTATTTTGAGACGTTTCAATGAGAGTTATTATTAGAGGGGTCTAATATTGTAGATTATCCTTATGACGAAATTTCTAAAAATATTTCAGTTGTAAATCAAATACCTTATGTATTAACAAATTTTACAGTAAAAGAAAATTTATTCTTATGAGTAGAAAAAGAATATACGCAAGAATATATAGATGCGCTATTAGAAAAGTTTTGATTATGAAAAAAAATAAAAAACTTAAGGCTGTGATTAGATTCAAAAATATGATATGATAGTGATTTTTCTTGATGAGAAAAGCAGTTAATTGTATTGATTAGGAATATACTTCAAGATAAGCCAATATTAATTATGGATGAGTGAACAAATCAATTAGATGCAGAGAATGAGATGTTGGTAATGGAAGAGTTGCTTAAAAATAAAGCAAATAAAATTATAATCTTCATTACTCATAGAATGACTTCAATTAGAAAAGCAGATAAAATATTTTGTTTAGAGGATTGAAAAATAATAAATCAATGAACGCATACAGAATTATTAAGTTGAGAAAATATTTATAAGTCTTTTTGGAAGAAGCAAGTAGTAAATTAATATATATTACAAAAACAAAAACCAGCGCGTGCGCTGGTTTTTTAATTATCTGTAATTTTTAAATAATTTTTTTGTAAAAATACAGTGATATTTTTCTGGATATTTTTATCAAATATTCGAAAAGTTTTTTTATTCTTGTTAAGAAAAATAGTAAACTTTGTTCGATTGTTTAGAATAATGATTATCATATCTTCAAATTCATATTTTATTTCAACTGCATAGTATAAATTTTTAGTTTCTATAAAAACATTTCTTTTATTAAAATCTCTTTTAATAATAGTTTTCATTAAGTCAGTGACTAATGCTCTTTTTTCACTAATACTAAGTTTTGGGTTTCTTTTGAAAAGTAAGGGGATTTTTCTTAGTTTTTTCAATATTTTCATAACTTCTCCCGAAGTGATTTGTTTTTGTATTACATTATTTATACTATTAAAATATTGAAAAACAAAAGATAAATATGTTTTGCTTTAAATTCAAAAATAATTATACATACACTGATGTATGTATAATTATTTACAAAAATGAGAAAAACAAAAGAAGAACATGAAATAACGAAAAAATTACTCCTAGAAGTAGCAGGGTATTTATTCGAAAAAGAGGGTTATTATCACACTTCTTTAGAACAAATTGCTAGTTCAGCATGAGTAACAAGAGGAGCAATTTACTGGAATTTTACTGGTAAAAATGATATGCTAGAGAAACTTTTAGATCAAAACTATAAAAAATATTCTATGTTATTAGAATTAGATTTTGATAAAGTTACTTCAGCACGTCAAAAGTTTGCTTCGATAATTGAAATATATTTTCATTTATTAAAAACAGATGAAAGTTTTCGTCAGGTAGAAAGACTTCACTTTTTTGAGAAATTTGCAGGAGAGGAGAAACAATTATTAGAAAAATATTCTAAAAATGATATTTCAGGTTTTGAAAGCTATGCAGAAGAAATTTATAAACAATGAATACTTCGTTTAGAATTCAAAAATAGATTTATGCCAGAGTTATTTGCACAAAGTTTTGTGAGTTTTTTCCTCTGAATTATTATTTCATTTCTCCCAGAAGAAGATTTTGATGAAAATCTCGAAAAAGCAAAACAACGTCTCGAAGTCTTTTTGTATTGAGTTCAATAAATAGATAAAAAGTTAAATTAATAATTTAAAACCGTAATTTTGCGGTATTTCTTTTTTATTTATTCAAAAAATTATCCTCCCAAGAATTTTTCTCTTTTTTCGTAAATATTCCAAATCCATGAGTTCAGGTTTGTATCTGTGCGTGGTAGAAAAAATAATCTCACTTTGATAGAGATATCTTTTTATATGCTGGACGAACGGAGAGAGATAGATTATAAGTATTTTTAAAGTGATCTTTTATAAAATGCCTATGATCTTGAGAAGATTTTCATAAAATAAAGGGTTCTATAGTATCAGGATTGAGAGAATAATATTCTTTATGATCTTCGTGTAGAAATACTATTATCTCTGCATTTTTTTTGTCTACATTGTGTCTAATTTTGTCTACCTTTTCTTCATTAAGAGCTTTTTCTAGATAAAATTT
>Ga0233426_10000883_pt1 | contig 29642 bp, 26 predicted proteins | sample SI_118_April2016_6_FD_179875 | JGI IMG/M metagenome (GOLD analysis project Ga0233426, IMG submission 179875) | Seawater microbial communities from Saanich Inlet, British Columbia, Canada - SI_118_April2016_10_MG | ecosystem: Environmental > Aquatic > Marine > Inlet | place: Canada: British... | reverse complement strand
CAGATTCCGTATCAAGTACGGAATTACAATGTATCTATTTCTTTAAAGAAGTAGGATTTGCCATATCAGTAGTGATATAAGCATTTGGGTTTATTTTTTCTATCATACTTAGAACTGATTTTAATTTCCTTCTAGGGATAACGCAAAGGTAAATTTTTACAGGACCATCCTTCCCCTCCCCATCAATAACAGTAACACCAAAACCATTTTCCCGTAAAGTTTCAGCAACTGAAGGAGAATTTGAAGGAGAAAAAACACGCACTACAATATTCCCTACACCAACTATTCGTTCAATATAAGACCCTAAAATAGTCCCTGCCGCAAAACCTGCTGCATAAGCCACAATAAGTACTGTATCATCAATATCCTTTATTACTTGTGAGATAGCTACTATCCAAATAGCAGATTCCACCAAACCAATAAGTGCAGCATAAATCGGTTTGTTTTTACTTACTAAGAGTGCTCGCATAGTCCCCAAGCTTTGGTCGGCCAGCCTAAGTGAGAAAATTATAAGTGCTGAAAATATTAGTTCCATAGTCATTATTGTTTATTCGTTTAGTTGAGTAAAAATATTCAAAGACGAGTTCCTTCACATTCGTTCAGGATGACAACATTTTTCACTCTTGTTTATTCGTTTATCTGATTCGTTGTTTAGTTGATATTTCATTATTGCTTTTTCTCTCAAATAAACGCATCCAATAATCACATAAACATCTTTTAACTCTTCACATCAAATGCATCACGCAAACCATTCCCCAATAGCATAAAAGCAAGTACTAAACTCATAATTGCCATTCCTGGAATAATAGCCAAATAGGCTTTATCCATAATAATATAAGCATAATGATCCTTTATCATCCCCCCCCAACTTGGCATAGGTGGTTGCGCCCCAATTCCTAAAAAGGAAAGCCCTGCTTCTATCAAAATAGCAGCTGCAAAATTAGCTGCCGAAATTACAATAACTGGCCCAATTACATTGGGCAATATATGCTTGAAAATTATTCTTCCCGATTTAAATGCTAGAGCCTTTCCTGCCTCTACATATTCCAACTCTCTTATTACAAGAACCTGTCCTCTTACAATACGAGCTACTTCCACCCACATGGTAAGTCCAACTGCTACAAACACTTGCCAAAATCCTTTTCCTAAAGCCAAAGTAATCGCAATTACCATTAGTAAAGTTGGGATAGACCAAATCACATTTACAAACCACATGATAACATCATCCGTTCTCCCTCTAAAATAACCTGCAATAAGCCCTAAACTAATACCGATAACCAAAGAAATAAACACTGCTATAAAACCAACAGATAAAGAAATACGAATTCCATACAATATCCGGCTTAGCAAATCCCTACCGTATTTATCCGTTCCAAGCCAAAAGGTTTGTGTCACAGCTTTATAATCGCCCACATATACTTTTTCAATTTCTGATTGATAAGGAAAATAAGAAATTCCATTTTCAATAGGAGTCAATGCATTAATTGGAATTCTTTTTACGGCTAATGGCGTTCCTATAAATAAAGCATCAAGAAAAGAAACTTTAGGGACTTCATTCTTTGGGATTTCTAAAAATAGGACTTTAGTAAAAGGCTGTTGAGTTGCCAATTCAATATGCATTTCATTTGCCGTTGGGCTGCTATCAGGACTAATAAAAACAGCAAAAATAGCTGCAAAAACACATACCACAATAAACACCAAAGAGGATAAGGCCAGTTTATTTTGCTTCAATTTTTGCCATGCTAATTTATTTAATGAGTTTGCTTTCATGCTTTATATATGATTACAAAGGTATTAGTATTTAGTATAAATATTTTAATTTTCTTAAGTAAGATACTCAGTCTAAAATCTAACATCTCTATATTATTAATCTACTTATTATGTATTCTTCCCTTCCACTCAAAAGTATTGGTAAATGACAAAACTACAATTAACACGATATAAAAACTATAGAAAATCTCAAACGGAAATATCCATTTTAGTAAATCCTTACGGTTAAAAAAAGTAAGTGCTGGATACAAAAGCACTACATCAACCAAGGATTTAATGCTATAAAACAAAATAAATAATTTAAAATAATCAGCAGAAAGAAAATGCATTACAAATAAAAAAACCAATGCTAAATTCACAAATAGCACCAGAAAAGAAGCGTAAATACTTGCCCTATCTTTGTAACCACTACTCTTGGCAGTCCACCTTTTTCTTTGATTAATAAAACCCTTCATTGTTGGCACAGCATCAGTAAGTACAGTGGCATTACTATCATTGGCAAAGGCAATACTTTTCGTGTATTTTGCTTTTATGCTGTGCAGTAAAAACACATCATCACCACTTGCTGCAGTATCATTTTCAAAATTATTTAACTCAATAAAAGTAGCAGTGCGATATGCCATATTAGCGCCATTACAAAATATTGGATTAGCAACACCAATAGCCCCAGCCCCACTAGCAATTAAAGAAACAAACTCCAAAGTTTGCAAACTTTGGAAAACGCCTTTTTGCTTATGATAACTAACAGGACCCGAAACTAATTTCACATTTTCATCAGCAAAATAACTAGCCATAGTTTTTACCCAATAAGGTGTAAAGCTACAATCAGCATCAGAAGCAAGAATAATTTCACCCTTTGCAAGTTGCACTGCTTTCGCAATGGCATTCTTTTTCCCAAACTCACCAGGTATCATATTTACAATTTGTAAATTATCCATTTTCTCTTGTTCCAGCAAAGCCAAAGTAGCATCAGTTGAATGGTCATTCACAAGAATAAACTCTAATTTATCAGTAGGATATATTTGTTTTTTTAACTCAGAAAGTAAGCGTAAAATTTCTGCTTCCTCATTACGCATTGCAATAATTACAGATACTTTTGGGTAAAAATCAACCCCTGTTGATTTAGCATTTTGTTTCCACCCAATTGCATAATTTACAATTAAGAGTACATACAAAAACAAAATGATGAGAAGTACAATTTGCATTATTTCCTAAAGAATTTAAGACTAAAAATAAAGATTACACCAATTAATGAAGGTAGCAGTAAATTGATAACCCAAAGGAGAAAAGTAGCCGATAAAATACCAATCGTATTTGAAGAAACTAAACCAAATAAAAATAGTGCTACTGAGCTTCTAACTCCTATTTCAGTAATAGCAATAGTTGGGATTACTGAAATAACAAATAGCATAGTGGCAATAAGAATAAATGCATCAGTATAGGCTATTGAAACATCAAATAATTGTAAGAGAATAAAAAACTGAGTAGTAAACACAAAATACCTTGCTATAGAATAACCCAATACTTTTAATAATTCCTCAAAAGAATAGAAAGAGAAAACTGAATTATACTTCTTAAATTTCTTAAGAAAAGGAATCGTAGAAAGGACACTCGATAATACTGAGGCATTAAGGAACAATAAAATTAATAGCGTATTTAATACTATTAAAATGAAGGCAAAAACAGGAAAGGCAAAACTTACATTATCAAAAAATAAAGAAAATTCAGACTTATAACTTGGCAGAAAAAGTAACCCAATAGAACCAAACATAATAGTAGTAAGCAATTGCGCCATAGAGCCAATAACTGTAATCAATACTGCCTGAATTCTATCAGCTTTCTCCAAGCAAAAAACTCTTCCGCCATACTCTCCAACTCTATTAGGTGTAAATGCAGATACAGTAATGCCAGAAAAAATTGCCCTTACAGAACGAACAACTGAAACATATTCAATTTTACGAATTAAAAAACGCCATTTTAATGCTTCTAAAAACCAATTTAGAAACATCATAAGTACAATAATAAGTAGCACGCCATAATGCCCTTTAACTTGCTCTAAGAAATCAGCCCCATTAAACTGCTCAACACTACTTTTAGCCGTAAGTTGCTCGTACAAAAAGAAAAGGGCAAAAGCCACAATTCCAATTTTTAATAGAAAGCCAATCGTTTTTTTGCTCAGCATTGCTTAGTTTTGTTCTATAATTTAATTACAAAGATAACAATTGCAAACTGATAAAATCATATTAGGAATAGATCCTGGAACCACAATTATGGGATATGGACTTATCCATATAAAAGGAAAGGAAATGAAACTAATACAGATGGGTGTTTTACATCTTTCAAAATTAGGTTCGCATGAATTAAAACTAAAAAGGATATTTGAACGCACCCTGCAACTAGTAGACGAATACAAACCAGATGAATGTGCTATTGAAGCTCCATTTTTCGGAAAGAATGTGCAATCAATGTTGAAATTAGGACGAGCGCAAGGAGTTGCAATGGCAGCATCATTATACCGAGATGTGCCTATATTTGAATATGCACCTAAGAAAATAAAAATGGCAATAACAGGAAAAGGGACTGCTAGTAAAGAGCAGGTTGCTGCTATGTTACAATCCTTACTCAATATTAAAGAAATGCCAAAACATTTAGATGCAAGTGATGGATTGGCAGCTGCTGTTTGCCATTACTTTCAAAGAAATCCTGCAAGTGGAAACGGAAAAAGTTATACGGGTTGGGGTGCTTTTTTAAAAGACAATCCTGATAAGATTAAGAAATAGTTAACAGAAAATAACTATTGTATTTCCTTAGCAATTTCTTGAGCAATTGCTTTCATTTCCAATTCTGGAAATTTTAATTTCGGACGTTCAAAATTAATATCTGACACATTATTAAGCGGAACTAAATGAATATGTGCATGAGGAACTTCAAGGCCAATTACAGCTACACCTATCCTTTTACAGGAGATTACTTTACCCATTGCTTTTGCTACTTTTTGTGCAAATTTCCAAAGCTCCAAATATTCATCTGTAGCAATATCAAAAATATAATCAGTCTCCTTTTTTGGAATAACCAACACATGGCCTTTTGCTAAAGGAAAAATATCTAAAAAAGCTAAATGATTATCATCTTCTGCAACCTTATGTGCCGGAACATCACCACTTATTATTTTAGAAAATATACTTGACATTACAATCTTTCTATTTTAATAACTTCAAAATGCATGATACCATTAGGCACTTCTATATCGGCAATTTCTCCTACTGCCTTTCCTAATAGCCCTTTTCCAATAGGTGAGGTAGCAGAAATCTTTTTTGCAGCTAAATCCGCTTCTGTTTCCGATACAATAGCATAGGTCATTTCCATGCCATTTACCGTATTTTTAATAGTAGCTTTTGTAAGTAAATGCACAGTTGATGTATCCATATCTGCTTCATCCAACACTCTAGCATTAGCAACATCATTTTCTAATTTTGAAATTCTTGCTTCCAATAATCCTTGTGCTTCTTTGGCAGCATCATATTCTGCATTTTCTGATAAATCTCCTTTATCTCTTGCTTCTGCAATTTGATTAATTATTCTAGGTCTATCAATCGACTTTAAAGTAGTTAATTCTGCTTTTAAGTTATCGTATCCTTCTTGTGATAAATATATTGTACTCATAATATGTTATGCTTATAAACGCACAAAAAGGAAGTTACCTTCCTTTTTGAACATTATATGTTTTGTTTTTATTTTATAAATTAATCCTAGCTCCAATAGTATGTGAACCTTGGAAAAGATCAGTATGACGGTAAGAGTAGTCCAAACCGAAAGTAGTACCATTCCCCATAGGCATTTCTAATGTAAACCCAGCAGAAGGACCTCTTACGGCAGTTGTTCTAGTTGATGGTGTTCTGATACCGGCTTCATAAGTATATCCTGTACGCACCATAAATATTTCTTTATATGCATACTCACAACCTAAACGATATTGATCTTTTTGAAAAGAATTAGAAGTAAATGTACCTGCTCCAGTAAGCCTGTGCTGCATAACATTTACATCATATGACATCCCAATATTTAACAAGGCTGGTAACTCCAATTCTGATGATCTTTGCTCCACAGTCATTTTATAATCATCAGCATCACCAACAATTCCTCTAAATGAAAGGCCATCACCAGTAAAAGATAACCTAGGACCTACATTTTTTAATGAAATACCAAACTTCAAATTATCCTTTTCACCAGTAACATATTGTATTCCTGCATCTAATGCAACAGCATTTGCACCTACATTAGAGATTTGTTCTGAAATCATTTTAATGGTAACTCCACCATAAATACTATTTGAAAAAACCTTAGCATAGGATATAGCCATATTCATAAACTTAGGAGAATAGTTTGAACCTGTACCATCTGGTTGCTCAACAGTAGTAGTTTCAATTTCACCAAAGTTCATACTCATTACAGAGAAACCAAGCACACCTGATTCCCCTACTTTTTGTGCAAAACCAAAAGAGCTAATAGTACTTACAGCATTATTGGCATCAAACATTTTGCTACCATATTGTAACCATGATGTTTGTGAAAATATTAATTCTGTTTTTTCAGTAAATGCTAAACCTGCAACATTAGAAAAGATACCTTCTAATCCTCTAACACCTGCAATATTAGCACCAGCCCAACCAGTAGTTCTTGCCCAAGGGTTGATTAACAATTCAGAAGCTCCTGCCTGTCCTGCTCTTTGTTCATTACCTGCAAAACCTTCTTGAAATGGAAATATCATTACAGCAATTAAGGCCGTCAATTTTATCCAATTATTAATTTGTTTCATATCTATACTATTTATTATCGTAAAATTTTATTTTTTAGAATGTATCCATATCAATTGGACGCAAAGCACCAAACCACTTAATTACTTTATCTTTTTCAACAAACTTCCTAGCATCATTATCCCAGAATTTACCTCTAACATGAATTACATATAAACCACTTGCGATAGGAATACCGTAATCATTTTTTAAATCCCAATCTACAGAAGTAACAGAATCATCTTTCTTTATCTTTCTTACTAGTGTACCTGATACCGTGAAAATAGAAATTGTTGCTTGTTGCGGTAAATTTGTAATTTTCACTCTATTATCTAACTGATTAGTCTCGTAATTAGATTTCCCATAATAAGGATTAGGCACTACATTAATAAGTTCCATTGCATTTTTAGCAACTTCAGTATTATACTTATCAGCTACAATACCATCAGTATTGAAGCGGTAGATAGGATTAAATATATTAAGTGAATTCCCCTCAATAACCCTAGCCTTAGTACTCCCTGAAAATGAAGTTGAAGTAGCTACAAAGCTTTCACCAACATCAAAGGAATTTCCAGCATGTGTAATTGATTTCCCTCCCCAAGTAGTGGATGAATTTTGATAAGCCACTACATAAGTTGAATCTATTACTAATACTGCATTTTTATCTAATATTCTATCAGCTATTACAGTTTCATATTGTTTATATGACTTTGTAACTCTTAACTTAACTGTTGCATCATTTTTTGTAGATCCAATTGTAGTTCCTAATGATCTTCCAGGGGCTAGCAAAGGAATACTTGTCCAAGTAACTTTTTGGAATACTCTCCATTTCCCAGCTTCTCCACCATTTAATAATCTTGAATGTGCCCAAGCTCCATTGTCATAGTTAGGTGCATCATTAATATCAGCAAAATTTCCATTTTTATAATCTTCTGTACCTTTTACCCATGAGTTACCATTTATTACATAAATAAAATGTTTTCCACCAAACAAGTAATTACCACCTGAAAACTGCTCACCTACTGCAGCTGAAGGATCATATGAAGGGCGTTCATCTGTTACAGTTCTAGCAGTTGGATTCCAAATCATATCCGCTCCATTTTCAGAAGTTTGCCATGAATCTTCAGCAAAAATAATATTTAATCTTTCTCCTGTTTCAATATCAATAGCATAACCTGGGAACCAACCCATCCCAATAGTTCCACTAGCATCTGGCTGGCCATCTTTTCCTACTGAAGGTGATTGTCTTAATCCCATTTTTGATTGCTGACCAATAGAAAGTGTAGCATCATCTTGCGCTTCCACTACACAACACCTAGTCCAATTTGATGTATCATTAGTAAATACTATATCAACAGAGTTTAAATCAATCATTTTTGATTGGTTAGTTGTAGAATTACTATAACCAGGACCATCATTAAAATAAGAAGCAAAACGATAAGGAGCCCAAGAACCACCATTCGTTTCAAAACCACCAAAGATATTTACATTATTTGTTTGCAATACTGCCCCCTCAAATACACCATTAGGGTCATCATTCTGATTATAATCACTAAGCATTGCAAAATCCTCATTAGTATATGAACCAGATCTAATCCAATTTAAACCCCAAAGAAATCCATTATCATTATCATCAACATCAGCTAAACCACTTAGCCATCTATCGTTTACATTTTCAAACTCAATAGTTCCTGAAATAAATCCATTAGCTTCAATATTAGTAGGATCTGCACCAGGATTATTTGCTTGCTTTACTTTCACGTTTAAGCCTAAAGCTGAAACATAAACTTCTGTACCCACAACAATATCTTGATTAGCTGAAGCTTTTACATATCCAGTAGCCTCATCAATTAAAGTCCATTTACTATAAGAAGTAATAGCACCAGTATTAGTTACGGTAGGTTCTTGTAACTTTAAAATAAAAGTTCCTTTTGGCACTTTTACAGGATCAACTACAGAAATATCAATTGGTCCTTTTCCTGCTTCATAAGTAAGATTCATTGCTCTATGATCAGCACTAGTAAGAATTTCTTCAATAGTTTCAGCTGTAAATTCTAAAGCAGCACCTCCATTTCCTGTACCTTCTAATCTAGTTAATTCAACACCATCACCATAACTGGAATTTAGTGTTGTTCCACCAGCATCAGGAGCAGTAAAGTGAGGAATACCTGAATAAATCTGAATATTTCTTCTCCCAGAGATATAAGGTTGATTTCTTCCGTCATAATCAGCAGCATTCACATCATAAGGAGATGCATTTTCTTCTGCTCTATTATATCCGTAGGACATGGACATAAAGTAATATGTTTTATGATTTACCAAACTTGTGTTTCCTAACGCAAATTTATCTTCAGTAATTTGAAATGAGTATTGAACCCCCTCATCAATAGAACCAATAACACCAGAACTTAAAATAGAAGCAACCTCTTCAACAGGAGTGTACACTCCTAAAATAGGATCTAAATATTGATTTACAATACCAGAAACAGTATCCTTAACATCACTTCTAAATACTAATCTTGCTTTATCAGAATCATCTAAATCAGTAACTGAAACAGTAGCACTTTTTAATTGATAAACTAAATATCCTTGAAATTCATAATTAGGGTAAGCAGCTAAATTAGCAGGCTTAGTAATATAAGGATCTTTCTCTGAATAATTTTCATCTATATTATTTGATGTTTCTCCATTTGATAAAGTAAATATTAACTCTTTATCCAATTCTCTAATTGTTAAATCTGGCGCATCAGGCCCGTTAAGAATATTGAAATTATTATCAAATAAAGCTTGTGCCTCTCTATCATAAATTTTAAGTAAATTTACTGATGCAGTTTGTCCACCAGACTTTGCTCTTGCCCATACTACACCAGTAGTAATTTCATTAACGGCTCCAGGCTGCAAAGTAAAAGGTCCTGCTGATTGAATAAATCTTCTATCTGCAGGAATATTTCCAGCAGTTTGTTCTGTCCATTCCTGTCCTGGAAATGCATCATCAGAAGTACCTGGGAACATAAAGTTACATTCATCTGTAGTTGCTCCATTAGCACCTCCTTTTCCATCACCACCATAAGTCATAGGCACATTATCCTTCCAAACACCTTGTAAGTAATTATAAAAATCAGTTCCAGAATTAGGATTACCTTGCACAGTACCATCATTATTAAAATACACAAATTTTGACATTATAATTTGTTCAGTAAGGAATATTTCATTTCCTGAAGCATCAATAATTGTGTCAATTTCATCAACTAATCCATCTCTATCATTATCTAATCCATCACCTTCATCTGACAATGGTCCTTGGAAAAAATCAACCCCAATTGCAGGCGGATTAAATCCGTAACCTGTAGCGCCTTCATCCTCAGCATCTCCATTATAACAAAACCCTAATCCTAATCCTACATCACAACCAACATAATCATCATCATATTTTCCTAAATCAGGATCAACCCACTGTCCAAAATAAGTATCTTTTAGAGGCAAGGTTGATCTATTAAAAATTTTGTAATTATAAAAGGTCATGTCGTTTACCTCATTATCGGCAGCAAAACCAAATGCTTGAGCATGTATTTCTAATCCTAATGCAGCAGCCTCTGTTTCCCCATGAATATTTCCTTTATCATTAAATACCCACCATAAAGTTTGATCTCCAAACAAAGAAGCGTCCTCATTAGTTCCTGTAATATTATAATCAGGATAATCACCACTATAAGGTTCATAAATTCCATTTCCATTTACATCATGAAAAGGAGCTAAAAAATTATCTTGTCCTAAAGAAACATCACCATGAGCTGGCCATTCTAAAATTGAAGTTGGGATAACATAAGTAGGATCAGTATCAAAACGAGCAACATACTCCTCTACCTCCGATCTGTCAAGTTTAAAATGCTTATCCCATTTAGTACATTCTTCAGCAGAAATAGTTGCATTTTGGGTGTTTAGTGGTCCTGCCCAAAAATCATTTCCTCCTTGGCGATAAGTCATGGCAGCAACTTTTAATTGCCCACCATCATCAACTCCACCAATCCAAAGTGAACCTGCAAATAAAGAATGCTTATTTCCACCTTTAGGTATTTCATATTGAGGGTCAGCTAAGTTCCACCACATATCACCAGCAGCCATAATTGTAGTTCTTACATTGTTCACATCTAAATCAGTTTGTGAAGTAGTAGGATTACACCCTGCGGCAACTTTTGTATTTACAGCAGAAGTTAGGCCAACATTAACATTTTCTTTTGCTACAGCAACTACAGTAAATAGTGCTAAGGAAAAAGTAATTATTTGTTTTATTGTATTATTCATAAATGCGCTATTTTTCAGTCTCATTTTGTTTATCTAATTAAAATTGTATGCTTACACCTGCTCTCCACATTCTTGGTAAACTATAATGTGAAGGGTTATTAACGGCCAAAGAATATAAGTATCTAAATGCATCCGAGTCGTTTTTGGAATCTATTGAATTTTGTGCTGCAGCAGAAGTTAAATAACCATCATCCTCAGGATTACCAGTTGCACGGTATACACTTATAATATTCTGTGCGTTTAACAAGTTTTGAACTTGTACATATACATTTAAGTGTGAACTCTTTTTATCAGTCCACTTAATTTCAAATTCTTTATTTACTTTCAAATTCATTCTGAACTGCCAAGGCAAACGAGAACCATTTAAACTTCCTTCTAAAGTTGAACGGTCATTAATTCCATCAGCAGCTTCCTGAGTAATATTAGATTGGCGAGAATAAGGTGTTCCTGATCCTGCAGAAAGCATCATATTAGCTCCTGCATCTTGAAATACTTTTGCACCAAACAAAACTGGCCCATCATAATCTTTTCCATGTCCGTAATGATAATCAACAGAAGCAGAAATTGCATGCCTTTGATCAAAAGCTAAAGGAATAGTTGTACGCAAGTTAGGCTGCCCAGTATTTACTAAACTAGCTCCTGAAGTAGCAGAAGATCCTGTACCGTCAGCAAATTGTAACGTATAGTTAGCTGTAAGCTGCACATTATTTGTTCTTCTTAAGTCATAATTAACTGACATACCTTTTACAGTACCAAAATCAATATTACCATAAGTATAATATTGTGCTGGATAAGCTGCTAGCGTATTAGTAACTTGTATCATATCTCTTAACTCTTTATAGAAAGCAGATATTTTTAAAGCTGACTTTAACGATAATGTTTTTGCGAATCCTAATTCGTAATCAACTGTTTTCTCTGGCTTCAGATTAGGATTATTTAAAGTAGCTCCAACTCTATCCGCCATAAATAAGTAATCAACTGGTTCTAATCTATTTCCTGTAGGAGGTCTTTGTGTTAACACATCATAATGCGCAAAAAATTGTGCCTCATCTGAAATTGGGAAAGAGAAAGCAATTCTTGGCATAAATATAGTTTCTGGCTTATAATCTTCAAAAGCACCCATCTTAACATCTCCATTTTTTGCATCTTCAGGATTTTGTAAGTAAGGGGCAATTTTTCCTCCTGCTGCTTCAGCAAGTAAAGTAGGATCGGAGATTTCAAGTCCACTCTCATTGTACCATACATCTCCATCTCTATAACCAACAATAGCTGATGGATTATTCACATCATCAACATATACAGTATAGTCATCACCTATAGTAGAAGGAATAGCAGTTGAATTCATTAAATCTAAATCAGCACCTGCAGTGTATGCATTATATAGTAGGTATCTATCTTTTAATACTTTTTGGTTGGCATCAAAACGATCAACCCTTATACCAATATTGAAAATTAAATCCTCAACCGCAAACTTATCTTGTATATATCCTGCTTGATAGATTGGGTTATAAGGAGCAATTAATCTATCACTACCTTCTTCAAAGAAAGAAGCAAGAGTAGGTGTATTTGTTGATTTATTACCGTAAATATCATACCCATAATAATACACAAGTGATGATCCGTTATTTAACAACTCATCAGCACTAAATAAATCCAAAGAATAAGCAGATGGTGCATAAGAATCAATATCAATAAATTCTGTTCCGTTTGGATTTTTTCCTAATGAAATTCTTAGGTTTCTATCAAAATCTGATTGTTCATCTGCAATAAATAATCTATCATAATTTATCGTATCTTGGTAAATACCATTTGCATCAAAAACAGGAAGAGGGTTAGACAAATCTCTTTCCAAGATATGCTTATTTGCTTGCTGACGCATTAAGCCCCATAATCCCATTGGAGACATTCCCCAATAGTAATCTTTTCTTTGCTCAAATTCAAAACCAAAAGAGAATTCATGCGCTTTAATATCAGCCGAACCTGAAGCTTTAAAAGTTGTTTGTGTATTTTCTTGTTTTGCAGAACCATTGTACATTGAACCATGATTACCATACAAAGAATAAACATTAGCTGGCAAATCACCATTCAACAATCCTTTACCTTGTAAATCAGCAGCTGTTCTTAATACACCATCAGCACCATAGCCATTAACATATGACGACATACTATACTGAGAGAACATATCCACATAAGCATTCGTGTAATTTTCCAAAGCAGTATTTATACCTCCTGGCGTAAACTTGAACAATGTATCCGTCCAACCGTTAAGCACTCTACCTGTATAAGTAATTCCTGTTAAAGAATCAATTGCAGAACCTTGTCTATAAATTGGTGCTTTTGAAGTTTCAAACTTCCCTACATAACCATAATTAAACAAATCATCTTTATGATTAGCATCAACATAAGTATATTTATTATTTGTATAATCAGCTTGTATAGTAAAGAACGCATTTTTAATTGTAGCTGCTGATTCTTCCTCATTATTTTCTGCTGAACCAAATTTTTGAGTTAACCTACCGAATACACGGTAAGTATGTTGTGTTGATTGACGGTTATCATTCCAAGAAAACATAGACCTCCAACCAGAAAAATCTCTACTCTCACTAGCATAATAAGAACCCCCTAATGAAAGGAAAGTATTTTTACTTGGTTTAAAATCCAACTTACCTGAAAGGTTAAATCTTTTTTGATTTGAATTTAATTTTGCTTGTACATTTTCAAAATCATCTTTATCTAAAAATTCTGATGTGCTTAACAGTCCAGCTGAAGCATTAGGCGCAATAACAAACGGTTTTGCTTGCAAATCAGCTAACACATCATCTTTTACCTTCCATCTCCCAATTGCTGAAGGATCAGTATCATCTACACTTCTAAACTCACCTGCTAAAAAATAACCTATTATAGAAGAGCCCTTTGTTCCGTCCGTATTTCTTTTTTTAAGAATAGGACCAGAAAGCGCAAATCCTAATAAATTATAATTGTACTTATCAAATAATGAAGATGATTCAAATTCAATACCTCCAAACATTTTATTAGAAGGCCCTTTAGTAGTTACCGAAATAATACCACCAGTTGCATCTCCATATTGTGCAGGAACTCCTCCCGTAATTACTGTAATTTGTTCAATACCTGTAGTTGGAACACCCATGTTCCCTCTCACTTTAATACCATCTACATAATATTCAGTAGCATCAGAACGAGAACCCCTAACATTTACAGCATCTCCTTCATCTTTTTGATAAATACCTGCTGTAGCAGCAGCCATGGAGTTAATGTTTTTTGTAGGCATAGCTACAATTTCTTCAGCAGTTTTTGTTTCACCAGATAAGTTATCTTGATCCAAAAGTGGCTTTTTATAAGCAATAATTTTAACTTCTCCAATTGCAATACCCTCTTGCAACTTCACATCTTGGAATGTAATCTTATTTGCAGACACAATTACTCCAGTAACCTCAACAGTACCATATCCTACAAAAGTTGCTTTTATAGTGTAATTTCCAGGATCAACTGGCTTAATAGTGTAATTTCCATCAAAATCAGTGGTAGTACCACCAGCTTGATTTCCATTTTTTTCAATAATTATATTTGCAAAAGGAATTGCCTCCCCACTCATTGCATCAGTAATTACCCCTTTTAAAGTTCCTGATTGCGCCATAGCAAGTGATGATGTAAGTACTAGAGCCGCTATTAAATAAATTTTTCTCAACATGGTGTTATGTTTCGTTTAACTATCAATTTTGTTTTTAAGGCTGTAAAGATAGCAAATAATTTAATACCTCACCCATAGGGAATTCCATTTCTTTTTCATACCATTGCAAGTATGAAAACAAGCGTTCACCTTCTTATTATCAGCTCATTAATCGTAAGTTGCAACACTAAGGATGATTACATTCAAGAAGTTTATGTAAATGAAACTATAGACCTAAGCCTCCCTAAATATAGCGATTTGAACGCTACAGGAAACTCAATTTTCATAAATGGAGGTGTAGAAGGAATCATAATTTACCATGGAGTAGGGAATGATTATAAAGTATACGACAGGAACTGCAGCTATGAACCCTCACTAGCCTGCTCAGTAATTGACTCAGTAGATGCTGGGATTGCTTATTGCGGTTGTTGTACCTCAGCATTTTTAATCAGCAATACAGCTGAAGCAATTAATGCTCCTGCACTACTCCCATTAAAACCCTATAATTGGAGCTTAAACGGAAGTCAGTTAAAAATATTTAATTAAAAAAAGCCCGATCTCTCGGGCTTTTCATCTAACATCTTATGTCTAAAAAATAGCAGCTATTTAGTATCTGTAGTATTCTGGCTTATATGGCCCTTCAACTGTTACCCCAATATATTCTGCTTGGTCAGGTCGTAAAACTTCAAGTTCTACCCCAATTTTAGCAAGGTGCAATCTAGCTACTTTTTCATCCAAATGCTTAGGCAACATATACACTTCATTCTTGTAAGCGTCAGTATTATTCCAAAGTTCTAATTGTGCCAATACTTGATTAGTAAACGAGTTAGACATTACAAAAGAAGGATGCCCTGTAGCGCAACCTAAATTCACTAATCTACCTTCAGCTAATAAAATGATATCCTTACCGTCAATCGTGTACATATCCACTTGTGGCTTTACAGTATCCTTAGTATGCCCCCAATTATCATTTAACCAAGCCACATCAATTTCATTATCAAAATGACCAATATTACAAACAATCGTTTTATCTTTCATAGTTTCAAAATGACGAGATTGAATAATATCTTTATTTCCAGTAGTTGTCACAATGATATCTGCATTTTTACACGCATCATCCATTCTTTTTACTGCAAAACCATCCATTGCAGCTTGTAAAGCACAAATAGGATCAATTTCAGTAACAATAACTCTTGCTCCAGCACCTCTTAATGAAGCTGCAGAACCTTTTCCAACATCACCGTAACCCGCAACAACAGCAACTTTACCAGCCATCATTACATCAGTTGCTCTTCTAATTGCATCTACTAACGATTCTTTACAACCGTACTTATTATCAAATTTTGACTTAGTAACTGAGTCATTAATATTGATGGCAGGAGTTAAAAGCGTCCCTTTCTCCATTCTTTCGTACAATCTATGTACTCCAGTGGTAGTTTCTTCAGAAAGACCTTTAATATCTTCTACCATTTCAGGAAATCTATCAAAAACCATATTAGTTAAATCACCACCATCATCTAATATCATGTTTAATGATTTACCATCTTCAAAGGCAGTAAGTGTCTGTAAAATACACCAATCAAACTCTTCTTCCGAAAGTCCTTTCCATGCAAAAACAGGAACTCCTGTTGCGGCAATTGCAGCTGCTGCTTGGTCTTGTGTAGAGAAAATATTACAAGATGACCAAGTAACCTCAGCCCCTAAATGGACTAATGTTTCAATTAAAACTGCAGTCTGAATTGTCATGTGCAAACAGCCTGCAATTCTTGCTCCAGCTAATGGCTTACTATCTCCATACTCTTCTCTTGTAGCCATTAATCCTGGCATTTCTGCTTCTGCCAAAGTGATTTCTTTTCTTCCCCATTCTGCTAAGGAGATGTCTTTTACTTTATAATTCATAGTTTCCATTTTTTGTTTTTAAGGATGGCAAAGATAATCATAATTATTACATTCGCAACCAATAAATTACCCCTATGCCAATCATCCATAAAATAGAAAAAAATAACACTACTATTTTGCTATGGGAAATTACTGAAACACTAGAGGAATTACAAGAGTTAGGAAAAGAGGTTAACAGCAACAGTTATAGCACTGAAAAGAGAAAAAAAGAACACTTATCAAGCAGGTTGCTCCTACAAGAAGTCAGCCCAAATACTATAATTGCCTACAATGAATTTGGTGCGCCAGAAATGAATAACGAAAAATTTATTTCTATTTCTCATTCCAAAGCTTTAGTAGGTATTATTATAAGTGATAACAAAACAGGAATGGATTTAGAGGGAATCTCCGAGAAAGCACTAAGGCTTGCTCCAAAATTTGTTTCAAAAAGAAATTTGGCAGACTTAACAAAAGAAAAAGCAACCCTTATTTGGTGCCTAAAAGAAACTGTTTTCAAATATCATCAAAAAGGAAAAGTTGATTTTATTAAGGATATTACAATTCCCCCATTTACAATAAATAATAAAGGAGAGGTAATACTCCAATTCAGAGAAACCCAATTAATCTTAAACTATCAGAAAATAAATAATCACTATTTAGTGTATGTTTGCACTTGAAAAAACATTTGTCATTCCGAACGAAAGTGAAGAATCTCGTTTTTGAAATATTTTTTGAATACAGAAATCAGAAATCAGCATAAAAAATGAACATATACAACCACATATTACAAAACAAAAAGGATGGAAAAAAATCATTTGCCCTTTTAATTGACCCTGACAAACAAGATAAATCAGAATTAATTAGTGTTATTGAAAAAGCTAAAAATGCAAAAACAGATTACTTTTTTGTAGGTGGAAGTTTGCTTACTAATGATAGTTTAGATTCTTGCTTAGTTACACTAAAAGAAAATTCCGATATTCCTGTAGTGCTTTTCCCTGGGAACGCAATGCAAGTAAATGACAAAGCAGATGGTATTCTTTTTCTATCGCTTATTTCAGGAAGAAATGCAGAAATGCTTATTGGGAAACAAGTAATTACAGCTCCAATTTTAAAACAATCCTCCCTTGAGGTTTTACCAACTGGTTATATGCTTATTGATAGCGGAAAACCTACAACCGTTTCTTACATGAGTAATACTACTCCTATTCCTGCTGATAAAAATGCAGTTGCAGCTTGTACGGCAATGGCAGGAGAAATGCTCGGATTAAAACTCATCTTTATGGATGGAGGAAGTGGCGCTCAAAATCCTATTTCAGAAAAAATGATAGCAAGTGTTAGTCGCTCAGTGGATTGCCCAGTTATTATAGGAGGAGGAATAAGTTCTGGAGAAAAAGCTATAGCCAACTGCAAAGCAGGAGCAGATATTATTGTAGTAGGAAATGCTATTGAAAAGGACGAAAACCTAATTTCAGAAATTGCTAACGCAATACACTCTTTATAATGAAAGCCTCAGTAGAAATATCAATGTATCCACTTAAAGAAGATTTTAAACCTTCTATCATTCAATTTATAAAAAACCTACGAAAGTACCCTTTTATAAAAGTAGATACTAACGGAATGAGTACCCAAGTTTTTGGAGATTACAAAAGAGTAATGCATGCCATAAACACTGAAATGGAAAATACTTTCTTAAATGAAAATTCGGTAGTGTTTACGCTTAAAGTCATCAATTCTGATTTAGAAGAAAAGCCTAGTTTTTAAATTTCAGCAATGGAAGAAATCACACAACTATTTAGCAATTTAGATTTCAATTGGAGCATCATTGAAAGTATTGCCGTATTTTTTAGTATCCTTTATGTACTACTTGCCGCCAAAGAAAGCATTTGGTGTTGGGTAGCAGCTGCAATAAGTGTAGTCCTTTATATTTACATTTGCTATAACGCACAACTCTACCCAGAAACAGGATTGCAAATTTTCTATTTTATAATGGCAATAATTGGCTATTATATGTGGAATAAACAGGGAAAAGAAAAAATAAAACAATGGTCGGAAATAAAGCATTTACTGATTATTCTCTCTGGAGCGATCCTTACCTTTTTAATGGGTTTTTATTTTTCCACTTACACCAATTCACAACTGCCAATTATTGATTCTTTTACTACTGTATTTAGCATAATAGCAAATTATATGGTAATAAAAAAAGTAGTAGGAAATTGGCTCTATTGGATTGTGATAGATGCCGTATCCGTTTACCTTTATTTCAGCAGGGATTTACACCTTACCTCCCTCCTATTTATAGCGTATACCTTTATTGCTATTTTCGGGTATTTTGCTTGGATGAAGAAAATGAAAACAAATGCCTAAACTAATTGTAACAGGCCCCGAAAGCAGTGGAAAAACGACCCTTTGCGAACAATTATCAGATCATTTTAAAATTCCATTTGCAAAAGAATTTGCAAGAGAATTTCTTGAAAATTTAGGAAGAGAATACACGCAAGATGATTTGCTAGAAATTGCAAAAGGGCAGTTAAAAAACGAAACTCCCCTACCTGGAGGGGTTATAGGTAGGTTAAACCAACAACCATCCCTACACGACACTGACCTTATCACCATAAAAATATGGAGCGAATACAAATATGGTAAATGTGAAAAATGGATTTTGGAGCAAATTGAAATTCAAAAATCAGAAACCAGAATTTACCTTTTATGCAAACCTGACATCCCTTGGGAAGCCCACCCACAAAGAGAAAATCCCAATAATAGAGATGAACTTTTTGAAATATACAAAACCGAATTAGGAGGATTAGGATACACCTACTTTGTAGTTGAAGGGTCAGAAAGAAACTTAAAAACTACAAAATACTTAAAAGATATTCTGTCCAACTGTTAGCATTCTCCATTTAGTGTATTTTTGTGGTTTAGTATTTTTTCAAAAATACTAATTTATTTCTCATTGTGTTATCAGACAATTCCATCAACCTTTTTTCTTATTAATAAAATACACTCCAAAAGCCAATGCAAATATAGAAATAGCAAAATACATCATCTCTAGTGGAGTTGAGTATTTCATGTTTAGAACTCTTTCAAAGAAAGAAACAATAAGTACCATTATTATTACTTTAATAATCTTATTCTTTAAATCATCAATATTTTCTACTTCTAAAATATTCACATCTGTATTTTTTCTAGCAATATCAATCTTAGATATAAAAAGCTCATATATTCCAAAAGCAAAAATCAAAAGGACAACTCCAATAAGATACAAATCAACTGCTCCAATAATGTTTGACAATATCTTTGAATGATAATTTTGCCCTAAGTCTGACGAGAAAGATGTTTCAAACAATAAAACTTTTACTATCTTATAACTACCTAGAATAAACAATGAAACTGCTGACATCACAGAAAATACAACAGCTAACAAAACAACATATCTTGTTGCCCATAATCCTCTTTCAAAATATCGCTCCATAAAGGTTTGTTTTTCTTCTATTTCTTTTTCTGTATTCATCATTTTTATTTTTTTCAAATGTATTAATTTATTTTTTGTTTTCCTTGTAGTCCCTCTTTTATTAAGCCCAAAACCTTATCTGATTGCAATATTATCTTATTATTATATGTTTTTGATAATTCTTGATAATACCAATATATTTGTCAAATATATAAAACTCTTAACTAGTTTCTAGTCACTATAAACTTTTTATTTACTTTTGCCGAGTCTTAAAGGGGTGCTTAACGGCTGAGATTATACCCATTGAACCTGAGGTGGTAATTCATCCTAGGAAAATGAGTTTTCATTAAATAAACATGCATTAACCCCATTATGCGTGTAATGTTAACTAAAAAATTAAAAAAATGTTTAACAAAAAAAACTGCATGGCTGCACTGCTTGCTCTACCATTTATTGGTTTTGCTCAACAGCCCACCGACACCATTACACTTAAAAAAGTGTTGGATGAAGTAAATGTAAATGCATTAAGAGCTGGCGAAAAAACACCAGTAGCATTTACCAATATTAGTAAAGCTGAAATTGAAAAAGGAAATCTAGGACAAGATTTACCATACTTAATTTCACTTACACCCTCAGTAGTTACAACTTCTGATGCTGGAGCTGGAGTTGGTTATACTGGATTCAGAATTAGAGGTACTGACCCAACAAGAATAAATGTAACCGTAAACGGAATTCCATTGAATGATTCGGAAAGCCAAGGCGTTTGGTGGGTGAATATGCCTGATTTTGCATCCTCAATTGGTAATATCCAGATTCAAAGAGGAGTTGGAACCTCAACAAATGGTGCTGCTGCTTTTGGTGCATCTGTGAATTTGAAAACGGACGGACTAAACAAAGAAGCATATGCCGTTACCAATAATTCAGTGGGTAGTTTTGCAACCTTAAAAAACAATGTTGAGTTTGGGACTGGACTCTTGAATGGTAAATTTGCTTTTGATGGTCGTTTGTCAAAAATATCATCTGAGGGATATATAGATAGAGCTGCTGCTGATTTGAAATCATTGTACTTACAAGGAACTTATTTTGGAGATAATTCTGTACTTAAAGGAATAGTATTTTCTGGAAAAGAAAGGACCTACCAAGCTTGGTACGGTACGCCTTCTAACTATTTAGATACTAACAGAACTTATAATCCTTACGATTATGACAATGAGGTTGATAATTACGGACAAACGCATTATCAATTACATTACAGCCAACAATTAAGTGATGTTACCAACTTTAATATTGCAGGACACTACACGCATGGTGAAGGATACTATGAGCAATATATAGGAACTGAGCACAATCCTGTTTTGTTTAATGGCGATTATGTATTTGGACAAAATGCACTTTCATTTTACGGATTAGATGATGTGATTATCGGAAACGATACCATTACAACTTCTAACTTTGTGAGAAGAAAATGGTTAAACAATGACTTTGGAGGATTTACTTATTCATTGAACCATACAATGGGTGATTTGGACCTTACTTTTGGAGGAGCAAGTAGCCGTTATTCTGGGCAACATTACGGAAATGTAATCTGGGCACAATACGCAAGTAACGCTAGTTTCAATCATCAATATTACTGGAACAAAGCTGAGAAATTTGACCATAACTTTTTCGCAAAAGCAAACTTCAAATACAGTGATGCAACTCAACTTTATGTTGATTTACAGAGAAGAAGAATTGACTATATATTTGAAGGTTTAGATGCTGAAGGGAATTCTGCTGAACAAGAAGTAAATCTTGAATTCTTTAATCCTAAATTTGGTTTCCACCATACATTGAATGACAACCAAGCGTTATACGCATCATTTGGTGTGGCTAACAAAGAACCAAGCAGAAGTGATTACACAGAAAGCACTCCTGATTCTCGCCCAACACACGAAACACTTTACGACACTGAGATTGGGTACAAACAAGTAGGAGATAAAATGACTTTTAGGGCTAACCTTTATTTCATGAACTATGAAAACCAATTGGTAATGACTGGTAAAATGAATGATGTTGGCGAAAGAACACATGTAAATGTTGCTGAATCGTTCCGAAAAGGAATTGAGATTGAAGGAACTTACAAACTAACTAACAAATTAACTTGGGCTGCAAATATGACTTTAAGTGAGAACAAAATTGTTACTCCTTTTGTTGAAGATATTGATATTTGGGATTTCCCTTATGATAGAACAGAAACTATTGAGCATGAAAATACGGACTTAGCCTTTTCACCAAATGTAATTTGGACGTCACAATTGAACTATCAATTGGATAAAAACACAAGTGTTGATTTCATCAGCAAGTATGTAGGTGAGCAATTTATTGACAATACTTCATCAGAAGATAGAATGTTAAACGACTATTTAGTGAATCATTTAAGAGTAACTTATGAGTGGGAAAGCAAACTTTTCAAAACTGCAAAAATAAGTTTACAAGTAAACAACCTACTTAACAATGAGTATGTAAATAATGCTTGGGTATACCGATTTATTTCTGATGGTTGGGACCCAAGTGGTGCAGATCATTACGTAAATGCGGATAGCGAAAGAGGATACAACATGGCAGGCTACTACCCGCAAGCAACAAGAAATTATCTTTTAGGACTTACTTTAGGATTTTAAGATGTCATAACGAATCCCGAACGGGATGTGGTTATCTTTTAGATTGCTTCACTTTGTTCACAAAGACACACAAGAAAAAGCCCACCAAATTGGTGGGCTTTTTTATTTATTCAATGTCTAATTAAAGTCTAATGTTTAAATACTAATATCTAACTTCTATTTCACTACTTTTGCTGCAAATAAATTTTCATGGAATATAATACTGAACGCGAACACCTCATCATTCCTGAGTACGGAAGACATGTACAAAGAATGATAGCGCACGCAACTAGCATAACTGACAAAGTAGAACAACAAAAATGTGTTGATGCTATCATTGCTTTTATGGGACAAATGAATCCTCACTTTCGTGATGTAAAAGAATTTACGCACAAACTTTGGGATCATTTACATATCATGTCCGACTTTAAGTTGGATGTTAAATCGCCCTACCCAAAGCCTGAGATTGAAAAACTAGAAGAACGTCCTGAAAAAATGACTTATCCAGGGAATAAAATCAAATTCTCCTATTATGGAAACACCATTCAAACTATGATAGAAGAAGGGCTGAAAATGAAAGGAAATGAGAAAGAAATCATGGCAGGTATGATTGCTAATCAGATGAAGAAATCATACATACTTTTTAATGAAAGTTCTGTTGACAATAACATGATTAGGTTACACCTTAAACAAATGTCGAACAACCAACTTGTACTGACTGATGATTTTGAATTTATTCGATCAGCATCCGTTAGGCAAGGAGGAAGTAACAGCAGTAAAAAAACAACAGGCAAAAAGAAAACTTTTAAAAAGAACTATAAAAAACCAAGATAAATGGCTACATTTAAAGTAAAAGGAGGAATAAAACTACAAGGAGATTTACACCCGCAAGGAGCAAAAAATGAAGCATTACAAGTACTCTGTGCTGTACTGCTTACTCCTGAAAAAGTCATCATGGAGAATGTACCCAATATCCGTGATGTAAACATCCTAATCGACCTTTTGCGCGATTTAAATGTTGCAGTAAAACAAATTGATGAATCAACCTACACCTTCAAAGCCGACAAAGTAGATATTAATTATCTTTCATCAGAAGATTATAAGGTGAAAAGTAGCCGAATCAGAGGGTCCATCATGATAGTTGGGCCTTTATTGGCGCGTTACGGAAAAGGATATATTCCAAGACCAGGAGGAGATAAAATAGGAAGAAGAAGATTAGACACTCACTTCATAGGATTTGAAAATCTAGGAGCAAAGTTTGTTTACGATAGCAAAGAAGAGTTTTACCGAGTTACTGCCGACCAGTTAAAAGGAACAGATATGCTACTGGATGAGGCATCAGTAACAGGAACGGCTAACATTGTAATGACAGCCGTAATGGCAAAAGGGAAAACAAGCATTTACAATGCTGCTTGCGAGCCTTACTTGCAGCAACTCTGTAAAATGCTGAATTCAATGGGAGCAAAAATTACTGGTGTTGGTTCTAACCTTTTACACATTGAAGGAGTAGAATACTTAGGAGGATGCACACACAGAATACTTCCTGACATGATTGAAATTGGTTCTTTTATTGGCTTAGCAGCTATTACAAAATCAGAAATTACAATTAAAAATGTTTGTTATGATGAGTTAGGTTTAATCCCTTCTGTTTTTGCTAAATTGGGAATAAAAATGGAAAGAAGAGGTGATGATATTTATATTCCTTCACAGGAAAGTTATGAAATACAACCTTTTATTGATGGCTCAATTTTAACTATTTCGGATGCACCTTGGCCAGGATTTACTCCTGATTTATTGAGTATTATTTTGGTAGTTGCTTCACAAGCAAAAGGTTCTGTTCTTATCCATCAAAAAATGTTTGAATCTCGTCTTTTCTTTGTGGATAAATTAATTGACATGGGAGCGCAAATTATTTTATGCGACCCTCACAGAGCAACTGTTATTGGCTTAAATCATCAGTTCCAATTCAAGCCTACTACTATGACTTCTCCAGATATTCGTGCTGGAGTTTCCCTTTTATTGGCTGCCCTTGCTGCTGATGGAGAAAGTACGATACACAATGTAGAGCAAATTGATAGAGGCTACCAAAATATTGATACAAGGTTAAATGCCATAGGCGCACAAATTACTAGGATAGATTAAATAGATAATAGACTAAAAATGTTCTCATCCTGAATAAAATGAAGGATCTCGTTTTTGAACATTTTTTCAAATAACCATTCCAAACCATGAAAAAGATTTTAATTACTACATTAATCAATTGCTTTATTATTACATTGTCCTTTGGGCAAGAAATAGGATTAAAAATTGGTGACATTGCTCCTGAATTAGCCTATGACAATCCAACAGGAAACGAATTAAAACTATCTGAATTAAGAGGAAAATTAGTATTGATTGATTTTTGGGCAAGTTGGTGCGGACCTTGCCGCAGGGAAAACCCTAACTTAGTGGATGCTTACAGAAAATACACAAAAGCAAAATTTAAAAACGGAAAAGGATTTGAAATTTATTCTTTATCCTTAGACAAAACCAATAAAGCATGGGTAAAAGCAATTAATAAAGACCAACTTTTTTGGCAGTACCATGTGTCAGATTTAGGAGGCTGGCAATCAGAAGGATCAAACAAATACGGTATTCGTTCCATTCCTAGTAATGTATTAATTGATGGAAAAGGAATCATTATTGCGCGTGATTTAAAAGGAGCAGCACTCCACCGATTTTTAGAAGACCAAAAAAAATAGACTGACAAATTGTCTTTTTTATCCCTTTGGCAAAATAATTGCATTAATTACTAGTGTAAACTAAATACACAATGAGCAAGAAAAAACAAGAAGAGCAAGATATTGCTGAAAAAGCAGTTAATACTAAAGAAGTGATAACAGAAGACAATACCAATACACAGGAAGAGAAAGTAGAGGAAGAAGTAAAAATACCCCCTACCTTGGAAGAGCAATTAGCTACCGAAAAAGATAAGAATTTGCGCCTTTTTGCTGAGTTTGAAAATTTCAGAAGAAGAAATGCAAAAGAAAGAATAGAATTATTTAGCACTGCTAATAAGGACATAATGACCATTTTACTGCCAATTTTGGATAATTTTGAGCGCTCAATAAAAGCCAATAATTATTCTGATGAGGATGGACCTGTACTTATCTACAAACAGCTTAAGGCCGAACTAGATAAAAAAGGATTGAAAGAAATGGAAGATCCAACAGGAAATACATTAGATACTGATTTTCATGAAGCAATAACTAATATTCCTGCTCCTACAGAAGATCTAAAAGGAAAAATTATTGACACCATAGAAAAAGGATATTTACTAGGAGGGAAAGTATTGCGTTACGCAAAAGTAGTAATTGGAAATAAAGAATAAACCATGTCAAAAAGAGATTATTACGATACATTAGGCGTTAGCAAAAATGCTGAAACCAAAGAAATAAAAAAAGCTTACCGAAAGTTAGCGGTTAAATATCATCCTGATAAAAACCCTGATAACCCTGCTGCAGAAGATAAGTTTAAAGAAGCTGCAGAAGCCTATGATGTATTAAGCAATGCAGAAAAGAAACAAAGATACGACCAATATGGCCATGCAGGAATGGGTGGTTCATCTGGAGGCGGTGGTGGCTTTGGTGGTGGCGGTATGAATATGGACGATATCTTTAGTCAGTTTGGCGACATCTTTGGAGGTGGAGGCGGTGGCTTTGGTGGTGGAGGAAGAAGCAGAGGAAGACGAGTATTAAAAGGAACTAATCTCAGAATAAGATTATCATTAAACCTAAAAGAAGTAGCTGAGGGAGTTGAAAAGAAAATAAAAGTTAGCCGATTGGTAAATGCAGAAGGCGTAACTTTTACAACTTGTAATACTTGCCATGGTAGCGGACAAGTTACCCGTATCAGCAATACAATTTTAGGACAAATGCAAACTTCAAGCCCTTGTCCACACTGTAACGGAAACGGAAAAAGCATTGACAAACGCCCACAAGGAACAGATGCAAATGGAATGTTAAAAGAAAGTGAAACTGTAAAAATCACGATTCCACCAGGAGTAGAAGATGGCATGCAACTAAAGGTAAGTGGAAAAGGAAATGCAGCACCATTGGAAGGAATAAATGGCGATTTAATTGTTTTAATTTCAATAGAAGAGCATGAATCATTAATCCGTGACGGACAAAACCTACATTTTGACCATTATATTAGCTTTACTGATGCTGCTCTGGGGACAAATACTGAAATCCCTACTATAAGCGGAAAGGTGAAAATAAAGTTAGAGGAAGGAATACAAAGCGGTAAAATATTACGATTAAAAGGTAAAGGATTACCTTCAGTAAATAGCTATGGTACTGGTGATTTACTTATCCATATTAATGTTTGGACGCCTCAAAAATTATCAAAAGAAGAAAAACAATTTTTTGAAAACTGCAGAGAATCAGCTAATTTCAAACCTAGCCCAACAGGAAATGATAAGTCCTTTTTTGATAGAGTAAAAGAAATGTTCGGATAAAATAATGAGTTGATGTGAAAATGTTGTCATCCTGAATAAAATGAAGGAACTCGTTTTTGAACATTTTCATATTACAAGACTAGCACCTAAACAAATAAACAAATAATCAATTGAATAAAAACCTCCTTATAGTAAATGATATTGTAAAACAATATGGAGATTATACTGCACTCAATAAAGTAAGTATCTCAGTACCAAAAGGGAGTATTTACGGATTATTAGGCCCAAATGGGGCAGGTAAAACTACCTTAATGCGTATCATTAATCAAATTACTGCTCCTGATAGTGGTACTTTACTTTTTGATGGAGTTCCACTAGCAAAACATCATATTTCAGAAATTGGCTACCTTCCTGAAGAAAGAGGGCTTTACAAAAAAATGAAGGTGGGCGAACAAGCAATCTACCTTGCTCAACTAAAAGGCATGTCGTATTCTGAGGCCTTAGCAAAATTAAAATTTTGGTTCGAAAAACTAGACATCCTAAGTTGGTGGAATAAAAAAGTAGAAGAGCTCAGCAAGGGTATGGCACAGAAAATTCAGTTTGTCGTAACGGTAATCCATGAACCAAAACTGCTTATTTTTGATGAACCCTTCAGTGGATTTGACCCTATTAATGCAGCCATCATCCGAAAAGAAATTTTAGAACTAAGTAAAAAAGGGACAACCATTATTTTTTCTACCCACAGAATGGAATCAGTGGAAGAAATTTGTGATCATATTGCACTTATCAATAAATCAAAAACGATACTTGAAGGACCAATTCAGGAGATAAAAAAACAATTCACCAATAATTCCTATGAAGTAGTTACTGCAGGAAAAGAATTAACCGAGAACGATTATTTTTCAATCATCAATACAAACGGAACTACTTTTAACTTACTGCTAAAAGAAGGAAAAACACAACAAGAAGCTTTACAAAGCATTGTGGCAGCAGTAGAAATTATCTCCTTTAAAAAGGAAATTCCAAGCATGGAAGAAATTTTTATAAAAGCGATAAACAATGCGTAAAATTTGGCTCATCATACAAAGGGAATACCTAGTAAGGGTACGAAAAAAATCTTTCATAATAATGACACTTGTAGCGCCATTACTTATGGTTGCACTTATGATAGTACCCACTTACTTAGCAGAAGAAAGTCAAGAGCTAAGAAGTATCGCTATTGAAGAAAATGGTTTTGAATTTACTAATCAGCTTGAAAATACTGAATTTTTACACTTTACTAAAATCCCTACTAAAGAAGCGAAATTACTAAAAGAAAATTTTGCTGAAAGCCCTTATTACGCACTACTATATATAGAGGAAGATAATTTCACCCTTTATTCCAATCAGCAAATTAGCTTGTCCGTAAGTAATGGAATTGAAAATCAGTTGGAAAAAATTATTGAACACCAAAAACTAAAAGCTGCAGGAATTGACCTCACTGTATTAGAAAATGCTGAAAGTAAAGTAGAAATTACAACCAAAATAATTTCTGAGGATGGAAACACCACCAACTCTCAAGCTGAAGCAAGTATGGGAATTGGATTTATTTGTGGCATTCTTATCTATATATTCATCTTTATGTATGGCACTATGGTTATGCGTGGGGTTATTGAAGAAAAGACAAGCCGTATTGTTGAGGTTATTATCTCCTCAGTAAAACCTTTTCAGCTAATGATGGGTAAAATACTAGGGGTAGCCTTAGTTGGGCTTACTCAATTTGTCCTTTGGATACTCCTTACTATTGCTATTGCAAGTGTTGCGGAACTTATGTTTATGGATGCAAGCAGCATGACAACTGAATTAAATTCAACTCAGCAGTCTATACTACTAAGCGAACTAAGCAACTTAACTGGGGGAATTAATCTTATGCAGATATTTGTTTCTTTTATTTTTTACTTCTTAGCAGGTTATCTTATGTATAGCTCTTTGTTTGCTGCAGTAGGTTCGGCTGTTGATGCTGAGGCTGACACCCAGCAATTTGTATTACCTATTACTATTCCTTTAATACTAGCCTTTATACTGATACAACCTATAATGGAAAACCCAGATGGACCACTCGCTTTCTGGATGAGTATCATACCCTTTACTTCTCCTGTTATTATGATGGTTCGATTGCCTTTTGGAGTTGCCAATTGGGAATTAGCTCTTTCTATGTGTGTATTAATTCTTTCATTTGTACTCACTACATATTTAGCGGGCAAAATATACCGAACAGGTATATTGATGTACGGCAAAAAAGCAAGCTATAAAGAGCTGTGGAAGTGGCTATCTTACAAAGAATAGCAAGATTATATCGATATTTCCACTCATTTTAGTCCTTTTAAAAAAATATCATCTATATTTTAATAAATAATTAACAATCTATATTGCTGATTTTCAGCAATTAAGATACAATACAAACATTTAAATGTTAAAAAGAGTAAATATTATTAGGGCTTAATTGTTAAAGAGGTTTATCTTTGCACTTGTATTAATCAAAAATTTTTAAAAAATGAAAAAAAAATTACGTAACATATTAGTCTTAGCAATGGGATTAATGACAACAGTATCTTTTGCTCAAGACTGGAATGCAGATTCTAGAACGAGAATTGATATGAGTGGAGGGGTAGACAATGCTAAAACAGACAAAATGTCTACTTCA